>ERZ772786.8-NODE-8-length-92851-cov-30.673650_pt1 | contig 92851 bp, 89 predicted proteins | sample MGYA00511473_ERZ772786 | MGnify/ENA primary metagenome ERZ772786 (study PRJEB29015, sample SAMEA2738025) | human oral metagenome | biome: human oral; feature: human-associated habitat; material: saliva | place: China | collected 2252 ...
GGGGGGCAGCGAGCGTGGGCGCCTGGCGCGCCCGCTCGGTCGGCGCAAGCGCCTCCCTGCGCCCGCCTAGCGGCGGGCTTGCGCGCTGTCGCGCGCTCTTGTGACCCCCTCACAGCCCCGTAGAAGCTCCCACACGGTATCAGTTGGTACCAGTAGCCACGACGACAAATAGGGGGCTTAGCGGGGCGTCTACGGCTTCTACCCCTCGGCTGCCTACCCGTGTAAAAAGAATGTAAATAGCGTGAAATATCTGTGTGGCTAACATCATAAAATAATTGTTTACCTTACACGGCGGCGCATAGACCCCCTCCCCCACTCACTCCCCCTCAACCCCTCACACGCCAGCAAATACAAGGGCAACCAGCCCGGCGCCTACCGCCCAAAAATACCCCTCCCCCTCCCCCACCGGCGGGCGTATCAGTAATTATTAGGCATACAAGAAATGCAAATCTAATAAATCGATTTGACAACCAAAAGTGCGCCTACTCTCGCTACACCTTAGTATTTTCCTACCGTGCATAAACCCTGCAGAGAAGAGGCACCCCCTACCCCGGCACCCACTCCCCCTATCAGCTATGCCCTACCACCCCTGCCAATGAAGCAGCCGGCGGGCTAGTTGCCGGCTGCATCAATCCCCCATGAGAAAAGCAACGACGAGCAAGCAGCCGGCACGCCTCACAGCCCACCCCGCCGTTAGAAGGGCACACAAGGACCCCACGCCGTACCCCCTTTCCCCGATCAGAACACGCTACCGCCTGCAGGGGTAGCGGCGAGCGCGGGCGGTGGTTGGTGTAGATGGTGTGCTGGTGGGTGGTCGCAGGCCAGCAGGTGGGGGCTGGTGGTGTGTAGTGGTGCTCTGCAGGGGTGGGGGGTTTAGCCGCGATGCGGGTACAGGCGAGCGCGTCGGTGGGGTGAGCGTTGCAGGCGGGGTGTGATGAACTGACCACGATACGCAGGGCGGGCGAGGTGTGGGCGGGGGTGGCTCGGAGGTAGCACAAAGGGGTGAGCGCGCAGTGGGTGGCGCGGTTTACCCGGCGGGTAAGGAGAAGAAAGCGAGCGCAGCCGGCACGGGTTGATGGTGCGGGTTCCGCGGGTGCGGGTTCCGCGGTGGGATGTTTAGCCGCGCTTACGGGGTGGGCTGGGTTGCTCTGCTTTTCCCCCTCCAGTGGTGGTGAAGAAGGAAGCGGCGAGCGCGGGTACAGAGTGGGGGGAGTATAGGCGGCGCGTGACGGGTGGGTTTGAAGGGTGTGCCAGGGGTTGGCGCAGCGGCGGGTTCCGCGGGTGCGGCAGTTTACCGGCGGGGTAAGAGAAAGGAATGCAGGCGAGCGCAGGCGGTGGACGGTCGCAGGCCAGGAAACACGGGGCGGGGTTCCGCGGGTGCAGGGCAGCGGATACAGGGTGGGGGGGTGCCGCGGGTTCGGCGGGTTCCGCGGTAAGGGGGGCAGGTGATAGCAGTTTGCAGTGATTGCATTGTGCATTCATTGCAGAGTGTAGGCGGCGAGCGCAGCCAGGCGGCCAGGGTGGGGGGTTTAGCCGCGTTAGGTGCGGGGGTGGTGAGGAAGGGGCGGGCGCGTAAGTGGGCGAGGTCGGGTAGAGGGTGGGGGGTTTGGCCGCGTTACGGGTACCGGCGAGTGCTCCCCCGCTGCTGGGTGGTGCGAGTGGGTGGCGGGTGGTTTCTTGGTTTACCCGGGGGTAAGAGAAGAGGTGCGGCAGATGGCGAGCGCCGGGGCAGGGTGGGCGGGTGGATACAGGGTGGGGGGTTTAGCCGTGATAGGTGCTGCAGGCGGCGCAGGTGGGCAGGTAGCACAGCAGCGGACACGGGCGGGGTACGGCAGTTTACCCCGGGGTAAAGAGGAGAAGGAGGAGGCGGGTTCCGCGGTGGTCTCCAGTGCTGGTGGTGGTGCGGGGTTCCGCGGGCGTGCCGTGGTTTACCCCCGGGTAAGAGAGAGGAATGGGGTTGGGACGTTTAGCCGCGTTATGGGGTGGTGGTGTTCTGCTGCTGGGTGGTGTGGCGGTGGCGGTAGCAGAGGTGGGGTGAGCGCGGGGTTCCGCGGGTGCGGGTGGTGAGATCAGGAGGCGAGTGCAGCGTGGTGCGGTTTACCCGGGGGTAAGGAGAAGAAAGCGAGAGCTTTAGGAGGTGGGGGGGTTAGCCGCGATACGGGGGCTCTCCCCTGGTGCTGTGGGGTGTGATGAAGTGTGGGCGTTAGCGCTCGCAGGTGGAGTGGGTGCAGGGGCATGGTTTACCCGGCGGGTAAGAGAAGACAGGGTGCGGGTTCCGCGGGCGGGCGTTGGAGCGGGCGGGTGGTTTTTTGGTTTACCCCCGGGTAAGGGGGAAGAGATGCGAGCGGGGGGCGAAGGAGGAGTGCTGCAGGGTATAGGTGAGCGAGCGCCGGGGCGGGCGGCTGAACAGTCTACCGGCGGGGTAAGACGGCGAGCGTGGAGGGTGGGATTGAGGTGTGAACGATACGGGCGGGGGCTCCAGTGCTGGGTGGGGGGTGCTCCCCCGCTGCTGGTGGTGCGGAAGGAGAGGTGAGCGCAGCGGATACAGGGTGGGGGGTTCCGCGGGTGAGCGGGTAGCAGAGGATGGGGTGCGCCGGGCGGGTTTTTGGTTTACCCGGCGGGTAAGGAGAAGAAAGCGAGGGGTTGCAAGGGGTGGGACGTCTTGGCCGCGTTCCGCGGTGGTCTCCAGTGCTGGTGGTGTGGTGATAGCAGAGTGCAGTGATTGCATTGTGCATTCATTGCAGAGTGCTATCAGTGCAGGGCGTAGGTGGCGAGCGTCGGGCGAAGGAGTGGGAGGAGAGTGCAGGCAAGATCGGGTGTGAGTGGTGCGGGGTACGGGTGCGGGCGTTGGAGCGGGCGGGTTCCGCGGGCGGCGGAGGGCGTGAGATCAGGAGGCGAGCGCAGCCGGGCGGTGCAGGCAGGGGTTGTGATGAAGTGACCAGGATACGGGCTTCGGGTGGGGTGAGAAGAGGTGCTGCTGGGGGTCATCTGTTGCTGTGATGAAGTGTGAACGGTAGTGGGTTCCGCGGGTGGAGATGCCAGGGTTTGGCGGGGTGGGGGTGGTGAGCGAGCACGGGTAGGGTGGGGGGGGTTAGCCGCGATACGGGGGCTCGGATCTGCTCTTGTTCTCCCCTGCCTTTTGGTGGTGGGTGTTGCTGGTGGTGGTGCGGGGTTCCGCGGGTAGGGCTGCAGAGCGTGCGGGTGATAGCAGTTTGCGGTGATTGCATTGTGCTATCAGTGCAGGGTGCCAGGCGAGCGCGCAGGGGTGGGGGTGCAGCAGGGTTTCGGGTGGGGGCTACTGAAGTTGGGGGTAGCCGCGGTGGGCGGGTTCGGGTGGGTCGGGTGAGCAGAAGCGAGCGTAGCAGGGGGGTTACCGCGGAAGGTGCAGGGTGGATCAAGGGTGGGGAGCGCAGGTGCGGGTGAGGAGGAAGGGAAGCGGCGAGCGCCAGGGCCTGGCGGGGCGGGACGCGAGCGCGCAATGGGTGAGCGCATGGCGGTTTACCCGCCGGGTAAGAGAAGAAAGCGAGCACGGGTGGGGGGTTTAGCCGCGTTCCGCGGTACGGGTGCGGGGCTCGCAGGAGGAATGCAGGCGGGGGTTCGGTGGTAGTGCTGCAGTGGGTGTGAGTGGCGCGGGGTACGGGGCGGGTGGTGCGGGCAGGGGGGCAAGGGTGATAGCAGTTTGCAGTGATTGCATTATGCAGTCATTGCAGAGTGCAGGCGAGCGCGGGTTTACCCGGGGGTAAGGGAGAGAAGCGGGTGGGGCGTTTAGCCGCGTTACGGGAGGGCGGATCAAGGAGGCGAGCGTAGCAGGGGCGGGCTGCTCCCCTGGTCTGCTGGTGTGTGCAGGGTGTAGGCGAGCAGTTTACCCCCGGGTAAAGGGGAAGAGGAGAAGGGAAGCGAGCGCAGCGGATATAGGGTGCGGGTTCCGCGGGTAGGGAGGAAAGAGGCAGCCGGCACGGGTTCCGCGGGTTCAGGGTGTGATGAACTCACCACGTTACGCGGCGGGTTCCAGTGCTGGTGGTGCTGGGTGTGGGTTCCGCGGGTGCGGGCGGTGCGGGAGAAGAGGGTGGGGGGTTTACCCGAGGGTAAGCGAGGGGGTCCGGGTGTGATGAAGTGTGAACGTTAGCGCTCGTAGGTGGAGCTGGTGCAGGGGCATGGTTTACCCGGCGGGTTCCGCGGGCGAGCGTTGGTTCCGGGGGTTCCGCGGGTAGCAGCAGGGGCGGTAGCAGAGATGAGGAGGGCGGGGTGGGTTTTTGGTTTACCCCGGGGTAAGGGGGGGGAACCACTCTATGGCACGAAGCATGGGGCCTAAGCCTTAATGCTTAGACCCCATGTCTCATTCTATTGAAGCTTCTCAACAAAGCAGCTGTACATATCGGAGTACGTCTTCACACACTCACTATGCACACTGTCATCGCAGGCTACAGGCGAGAATGCAAGCTTGTACCCAAGGTCCTCAGCTCGACTTGAGAGAGCTTCCAGGACGGCTTTGGTCACCATCTGATTCATTCCGTCCTCATCAATCGTCAAGAAGTCTTCCTCATTGAGGATCACGGAGAACGCCCTGCTGCATGCAATCTGATCCAATGCTTCAAGGAGCTCCGGATATGACTGGCGCTGCATCTTATTAGCCAAGAGTCGCAGGGTGATACCTACACCGTTCTTGGCCAGACGTAGGCGGAATGATTCGAGCTTATCGGACGAAGGAGAATTACCAAGGTTCACCTGTTCGTTATTCGATTCCCGGACCTTTTCAAGATCTTGGAGGAAGATTCGTAGAATCTCTACCTCCTGAGAATCAGGATGCCTGTAGGCGCGGTCGAACAACACACTATGGATGGTGTCGGTGATGCATTCGTCGATGCGTGCTACCGCGTTCTTATCGTCTTTGAGGCTGTAAATATCAAGCACCTTGTGGATATGTTCCAGGGCCTTTGTCATCGGAAATCCATATATCCAGGAGTTGATTTTGACATCGTTGTACAAGTCGAACAGAGCCTTTATGAGGCTGGTCTCTACATCGAGTTCGGCGTGGTAATGATATAGAGCGCGCTCTCCAATTTTCCGAAAGACAGACCTGTCTCGGGCTCCGCCTAGTAGAGCTGAATGGCTCCATCCGCCCCACATGTAGCCGACATCCCATACGCCTTCCAGATCTTCCTGGCGCGCTTCGGCACCATACTCACTGATCCATCGGCGGGCCTTGGCGCCCCACTCCTCAGAGGGGGTCTTGGAAGGGTAATTGGCAAGGATGTAGGCTCCGCGGGCTACGTAGTTACGGTACCAGCTGTAGCGGGTTGATAGGCCAATTCCAAGACGCTCTTGGGGAGAGAGGTTCCGTTCTTCCTTTGTGGGTGCACCGGGGGCGAGCTGTGCGGAACGCCATGCAATAAGAGATTGCTCGTTCCAGGTGCGGCGGGCATTATCTGTGGCCGATTCTTCAGCGGCCAAAGGGTACGCGTTGAGCAGCTGGTAGAAGCGTTGGCGGCTAATGCCGAGCAGTTTGGCGGCTTCGGTGGCCGTCAGAGACTGGTTCTTGGTCATGAGACTTTCCTCCTGTTCCTTTCAAATAACAGTTTACATATCTGTAAAGAGTTATTCAAGAGCAACACGATTTAAGGAAGAAGCGCAGGTAGGGCGTGATGAAGTGTGAATGATAGCGAAGGGGTGGGGTGAGTGTAGGGGTGCGGGGTGATAGCAGCTTGCAGTGATTGCAGAGTGCAATCATTGCATTGTGCTATCAGGTCGTGGTGTGGGTTGCAGAGGAGCGGCTGGGGCACTCGCAGTCGAGTACAGGCGAGCGCGGCAGGGGTGATTGCAGGCAAAGGTGCAGGGCAGGATTCCGCGGGTGGGCGTGAGATCAGGAGGCGAGCATAGGGTGTGGTGGTGCAGGACGCGGGGGCAGCGCTCGCCAATTCGCCAATTTGTCAGCTTTCCGACTTGTCGGAAAGTTGGAGAGTTGGGAAGCTGGCGGGGTGCGCAGAGAAGAGGAGCGGGGGGTGATTGCATTATGCAGTGATTGCAGAGTGATGTCAGTGCAGGTGGACAGGTAAAGAAGTCGCAGGAGAGGAGTTAGGGTACAGGGGCAAATAGAGCATTGAGAGGCCACTGCTATGTGCCTAGTAGATCCCTCGTTATCAGAGTCGAGGGCACTAGTGACGAAAGCAGGTCTCGAACCATGTTTAAGATTCTCCCTCTCCTCGTACTGCATGTCCTCTCTCATCTGGTGGCAGTACTGCTACTACAAGCCTGTGGTGGATTGATGCCTGTAGCGCATGCTTCAGTGTTGGAGTATATGCGGGTGTCAGCAGTGCTGTATTACTACAGGCTCGCGGGTAAGGTAGCGTGGGCGTATATGGGTGTGGGGGTGGTGCGGCACTGGGAGGTTGTGGCGCAGCAGGTGGTGGGGTGGTGTCTACTGCTGGTTCAGTATCCGGTGGCGTGGTTGTGGGTGTTGCTGGCTGGTGGCGGGGTGGTGATGATTCGGTTTTGGGGGTTGGTGTGGCTACTGAGACTGGAGGAGGCAGTAAATCAGGAGCGAAGGCAACGAAGAGCAGGGGTGGCGCAAGATGTGAGTGATAGCAGAATGCAGTGAATGCATTGTGATGTCAGCGCAGAGCGCTATCAGTACAGGAGGCGCGGCGGGGGCAGGAAGGAGGGGAAGGGGGCGGGCGGCGTACGGAGGAGGGAGGGCGAAGAGGAAAGGGTGGGGGTGATTGCATTATGCAGCGATTGCAGAGTGCTGTCACTACGACAGATGGCGATCACAGGGTGGACGGGCGCTGCTGTGATGAGGTGTGAACGATAAGGCGGGCGCACAGGGGGTAGGTGGGTGATAGCAGATTGTCGCCGTCCAGGTATGTCTGATGCTGAACATGATGCTTCTGATGTTTCTGCCGTAACGGTTAGGCGGCGCGCAATAAAGCCCCTCCCGCCTTTGCAAAAAGCCTCCCGTTTCTTGGACATCAAAATTAAAGTCCAGGAAACGGGAGGCTTTTATTCAAAATAGTGAAACCGCATCAAATAACGGTTATACCTGTTGCCGCAGATATAAATAAGTATATCAGGACTCCTGAAAAGAATCCTAATTCCACCCCGATACTGACCGCTTGTGTGGCTGGCTTCTTGGCTTTCCAGGTTTCCGACTTCTTGGCATGTCGGTTTCTTGGTTCTTTGGCGTTGTGACTGCTGCGGGTGAGGGTTAGGCAGGGGGTACAGCGAAGCCCTGATGCGTATCTCCGAGAGGGGGCATCAGGGCTGCTGAATGAAAGTCTCCCGCCCCGAGGTTGGGGCGGGAGAAAGGGGGTAGCTGTGAGCTCTTATTTTTGTTATACAACACGCCTCAATGAAAGTCTCCCGGGTCTTCCGGCAAAGGTTGGCACCGGGAGAAATAGGGGGTTAGGCGAAGAATTCACCGCGTGCTAAAGATCATGCCTCAAGGGAAGCCTGGGCTACTACAGCCCGGGAAGGGGGTAATGCGTGGTTGATAGGACGCTGCATTACTGAGGAGGCAAGAGGCTTTAGCACTGCTACCTGTCTCTAGTGTAGCGGGTTTTTGGTGGGGGTGTCTACACGGTTCGTCATTTTTTGAAGCATAACTTTTCACACGTTCTTTGTTATGTGAAGTTTTGAAGTATATCTATCTTGACAAGGATAAACTCATTGGATTCAGGGGATTTGATGGTGCGCTTCCGGGACTGCCAGGTTGCCGACTTGGCGACATGTCGACTTGCCACTTTCCCGCCATATTGGAATCCCAATAAGCCAACTTCCCAATTTGCCAACATTCCAACTTTTCGACTTTCCGACTTGTCGGATTCTTGGTGTAGGTGAGCACGCGGCAGAAAGGCGAGCGCGGGCGGGATAGATGGGCGGAAGTGGGGGTATAAAGAAACCCCCGCTAGGTGGGGCTTAGCGGGGGTGCAGGGTGAGGGGTTAGAAGGTTGGGGTAGGCTCTAGCTGACCTTCGGTAGTGGCCACGCCGTTCTTGCGGCGATGGTAGATGATCAGCAGGTTGATGATGAGGCTGAGGACTCCAATGATGAAGATGGCGTCTGCGGCTGCGTTCCAGCTGAAGAAGGCTGCAACCGTAAGGAGTGGGCCGAAGATCGGGGCGTGATTCTGGGCAATAGCTTGAGTCTTGCTGACGCCGTAGAAAAGAAAGATTCCAAGCATACAGGCGGTGATCGGGGGAATATGGAATCCGTCTATGGCCTGTTTTAGGTCTAGTGCGAGTAAGGAGGTGGCGCCCCCTCCCAGAAGGGGCATCATGATGTTTTTCATGGCGTCCATCTGGTCTGCAGTTGCATCATCGAGGCTTTCAGTAAGACTGTCGAACACGCAGGTACCCACGATGAGATAGGCCACCATGCGGAGGCCGACCTCCTGTATTTCGGTCGGTGCCACACCTGACGCTTGCAGAGCATCGCCTACCAAGAGCAACCCGACGGGAGCTCCAGCTATGGCGGCGAGCGCTCGCCTGCACCGGTGGGTGAGGCTGTCTTGTGAGGAGCGGAGGAGGGAGGGGCCGATAAGGCAGGCGAGGAGGTAGGCGGGCATCCATTGGTGCCAGAGTCCGGTAATTCCGAGGAGGAATGATCCGGCTGTGCTGGTGGTGAGGAGGCGGAGGGAGACGGGGATTTTGGAGAGCAAGCTGAGCAGCTGCGCGTGCTGTTTGGTGGTTGGGCTTGGGGTACTCATGGGTGCTTGTTCTCTCGGTGGGGTTTGGGTAAGTCTTGCTGGTACGGGGTGTCTGGAGACTGCCAGTAATTACTTGTTTTGTTGGGGTAGATACTCAGACCTCTCAAGACTCCTCGCAAGCGAGCTTCTTTCGAGCCTGAGTATATCACACCATAAGAAACGGCGTGGCGGGTTGCTTGGAATGCCGGGGAACTATATATTTATCACAAGTACAAAAGTTGTAATTTAACAACACAGGCGGGTACTCACCCCCCTGGGAACCTGCCGCTTTGGTGGTGTACCGGAGCCCGATTCACTGTACCGAGGAGCCCGTGACAGAATTACGGTCAACTAGGCACACTAAGAAAAGCTGTTACAGAAAGGAGACGTTATGGGTAAATGGCATTGGGGTAAGGCTGCGAAGGAGATAGCAGCCGAAAATGGCGTGAAGTATAAAAAATTTGAGGCAATCCTGGCCTCCCCGACGGCATCATGCCTTGACCTTGGAAAGGGTATATATTCGTATCGGGAAGGTGGCCTGTTTGTGGTAGCCAACCTGAAGAAGCGGGTGATTCTATCTGCTGGAATCGACATGAGCGCAGAGGCTCTTGATGGGTGGTACGTTAGCACTCGTGCGTTGAGGCAGTGTAGGGAGCTCAAGGTCACTCCCGGAAATGTGATTGCAAGTATGGAAGATGCTGATACCTTCCCTGCAGAAAAAGGGCGAACCTTGTACCGCGGTCTTTTTGATGTGCTTGTTCATGAGGGAAAAAATCGGATTGTTAGTGTGGGGACCTCAAAATCTTTGAATTATAAAATTTTGAGGCAGCCTACTGTATCGAAGAGCTCAGGGGGAACCCCTGTGGGTTCGATGCCTCAACATGTTAATGATCTGTTGGCCCGTGCTCGGCGCGCTGGGTTTGCAGTTTCTAAATCTGGAACGGGGCATCACAAAATCTGGAAGTCTGGAACTCCGGGGCTGGGCAAAAGCGTCACTATTCCCTCGACTGGGTCTGACTGGCGAGGAATGATGAATAACATCATGGAGATTCGTTCTGCATTCGGTGTTGATTTGCGCCGCTTTTAGATTGGTTCCAAGGGGAGGGGGTATCCCCCTCTCCTTCTCGTATTTACTCTTGGGACATACCCGGTCTATATAGGGTGCGCTGGAAGAATGCCATGACACAATGAGGGCAGACAAGCTTCTAGACGAAAGGTGTAACGATGAGTGAGCATAAGTCACGCATTGCAATCAAGGATGTACCGCAACTTCTGGATGAGTTCGAGGAGTACGTGGAGCGTGCATATTTCGACAAAAACCTCTTGCCTGATTCCGAATCTCCGATTCCTGGATCCAGCATAGTTCTAGAGGATCCTCAGCAAGCGCTGAAGTTTGGTTCTAGGGCTAAGGATTTTGTGCGTATTGGCAGGAGTAATGCTGTTGCTCAGGCTCGAATGAGTGAGGTGCTGTGGGTTGAGGATGTGATGGCTACTATCGCTGTTGAGGCGGCGCAATCTCTGAGTTCTGTGCCTGAAGAGGTTATTGAGGCTTCTCTGGGTGAGCGGGAAATTCCTGCCATGGGTGTAGTGATTTTTGAGCGGGGAACTGGGTTCTATCTGCCAATAGATATTGCGGGGGGCCGGCATTACCATTGTGAGGTTATTGGGTATGTCAAAACTTCCCCGTTTTCGGGGAGTGACTTTGTACTTTTGAATATTGCGTCTCCAGACAAGCGGGGTAGCTCAATTTATGAGTTTGGCAGCTTTTACATGCTGGCTGATGTGGATTTAAATACGCAGAAGAGGCTGAAGAATCTTGTGCGTGCTACGTATCTGCTGATGGGTGATTCAGCAGTAGCTCGGGTGGGGGTGGAGACTGTGGGTGAGGTGACTAAGAGGAAGCACGGGAAGAGGAAGATTATTAAGGCTGGGTACCCTGTTCGCACGGTTCAGGTTGGAGCTCATTTGCTGGCTAACTCTATCCCTGATCATAGCGCTGCAGATGAGCATGAACCTGGGGAGAAGAAGTGGACGTTGAAGCACCGAGTTATTACCCGTGGGCATTGGAAGCGGGTAGCTTACGGTAAGGGCCGGTCGTTGCGTCGGGTGCAGTGGATTATGCCGTATGTGCGTGGTCCAGAGGGGGCGGATTTGGTGGTTCGTCCGGTGGTGAAGGTTTGGCGTTCTGGCAGTGATGGCTAGTTTGGTGTCGTAGGCTTCATTGGGTGTGGGGGTGCTATGGCGGGTGCCGTCATGTGCAAGCGATTTGCCCCCACCCCCCCCCGCACATTTGACTCTGGGACATACTGGAACACACACTGTGCTCACCTGTATTTCCGTGGCACTATTAAGGCACAACAGAAAATGATTACCCGATTAGGAGTAAAAAATGACCACCCATGATGTTGCAACCGCAGCTAAGGCTCTCCAGCAGTGCACCACTGAGGACGAGGTAAAGGACGCCCTCAAGAACTACCTCAAAGCAGGTGGCAGCCTCGCCCTCAAGTGGGCGCAGGAAGAGAACCTGATTGACTCGAACGACTACACCAGCGGCACCGAGATTCGCTATGAAGTAGTGCTTCAGGTCCTCACCTCCACCGATGACCTGGAGGATCTGAGCGAAGATGCAGAGCCCACCATGGAGTACATCAATCTCGAAGATGCAGTCTCCATCAGCGGCACCACGTGGGATGAGGGATTCACCCCCTCACCTGAGAACCCTGATGATGAGGCAACCCCCTACACCGAGGCAGAAGACCGCCTGCTGCAGAAGCTGAACCTCACCCGAGAAGACATCTCCGAAATCATCGAACCCTGGTAAACCAGGCACAATATCCACAGCGAGCGCACCCCGTACAGCAGCATTGCAGGGGGTGCGCTCGCGTGATGGAGTGGGTGGGTTTTGGTGTGAGAGAGGAGATTTCGATGAATGAACGTTTGGAGGGTGCCGCCCTGTACCGTGCAATGGTGAAGGTGTGGGACCCGGCGGCAGGGGAGTGGGTCGTGACCGCTGAGGCAGTCGATACTCTGGAGGGCTTGGTGTCCTGGGCCGCTCTGGGTGTGGGCGCGAGCACCGAGAGCAGAGGCGGGAGCGGTAATTCGGATCCTTTCTTTGCTCTGGTGGCCGATGCTGCGAGGGTGGTTTCTCCGCCGTATCGTGCCGAGGATATTGCGGTGTATATTCGTGAGGCTTTCGGCCTGTCTGATGAGGAGCTGGTGAGTGTTGTGCCGGTAGCTGGTGGGGAATCGGCCACGTGGTCAGTGTTGGAGTCTTTCATGTGGCGTGAGGAACAGGGGGGATTGAATGCTGCAGAGCGGGTGCAGTGGCAGCAGATTGCCCGCCGGTTCTTGTCCCATCCTTACGGCAGCTTCCTCAATCCAGCGTAGAGAGGTCGATCGGTTAGGCAACTGGCCGTTAGCGTCTATATTCAACGAGTGTCCCCTGGTGTTTCGGGGGGCGCTCATTTCTTATACATTGTCATGTGGGACATGATGACGAACTAGCGCGCAAGTTATCTATATTCGTGGGACAATTAAGTCATAGAACATAACAGTGTTTGGTGTTTAGAAGCAGCAATAGCTGGACCCTCGCCACACATAAGCGTGGCATCACCCCCCCTTAGAGAAAGGACACTTGAAAATGCGCTCTACCAACCCCTATATCAAGGATGGAACTTTCAAGCAGCGGCACGAGCATACTGCACGCACGAACATGCCCCGCGGCATTAGCTACATCTTCAACCGGATCTGGTTTATCGACGACGAAGAGTACGTGACCGAGAAGCTGCACATTGACTACAACCTCATTGATGAGTTCATTGATCGGGAAAGCACGGATACGGATGTTGCTGACGACGTAGACATGGCGATTCTTAACGCTTTCCTTACCCACATTGTCAGTAATGCCGCGGAGTTTATGTCGCCTCACCAGGTGGCCTGCCTTACCGCCCTGATCCTCGCCTCCTGCCAGGATGGACCTACACGAGTTTCCACCCTCGACGTGGCGAAGAATGAGCTTATTCTGTGGCAGCAGGAACACGACCCTGCCACTAAAATCCAGAAGGGGATCCTCAAAGCCAAGTTTGCGGCCCGTACCGCCTCTGAAATCGCCGAAAAGGCTGCAGACGAGAAGATCAAGGCTGAGTATGTTGAGGTGATCAATCGGATTGCGGCGGTAGCTCAGAAAGCCGCCGAATCTACCGAGAAATTCCGCCCATTCGCGGAGGAAGATTCCGGTGACGCTGAGGGTCTGCGTGATGCTGCTCAGGAAGTTACCGAGGCCGTCAAGCTCTCTGAGGAAGCCGTTAAGACCGCCGAAGAACTTCTGAAAATCAGTTCAGACGCTAAGGGGGAAGCAATCATGACCAAGCGGCGCTTTATCGAAGCGGAGCGGGATTTTCTCGGGCTCCACGAGGCGTAGACTCCTGAGCTCTTGAACAAAGCACAGCGAGCACCTCTCACCTGTAACTAGGTGAGGGGTGCTCGCTATTTTGGGCTTCGTTGTGGGGTGGGACATTACATGTTGCGTGTGCGTATGAGCTTTTGTTTCATGGGATGATTGAGGCATAAAACATTACAAGGTAACTGGAAATATCAAGCTACTTAACGCCTCTTACATGAAAGGAATCTGCCGTCATGTATTACGTTGTGGAAGTCTCTACGAAGCCGATTGAGGAGAAGATTAATAGGGTCTGGGAGGTAGATGTGTGCACTTTCTTTCCCGAGGGTCCTGTAACGCACACTACCAGCTTGTCTCTGGCAGAGGATACTGCTCTGTATGACCTTGCTTTTTCTCCGGCACTCAGGAAGTACGCGATACTCAGTGATGAGAGCACCAATGACGGGTTCCCCTACGTTGAGGGTTTCCGCAAGCCCGAGACTCAGTTGGAGGCTCTAGAACTTGAGAGTGCCCTCATGCAGTTTCTCCATGAAACAGAAAAAAGGCATTGGGACGGGTACCACAGCATCTTCAAGAGCATTCCCCCTCACTGCAGCCCCTGCGTCTTATCTTCCGGCATCACTCCCGAGAGTAATCACGGGTCTGCATCAAGGCGACGAATTCTGTACCTCTTTATCGATTTGAAGGCTTGGTATTCTAGCCGGTGATGAGACACTGCATTCTCTGAGCACACATCCGCTTTCACAACGGCTATAAAAGACTGTCGAGAAGCTAAAGAAGGCCGCCCAGGCAACGGTGCTGATCTTGAAGGATTCACCTACTACACGGTCTAATCAAGCACCCCGAGCCCTGAACTGGATACACCGCGAGCGCCCCTCACCTGCAACTAGGTGAGGGGCGCTCGCCTTTTTGGTGTTGTGGGACATTAAATGTTGTACGTGTATATTGGCTTTTATTTCGTGGAATGATTGAGGCATAGAACATGATGAGGAACGGGGGATACCCCCCCCGTGACTCGACCCTTTATGTGAGAGGAATCTATTGCCATGTCGAATCCCATTGACCTGTTTTTGGCAACCGACTCGTACAACATGCTCGCCCTGGGTACCAGGGCTGATGGTTCGTCCAGCTCCATGCATATCGCCAGCTGCGAATGCAGTGCTTTGCAGAAGTTCGTGGAGGAAGGGCACGCTTTCCAGGACTGGGTCAAGGAAGAGTTCATCAAGAGCCCGAATAAGTACCTCAACGATTTGCGGGATTCGATTCTTTATCGTTATGGCACCGAGAGGCATGTACATGATTGGCTCAATGATCGCGGATTCTATCTGCCGGTTCTCCGACATGATGAGAACCGCCACCTGCGATTCTTGAAAGGTTCTGGTGTGCCGTTCCTGTCAAATACCAGCCGGATTTATCTGCGCCAGGTGGACCGCCTCTTTGACCTCACTCTTCTGTACGATTGGGGCGGTAACCCTTATGTGCGTCTGGAGCGTCGCCCTGTCCTCTGCCGGTTCATTGCGGTTGATGACCAGCGTAATCTGCCGTACTGGTTGATTCAGCCGTGGGACTGGAATATCGAGGGCTGGGCGAAGTATGGCATCGTCCGTTCTGAGGTTTTCGGTGAGCCTCTGGAGCCTCACCGCCTGAAGGTGCCCGAGGGTGGAAATCCTGAGGGTATCACGCATCGGATGACCGGTCTGCGTGCCCGTGAGCTGGAAGAAGCCCTTGATGGTCTGTCCCTTGATGGCGCTAAGCATATGGTGTTCCCGTACTTGCGCTATGTCGGCAATGGCACCGAGTGCGGTTTGAATCTTAATCACCCCTCCAGTGTTTATGAGGGGGAAATCCGCTATGTCTAGTGTCTAATACTCATTGCCTGGCCAGCTGATTCCCGGTATGGGTCGTTAGGAAGTAGCGAGGCTGGATGCTCTAGCGAGCGCCCCTGGTGGTTGAGAGCTGCCGGGGGTGCTCGCTAGGGGGTGGCTGTAGCGGGGGTAGTGTTTGATTTTGGGACATTCCATGTTGTGCGTGAGTTTTGGCTTTTATTTTGGGGGATAATTGAGTCATAGAAGATGGAATGCCGGGATTTTCCTCGGCTGCTCTAGCTCTCCGTTTTGAAAGGGATGAATCATGGGTGCACCTAGCCGCCTGTATGCGAGCCTCAATCTCACCGGGGATGTTTCGCGTACCACCGCTTCCGAGTATCTGCGCGCAATCGAACTATACGAGGGGGTTGCTTTTGAAGGGGCGGTCTACCACAGCCGGGATGCTATTTTCCGTGCCATGCTCTCGGTAACTGGCAAAGGGGAAGACGCGCCCTTCCTGCTGCTGGGAGATGCGCCGCGCAGCCCTGACCTTTTCTTGGCAAAGCTGGTGCCTGCTGATACTGCCCCGGCCGAGCCGTGGCAGAAGATGTTCCACGGTCTCACGTCTGAAGGCATGAATTTCGGGGAGGTCATGCAGGAATATCGCTTCGACGTGACCTTAGATGCCCTCCTATCGGCAGAGGTTATGGCCACCTCAAACATGGGTCATTACCGTATCACCGAATGCGCTAATGTCTCCGACGGAACCGCCTATCTGCTCGGTGGCACCACGGCTCCAAGCGGTCTACCTGACGGCTCCTATGTGTTGGTTGAGAAGACCTCAAATAGCTACGCTTAGGGCCTAGTGTGGAGACGCCGCGTTCTGTGAGCACGCACCCCGAACCCTGAACTGAATACACAGCGAGCGCCCCGACAGATAAAGCTGCAGGGGGCGCTCGCTGTGTTTTTGTGGGCTGGAGTGGGTGCTTTTTTGGTTCTGGGACATTACATGTATTTCATGGGGTGCGCCTTCTTAATCGTGGGATGATTGAGGCATAAAACATGGAAAGGTAATCGGAACTACCGGTTACTTAGGACCCCTTGTGTGAGAGGATTTGTTACCAGTGACTGGTTTTTACACCGTAGAAGTAGGAGCTGGAGTATTCAATAATGATTTCGGGAAGATCTGGGATGTGTGGGTGTTTACGTACCTCCCTGAAGGGGTAAAACCGCGTACTGTTCGTTTGTCCCTGTCAGACTCTACGACGTTTGAAAGTCTTGAGGGTTTCCCGGCGCTTCAGAAGTACGCACTGCTTAGTGGTGAGATGTCTGAAAGTGGTTCCCCCTTCTTGAGTGGTTTCCGTAGGCCCAGGTCCAATTCGGAGGCTGTGGAACTTAAAGAAGCTCTCCTGCGGTTTCTGCATCAGACTTCTGGTCAGTGGTGGGATGGGTATGAGGGTATTTTTCAGGATGTCCCCACCCCGGACTATCGCTCCATTCATGCCTCGGCTTTGAGTAACGGACGCATGGTGGACTGCGAGTGTGGCCCTAGAGAAGGTCGGGTCATCCTGTACGTTGTTTACAGCCCACAGGATTAGACCCACTAGTAGCCAAGACACTGTACCCCGAACCCTGAACTGAATACACTGCGAGCGCCCCTGGTCGTTGAGAGCTGCCGGGGGCGCTCGCTGTGTGTTTGTGGGCTGTAGTGGGTGGGTTTTTGGTTCTGGGACATTATATGTTGTGTATGTGTATGGGCTTTTGTTTCGTGGAATGATTGAGGCATAAAACATGACAAGGAACGGGGGATAGACCCCCGGGATTCTTCTTCATTTCTGACCGAAAGGAACCTGCCATGAGCACTAAGCCTGCTACTTGCCTGTATGACGGCACCACCATTCATGAGCACTCTGAGGAGAGTGCCGCCCTGGCATATTTGGCGGCTTTGGGTAAGCCTGCCGCTGAGCTGACCGTTGATGGTAAGAGCATCCGTTACTACAGCAGCGGCGACATTTTCCGGGCCATGCTCTCTTTGGAAGGTGGATTCCATGAGCCCCCGGCTCTGTTGCTTGGTGCTCATCATGCGCCTGAGCTGTTCCTGGCTCGTATTACTCCCGATGATATGAAGCTCTTTAAGAAGGGCGGTAGGGAGATGTGGTACTCACTTTCTAATGATGATGGCGATCTGGGTAACGTGTGCCAGGAGGGCTTTTTTGCGCTGGAGTCTCTGTTTGAGGCAAGGGTGCAGGGTGGTTACAACGCTTGCTACCGCGTCATCGAGTATGCCGAGCTCAGCTGTGGAGATGCGGTGCACGCCGACGGTACCACGTCTAGGGGGCGCCTGCCTGACGGTTCCTATGTGTTGGTTGCGAAGGTCTGCGACCGCATGGCTTAAGGAGATGACGGAATATGCCCAAGGAAGCTGTGATGGCTGGCCTTCATTCTGACAAAACCCGTGCCGCGTACCGTGCCGCTTTTGATGAGCTCATGGATACGATGCCCGGTGCGGAGGCGTGGTTTGCGGTTGAATCCTATGAGCGTTCTGGTGATTCATCCACCGAGATGGTGGAGCTGATGTGTGTGATGCGAGTTCTGGATGATGAAGATTCAACGTGGATGTATGATTACCCGTTCCCGACGTTGAAGATGCCGCGTGAGAAGTTCTATTACGGCGACGATGCGGGCTTGAAGCATCCGGCATGTTGCCCGCCGGGTGTGAGGGCGTATCTTGCCCAGGTTGTTCACCCCTTCGCCCGCTCCCATTTCGGCATCGAGAACCCTGCTGAGGTGGATGGTGCCTGGTATATCCGTGTGAATGGTGAGCTGGTGAACCAGGTAGATTTCGACGCTGAAGATTTCGACGCCGATTAGCGGGCGCTCGCCGCCTGCACCCCCCGGGGGGGGGGTGATGGTTACCGTTACCCCCCCCCGGGCCCTTCGTCCAGGTTTAGGTGATGCCATGAACGAGGCAGCGCCCCTCCCTATTGTGAAAGGAATACCCTTATGTCCAGCGATTACAGCGTTCTAGATTATGAAGTTCTCGATTACCCCGAATCAGCAACCACGGTGTTTCAGGTGCTCAGCACCTATGTTCAGGAAGTCGAGGCAGGCTCCGGTGAGGACTTCGTGCAGGTCACCACCGAAGAGTACGGGCGACTGAACATCTTCCGTGCGCTCGTTGAGTTCGATACCCCCGGGCATCTTCGCCTCACCCGTAGCGGATGCGGGGTAGATGATAATTTCCTCGCTCCGCTCTCATCGTTCCAGGATGATGCGACTATTGCGGGGTTAGCTGGTCTGCACGGGGCGGATAATACCCGCCGTATCCTCTATGCCGCCGCGCGCGGTTTTGGAGGGCTCTACCTCATCACCGGCGAGGTGCCCGCCGATGAGTCAGAGCATGACCGCCGGATGCAGGACATCTATGCCGCTACCGCCCATCTCGTCTAAGGACAGCAACCATGAATCAGGAACCTTTCTACCCCTCTGCCTCAACCGGTGAGGACATTCAGCAGTTGCTGCCTAAAAATATTGGGCTGGCGTTCAAGATGGTCTGGGATGCCCCGGCAGACTCACCTGAAGCTCTGAAGCAGACCATCGAGCAAATTGCCCGAACCCGCAAGGGAGCACGCAGCCCCAAGGAAGAGAAAGACACCGATCGTGACGTGGTGCGCAGTACCCTTCGCCTCCAGTGGCTCAGCATCGCCCGTACTCTCATCCACAAAAACAGTGCCGCCTTCCATAACGTCTACCAGGTGCAGGCCCTCATCTGCCTCATTGAAGCGGGTAAGAGCACCGGAAGTGAACGCCTAGTCCACCTGCGAACGGCAATCACCGACCTCACGCTGTGGTGGAGTGATACTATCACCCAGCAAGCAGCAGCGTAGCAGCTTCTGATGTAAGAAAAACCAGCGAGCGCACCTGACCGAAACGGGTGGGGTGCGCTCGCTTTTTTGGGCTTCCTTGTGGGTTGGGACATTATATGTCCTTCATGGGTTTTAGCCTTTAATACGTGGCATGATTAAGGCATAACAGCACGGCAAATGCCCCGGTTTTTGGTATCACCCAAGAGCCCATTGTGAAAGGATTTATCATGTCTTCTACCCGTATTCGCTTGTACCCCGTTGAGGCTGATTATGGCTTCTTGGGGTTGAGTACCGCCCCGGCTTCAGACGCTAAGGGATTGCATCTTGGCGGGTGCAGGGTGTCGGCTCTAGAAGAGCTGGAAGATGAGGGGGTGAGCTTTGAGCAGTGGCTGGAGGATAGCTTCTACACCGGCGACCGTGAGCTTTTTGATAACCTCACCCGCTCCATTCTCTACAACGCCTCCGAAGAAGGAGGTGAGGTGCGTACCTTCTTGCAAGAGCGCGGCTTTACTCTTCCGACCCTGCGTATTGCGGATTTGGAGAATGTGGAGCCTTCCGATGCCTCCGGTATCCCGCCGCTGGTCAATGAGACCGATGAGGTGGTGGAGCGCCTATTTGAGCTCATTGACCTGTACGTTGGCCCCGGTGAGGATGGTGAATTTGCCCTGTGGCTCCGTCCGAGCGCTCACCGTACGGTTCGTCTTTTGGCGGTGCATGATGAGGAGAGCCCCCGTTGGATTGTTCAGCCGTGGGATTGGGAGATGGAGGATTGGGCGTGCTATTGCGAGGTTCAGGTGCCTTTGAGTGGTGCCCCTGAGGCTCTTCAGTCTTTCCCGCGTGGCTCTTCGGTGAAGAATCTTCGTGGCATGCCGGTGCTGGGTACTCACAGCATTCTTGCTGACCAGAAGGCTCTTATGGATGCGCTCGACGCCGCCGGATTGTTCGGCTCAAGCCATTTCGTATCGCCCGGGGTCTTCTATGTTGGACGCGGTGAGAAGCACGGAATCGAGCTGGATTCTCCGGTTCAGGTCTACGCGGTGAAGGTCTGGAGCCGCCCCTAAGGTACCCCCCCCTCATGCCCCCTCTTTCTGGGTTCTGTGTGGAGCCTGGAGAGAGGGGGCTGCTTTACACCTTGCGCAGTGGGACATTCCATGTCTTAGATGAGTTGGAGGCTTCACTACGTGCCATGATTGAGGCATACAACACGGCATGTTCGCCTCTTTTTGATTGGAGATTCCCCCATGACTGACTCTACTTTTTCCCCTGAAGTTTTCACCCGCCCGGCCCCCGGGTTCACGCTCAATGCCCCCTTTGCCAAAGGCACCTATGAGGGCACGAATTACCGCGTGATGATGTACCCGGCGCTACTGGAGTATTTGGAGGTTGAGAACGGCCCGTACGAGCCGATGTGTAGCATCGCCTCAAGCGACCCCCTGCACGGGTGGGAGGACACGGTAGATGACGCTACGGCTCTAACCCTGCTGCGCGAGCTCATCAGCAAACGCGGTCTACAGTTCGCTCTACGGTTTGCCCGTGCGTTCATTGATGCCGAGGCGGTAGCGGTGGTTACCGATGAAACCTACGCATGGGGTGCCGTGCAGTGTATCGGTTTCGGTGCCAATGATGAGGGCATGAATGCTAGGGGCGTGATGGATTGGCTGGAATTCGTCGGCGGCTATTGGGTCGATGTGGTGCTGGAGCGTGAAGAGCCTTCCTATGATGGGCAGGGCTCTGAATGGGTGAGTGTCGATTACACGTCGTTGCCTAATTCTGAAAGCCATGAGGGCGATGATGCTCTGAAGCATGCAATGGAGAATTTTGAGTGGGATGTGGCCCGGTTGGGTGATGAGTTTGAGCTGGAGCTGGTATCTGAGCAGGTGACTGATTCGGAGCAGGCGGTAGCGGCTTAGGCGACCGGATAAGGCGGCGGCGCTACCAAGCACCCCCCGGCGGGGGGGTGTTTGGCGGCAGCCCACCAGTATTTAGGGTAGGGACATACTGTCACCTTTACCGGTTTGATGCTCGATGAGCGCCATACGATAAGCGTAACGACACGGCAAAGTTCCACGGATGCGGAAGGGTTCAATCATGAGTCTTGAGGTTCGGTGCTTTTTGGGCATTGACGATTGCTGGGAGGATCCGGGGGTGCAGCTGTGGCACCCTACCGGCGGCACATTGGCGCGCGTTCCACTACCGCAATTCTCGCTCAAGGCTTTATCTACTGCTGATGAAGAAGCTCAGCGGTACCGCCAGGGTTTCGGCTTCGATTACGGAAACTACGATATTGAGTACATCTACCGCACGAGTAACCCTGAGGATGAAAGGAGCTGGGATCAATATCTTGACCTGCTGGATGCCCGGCGCGCCCTAATGCAGTCCTGGGTGCATATGTATGATCCGGGACCCCCTGACGGATTCGGCACGTGCGCTCTAGAGGATCAGGTAGAGGCGCAGCTGCTTGCGGAAACTAATAAGCGTCTAGAGCGTAACCCTGAGCTGTGTCATGCGTTCTCTCAGAAGGGGCTGGGGCGGGTTCTTTGGGTTGATGGGGTGAATCTGGCAGCAGATCCCGAGTATTCACCCGATGGTGTTTTTTCCTACCCGGCGCAGCTTCACATCTCCGATAGGGTCTATGCTTCCAGCCGCTAGGGGAGGGGAGGGGCGCTTTGGTATCCGACTCACAAGCCTACAGATGGGGGGGGAAATGCCCCTTTCTGTAGGCTTTTTATCGTTTCTAGACCCCCAAAACCCAGCCTTGTGTAGTGGGACATTCCATGTCTTAGATGAGTTGAGGGCTTCAATATTTGGGATGATGAAGGCATACAACACGGCAATATCAACCCCTAAGGAAAGTCATAATGTCCGACAGCATGGATCTACGCAGCACGCTCACCGCCCTGCAATCAGAGCACGGGCTCACCCCAACACTTCTACTGCTGGAAAGCGTTTTCCACCACCCAGATTCAGGATCCACTCAGAACACCCACATCAGCTTCTACGTACGCCTTGCATGGGAGCGTGACGGTCTGGTGTATGAGCCTCACCATCTCAAGAAGTTTCTCAGCGCTTCGGGCTGGTCTCAGGTTCTGAAAGCTCATGAGAACGGAGAATTTGAGCTGGAAGCTGCCGGCAAGATCCCGGAAATTCCTGAAGGTTTCAGCTTTGAGGATTTCCGCGCCGCTGCCTTTGAGCAGACCATTACCCCGCTGGTGACCCTGTGGGCTACGAATCTGCTCGGGTACACTCCCGCCTTCAATTCCGCCGCTTCCTGTTTTCGACTGATGAATGAGCATCGAGAATATGAATGCCAGTGCGCCAAAGAAGCCTAGCCCCCTGCATCTTTCCCTCATCTCACCCGGGGTAGGTGAGTAGATGAGAGTTTCCGGTCTGCGTCAGCTGACGCAGACCGGAACAAACAACCTTGCACAGTGGGACATTCTATGTCCGCACATGAGTTCAGCCTCTTCATGTATGGAACAATGAAGGCATAACACCACAGAAAGAAAGCAAGGGGAGCACCCCCTGGCTAGAAGAGAGGTCTTTGACATGGCAGCACTACATCAGCACACGGTAAACCAGGACAAGGTCAGCATCACCCCCGGCTCCTATATCGCCCTCTGGGCAGATGCCATCAACCCTGAAATACCTGAAGAAGAACAATTCATCATCAGGGCAGAGGGTTTCAGCCCCGCTAAGCAGGTAGCGCCCCTTCTGCTGTTCACCCCGGACGGAACCACCCTTAAAAGCCGTGCCACCGACACCGTCTTTGGCACCCTCACTCAGCATGAATGGCGCCCTGGAGAATATCGGTGGGTCTACATCAGCCGCTACAACCCTAAGGCAGCCGCTTTCCTCTCCCGCGTCTGGATTATCGACCCGCTCCCTACTGGAGAAGCCCTCACTCTCGCCCGCACCACCTACGCACACGATAGCGCCGTAGGACGATTCGAGCGCTACCGCGCCTCCAAATACGCACACCCCCTCTTCCAGGCGCTCGCAGATGAAGACGAAGAGAAGGGCGCAGCCGTTGAAGAAGCAGTACGGGAAATCTTCATTAACGCCCATCAGCGCAACACCTACCACTCAGAGCGGGAAGAAGCCTACTATGCCTACCGTCAGGCGGTAACCGAGGCGCAGGCAGCGTTAGAACGGAAGCTGGCAAAAGAGCTTAACCAGGCGACTAGGGCGCTCGCTGAGCTTCACGCACCCACTCGCTTTGAGATTAAGCAGACGCTGGAGCGTGAGGCGCCGTTACTGAGGCAGCATCTCAGGATGTCGAAGAAGGATGTGAAGCCTGCTCTTCTTGAGGCTGCTGATATGGTGCGCACCGGTCATGAGACAATCGCCCTTTTCCATTTCAGGGCTGCACCGATGGTCTGGTACGCCTAAGATTCAGGGGCGGGTAAGCCTGAGGCATTGTCCCGGTCTGCGTCAGCTGACGCAGACCGGGACAAACAGCCTTGCACAGTGGGACATTACATGTCGGGTGTGAGTTCAGCCTTTTAATTCATGGAACAATTAAGGCATAACACAACAGAAGGAACGGGAAATCACCCCGTCCCCCCATCCAGAAAGAGGCCCCCCAATGGCTGCGCTCCACCACTACTACATGGGTACTTTAGAGAAGACGCCCATCACCCCCGGCTCATATGTTGCCCTCTGGGTACCGACCATCACTACCCAGATGTCTGAAACCGACCGAGCCATTCTTGGAGGGAAAGTATGCGCCCCCACCCTCCTGTACACCCCCGACGGCACCACCCTCCAGGACCGCACCACCGGCGAAGCATACGGCACCCTCACCCAGCGAATAGAGGGCGGCGGCCTGCACAAGTGGTATTACACCAGCAACACCACCAGCCCTAAGTACAACCCCGGCTACATTCTTCAACTGTGGACCATTGACCCCACGCCTGAAGCTGAAGCGCTCGCTTTGGCTCGTGCGGAGTATGACTATGGGACTGCAAATCGGCGGTTCTATGATTTCTGTTCAGATTTAAGCCTCCCCGTTCTTCATTACCTGGGCGGCGCGCGGGCTACGGGGATTGATCGTTTCACCGGGCAGGCTATGAGTAATCTCTTTCATGACGTTCACGAGCACCATGTGTACGGTGCGGATGCATCTGCCGCGTTCGCTGCGTATGAGGAGGTGATGAGCTCTGCGATGAAGAGGCTTGATGCTCGCCTGAGCGAGGAGTTCGACCGGGCGTCTCAGGCCGTTGAAAAGGTTGCGCCGCTGGGCGATCTGTCCTACGGGGTTTCCTTACGCAACATCAATTATTGCGCGGCTGTGAGTGATGCTGTTCTTTCTGAGGCTCCGGGAATCCACCGCTACATGTCTAACCACCCGGATGGTACCCCCCTTCAGATTCTCACCAGGGGATACGATAAGGCACGCCAGGCGGCCCAGAAGGCTGCTGAGCAGGTTGCCCTGAGCGCCAGAAAGTACCTCGCCCCCGCCCCCACGATTCGCTAATTCATCTTCGGGGAACCTAGACGTTAGCCCGGTCTGCGCAGCTTGTGCAGGCCGGGATAACCTACCTTGTGTAGTGGGACATTATATATCCTTAGCCTTTTTGGTTTTGTCTTTTATGGGATAATTAAGGCATAACACAGCACGACATTTATTCCTAACGCCTTAAGGAGGCACGCCATGAGCACCCTGCCCGATACCGCCCTGCACGCCGCATTTTCCTCTCTGGAGAAGGATGGCTTTACCCCTAAGGTTCACTGTGTGGAGATGCTGGACCGCTACCCTATCCCTGGCTCGACGAAGAACACCCATCTGCGCCACACGTTCGCCTTAGTCTGGGAGTACGGCCGGGACACGTTCGACTCTGATTGCATTGAACAATTCTTTGGCGGTGAGCACCGCTCTGCTGTCCGCGCCGCCGTGATGGAAGGAGCCTTTGAGCTAGACCTGACTCATGAGATTCCTGAAGGCGCAGACGTTGAGGCGTTCCGTAAGAGCCTCAAGGAAGAAACCATTGCCCCCGTCGTGATTGAGTGGACTACCCGGGTGTTTGGTCACCCGGTCACGAAGACCGCTTCCAGCTCGCACCGGCTGGTCATGAACGCACAGGGCGTCTATGAGCAGATTTAGCCTGCACCTTTAGAGGTGGCAGCTTTCCCGGGTTGGCGCAGCAGCAGCGCCGCCCCGGGAAATTTTTTTCTTATATATAAGGACATTCCATGTCACAGCCCAGTAGTAACCATATATTTTCTGGCATGATTGAGGCATAACAGACAGGAGGTGGCGGCTTCTCCAGCAGGGCAGCCCCACCGCACTGCACCCTGCAGGGTGCACAGTGACGCGTTTGTTTCTACCCACAAGAGGGGGCTGCAGATCCTCTCATCTGCAGCCCCTTCTGCACTAGCTCACCGGACCTCGCCCTACAATGAAAGCAACCACCCCACTGCCGGGGTAACCATCTAGAAGGACCCACCCATGACGTACCGCATCCATATCGCAAACATTATTGGCAGCAAGCCCGATCAGGTATTTGACATCACCGACCCCGCCGACGGCCTGAGCATCGTGAACATGCATGACAGCATCCACGCGTTCAGCATCCCCGTTCACGAGATCCCCGAGCTGAAGCATGAAATCTACTTCGGCGTCCGCACCGGCAGGCCCTGCACCGGTCACCGGTGGTTCAGTGATAACCCCGCAATGATCGCCCACCTCACATGGACCAAGCCGCACCCGGTGGCAGAATACCCCGACCCGAACACTATCGAGGTTCTGAGCGCGTACGACTACAGCCGATATAAGCGAGGTGAGGTATCTCTAGAAACCCTGCGCGAAGAAGAAGAGATCTACGTTCTGCACCCTGAACCGCTCACCCCGACCTACAAGAATCTGGCGGACTATATTGCGTTCATGAACGCCCAGATGTACCCCCATAATCAGATGCTGCTCACCAAGGACCTCTAAGCAGCTTCTATGCATATGCCCTTCACCCTCTGCGCGGTGAAGGGCATATTTTTATGCACCAGCAGGTGAGAGCGTGGGTGAAGGCGCGTAGGTGTGCTTGCAGAGTGCAGTGATTGCATTGTGCTATCACTGCACTCTGCAATCACTGCATTGTGCTATCAGATGCTGAGCCTTCATGGTGCCGCACGGTGATGAAACGAGCGAGTACAGCGGGGGACTAATGGGAAGTATTTTACTTTGGGACATGCAGTGTCATATCTAGTTTTAACCTTGATTTCTGGCGTATGATTGAGGCATAACACAACTTATTTCATGGAAATGAGGTATCACTATGGGTAATTCTCTCCCCAAGTCCATCATCGCAATCTTGCTATTCCCTGCCGCCTTCATTTCGGTAGGTATCTTTCTGCTTTCTCTAAGTCCGACTCACGGTCAGGCGGTTCAGGATACGACACGTACACATGAGCTGATGGGTCTTCAGTTATCGAAGGAGCAGGTACAGACCGGCAGCATCGAAGGGCACATCAGCGGCGATTTCCTCAGCACGGTGGGTTACGTTCAGGGTAGTTTTGATGGGCGCCCAGTGACGTATATCTACATCCGTTATCGTGCGGAGAATGGCGACATTATCGACCGTTTGATTCCTCGTGATGAGGTGCGGTTGCGTGATGATTTGAAGCCGGGCGAGGCAGCCACGCTTGAGATTCATACGGTCAAGACGCGTCGGGCCACCTACGAAGACATCAAGAAGGACCCTTCCTTGTGCTACAAGGACGGCCCAGTACCTCCTGAGATGTGTGGCCGGACAGCTAACGAGATTCCGGCGGAATGGAATGTGGATCATGAGGAACTGGTGGTGCATGTGCCGAAGGACGCCATCATTGTGACGATTAACCCCAACATGGTTCCTGAGGGAGCGAAAAAGGGATAATCTGCCCCTTGGAGGGGCGATGACGTAAATGAGCCTCAACCCAAGAATGGGGTGCGAGCTGGGAAGGTGAGTAATGGCAGAACATACCGAGTCGCACTTATTTTTCTCTGATTTTTTGCACGCAATTGAGGCATAACAGATGTTTTAATCGACAGATCCTGAGCGTTCTGTCATATGAAGGATGTGATTTTCCATGGGAGTTTCCAGAAGTGCCTTCTATGCTCTTGGTCTCATGTTGGGACTCTACGTATGCACGATTCTTTGGCAATTTGGTGCGTTTGATGAGAACCCGCGTTTAGATCAAGCGGTTCAGACGAGTACGCATACCAGTGACTTGTTGCAGCTTCAGTTATCCAAGGAGCAGGTGGAATCTGCTAGTCTCCAAGGCTCTGTAAGCGGGAATTTTTTGAGCACTGTAGGGTATGTACAGGGCACTAGTGATGGACATCCGGTGACGTATATTTACCTTCGTTATCGTGCGGAGAACGGCGACATTATCGACCGATTAATTCCTCGCGATCAGGTGCGCCTGCGTGATGATTTGAAGCCAGGGGAGGCAGCCCGAGTCGATATTGAGACCGTGAAGAAGCGTACGGCGACCTATAGCGACATCCAGCAGGACCCTGCCCTGTGTTACGAGAGCAACCCTCTGAGGGGTTCTAGCCAGTACTCTCCGAAGGAGAAGCGTGTGCCACTGGCAGCAGAAAAGTGCGGTCGGCACTCTGATGATGTACAGGAAGAGTGGGTGACTGAACGCGAGGCCCCTACTGTAGTGCACGTGCCGAAGGACGCCATCATTGTGACGATCAATCCGAATATGGTTCCTGAGGGAGCGAAGAAGGGATAACCTGAGCCCCCATTTTGGAGGGGCACCGGCGTGGTGAGGGCTTCAACCCGGGTGTGGGTTGGGGCCCTCACCTCGTGTTTGGGTAGGTTGCGGCGGGGTGCTCCGTGTGGGGTGCGGTGTATGATGCAGGCATAGTCTCATGCAGGGAATAGAAGATTCGGGATAGGGAGGAAGAGATGGCTGGTGGGCAGAGTGCTTTTGCTAAGGCGGAGGCGCGAGCTAAAAAGATGACTGCCGAGAAGGCGGCGATGGATCGGGAGGTTCTAACTCAGCTGCTAAGGTCGCCTCAGGGCGAGCAGAAGGTTGTGCATAAGATGGCCAGGGTACGCAAGCGTACTTACCCGCCCGAGTTTGCCTATTTGGATACGCTGCCGAGGATTCTGTGGTGCCAGTGTCAGAAGATTCTCGATGATCAGGGGCAGCGGGTGCCGGTTCCCCGTGATGAGTGCAGCTGCGCGGCTCGTGATTGGTCGCTGACCTCGCTGCTGGTTGATGCTGATGCGCTGCAGGTGCTGGAGGATGTGCGAGATGCCGAGGAGCAGCTGGTGGGGGTTCGTATGCCCCTGCAGTCCTACATGCTGGCGGCCTTTACTGGGTATTTGCCGACCCGCCAGGAGGGTCTAGAGCAGGCAGAGATTATTCGGCAGACTCTAGCCTCTGGTCAGAAGCCGCCGAGCCCGAAGACGCTTCGGCGGAAGATTCGCTGGCCGCAAGATGTGGCGCAGATCTGCCACCAGGAGGCGAAGCGAATTTATGTTTCGGGGCGGGGGCGCTCGCAGGTGTTTGTGCCCTCGTCGTGGTTCTATTCAGAGGCGATTCGTCGTTTTGCTCAGGCTCGTATGAGGCTTCTGGAGGGCTAATTCATTAGCCTGACTGACCCCTATGGTGCAGTGCGTGATGTGCGCTGTGCTGTGGGGGTTATTTTTTGTCTCCAGTGGGGTGGGTGTGGCGTCATATGCTGGGCATTTATGCCTCAATGATTCCTTTTATTGCAAGGGAATAATATAATAGGTACTGATGATGTCCCATATTCAAATGTTTGTTTAAGGAGCGTTGCCCCCATGTGCGACTGGAAGCCTGGACCACGCTGTTTCACCCACTACGCCCCGCACTTTAGGAAAGCTCAGGATGAGTACAACGCCGCCCTGCTTCTAGCAATGAGTGAAGCGGCCAATGGGGGAAAAGTCTCTGCAGCGACCCGCCGCCTACTGGATGAGAAGTTCCTTGCCTACATGCACGCCCAGAGGGAGTTTTACACCTCCCCCAAAGCCCGAGACCAGTTTTTGCAGGGCGCCATTCAGCAGCGCATCGACATGCTCTCTGGTGAGGTGACCGTAGCGAACAAAGAGCTGCAAGAGATCATCATGGATCACCAGAGGCGCAACCTGGACATGCTGGAGAAGCAAGCAGTTGACGGTGCACACCGCTGGGACCAAGCCAAGCTGGCCTCAAAAATCGCCAATGACCGCAACGAGAACGCACTAGAGCGCGGCATCTTCAGTGAAGCCGCCTACTCTGCTGAGGAGATCGCTCAGGTCGATATTCGCCAGTGGGACCGCGCCTGCCCCGACGGCGAGCTGATCCTTGACGGGTTCGAGAACAAGCTGCAGCTCTCTGATGCCACCGGTATCCACCGTGAAATGACGATTACCCGCCACGTCCGCCTCGAAACCCCCACCGGTGAGCGCGTCTACCTCGATATTGAGGCGCGCATCATGCAGAAAACCAAGGGATCTTCTTCCTACACGGTCGAATACCTCATCAAGCAGGACGGTGAAACTTTGGGCATTCTCATCCCCAACTCCTCCGTGCAGGACGCCTATTTCAACGTGGGCGCGGTCTATGAGAATCGTCCCGCTGTCCGCGAGCCCTGGCAGGACCTGCACAAGGGCATCCGCCTACGCAAGAACGACTGGGACCATTTCGCACGCGCTAACGAACTGACCGACGAAGAACTCGCCGAAATCCAATCGAACCACGTACACACGCACCAGATCCTGACAGGCGCAGCCGAGGCCGGAGACACCACCATGTTCTCCCGCCACAACGCGTTCAACAGCAAGGTCAACCGGACCCATCGTGGGCACCGCCACAACAGCACCACCGAACAGTTTGTCGCCGAACAGGGCGCTCGCACCAGCTTCAATAGCGTCTCCGGTGCGAAGGAGAATGTCGCTCAGACGCTAGGTTCGTTGGACAGCATGCTGCTGAATGTTGCGGTAAAGGCACGCCGTCAAGGCATCAACACGTACGCAGCCGAGCAGTTCGGCGCCATGGACAAGAGCGACCGTGACAGGGTCGAGGCCGAATCCCGCGAAATCATGGCCAATGAGCCCGAACGCCTGCAACCCAAGAGCCGCAGCGAGAAACGTAATCGAGGCGGAGGCCGAGACCGCGTCGAACGTAACCTGGCCCGTGAGCAGCGCCGAGCTAACCAGTTCGCAGATAGCCCCGTCGTTGCAGCACGCAGGAAGGAAGCGGTCGAACGCGGCAACAGTGCCATGGCGAAGATGCAGCAGAGCGAGGGCGGCCTGGTCTACAGCGCTCGCGTGGAGTCTGAGCGTAAGCCGGTTGATCCTCATGATTTCCATGCGGGTCATTTCTACCGTGTGTCTTCTGTGCAGGCGGGCGGTAATAAGAAGTGGGTATCGGTTCCCTTCACGCAGGAGGGCAAGCTGGCTAATGGCTTGAAGGCGTATAAGCACCCCGCCAAGCCGGGCATGGTTGTGATTCGCAAGGGTCAGAAGACTGTGGTGGTGGTCAGCGCTGCGCAGTTTGATGCGATGGCTGATGTTCGCCGCTAACCACAACCTTTGAATGTGGGACATTTTGAAACCGATATGGGGGCTGGTCCCCTTGAAATCACAGGGAACCAGCCTCGTGCAGCCGCGATAAACGCCTTCATTTGACCGAATCTGCCGTTTTTCATCCGCTATGGTGGAGGCAGATACACAAGAACAACACGACAACACGACCGAAAGGAAGGAAGCTTCCATGTCTACCTTTGAATCGACGGAAGAGCGAGAGAAGGCCTACCAGCAGCAGTACCAGCGTGACCGTCTTTTGCGCCGCCGCTTCAGCTACGAGGCGCTGGAGAAGAAGCACCGCGTCACCGTCAAGGGCAAGGATCTCTCCGCTGAGATGATGGCTGCCCGTGCCCCGGGCGTGACCGGTGAAACCCCGTGGGTGAAGGATTTGTCGGTCCACCCTCTGCAGTGGCACCGTGAGGGTATCGACGTTGATCTTCCGCGTCATATCCCGAACGCGTTCGGGGATGTGGCGCCGGGGCGTGATTTCACCGACCCGCGCATGCTCTTTGACGCTTCCCTCTTCGAGAGCATGACTGATGAGGAAATCGCCTACTTCAACGATGAGAAGCACTGGGTGGTAGAGGGTGCCTCTGCCGGTGATGCTCTTGCCCTGGACACTGAGCTTGAAGATGAGCCCGGCTGCTACGGCTATTTGGTGCACCTGAACCGAGGCCGTAAGGAGCTGAACAACCCGCCGGTGGGCCGCCCGCACTACAAGCGTCAGGACGGTAAGGAACTGGTGTGGGGAGATCCCCGCCTGGAGGCTCCCTACTGGCAGGAGCCCGGCGACTTCATCTACGCGCACCTGGATGAGGCCTCTGCCCGCGCACATTTCGATTCACTGCGCTCTGCCCTCTACAGCCTGAATCAGGAGCTGCGCCTGTACCGGCTGACTCAGCCGATTACTCTCGGTGAGGCACGTGAGTGGCTGAACAGTGACCACCCGCTACGCGAAGATCGCCACGGTGCAATCACCCTGGAGGCTGTCGGTACCGGTCAGCTCGACACCCCGGGCGCGCTGCGTGTACCTCAGCTGCCGGCACCTGATGAGGATGAGCTCAATGAGGCCGCTGAGAAGGCCTGGTGGGATTCACTGACCGCCGATGAGCAGCGCGCCTACGAGGCAGCGCAGGAAGCGGATGCGCGCCTGGTCGAAGAGCGTGAAGCGATCAACCTGCAGCGTCAGGAATTCTACGACCGCATCTACCAGGATCTGTACAGCGTGGACGCTCTTTTGCAGCAGCTGCTCGAATGGGCAGAAGAAGCAGAGAACGAGACGGATGCTCAGTGGCACCGTGAGAACAATGCCACCATGGACCTTGAGGACAAGCTGGAATTCGTCGCCAGCTTCTACCGCCGAAACCCCGATGACGGTGAAGCAGCCCTGCGAGCAGCCAACCTGGTCACCCCCCACGAGACGCTGACGCACCTGGCTGGTACTCTGCCGCTGACCGATGAGATGATTGCGGCAGCAGCAGCCCGTCACCGCAACGCCCTGCAGGCTGGCACCGAGCAGCAGCACCTGAATTTCCGTCGCCGCACCGGCGGCGGCGAGTACATGCTGACCAAGGCTCAGGAGCAGTACGCCCGCGAGCACTTGATCACGGCGTACACCCGCTCCGGTACCGAGGGCTCCGCACAGCTGCTCATGGCCATCTATGAGCCCTCCGGCATGACGCTGCTTGACCCGCATGACGAGTGCGACGGCAACGGCATCTGCTGGGAGACGATGAACCTGGATGACTACCGTGCAGGCTTCCTGTTCCCGCTGTATGAGGATATGCCCACCGGCGGCTTCGCACCGCGCAAGGACCGTGTCGAGTACCTGTGCCTACTGCTGAAGCAGGGCATCATCACCTTGGAACAGTTCTGGCAGCGCCTACGCACCAACTCGTACGTCAGCGACCGTGACGAGTACTTCGAGGACGGCTCCAACGCACTGGTGATGACCAAGAAGAACTGGCGGAACCTGCTCCATAAGGAGCAGCCCGAGGACACCGCTAAGGACCCGGTCATGATGCCCACCGACTGGGCTTTCGTGGATTCCAGTGATGAGCGTCTGGGCTTCTGGACCCTCTCAGAATGGGAATCCTACGTGGCCTCCCAGCCTGAAGACTGGTTCATTGTCGGTGAGGATGTGCCTGCGATCATTGGTCAGAGCGTGGAGCCTGAACTGTTGCTGCCGGAAATGATGGAGTGGCATCAGCGTCACCTCGACTCCCGCAAGATCTAACCCCTGCGCACTAAGCTGTTTAGGTACCCACAGGCACCAGCAGGTATATTAGGTTCTGACATGGGCTCCTATTAGAGGTCCTTGTCGTGTTGTTATATACCGAAATGCAGCTCCTGGAAGATGGAGTGATGTATTTTGTGCATGTATGTGGGCCTGGGACGTCGGAATCCCGGGCCCACATTTTATGCCCCCTGCTCCCTCATCTATGATGGAGCGCTCTCACCTCCAGAGACGCACAAGCCCCGCAAGAACAACCGGTTCTTGCGGGGCTTCTTCGTGCACTCACACACGAGAAACCAGGCTTACTTCACGAACCACCGACCCAGCAGACAAAACACCGAATCTAGCGCGGATTTTCAAGGGTTCAAAGCCCCGAAAAAGGTTGCTTTCAACCCCCAAACATTATATATTTGTCACAGTGACAAAAGTTGTAAATTAACAACAAGAGGTTGATATGCGCCCCACCCCCTGGAACCCAAAACCCATCCACACCGCCTTCATGGACTACGAAACCGGCTACGGCGTCACCTCCGACGGCGTACCCTTCAAGGCAGCACCGGGCGCTCGCCGCCAGAAGCCGAACTTGGTTGATAAGCTCAACGCTGCAGCCCAGCTGCGCGTAGCAGGCCAGCCGGTCACCCGCATCTTCCTTACCGGCAAAGTGCCTCGCAACGACCGCAACACCCGCCACTGGCTGCTCACCCAGACCCCCGGCTGGGAAACCCCCCGAGGCCACTGGCTCGGCACCCCTCCCACCGGACGCTTCGACAACATCGAAACCGGCCAGCGCATCGACGTGAAGGTCTCCTCCGAATGGTTCGGCAAGATTAACCTCACCCCCAACCAGGCACGCAGCGCATGGAGCACCCTTGAATCAATCTTGAGCTATTTCTTCCGCTCTGACCTGCTCGGCGGCTCTCCGCTGATGCTCACCCCCGCCGCCACCGGGCAGAACCTGTGGGCCGCCTCCCTGCCCAAGAACTACGCGCCCATCCCCGTGGACCCGGACATTGCTGAAGACCTGCACCGCACCAGCACCCAGCACCACCTCGACCACCTCGTACTCGGTCCCGCTATGCCTCAGCACCCCGACGTCGTCCCCATGATCGACCCGAGGCACACCCCGCAGCTTGACGGCTTCGCCTACACCGACGGACGCTTCATGTACTCGGCCCTCTGCAGCGAACTGGGCACCGGCCCCGGACACCGACTCACCGCCAAGCAGTGCGAAGACCTCTGGCGCGAGAACCAGTACGTGCGCGCCCGCTTCGCCGTCGAATTCACCGTCCCCGACACCTGGGAACACGTCGGCATCTTCGGCATCCCCTTCGAGGACAAAACCCACGGATGGTACTACCCCAACCGCCCCGGCGCACGCGGTCAGGCATGGATTGACGCCTCCGAGCTGTTCGTCGCCCAAAAGTTCGGCTGGCACTTCCGCTTCCTCGAAGGCATTCTTTTCACCACCGAAAAGAAGGCACAGCGCAAGCGTTTCGAGCCCGGCGCCGACGAAGCAACCCGCCGCCTAGTGAACGCACGCCCCCTGGATACCTGGGCTAACCGTCTCTCCGAAGCACGAGAAGTCGTAGACAACCGCCCCGACCTACACCCTGCCGTCGCCAAAGCTATCAGCGCAGCACTACGCGCCATCGTCATTCAGTCCATCGGTGCGTTCGCCTCCCGTGGCCGCTCCGCCACCGCCATCACCTACGACCACACCAGCATCCCAGGCAAATACCTAGACGGAGTAATCCGCAAAGGCAATGCATTCATCTACACCCTCCCCCAAAACCACAACCCCCGCTCACAAGCCTTCTACCGCCCCGAATTCGCGGTACAGGTATGGGGACGTGGACGCGCTCGCGTGTTGCATCATACGGTGCGCCGTAAGGGGTTCGCCCCGGTGCAGACCGGTGCTCTGACTCTGCCGGGCCGGTCCATCATCGGCATTAACGGTGACGCTATTTATTCGTCCGTGTTGCCGTCATGGTCGCTCCCTGAAGCTAACGGCGGTGCTGATGATGGACGCGCTGGCCTGTTGCGTCTTCAGGGGTGGCTGCCTGGGCCGGTGAAGACTCCGGTGCTGCGTGCTGACCGTGACAAGCTACGAGACCGAGCCGTGAAGGCTGGATACACCCCTGGTGTGGATGAGGCAGTCTTTGAGCACGAGTTCATCCCTCCGGAAGATGCTCTATTTGATTACGACGTCTTCGAGGAAGACGCTTAGACCCTAGAGAGGATGTGAAGCATGGATCCGCAAAAGGCTCCGCTTTCTCAGCTCTTCGCCTACGTTAAGCAGGTGCACGGGCTGAGCAACCGGAAAATTGCCGAGCAGCTAGGCCGCTCAGAGACTCTGGTGCGCAAGATTCTGGCAGGCACCTGCAAGAATGAGGCCTACCGTATTCCTGGCACGGAGCTGGCAGAAACTGGTCAGGTAAAGCACCAGGCGCCCCGTCGCCGCCGCAAGGACGGCAAGCTGGCTCGTGTGCGCGCCCCGCGCGGCTCGAAGAAGAAGTCGGTTGTTCCGTCCGATACGCGAGGCACCCCGGTTCCCAAGCCGCGCCGTAGCGCTTTTATCCACCACAAGCCTCTTGAGGGAGCAGGAGGTAACCGTTTTTACATGGTCGATATGCCGGTGGGCAAGCGAACGAAGGGTCGTGCGGCTGGTTTTAAAGCCGCAATGGATGATCTGCATGACGTCACCCGTCGTCAGGCACACACTGACAAGCGCGTGAACATGAACGTCACCGTTCAGAACGCTGACGGCACTCGCCATCAGCTGCGCGTGGGCAGCAAGCGAGGCTTCCATGCCTCCGACGTCCTATCTGATGTGAAGGATGTACACAAGGGTAGCTTTGAGTCGTGGCTGATGCATCAGCTTCAGGCTGTCTACGATGGCTCTTCTGGACGCATCGTGCAGATCCAGATGGTCTCTTTCGATGCTGTCCGTAGCAAGGAAGAGCGTAAGACTCAGGACCAGGCAGGCACCCGCCGAGGCTTCTGGAGCCAATTCCGTAAGCGCCGCTAAAACACCTATTACTTCTTAGAAAGAGGCTATGAAATGACACAACGCAAAGATGGAAGCCTGCGTGAGCGCTTAGAAAGAGCGCTGGAATTCACAAGCACGGACGAGCAGTTAGCTGAATGGCTGGTGGAGACGGGCACGCTGGAGGATATTTTGGCCGCGTGCACGTGTACTGCTGATGAGGCGGCTGAGTTGTTGGGGTATGCCAGTGTTCGGTCGTTTAAGACGTTGGTGCATCGTCGTTTGGCGGGTAAGCCGAGCCGTGTGCCTTTGCCGGTGGTGAAGGGTGCGGGGGATTTGTGGTCTCGTCCTGAGGTGGTGAAGGCGGCTGAGCCTCAGCGGGTGTATGCGTCGTTTCGGTTGCCTGCTGAGGGGTAGTGGGTTTTCTGCCTTTTTGGGTGTGAGGGTGTCTTTACTGCTTGTGGTTCAGGCGGTGGGGGCACCCTTTTTGTGTGTGCAGGTGAGGGTGGGTGGGGTGCTTGCCAACTTGCCGACTTGCCAACTTTTCGATTTGTCGGGTTGTTGGCAGGTAGTGGTGGTGGGGGAGAGGTGGTCCTGAGGGGATTCGGGGGTGGTTCTGCTGCGAGTGAGTGCTGGTGTGTTTTGGCGGGTGGTCTGGTGAGTGTGCCAGGCTGCCTCTTTTTGTATATCTGGTGGGTGGTGAGTGTTTTTAGTTTTTTGGGAAAGTAATTTAGCAATTAGACATCGCGGCAATTTCAAGTTTTCTTATAGTGATTTTCCTCACTCTTGGATTGAGGGGGTCAGCCTGCATCCTGTGGATAACCCTCTTAAACCCGGGATGACAACTCCCGCTAAGTGGGATGTAAACTCCCGTAACCCGGGATGACAACTCCCCCAACTCGGGATTAGAACTCCCGCAACCCCGGGATGACAACTCCCCCACTAGGCCTGTGGAAAACCCTAAAATCCCTTGTATTTACTGGGTAGAATCGGTGTTCAAAAAAAGCGCCCCTATAATATATTCCTAAAATATATTTCCTATCATCATCAGCGCGCGCGCGCGTGAGGGCTGTGGAAAACATTTGATTCAGGGGACTGATGACGACGATGTCATGAAGCTTGATCCACTGCTTGACACTCTGAACCCTGTGCGGATACTGTGAGAGCGTTACCAAAAAAAGTTGGCCCCGCGGCTATTCCAGCAGCCCGGGACCATTGGCAACACCTACAAGTCTGTAAAACTGAAAAAAAGGAATAGGCGTTACAATGCCTCATTTTACCGTACCCACGGACACTAAGTCCACCCCCGGCAATGTAGCCGAGGCTACTCTCAGCAGCATCATCGCTGAGCACACCGCCCCCACCGGCGGCACTCTCCAGCACCCCAAAACCGCTGGCCCCCTCGCATTTACCGAGCACACGGTTGCACACTATCCGTGGCTGTTCATCAACCATTCTTTGCCGTACAAGCGCACGCCCGAAACCTCCTGGGTGCGCACCAATGGCGACATCTCCGTGCTGTTCACCGCACCCCAGAAGTTCAACGCCCACGGTGACCTCGAACACGGTATGATCCCCTATGGCCGCATCGGACGCGAAGTGCTCATGTGGCTTGTCTCCTCCGCCCTCGACGCGAACTCACGCACCATCGAGATCTCCCGCACCTGGCGCGGATTCCTGCGAGACCTCGACATCCCCTACAGCGCTGCCAACCGAGCCATGGTCCAGAACCAGCTACGCGCCATCCTGGACCTGAGCATCACCATCCACCACCCCGGAACCCTAGCCGGACGCAACTTCTCCACCGAAAAATTCATGATCGGCTCCGGCGAAAAGTTCACCTTCGACAAGGACGGACTGCTCGACGACGCCTACCGCTCCGTCGTCGTCCTCAGCCAGGAATTCTTCGACCGCATCAGCGCCGAAGCATCCCCCGTCGAAGGGTCTATGAGGATCCTGATCGAGAATTGGCGTGAAATTACCCGCAAGTACCCGCGTTCGCCGATGGTTGGTGACGCGTTCTTGTGGCTGGCAGGACGTATGCCTCGCCTGCGCGGTGAGGGCGCCTACCTGCCGTGGTCTGCTCTGGCTTCGCAGTTCGGTGCAGCCACTGCAGAACGTGATTTCCGTAAGAGCTTCCGTAACGCACTGCGCACTGCTGCCGGTGAGTATTTCGCCCCGCTGGGCCCCAAGTTTGACGTGCACACCTACATCGAAGAGTACGGTTTCAAGCACTACGCCACCGGTGGTGGTCTGCACTTTAGCCCCATCAGCCCCGAGCATCAGAAGCTTCTCGGTTGGGGTGCCCGCCGTGCCAAGAAGTCCTCACCGAAATCTGCAAAGAAGCGCACCACCAACCACCCCGAACCCCCCGCATCCCAGAGCCCCGCACCGGCTCCCATTCAGCCTGAAGCCCCTGCAGCGGTGCAGGACTCCCAGCCCGAAATCGTCGAAGTCATCGCAGATCAGGGCGTTGACTTCACCGCGCTACGCGAAGAACTGACCAGCAAAGGCCTGGACCTCACCGCTGTCTCCGACGACGCACTGCGCACTGCCGTCGACACCGTCTTCTCCCGCTCCAAGTCAATCAGCGACCCTCAGGCTCTGGCTGCCCACTCCATCACCAAGGATCCTAAACTGCTGGGCCTCAGCACCCCGGCGCCCACCCGCACTATCGCTACCGCGCCGGTACCTTTGGCGACCCTGCCCAAGGGCACCTGCCCCGAGCACTCCATGGACATCACCGGCAAGGTCTGCAGCGGCTGCGCCGCTGAGCTGAAGGCGCCGGGCACCACTGCCGCCGAAGCACAGGCCTGCTGGGACGCAGTCTCTACCCGCTTGAAGAGCCTCACCAACGCTGGTTTCGACACCACCGCCGAAAGGGAACGTTACCAGGGCTTTGCCATCGCACGTGGCGCCAGCATCTAACCACCTGCCAGCACCACTGGCAGGCCCTTGTGCTACGGTGAAACTAACCGATAACCACCCCCTTGCCTCTCCCCACAGGCGCAAAAACACCGGGGAAATCCTCAAAGGAGAACATCATGAAGACCCTGAATACCCGCACCGGCCTGGCCGCTCTGTCCGTCACCCTGATGCTTGCGCTTTCTGCATGCGGCGGTGGCGCCCAGGCAGCCGGCGAATCCTCCGAAGCCGCTACTAACGCCCCGGCCGCAACCGCTTCAGCGAGCGCGTCTGCTGCTTCCACGCCCACTACTACGAAGGCCTCGGCATCTGCTTCTGCAACTGTGGCGGCGAATCCGAAGGGTTCTGAGGTGATTGAGATTCGTGCGGCGGATGATACGAATGCTGATGCCACGATTGCCAAGGAAGCAGCAATGAAGGCAGCCAAGCGCGTTGCAATCAATGAGAACCGCATGCTGAATGCCTGGATGCACGGCGATTTCGAGCACACCAGCGACGAAGAACTGTTGAAGTTCGTGGAGCCTGGAACCTTGGACCAGGTGAAGGAAACGATTCAGGCTTCCCGTGATGCAGTTGAAGGCAACGGTGGCGCTTTTACCGGTGAGGTAACGATTCGTGACATTCAGGTATCCGAGGTACTGAGCTCTAAGTACCAGGATGGATCCTCTCACCCTTACTCGTACTTGAAGGTGACGTACTGCGCCGACTGGACGCAGGTACACACTCCTGATGGTAAGCGCGCTATCGTTGGCAAGGATTCGACCTCTACCGCTGAGGTTCTGGTGATTCGTTTGCAGGACGGCCGTTACATGTACGCAGGCGCACGCCAGCTTAACAGCGGTTGTGCCTCGTCGTAGAGGAGAGAACAATGAGCAGGAAATTCAAGACGCAGATCGGTGCACTCGCTTCGGTAGCGCTTCTGGTTGGGGGCTTTGCTGGGCCAGCGAGCGCAGATAATGTGAGCGTAGATGTGTCGAACTCTCGCGCTCAGGTCATTATGAATAAGCAGCAACAGCAGTCATCAGATCGTTCCGCTCCGGTGAATGAGAACCGTGACGCATCCGATTCGCCGGTGGTCCAGCCGGTGGCTTCCATGAAGGATCAGACCTGCGTTGCTACCGGTGGTGTTCAAGTGCCTTGCGAGACCGACAATGAATGGTTCTATGCCAAGGAATCTTGTTACGCCTCCAAGGAAGCAAAAGGCCCCTACTACCGGAAGTACCACACCGCCTTTGAATGCCGTCGAGTAGGTAATAACGTTTCTACTCTGGAACAGGCTTCTTCAAAATCAAACGTGGTGATGGTTCCGACCAGCGAAGCAGACGCCCTAGCCACCGCCACCAAGAGTGGCGCGCAGCTGGCTGAAGAAGCGCTCGCTGATTATGACTTTGAGAAGTTGACGGTTCGTACTCAGCCGTCTGATGCTACTGTGCGTTCGGATGCTTTCGTGTTTACTCAGGGGTACGTCTGGGCATGGGTTCCTCCGTCGAAGGCTCGCTCGTCCAGTAAGCGTAATCCTTTGGTTTCTGAGTCTACTGATGGCAGCTCGCACGTTCAGTTGAAGATCAGCTTCATGGCGATGAACGTGTACTTCGACGGTCAGAAGACCGGTACCCAGGGTTTCATCCAGTGTGATGATGCCGGTCAGGTCTATGCCGGTGAACCGCGTGGGGGCTCCAACTGCTCGTGGAAGGCGAAGAAGCAGGATGTGTACAAGGTGACGTCGTCGATTCTGTACCGTGTGGAATGGACCGCTGGCGATGAAAGTGGCGTGTTGATTCATGAGGAGCCGATGGACGGTTCACAGTTGATTCGTGTGCAAGATGGTTACGCGGTGAACGTGAAGTGATGCATGTATGAGGTGTGGGGTAGCTTCAAAAGCTACCCCACACCTCTTGTGTTTATTGGGCACACACAAAAGATGCACATAACAAAGAACATGTTCTTTGTTATGTGCATCTTTTTTATCTCTGGGAAACCACAAACCCAGAAAAACCACCATTCGTAGGCTTTAGGCCAGATTCAGGCCATCACGCACACGATTACGCACACGACGCACACGGCACTCCAAAGCCTTAACGGAGCAACCCTCACGCTGCGCGAGCGCAGCGGCGTCGGTGTAGTAGGCGATGAGCAGGTCGGATTCTTTGGCGGTGATGGTGCCTGCGTTGACGGCGTCTCCGAGGAGGCGGTCTACGGCTTCGGTGGCGGCTTCGCGGTTGGTGGTGGTGTCGGTGAAGGTGAGGGGGGTGTGGTGGGTGGTGGGGTCTTCGGTGTCGATGGGGTTGGTGTAGGCGTCCTTGAGGCGGGTGACGATGCGCAGGAGGCGGTAGAAGAGGGTGCCGCGTACTTTTTCGGTGCGGTGGAGGGGGTATTTGCGGATGGCTTCGAGGGCTGCGCCTGCCAGGATGCTGAAGGCGTCTTCGGCTTCGCCTCGGTGGGTGAGGATTTGCATGATGGCGTTTTGGCGGCTGAGGCGCAGGATCCAGGGGATGGTGGATTGGGTGAGGGTGCGTTCCATGATGGTGTCGCCGGTGAGTGCGCGGGTGAGGGCTTCGTGCCAGATGGCGTCTTGTGCGGGGCCGGGTGCGGTGGTGAGCAGCAGGTGCAGGACGTCGGCGGCGAGCATGGGTGCGTCCTGGAAGAGGACCATTTGGCCGCTGGTGATGGTCCAGTCGCGGTTGAGGGTGTCGATGATGGTGGTGTTCATCAGGGGGGTGGTCATGGTGGTCTCCTCGGGGAGGTGTGGTGTGTGGGGTGTTTCCTTATCTCTAGTAGGCAAAATCGGCTCTGTAGTTCTGGCTGGGTGCAGGGTGCGCGGTGTCTGTATGCGGCTCTGGTGTTGGTGAGTGTTGTGCCTTGTCAGTGGGGTTTTTAAATTTTTTTTATTTTTTTGGGGGCGCGTGAGGGGTGGGGCGGATTCTAGGGTGCCTTTATAGGGGTGACTGTTAGATTTTTCCGCCCCTTTTTTGAGTTAGGACCTGATTGATGCGCACATCGAATGACGCTTTGGCCCGCAGTTTGGATGATTTGTCAGAGATGACTGCTGGTGAGGATGCGTTGATTGCGCACATCATCGGTCTGCTGGATCAGCCGTTTAGTGAATCGACGCAGCGAGCTGCTGCTGATTTTCTGGCGAGCGAGCAGTTGCAGAGTGCTAATGCGGCGGCTCAGCGTGTGATGAATGGTGCTGATGAGGATGGGGGAGAGGAGGTGCCGGAGTGCTAAAGAACCTTTTGCGTCGCAATCAGCCTGAATTGGATGAGCAGGATCAGCAGCTGGAACAGGCCCCGAAGAAGAGGGGCTTGGCTGACCTGTTTGGCAAGAAGAAGGCGAAAGGCGATTCGGAGGGTACCCCGTTGGATCCCCCGGTTGGGGGTACTGCTGCGAGCAGGTTTTTGACCTACGGAATCATGGGGGCTGCGTACGGTTCGGTGTGCCTGGCGTTGTTCATGGCATGCACGGCAATGGGCGCAGCATCTGAAGCTCAGGAGTCCGCGCAGGCATCTCGCCCTGAGGCGGTTTCGGAACTGAACATCACGGACACCAGTGCTGAGGCGAAGGCTGTCGGTTACGTGCAGGCATGGCTGGAAGCAACGAACACCGAGCACACCACGTTGGATACCTACGTGAACGTGCCGGTGAATTCGCAGACTCCGACGGAGGCACGCGGTCTACGTGCTGCCGGCTTCACGAAGTCCGGTGACCTGGTCACCGTGCGTGTGACCGGAGACGTGAAGACCACCATGGCCTCTGCTGTGAAGGGTGAGGAGCCCAAGAGCATGTGGGTTCAGCGCTGGTGGCAGGTTGTACTTCGGACGGATACCTCCACTGGGACGCTGTCGGTGGTGGGTCTTCCTGCCCCGATCGCTGCCCCCGGCGCGGTAGCAGCTGATACGACCTTTGAGTACCCCAAGCAGGTGGGCGATCCGGCAGCTCGGGCAGCGGTACAAGAATTCTTGACCGCCTACCTGGCAGGCTCCGGTGAAGTCAGCCGCTACACCGCACCGGGTAGCAGCATCACGGCAGTGACCCCGGCCCCCTACTCGAAGGTGCTGGTACAGAGCCTGAACGCCACCGATGAGATGTCCGCTAAGACGGCGGTTAAGGACGGTACCGAGGTCCAGGTGCTGGTGACGGCCCAGCTTGATCAAGGCGCATCCTCCCAGACGTCCACCTACTTTTTGACCATGGCTTCCCGTGCAGGGAGGTGGGAGGTCAAGAGCATTGATACGACCCCGAAAATTTCCTAACCCCAACCCAATGAATCGATCTATCTGAAAGAGAGAACTCCATGGAACTGTTCACCCTAGCCCTTGCACACATGCCCCTGGGCGCAGCTGACTTCTTCAGCTGGGTCTCGACCACTACAGCGAAGGCTGATGTTGCTATCAAGGCCGTGATTACCACCGTCGCTATCGGCTTCGTTGGCTACATGGTTTTCAAGAACGGCTTCACCATCCCTAAGGCCATTGGTGCCGGTGCTGTCGCCGCTGTCATCTGGTGGCTGGTCGTGATGAACGGCATCGTCACCATCGCCGGCTGGTTCGACACCTTCACCAAGGGCGGCGCCTAAAAAGGCGCACCCGCTACGTCTGCCACAACACCCACACCCCAACTCTTGAAGAAAGCGAGCGCCACTGATGAAGAATCATGATGATGATGATTTGGTCGTCGGCAAGTTCTTCACCCGTGCGATGAAGATCCCGCTGATGGTTGGTCGTCTCATTGACGGTACCCGCCTGTGGGGTGGACCCTACACGGTTCCACAGATTGTTGCTGGGTTCATTGCGTTGTTGGTGTTGTGGCAGGCGTTTGCATGGTTCTTCTCCACCGGACTCATTTTCACTGATGCCATCTTGGTGGTCTTCGGTGCGTGGGGTGTGGCCTTTCTGGTAGGTCGGTTGCCAGATTCCCGACGTAACCTCTTCAACCTGATGACCTCGATGGCTTCAGCAACTGCTACGTCTAAAACCGGCTTCTACCGGGGTTCCCCTTTCAAGATTCAGCAGCCCAAGCTGCGCCGCCCTTTCAAAACTGAGCAGCAATGCCAGAAGATTGCCGAGCAGAGGCGGGTTGAGAAGATGCGAGCGCTACAGCAGCTAGATGCTTCACACGGAGCCCGCGTACCCGCACATCCAATCACCACTACTTCCCGTACTTTTTCTGGTGCGGCGGTGCCTCAGGCTATAGGCCGGGGTGCTGTCCGTAAATCCACGCTGGAGAGCATTCTCGCAGCCCGAAAAAATACCCCCTAACGACGCACAGAGGAGAGAAACACCATGGCAGGTTCGCCGTCCACTCGTAAGAACCCCCTTCTGTGGGGTCGAGAGAATATTTTCGTCACCCAGCACGGTGTCGCACACGCGATCTTTGCGCTTACCGGTATGCCTTATGGCTACGCTCTGACCGACGATAAGGTAGCTGCCCGCGCTGCGCATCAGAGCCTTTTCCAGGGTCTGCGCGGTGAATACACCCTCTATTCGTTTGTTGCTGATACTGACCCGGTCAGTATCTATAAGTCCATGGTGGACGGTATTGATTTGTCTGAGCACCCCGGCTGGGAGAATGAAGCTCGGCTCACCCTGAAAAAGCTGGAGCGTATTCCCTCCGGCGAGCGCCTGCATTTCATTACGATTCCGCTCTCGACGTGGTCTCAGCCGATTAATCGTTTTAAGGATTCTGCGTGGGCGGCGCATCAGCCGATTCAGTCTCATTTGGGGTTGCCGGTGACGACTCCTTCGGAGGCGATGTTTGCTCGGTGGAAGCGTCGTGCTCGTGAGCTGTCGATGCGTATTCCTGCTGTGTTCTGTCCGGTGCCGGTGTCGATGAAGGCGATTCAGTGGATTTGGGATCATGCCCAGATGCGCGGTATTGGTGATGAGGCGCCGTACCCGGCAGATGCCAAGATCACTTCGACGAATCGTGCGGATTCGTGGACTAATTTGCGATCGCTTCCGGAGCCTTTGCTCGATGAGGGCGGTATGTCTGATTTTGACGGTTCTGCTGCTCGTGTTGAGGCGTTTAAGCGCCGCTATCTGAAGGTTGAGCATCCTGATGCGGCGCCGACCTATCAGACGCAGATGATTATGTCCTCTACTCCCATTGGTGGTTTCACGTTCCCTGGTGGTGAGTTTTTGGAGGTCATTAATCGTCTGCCGGTGGACTGCGAATTTGTGCTGCGCATTAATGTTCAGTCGAAAAATCAGGCGGCCCGAGATAGCAAAGCCAGCGAGAAGAACATTGCAGACCAGTATCTGCAGCGTGATGGCTCCGGTCAGGTCATCTCTGGTGGTCTGTCGAAACTGGATCAGTCCACGGAGCTTCTGAAGGAATTTGTGGAGAGTCTGAATGCCTCTGACCGTGAGGTGAAGGTGAACGCGTCGCTGATCTTTTCGGTCAGTGGTGATTCTCCTGAGCTGGTGGAGGAGAAGGCTCTGCTGGTGCAGGACTTCTATGCCGCGAATGAGTTTTTGCTGGATGCTCCGGTGGGAGATCAGCGCAGCTTGTGGTGGGATATGTTGCCGGGCACGGTGGCTTCCACTATTTCCAATGAGCTGACTCAGGTGACCACTGGTTTTAACTTCAGCATCGGTGTTCCTTTGGTGGAGACCCAGCTGGGTGAAGATCAGGGCTTCTTGATTGCCGATAACCTCTCCTCTGGCCGTAACACGCCGGTATATATGAATCCTGGCGGGAATGCTGAGGCTAACCGCTCGGGTTCCTTCGGTGCTGTTGGAGAGCTGGGCTCGGGTAAGTCTGCTTTCTTGAAGACCGTGGCTGCTCACACGATTAATCGTGGTGGTCAGGTGCTGGCGGTGGATAACTCGGAGAATCAGGAATGGGCCAAACTGGCTAAGGCAATGACTGAAGTCATTGTTCTTGATTTTGAGAACCCTCAGTACTCCCTTGATCCGATCCGCAATAGTGATTCTCCTGAAGAGGCAACCCAGCAGGTCATGGACCTGTTTTCGATGCTTTTTGGGCTGAACGCATTCACTCCGGTGGGTGCTGCTATTGACAGCGTCCTCAATCCTGAAAATAACCCGTATTTTCATAAGATCACGTCCATGTCAAAGCTGCGTGATGCGCTGGCAGAAGGTCTTGGTGTGCCCGATAACCTCATTGAGGGTGCGCAGGAGGCGGTGGTGAAGATTGATATTTTGTCGCGTAAGAAGCATATGCGGTATCTCTTCGACGATTCCTTGCCTGTTCTGGATTTGGATGCTCCGGCAATCATCTTTGCGACCCACGGCATGGATCTACCGTCAGAGAATGACCTTTCCACCGCTGAGATGCGTGCTCAGATGACGCTGACCAAGAAAATCGGTTATGCGACGTATGGCCATATTGCGGCGATTTCTTATCAGCTGGCAACGCACGATGATTCCCGTGAATCAATTTTCATTGTCGATGAGGCAGCCCACTTGACGGCTTCTCCTGAGGCATGTCATCGAGTGGAACAGTTTATTAGTCGTGGTCGAAAGCACAAGGCTGCTATCGGTCTTGGCTCGCACTCGGCTCTCGACTTTGGGTCTGCTAAGCTGCGTAGCTTGATCCTGCACCGCTTCCTCTTCCGCACCGCGGACCAGGACTTGGCCAATGTGAATTTGTCCTGGTTGCAGAAGGGCTACGATACGCCCGAGTATCGAGACCTTCTGGCTGGCTTGTCTCCAGAGGAGGATGAAGAGCGTCACGGTGAATGCATTTATCGTGACGTGAAATCGCGCATCGGCAAGATCAAGATTCAGCTGCCGCTGGATCCGAAGACCCGCAAGGCGACGCTGACGACCCCTCCGAAGACGAGGAACCGGGCGGCTCAGCAACAGCAGGTGCAGGCCCCCGGTGCTGGAGTGCTGGTCGGGGTCTAACTCTTAGGTCCCCTGTGCGGACTGTAGTTATTGATTGGATTTTTTCTCATGATTTTGTTTTTGAAGCAGTATCAGAGCCCTACCGCTGTCCTGATGCAGTGGTGGTGCCTCTTTGCTGCGCGCCACCCGCGCACTGCTTTGGCGCTGAAGGTCATGGGCCTGTATCTGATTTTGGCCGCAGTCACGGACCCGGTAGTGCATGCCGATGAGGGGAAGGAAAATAACGGCGGTGGAGATGCTTTCACCATGTTTCTGGATACCTCGAACCTGAAGGATAAAGAGGGCATCGAGATCAACCGCTACTCTACGCTTCCTTTGGACCGTGGTGATGCCTTCACCTACAACAAGACGATCATCGGAAACATCCTGGACTTCATGTGGGGTGTGCACTACCGCATCGTCAGCCTGTCCCTAGCTATTCTGCACTACGTGCTGTCTTTTGAGTGGCTGGACTGGTTGCTCTCCCCGTTCATGTTCATTGGTGCCCAGGTGGCACCCTTGATGGAGCGCATGCACATTCATCCGCTGATTCTCACCCTGGCAGCCGCTGTCTTTAGCGTTGCGTTCTTCATGATGCGTCGCCGTGGCGCAGCACTGGCAGAGCTGTCAATCATCTTAGGGATTGTCTCGCTCATCTCAGGGTCCGCTCTGGCCAACCCCACTGCGCAGCTGCGTAATCACAAAGGTCCTGACGGTACTCAGCAGACCGGCTGGCTGCTGAATTCCACCACGTGGGCCTCAGACGTCGCCTCTGAAATTTATCTGCACGATAAGAAGCGGCAGCAGGTTGAGGCCAGCGGTATGGGGCAGGGCCTGACGAATCAGAAGCCTCAGGACATCATTACCCGTTCGCTGGTGTCGGTGCTGGTGCGTGAGCCCTATCAGTTGGTTGCTTTCGGTCAGAACCTGGACGGTAAGTGTAAGACCGATTTCAACAACATGGTCCGAGAGAAGGACTACAAGGACGTGGCCAGCAATGAACGTCGAGACGCCATCACCGGATCTAGCGGGTGCAGCGACACGAAAAAATGGGTCGATAACCCAGACCTCTACCGTGCTGGAGACCTGCTGTCCTACACGCTGAGTGCTTTAGCTCCACTGTTTTTGGTTGCGGTCTTCATCGTCCTCATTTTTAGGACAGTGTTCGATGCGTGTGTGAATGCTGTCCTCACCACGGTCTACGCTTGGTACGCTATGCTGCCGGCGGTCGACAGGAGGAAATTTTTCGACCGCGCAATCGGTACCTTCTTCTCCTGCTTGAAGGTTGGCGTACTCATCGGCGTGCTGATTCTGTACCTCTATATTCTGGAGCAGTTCTACGACGCCACCGCGAAATGGGCGCCCCTTTTGCGCAGCATCGTCATGGCTACGCTGATTTTCATCTTGGCGAAGAAGAGCTGGGAATTCTTCCGTGATCGCAACTTCGACGGTAGCGGTCTGGCCGAGCGTTTGTCTCGGATGGGCTTGAAGGGCTCATCGGGTGCGGGAGCTCCGGTGCGTTTTACGAATGTGCCTTCTGCGCTGTCTCCTCATGCTGTCTCTGCATCAAGTATCGGCGGCGGTTCTGGTCCTGGTGCCGGTGGTGCGGTGTCCACCATGGGCGGCGCCAGGTCAGCTGCTGGTGCTGCTGGGTCGAAGCTTTTGGCTCCGATTAACGCCTTCAGGGCAAAGCGGCAGCCGGCATACGCTGATTCGGGCGTTCCTCAGAATCATGCGGCAATGCGCCAATACATGGGCCCGGCAACGAAGCGACACTACCGTTCGGCGAGGAATTTGAGCCGCAAGGGCCGTGCGTTGAAGTTCGCCGGTACGGCAGTTGCTCTGGTTCCCGGCGGTCTCGCTCCCGGTATTGGTATGCGTCTTACCGGTGCTGCCATGCAGCACAGGGGTCAGCATCGCATGCGTAAGGTGGAGAGCGAATACGCCTACCCCACGTTCTCGATCTACGACCGACTGGGCCAGTCTGAGGAGGAGCTGCGCAGGCGCAAGGATCAGGAAGAACAAGCCGAGCGCGAGCAGAAGGAACAGGAAGAGCAAGAGCAGCGCGAGCAGAAGGAACAGAAGAAAAAGGAGAAGAAGAGGAAGAAGGAAAGGAAAAAGAAGAAGGAGGATGAGAAGAAGGACTAAGAGGTTCCCCCTTCTTTGACTCCTGATTGAGGATGCGGGTCTGGCAGGTAACTGCCGGGCCTGCTTCTCTTTACCCCCTTCGTATATGTGTACTAAAGAGATATACTAGACAATACAACCACCACCTACACCTTGGAGACCATCATGAGCTCTATCAACACCCCTAAAAAATTCCCCCTCTGCCGATCCCTGCGAGCGCTGCTGAATGCTGCCGTGAGTAAGGTTCGTGATCGTGGTGAGGAGGGTGCGTCTCAGGCGGTGATGGTGCTGGTGCTGGTGCCGGTGTTCCTGTTTGCCATGGGTGTTTTGCTGGTGGATATGGGCCAGAAGAATGCGGCGCAGTCGCAGGCTACGGGTGCGGCGCAGTCGGTGGCTCGTATTGCGACGGCTGCTGGTGCTGCTGACTATGGGAATGTTGATCGGGGGCGCATGATTTCTGAGGGTAATGCGGCGTTGAGTGCGTTGGGCATGACCGGTAGTATTTCGATTGATGATGCCAGTGGTACGGTGACGGTGCGTGCGTGTAAGAGTGCGCCTGCGAAGTTTGCATCGCTGGTGGGTGTGCGTGAGGTGCAGGGTTGTTCAGAGGCTCGCGCGCAGATGTACACTATGAGTAACGACGGACAGAAAATCAAACTGTCGTAGTCGTGTGGTTGTGGTGGCGTGCCATGTGTCCTGGTGAGGGTCATGGTGCGCCGCCTCTTTTTGCGCCCATAGGGTGTGTGATGGCTCTGTAGCTTTAGCTGCAGGGCCTTTTTCTATTAGGGGGTTGTCCTTATATATATGGTGTGCGGGAGGTATTGGGTATCAAATGTCCCCCCTGGGTGTGGCTCGGTCGTGGGGTAGAGGTGCCGGGCACAGGGGGTGGGCACAAAGAAATCCGGCTAGAGCTTTCGTGGGCTCTAGCCGGATTGAAGATTCCTAAAATATGTCTTTCCGACATGTGGTTTCCAGTGTACCGGCGGGTGGCTGCAAGGGACAAGGGGGCGGGGGTGGGTGTGCCTCATCCTGATTTAGGAAAGGGACAAGACCTACGATTCATCCGTAGTAGGGGGTGCCGGGAGCCTACAGTAAGGGGCATAGCAACACGCAATTACCTGTGTAGCCCTAAGGAGGCCCACCATGACTACCCTTTACACCAAGATTTCGGACGTTGAAGCCTATGTTGCAGATGCCCTGTCCACGTCGGAAGGGTTCTACGACTACAGCGGCATCGCCGAGGAAATCAGCGAATGGAACAAGGAATATGATGCAGCCGGTCACCTGCTGCTGAACCGCCGTGGCTTCAAGATTCGTGAGGACGTCGACTTCTGGGAGGTCGTTAGCCGTCACGACGTGCTGGAAGATCCGACCCTGGCCCTGGAATGGGTGCGCCGCTCGGCCGCGTCCACTAACCAGATCCCGTATGTGCATCTGACCTGTGCGGATGAAAACGGTGAAGATGTCCCCGCTGAGCAGAAATATAGCGGCAAGGGCTGGAGCCTGCCGGACTGGTATGCCGAGGCTGAAGGGGAAGACTTGACGCTGGTTGAGCCGTACACTCGGGCAGAGCAGAAGCTGATCGGCCAGTTCAATCTGAAGAAGGACATTCCCATTCGTGACCTGACCTAAGGGTGCGGTATTGTAGAGAGCGAGTTATAAAACCGTTTAGGGGACCCCCTTCAGAATCTGGAGGGGGTCCTTTTTATATGCGCGGCAGATGACCGCCAGCACTACGCGCGGCGGCTTCAGCTGTCACACTGATAAGGGAAGAAACACCATCGAAAGGAAAGCCATTATGGACGTCATCTCAGACTTTGAAGTACGGCTGCTTCACCACGTAGAAGCAGAGCCCTACATGTTCCGCCCGCACCTGGTGCGCAGTGATGATGCGTTGCGGCGGTTCTCTCATGCCCCTGAAGGGTGGGCAGATCAGATCGCCTCGGTCATTGATCAGGTGGAGGGAATTGAGATGCCGCTACGGGGTAGCCTCATGTAGGCGTGGAAGGCGTCTGAGGAGCTGATGCGAGAGGTTGCTGAGCGTTTCAGGCAGCTAGGATTTCATGTCGGTTCGCATGAGATTCAGGACTATGACGGTATCCCTTTGGGGTTTAGGGTCTCTTTGGATCCCACGGATGAGTCGGTCCGTCAGGGGCATACGGTCACGACACCTCAACGCCCGGACAAGGACGTGATGGTGCAGTCGCGCAACCCCCGGGGTGATGAGTACATCCCGGTAGGTCAGATCATTGTGGATGAGAAGGCAGCCTGGAAAGTAGAGCGCGTGGAGCGCCTGTTCGTTGATGAGGATTTGGCCTGCATTGGCTACCTCTCCGATTGGGAGAACAAGCACGTTTTCGTCCTTCATGTTTCGTACCTGCAGGAGCTGACCGCCGCGCAGATTGATGATCTGCAGCGCGCCGCCAACAAGGTGCGGTTCCCGGATGGAGGTGGCATGATTTCACCTAATCCTTTCCGCAAGCTACTGCTACCCCCGGGCGTTACGCTGCCTGCCGTGAGTAAGGCGTAGAGAACCCATCCCTTGTGGCCGCACCCCATCATCGGGTGCGGCCACACCTTATTTAACACCCCTACAGAAGGGGCATTTAGGAAAAGGACAAATAGGGAAAAACAGACACGCGGGGCGGCAATCAGCGAGACGATAGACGCACAACAACACGACCTACTGAAAGGAATGACGCCCCATGCGTACCCCTTCCCCGAACCCTGTTGAGAACCTGCTTGCCGTCGAGGTTCACGCCCCCAAACTCTGGGTGGCATCCGCCCACCTGAACGGGCGTGCCGCCGCCGAACTCTTCCCCCTAGACGGCGGGGCATCCACCACCGTGTGCACCGCCTCCGGGCTTGCTCACCACATGGCAGAAAAGCTCTACACCCTGGGAATCCTCAGCCTGGAAGAACTTCATGACGTGCCGGTGCGCACCGACTGGAGGATTGGCTACGTCCTGTCCTGGGTACGCCGTTTCGGTGTTGAGGTGAACCTGCGCTCCATCATTGCCGCTATGCCCCCGGTTACCGCTGATACCGACGCTCTGAACCCCCGTGGTGTCTTCGACAGCATCCTAGAAGCCGTCCCCGCCCCCGGATACTCTCAGCTCATCGAGCGAATCCAGGCGAACGTACGCGGCGACCTGGGAGATGCACATGTACGCTCCGTGCTGGTTCGAGAAGGTTTCATCCTCCAGGAACCCACCGCCCTCTCATGCGGCTACCTCATCGGTGACGTGATGGAAAGCTAAACCCGGTCAGCCAGGCGGTGCTAGAGAGAGGGGGTCACCCCCCTCTCTCTAGCACCGCTGCAGCCACCCTATTTATCAAAGGGACAAATAGGGCGAAACCTAAAAAGGCTGCCCCAAATCCAGGAATACTGAAACCATCACCGGAATAAGGGGAAACGCCCCTAGCCGGTATCCACCGCCTCATGAAAGGACTGAACATTATGAAGGCTTCCTACTACACCGACCCGGTACGCGGTAAGGTCTACCGCCGTAGCTACGACACCCTGGAAGAAGCTAAGGCGTACCGTGACGAATTCTACGGCTGGTATCAGGCAGAGGTACCCGCCCCGAATGCACACCTCATCAAGGATGGGCAAGGCTTCGCGGTCGAGATGACCTCCGCTCAGCTGGCACGGCTTCTAAAGGACCTCTCCACAGACGTTCGAGCAACCAACCCCGAAAAGGTGCGAGATGTCCGCTTCCTCTGGGCACGTGAGACCTACACCGACCCCGATAACGGCGTAGAACGAGATGGTATCGTCTACGCCCTGGGCTTCTTGTGGAAGAACTTCTACACCGGCGGGCTCCGCTGGGAATCCATCGTCTCAGACGTCTACGACGCATGGAAGGGTCCGGAATCCATTCCTGACGCCTCCACCCGCGCCACCTGTGAACAAACCCTCATGGACTGTCTGCACGACGGGATGCGCCGCCACACCCTGCACCCCGCAGAAGTGACGCTCAGCCCGCAATACCGCCGCCTCATCATCAAGGAAAAGGAAAACACCCTCTCGCTCACCTACCGCTACCCGGACAGCGAATGGGTCACTGAAGACTGGAACTATCCGACCCGCGAAGCCTTCGCCCGCCATCTTCTGCTTCTGGGCGAAGAACTCGCATACGGAAACACCGCAGTTCCTGACAGCTCACCCTTCGCCCGCCGCGTCAGCTGGCTCAGCGAGCGCGGGTACTTCACCCCCGCCATGAATCCGCTGGAGCCTGGAGATGATGACGTGGCACGGTTCTGTTTCGAGGTTCTGGCGGGTGTGAAGAAGGTACACACCGACCTGTACGTGCTTCAGGATGAGGGCGGGCGCAATGTTCAGCGTGTCGCTCAGGGGGCGGTACAGCTTGGTGATGGTGCAGGGGTGAAGATGACCTGGGTGAAGGCACGGCGGGTCATGGATGAGGCGAAGACGGGACCGTGGCCTCATGTGTTGAAGATGGTACCTGCTGAGTCCTAGCCGCCGGGGGTGACCCGGGGCGGGGGCGGTGCTAGAGAGGAGATGCCCCCCTCTCTAGCACCGCTGCAGCCACCCTATTTATGAAAGGGACATACCTGTCAAAACTTCAGTAGAGGGGTCTAAAAATCGGGATAGTAGAGGCATTAGAACACCACCGAGCATCAGGAGGAAGAGCTCATGTCCCGCCCCGAATTCACCCCCGAAACCATCGGACGCACCCCACGCCACAAAAGCGGCGTGATCGCCACAGGATCCTGGAAGGGCGAAACCTACCGCGTCAACGTCTACGACTCACTTAGCGACTTCGTCGAAATCGACGGCACCGCATGGGAACCACAGTACGCTGTAGCTCTCCAAGGCGAACCGCACAGCTGCCTAGAGGGCTGGTGGAAGACCAAGGCTGAGAGGGAACAGGTGCAGGTTGTGCGTTCGCTGATCCGTGAGTGTGGGTTGGAGTGTGCAACCCGTGTTGTGCGTGATTTGTGGGATGAGCAGGCGATCGGGTTTGTCGCTGCTGATTCCCCGTGGGGTGAAGTGCGCGGGGTGAGCTTTGGCGCCAATAATGAGGATGAGCACCGGATGCAGGCGCGGGATTTGCTGGAATTTCTCAATGGCGATTGGGCAGATGTTGCCTTGGAGGTGCAGAGGGACGATGACTGGGTGCGTTTGAAGGCTTCGGATATGCCGAATGCTGAGTTCAACGATGGGGAGGATTTAGGGCAGCTGCTGGAGGTCTTCGAGGAGGAAGTGACCGGACAATGGTTCCCTGAAGGGTTCCGACTTGCAGAAGCCTGCACAGTGGCTGCTTAACCCTCGCCTCCAGTGAAGCCCCCGCCCCCTGCCTGTGTCTCTGGAGAGCAGCAGGAGAGAGGGGGGCGGGGGTATCCCCCTTCCCCTATTTATGAAAGGGACATCCCTGACCAAACCCAGTGCAGGCAGGCGATTTAGAGGCCATACTGAAAGCACAACACAGATAGAAGATTCCTAAAATTGTCCACTACCCGACAGAAAGAGAGGTTCCATCATGGCACTGATGGATCAGGCCCCCGTGGCTGAATTGCAGAAGGACATCGTAACCGACGACCAGTACATGCTCACTCGCACCGTGCATGACAGCCGGAAGAACACTACCTTGGAGGAACCGCTGATTGACGGCTACCAGACTCTCAGCGACATCCTGGAATGGCTGGAAACCGCCCCGAAACCCTCCCGGCAACCCTTCACCGAAAACTTGCAAGATTCCGGATTCACCGCCTTCTCGGAAGAGACCGGCCAGCAGCTGGACGGCCCGTACTACCGCCATTTCACCGACGACGGCCAGTACTGGGACGGAGAAGAAGGCACCGTCACCGCCCTGTTCGATTCCTGCTGGAAGAAGGGGGATACCGCTGATGATGAGGATTTGGAAGAGATGGACAAAATGACCTTCCACACCCGCCCCCTGGAACTGACGACTGAGAACGTGCTGGCCTACGCCCGCTACGTACTCGAAGACCAGAGCGTGAAGCTGATTCCTGCACAGGAACACCTGGCAGAGAAGATGAAGGACTACGGCTACAGCGAAGAGGACGGCACCGTATCCTACCGCTGCCGCTTCACCCCCATCATGAAGGCCGCCGCCCCCGCTGGTCTGGTCTGTGTAGGCCTTGAAGCAGCCCTGTGGGTCTGGGCCCAGGCAGAAGAGGAAGAAGCACCCACCTGGCACCGCTTCCGCGACATCTACACCGGCGACGAAGCACACTACGACGCCGTCGAGTACCTGCTGGATGTCCCCGAGATCATGTGGAAGTCCCCGACTCAGCGCATCGGCATCTCCCAGATAATCACCAGCGACCTGCCGATTCAGGGAGCACTCGCTGCTGCTGAGCTGGAACGCCGCTACGGGCTGCCGGAAGATTCCGTGAAGCCTCTGAGCCAGGACGAGCTGGACCGTGAGGTTGTGCTGAGCCGCCGGATGGAAACCCGCTAACAGCTACCACAAAGACCCCGGCAAAGCATGAGGGAATCCTGCGTGCTTTGCCGGGGTCTTCCCTCTACACTCCACAGGGTGCAGAGGGAGAATGACGAAATCGGATGCGCCGTGGTCAGCGAGCGCGTACCCTCAAGGTGTAAAGATCAATTCGAGTAGAAGGAGAAAGTGATGAGTGCAGAGATTCAGCAGTCAGATCAGGAATACGTGGCAACCGTTGAGGCGTTGCAGCCTCATGGTGAATGGGTGGTGGTTGCCCGAGCTGTGGACAATCTGGAGAATCTGGCTGAGTGGGCTTCAAATGGTGTGGGCGCGGATAGCTCACGCTCTTATGACGCTATCGATCATTTCAGTCCCGAATCTACGATATGGATGGATGAATTTGGCGATTTGGTGACCGACGAAAAGGGCAATGTCGTGGAACCTGCTGATGATATGTATGCCCCTTACGGCTACCTGCATTGGGGTGAGGGGAAGGGCTCAGATGAGATGCTTGTTGCTAAGGCTAAGGATCTTGCTGGTTCTGGTGCTCGTCTGTTGCACGTATATCCGGGTGTGGGTCAGGTCGATGAGTTGAGTGAGGAAGATATTCAGGAAATCATCGAGGATGACAAATACTGCCTTGTTTTGGCGCATCCTGAGCCTTTGGAGTATTCGGTAGAGAATGTAGCCGCGTACATCCGCTATGCCTTTGGGCTAGATGATGAGAAGGAGCGTCTGACTCTGGTTCCTGCTGCTGATGATGAGTATTCGTCCAGTTTCGCCATGGAGAGCTATAGGATGCAGTTCGATTTTGGCACGTTGAGTGAGGAGGAGGCTGAGGACTGGGAGCGAGTGACTGAGCTGTATTCCTATCACCCGTATGCTCGGAAGGATCGCTGATCGTAACGGGTTTATGGCACCAGTAGAGGGGAGAGTTTTCCCTCTGCTGGTGCCTCTTTTTTGTGGGTGGCAGCCTGTGATGTAGCTAAGGGACATGAGCGCCGAATCTGTTTCAGAGTCCTCTGATGTGTCTGATGCTAGAAGCATCTTAGATCAGTACGTCAGGAGGATATGATGCAGAAGAAGATGGAGGGCGCGTACCGGCGCGTCTTTGGCTCTCTGGAGCAGGCACGGGAGTTCAGGGATGATTTTTACGCATCCTACGGGGTGCAGCCTACAGCGCCGGGTACCCACATCCACCGGGAGGGGGAAGGATGGGTTGTTGAATTCACCGCCACTGAGCAGCTGAAGTTCGCTCAGGAAGTCTACCGCCGCCTCATGCTCCACCCTGAGGCAGAGCCCAAGTATGCTTTCCGGTTTGTATGGGTGAGGCGCCCGGTACCTCAGAAGGGAGGTCAGAAGGAGCAGGACTGCATCTTGTTTAACGTCATGATGCGTCTACGGACCTTCACCCCACAGCAGATGAGCTGGCAGCTGCTGGCCCTGTCTACGTACCGTGCATGGGATATTGACAAGATCCCGGATCGTCAGGAGCGGGCCAAGTACGAGGCACAGATTGTTAAGGACTTCCGCATTGGCTCCCATACGCTTGCCCCTACCATGGTTGGGCTGTACCCCGAATATGCAGAGTTCACGGTTGATCCTGAATTGATGAGCATTTCCTCGCTCCGGTACCTCATGCACTATGAGGCGCAGCAGGAACAGGAAGATCTGGTGGATGAGGGCGATGCGCAGCGGAAGGAAAAGTGGGTTGCCCGCTCCCGCACCCAGTTCAACCGCCGCCTGGTACAGATGGCTGAAGAATTGAGGTCAGGAAACGTGATCATTGCCGATACCTCCCGCTTTGTCTGCCGGGTTTCCTGGCTCGATGACAACGGCTACTTCAGCCAGGACACCGGGGCACTCAGTAGCCAGAAGGAAGACTACCCGGGGTTCTACGGTGAAGTGCTCAGCGGTCAGCATCAGGTCAGCATCCAGCGGTACATGATCCAGCGTTCAGACGGGAAGTTCCTGTCCAAGATCAATGACCAGGGCCCCTCCGCTAAGACCCGTGGGTTTGGGTTCTGGTTTGCAGAAACGGGGCTGATGATGACCTCGCAGCGTGCCCGGCAGGTGATGAGCCTGCTCCAGTGCGAGGATGTGACGCTCGTGCCCTTCGGCGACATTGAAGACTAAAAACATGGTGAGCTTTCAAGGCGCCGGTAGACGGGGGGCTTCCCTGCGTGTACTGGCGCCTTGTGGTATTGGCAGAAACTCGTATTTAGCAGTGGGACATCAACTCCCGAATATGGGGTAGACCCTTGAATCTACGGGGAAAATAGCGGCATACCCCACAGATTGGAAGGACAAAACCGTGAAGGTTTTTAGGCGCCCGGCAATCGTGCAGAACTTTCAGGGTGGAGTGAATGTTTGTTGAGAGAAAGGAGCGAACGATGCCGATGAAGCTGGTCTTTGTGCTGTGTCTGGTCGTGACTATTGCTATCTTCATTGCCATTTGTATGGCTGTAGATGAACTGGAGGCAAAAAAGCTGTTCAAGGATCTGAAGCAGCGGAATGAGGAGTACCGCCGTGCCCGTCAAGAAACGGTGGTTGTAGAGCCTATAGATCAGAAGCTCAAGATTGATACCAACCTCTATACGTACAACGAATATCTTCGCCGCAACGAGATCAGGCACGGTACGACCTTTGAGGATGTGCAGCACCGTAAGCCGCTGGTTCGTCTTTACTCGATGGTGGAAGGGCGCAAGGACGGTCAAGAGACGGCCCTTCACTACCACCAGGATGAGGGCTACTGGACCGCTTCAGGGTGGGACGGAGACCCTACCGGTTTGAAGGCTAGAAGTAGAAGCGTGATTCATGTGGTGCCTTCCGATCAGGGCTACTCGTACACGACGGTCGAGTATTGGCATTACTACCTTTGCCTCAAGAAACGGCTGGAAGAAGAAGGTGCAACCCACGATCACGAATGGTGCAATCATTTCAATTCGGTGAAGCACATTACCTGGCACATCAAGCAGAGCTAGAGCGTGAATGAGGTGGCCTATCCCGTGGCGCGGGATAGGCCACCTCGTGCTATCTCATGGGGTAGATCAAAGCGGCAGGTATGGCTGCTGGAAGATGCCCTGCAGGGGGCCGCCAGACAGATATTTAGGAAAGGGACAAGCCCTCTTCTTTTCTGAGCAGCTACCGTTATGGGGGAGAGGATAGGGGTAGACCTAGCCCCTAGAAACGGAAAGGATGAGGGCAATGGAGAAGATGACCTGCGGCTCTGTAGATTACGAGCGGGTGCGTGCCTCATGGAGGTACGAACGCACCGGCGCGGTGTGGAGGATGCGGGCACGGTGCGCCTGGGAAAGCGAGATTAACAGCCCCCTCTACGACCCGATGGCAGGCGCCCGCGCAACCGTACTGATTGCCGATAACCGCGTTGCATATGAGCAGTCCGCATACGGTGCTTTTCATTGGTGCCAGAGCCGCGCACAAGAAGCACTGCTGAGCCTGGGCGCTGAGATCGCGGCTCGCTGGGCACGCGTCTTCTTGGGGAGCCGGTGCGCTTTCGCCTTCGAGATTGAAGAAGATGTCGAAGGAATCGTCTTTGGCGGCGAGGAAGTACTGGACGCCTCCCTGGACGGCTCTGTACCGCGCATCATGCTCTGTGACGATGCTGATTCTGCCCGGGTGATTGAACGGTACCGCCGGGCGGCGGCGCTTGCCTCCTGCCTGGAAATGGGCAAGGTTGAACACCTCTTCCTGGAGCGTTTCGACACCACCACCCGCTCCTGGGCGATTGAGGAAGAGGCGATGCTGACCAGCTGGGAGGTACTGAACGGCTTCGAGGGCTGGATGGAAGATTGCGACAAGGCACGTGAGCAGGTGCAGTCATGGCTGGATGGCGGACGAGAGACCGGACCGGTCACCCTCTTTGACATTGCGCACCCTGAAGGGCTGACTCTGGAGGATGCCATCACCCAGGTGCAGGACATGGCACAGAGGCTCTACCCTTCCACCCAGACGGATACCGTCTTCTTCAGCGATCACGAATTTGAGGAATGGAGCCGTGACATGCAGGCATTTTTGAGCACCCACGGGCACCCCCTGCCCTCTCCTGTGGTGCGTGCCTTCTGCATCTGGATGAGCCGCTACGCTCCGCTCACCTCCCGCATGCAGGACAAGCTCAAGGGCTGGTGGGTAGACAAGCTCACGGCGGCGGCTCAGGAATTCGCATGGGTCTGCCCGGTCATCGAGGATGCCGCCGTCATGGACGCATGGGCACAGTATGAGGCACACCTGACCCAGAACGCATAACCCACACCCCCCTTGGGTGAGCGCTCGCCTCCCCGCTCAACGCGGCGGCGGCGAGCGCCTGCCAGTCACACAAGGGGGTGAGTGTCTGCTGTGCAGCTGAGAAAATCCCCCAAGACCAGGGGAGGGCATAAGGGGGTAGCTGAAAGGAATTTAGGAAAAGGACAAACAGGGAAAATCCTAAAAATGATGCCCAAAAAATCGAGATGATGAACCTGTCAGCACAGATGACTGACACCCCCTAGCTCTTGAAGGAGGACGTTATGAACGTCTTGAGTCCCGTATCCGCATGCCGCGCCCTGAATCACACTGATTCGACGGTGACCTACCCTATCCCCGCCCTGTACCCGTGGATAGCACAGCAGGGCATCTGGGACGCTGTGAAGGACATAGCGCCGGTGCACGGTGAACCATGCTCTGCATGTGTCAGGGACATTACCGAAAGCTTTAACGCTTTGGTACGCACCGGTTCCGGCTCTGATGACACGCTCGCTTCAGACATGGCGGCTCTGCTGGGTCTGGAAGCCTCAGAGGTGACCGTGACCGGCTGGGATGATGCCCCGCTCGAATCGGTCACCGTCCCGGTCTCTGTGTCATGGAATGACGCTCTAGAAGCCATGCACAAGGTATTCCGCGGTGAGGTTCCCTCAGGCGGTTACACATGGGGTGTCGCCTATAAGATGGCGACCCAGGAGATGACCGACCGGGTTTGTAAGGAATGCGGACACGGCGCATAACCCACCCGCCCCGCCGCCGCCCTGCACCCCTCTACGGGGCGGTGCAGGGCGGCGGGTACCCCCCCCTAGAAGGGAGGGCGGGGCGCAGCGTTCCAGGGGTGATTTAGGAAAAGGACAAACAATGTCAAAACCCAAAAACGCCGCCCCAAAAGTTAGAAGATGGTCACGTCAAACGTTGAAGATTCGATTCTCTGAAGGAGAGAGATTATGGATTGCACCTGCACCAAGTACCGTCACCCCCACCTGAAGGTCACCAACGACAGGGGAAGCGTCTGTGTGCTCGTCCGCTCGTCCACAGGTGAGCTCATGGATACGGCGGCTATCCGTCGAGAGAATGAGCGCCGCAAGACCCTCAGGTACCGCATGGGGGCGCTCGCACGCCGCCTGTACACCCACCTAACCGCCCGCCTCGAAACCCTACGATAGGCGGGATAGGCACCCACCCCGCCCCCTTGCTTGGAGGTACCCCTCCAAGCAAGGGGGCGTAGCTTGAGATTTAGGAAAAGGACATACCTGTCAGAATCCCAGAAACACCCACCTCATCTACGGGAAGATGAACCCACCCCCACCCCCAAGCTCTGAAGGAAAGCAGCCATGAACCCCCACCATCTGATCAAGTCCGCCCTAACCACCCTCAAGAACCCAAAGGTACCCCGCCTACCCGCCCGCTCACAGCAGAGCACCACCACAAAGCAGCCGGCGGCCCCGGCGCACCCCGGCACAGAGCCGCCCGCCGCGCTCGCCGTGGCACCCCGGGCTGCCTTCGTCCGGTTCCTGCACACCCTGATCGAGATGATGGAAGACCCACAGGTGCACACCTTCAGCGGTGATGAGCTCATGCAGAGGCTGCTGAAGGATCCGGCAACGCGTCATGTGGCCCGTAGCGTCCAAGTGGTCATGATGAGCCGCCGGTGGGCCCTGGAGCATCAAGAGGAAATCTCTGAGCTGATTAACCTCTGGAGGCAATGCCTCAGCACCCACAGCCAGGGCAAAAACCCCGCTGAGAGCAGCCCCCGGGGCAAGCCCTAACAATCCTCGATACGGGCTAAAAAGAGAGGGTTTTGAAGCGTCGGAATAATTTATTATTCCGACGCTTCAAAACCCATGATTTATAAAAGGGACAATCCCCAAAAAAGATATTTCTGAAACCTCCAAAAACGAGATGATGAACCTGTCGTTACCGACAGGTTCATTTTTCCCCTACCGTAAGGAGGTGCCATTATGGCACGCACCAAGAGCGACCGCTCACAGAATGTTATCGACACCCTGGAAGTCTTTAATCAGGCGGTGAAGGAATTGCAGTCTACCGAAAATTGGCATTCTATGTTGCAGTCGGTTTTTAATTTCCGTCGCTATTCTTTCCAGAATATGGTGTTGATTCTTTCCCAGAATCGTTATGCCACCAATTGCGCCGGCTTCAAGACCTGGCGTGAAATGGGGTACACCGTCCGTAAGGGTGAAAAAGGGCTTAAGATTCTTGCCCCCCGTACCGTAATCGTCAAGGGTGATGACGGCAAGCCGGTGACTGACGAAAACGGCGAGACCAAACGCGTTACGTACTTTCGCCAGGTCTCTGTTTTTGACGTCTCTCAGGTCGAGCCGCTGGAGGGTGCTAAGCCCCTTCCGGAAGGGTTCAAGGTGCACCAAGCAGAAACCCCTGAGACCGCCGATAAGGGGCTGTATGAGGCTCTGGAAGCCTTCATCACCGCTCAGGGCTGGAAGGTCGTACAAGAGCCGCTAGGGGCTAATTTGGGCGGTTATACCGACCATGAGGCACGGAAGATTAGCATTAACTCGCTGCGGACTTCCAACCTTCGAGCTTCCACCCTGGCGCATGAAATCGGGCACGCCCTCATGCACGAAGATTTGGACATGGAAGCGTACCACGCCAACCGTGAGAGTTGCCGCTCTTTGGCTGAGACTGAAGCCGAGTCCGTCGCCTATGTGGTGACCTCTGCATGGGGTCTGGACGTCTCCAAAAAGAACATTCCGTACGTCGCCGGGTGGAGCGCACAAGATGTTTCGGTACTGGCAAAAGCGGCGGGAAATGTTGTGAATACCGCCCGTACCATTCTTGACGCGGTAATTCCCCTGGAGGGCAAGGAATAGGGTTCATGTGGTGCCTTTCACCCCCAACCAAAGGTTGGGGGTGAAAGGCACCGAAAAGGGTTATTTAGGAAAAGGACAAGCAATGTCGAAACCCAAAAAAGAAAATCAAAAAAGAGGACGATAAAAACATCAGGGAAAACCCTGATACCCAGCCCTTGAATGATTGGAGAATACCAATGAAAACCACCTACCCCGCTTCCATGAAGGATTACCAGGAAAAGCAGAACGTTAAGCCGTTCCCCTTTTCTATCCCGGTTATGGAAATGCCTATCTCACCGGAAGAGGCACGCAAAGAAAACCCCGAAACCGCCGAAATTCGCATGCTAGTTATAGAGCTCAACCGCCCCGTAACGCCCCTACGTAGCTTCGTCGGTGAGGGCGCTCTGATTCTGGCACGTACCCCCGATTGGGAAAAGGTGTGCCAGGACATCTACAAAGCGGCGGGAAAGGGCAACCTGAGGGGGATGCTAGATGCGCTGTTCCAGTGTGCGGCTGAATACCTTGAACTGGAGAAGCCTAGCGACATTTTCGATTTCGTGGTGCCTGTGTCAAGCGAGGCCTAGCCCGGTGAGCAGAGGGGGCGGCTGAATTCAGTCGCCGCCCTTCCTCGCCCGCCCCCCCTGAGCGAGGGGGGCGGGGTGGGCACCCCGTCAGCTCCAGATGGTGCCCGCCGCTCGCCATGACCGAATGGAAGCGGGGCGCAGCCACCCCGGGCGGGGTATGAAGCACCCGGGCGGCTCCAGACGGTGCCAGGCGCTCGCCTAGCCACCCGTGCCCGCCGCTGTGTGTGCCCCTGAAGCTCTCTACTCTAGCCCCCGGGTGATACGCCGGGGGCTACGGGGGGCTTCAGTCCTTGCAGGCACCCGCCCGCCCGGGTAGCTGAACGGGGCGGGACGGTGGACAGAAGCCCCCCATGTGGCACCCCGCCGCCAGCTCCAGGCGGTGCCAGGCGCTCGCCATGTATGCCCCGGTGCCCTTGGAGCTCTAGCCTTTGCAGGCGCTCGCCTAAGCGACCGGGGGCGGGTGCAGCCGACCCGCTACCCCCGAAAAAATTTTTTCCCGTGATTTTAGGGAATTTACTAAAGGGACAAACAGTCAAAATATTATTTTCCACAAAGTCAAAAAATGCACAATAAGAGCATGGAAAACAGAATATGACAATTAACAATTGTCATATTCTGAACCATTTCGGAAATTGATTACATATCATGTCATGATATGTAGAGGAAAGGATTTAAAAATGGCACGTACTTGGTTCGAGAATGGCTATGTTGCCTTCGATACTGAAACCACCGGCGTTCAGGAAAAGGAAGACCGCATCATTAGCGCGTCGTTGCTGTACTACAGCCCTAGCCATGCCCTTGTGAAGCGCCGTACCTGGCTTATCAACCCCGGTGTTGAGGTACCCGCCGCCGCTACCGCCGTAAACGGTCTGAGCACCGAATACGTGCGAGATATGGGCATGCCCACCGGTGAAGGCATTGCCCAAATCCTGGCGGCTCTGGCACAGTGTGCCCGCTACCGCATGCCCGTCGTTGCTTTCAACGGGTCGTTCGACATGACCGTTTTGCTCCATGAGAGCCGCCGCAATGGTCTGGCTCTGAGCACCGATTTTGCGGACATCTACAGCGGCGGTTTGCGACTGATTGACGGTCTGACCATGCACCGCAAGGCACACCTGAAATGGAAGGGTCGCCGTAACCTTGGTGCCCTCTGTGAAGCCTATGGCGTGGAGCTTGGAGAGGCGGCGCATAATGCCACCGCTGACGCACGTGCCGCCGCTGAGCTGAGCGTCAAGCTCACCGCTGAGACCCCTGCACTCTTCGAGGTGGACGCGTCGAGCCTGCACGTGGCACAGCGCCAATGGTACGCCGTCCAGATGGAAGACCTTCAGGCGTACCTGAGGGCTTCCAGGGGCGACGAAACCATCATGTGCCACCCTGAATGGCCTGTACGCCGCTAGGGTCTCAGAGCCCCGGGCTAGGGGCGGGAATACCCACCCGCCCCGCCCCTGAGCCGGGGTGTTACCCACCCCCTTCTAGGGGGTGGGTAACACCCCGGCTCAGAGGTAGAGTCCAGCAGCGCAGCAGCCCCATTTACCAAAGGGACATACCTGTACAAATCCCAGAAGTACCCCACCCCACCACAGAAAGAAAACCCCTATGAACACCCCCGCACCCGTGATGCGAGAAGCCATCATTGACGCCGCCCTAGCAGCCATTCGCACCACCCTCATCACCGAAACCAAACCCGCCTGCATTGACGGCTATTTCTTCCAGTCACCCACCTACCACGTCATCACTCCAGACCCCCACGCAGGACACCTCACCGTTCTGCTACGCAACTACCCGGCCCTTGGTGAAGATACCCCCTTCACCATTTCCCGCACTCTCGATCAGCCCCCCGCAACCACCGCCGAACTCACCGCCGCCCTGAGCCGTCTAGGCTGGCGCCGCCTCCCTGACACCCACACCACCTAACCCCCACCACCCCTAGCAAACCCCCGCCCACTCACACACTGCACCCGCTGACGCTCACCCCCTTGCACGCTCGCCGCTGTGGCTACTGTGTGCGGTACCTATGCGGCTTGCTAGGGGTGGTTTTGTGGCTGCTTTTACTGGATCTTTAGGGGTGGGACATGAGCCCCTAAAGGCGGTTCCAGGGTGGGGTGAAGCGGGATTCTAGAGGTGTACCTACAAGCACCAACAGAAGAGGTTTTGAGATGGCTAATATCTCCACGGCATCAGGTTACGTCAGGTTCGAGGCGGACACCCGTGAGGTAGTTCAGCTGCTGATGGAGGCACTGAAGCCCATGAGTAAGGGTTTCACTTATTTCACGGATTTTAGGTGGGATGATGACCAGTGGCCCAATGATGAGGGCACCAGCGTGAGCGTCGGTTTTACGGGCTTTGGCCGGTGGACGTTCTGTGAAAACGTGAAATGGGTGCCCGGCATTGTGGCGGGCGAGAAGGTCCCTGAGCTGGAGCGTGAACGGTGGGCTATCCGGTGGGATTTCTCTGACCTGGAGAGCGGTTCAGATTTCTGTGGCAACTACGAAATTTTGATTGAGCACCCGGCTGGCGTCCCCATTGAGCAGAGCACGTTTAAGTACGTGGAAGAGCAGACCTATGCCCTCTCTACTGAAGGTCACTCGAAGCTTCGATACCCTAGCTTGTACTAAGAAGAAGCAGCAGTGAAAAGCTATTGATTAAGGGTGTGAAGAATGTATGTACATACATTCTTCACACCCCCTTGTTTTATGTCTTGAAAACACTCATTTATGGAAGGGACAAGTAGGCAAAATCAATAATTCGGTGCGCTCAAAAATGGGACGATAACCATATCGGATAACCCCCTATACCGAATGTCTTAATTGGAGGAAAAAATGAGTTACCGCGTTACCTATTGCACCTGTCCTAAAATGCCCGTCGAGCATTTCAACGTCATATCTACAGACATTCCTGACGATACCGGGGTGTGCTGTACGACCCGGTTCAAGAACGGCGGCGGCTTTGATATGCGGGCGGTGCTCGAAGAAGATGCCCGCCGTAGCACTCTCGCCTACCGCTGTTCGGCACTGTTCCGCCGCCTGTTCCGCCCCCGCTAACCCCCTACGGGTTATCCGGTAGCACCCCCGCCGCCGCCCCCCCCTGAGAGGGGGGGGCGGCGGGGTAGAGGGGTAGGGGAGCAGCAACACCCTATTTAGCAAAGGGACAAACGAGGTCAAACCCCAAAATGCCGCCCCAAAAATCGAGACGATAGACCCACAACACGACACCTACGAAAGGAAGAACCCCATGAACCCCCTGGCAATCCTGGAAAACCCCCTGGCAATCCTTGAGCCCATGCTCATCATGCTTGCCGCCTCCTGCTTCTTCGCCCTCTTCTGGGTCACCGTCGCCTTGCTCTCTGCACGCACCGAACAGCAAGCCGAAGCAGAAGCCGCACACCTCATCAACCGCTAACCCCCCTTTTCTCGAAAGGAAAACAGGTATGTCCTGGAACCCCCCTAACCCCTACGCCGAATACAACGATGACGACTACCTCACAGACCTCCACGGCTGGGCTCAAGACCTCGGGTACCTTCTGGAACGCGAAACCCCCAAAATCAGCACCGACCAGTACCCCGCCATCATCCCTCTGATGGATGCATGTCACCACGTCATCCAGACCAGCATCCGCGCACGAAACAGCGACTCGGACAGCCCGCAACGCTTCATGCACCTGCTCGGGGCAACCTTTGCCGACGACCTGCACGAAGCAATCGAGCACGCCATCCGCTACGCCCCCGAGCCCTACCTCGAAATGTTCGGTATTTGCTTCAGTGCCGACCTGCTCAGCTTCTTCTACGAAGCCGCCCTCACCTACCCCACCACCGAACAGGAAAACACCGAGCAGGAAAGCGCCTAACCCCCCAAGATACGGGGTGCCGCACGGGCAAACCCGCCCACGGCACCCCACCGGCGGCGAGCGCGGGGCGGGCTCTACCCACCCGCCTACGCGCTCGCCGCCGGGGCTGCTTCAAGCAGCATGGAGAGGGGGATTTAGGAAAGGGACATTCCATGTCGAATCTCAGATCAGGGACCAAAAAATCAAAGATGATGGAACCAACAACACGACACGATAAAGGAGGAACCGCCATGTGGTACCCCGCTGATCCTTATGAGAACTACGAAGCAGAGGATTATCTGAACGATCTGATGGGCTGGTCCCGGCGCATCCGTGAACACCTCACCGAAAACCCCCTGTCGCTACGGCTTGACCATCTGGAAGGAATCGGCCCGCTGCTGAGCACCTACCACTATTTCGCCCAGATCGGTCAGCAGATGAGCCAGCAGGAAGATGCCGTCACCCTCGAATCCTTCCTGGACGCTCTAGGCGACGGCTTCCTCGACAAGGCACAGGACGCACAGCGTACCGCCCTGTGCCAGGCCCCTGAAACGTTCCTGGATAACTTCAGCCTCAACGATTCGGTGCACCTTCTGGAGCTGTTGGAAGAAGCCACGCACTTTGTAGGGGAGAGGGAAGAGCCGGTGTATCACTTCCAGGGAAAGACCTGCAAGGAAACCGACCCCGACTTCTACACCATCAGCGCAGACTGGATGGTGATTGGTACCATTGAACGTAGCAACTGGGATAACAACGCGTTCTTTGCCGTCACCGACTTGGACGGCTGCTACGGGCACATCACCGATCGAGAGAGCCGCGCCAAGGCCCGGGGTACGAGCGCGCGTGAGGTCTTCAAGGAATTTGTGCGTTGGTATAACGCCCGCCAGTAGCCACCCTGGCACACAGCAAGGGGGGCACCGGGTGATACCTGGTGCCCCCGTGAGCCTAACCATCAGCAGCAGGCACCTAGATCTAGGGCTTCACCGCTGGTGGTTCACCTGACCATATCCGATACAAACCCAGTGAAAACGCTATAGACTCCATATAAGAAAGGATGACCGACCTAATGACTTCCTACAACGAATGGCTGAGGGACTACCTGATGCAAGGTGGTGCCCCCACCCACGTCTACGATCACCCCGGAGCTAAAGACTTCGTCTGCATCGAAAGCAACCCGCACCTGGTGAATCTTCCCCTTAAAGTTAAAGAGATAGGCAGTGCATTGTCGAAGGGTTTTGTACTCAGCCGTAAATACGATGTCGAGAAGTATCGGGATCGTTTATACGGCGGTCACAATGAGCTCTACGGTTGGGATAGCTCCGGGCGGGCATTGGCCTACGGCGAAAGTGTCCCCGTGTACGAAGACACCGTAGATAATCTAATCGCTCTTGATGAAGAGGCTCCAATCGAAGTACGTAATGTGATTCTTAAAGTTCGTCAACGGGAAGCAAAGTACGCTAAATGGTTGGCTTCCGAGTGGGAATCCTGCCGTGAACAATCTAATATCACTCAAACCCTCATTGAAGAGGAGCTGAGCAACCCTGAGCTCTATATCAAGGACAGCTCCTATTCGACTTCCTACAACGAATGGCTGAGGGACTACCTGATGCAAGGTGGTACCCCCACCGGCGTGGATACAGGACCCGGAACTGGAGGCTTCGTCTGCATCGAAAGCAACCCGCAACTGGTGCACCTTCCCCTTGAAAAGATGAACGGTACAATGTCGATGAGTTTTGTCCTCAGCCGTAAATACGATGTCGAGAAGTACCGGAACCGTTTATACGGCGGTCATAACAAGCTCTACGGTTGGGATAGCTCCGGGCGGGCATTGGCCTACGGTGGATCTGTCCCCGTGTATGAAAACACCGTCGATAGGCTGATCGCTCTTGATGAAGAGGCTCCCATTGAGGTCCGTTATTCAATCCTCAAGCTCCGCCAGAAGGCAGCAGAGCGCCAGGCCGAGTTGGACTCTGAATTTGAGGCTAGAAAAAAGCAAGCAGAGATGATTAAACGCCGTATTAGCGAGGTTCTGAGTAACCCTGACCTCTACAAGGAGTAGTAGAGCAATCCCTCCGTGAGTCCATAGGGAGCCCCTGATGGCCACACACCCCATCTAGGTGTGCGGCCATCATCTGTTTAACAGCTTCCAGATCAGCAGGCCTTGGCGCTCGCGTCCTCTACTCATCTCTGTTTGGCATAGCAGCCTTTGGATAGAAGGTTCCCTCTACGGCGTAGCAAGGAGCTCTAGGCGGTAGGGCACTGCTGCACAAGCACAGGCATGAGCAATCATGCCTAACCCCGGGGGGGGGGATCCTTACCCGGGTAGGGTTTGCCTCTTCTGAATCCCTTATTTACCAAAGGGACAAACCCGAAAAATATATCTAGCAATGGCGAAAAAATCGAGAAGATGAACCTGTCGATACCGACAGACCATGACCTGAAATTTTAGAGAGAGGAATCATCATGGACCACCACCAGAGCGCACGTGAAGCGCTGAACCACTTGCTGGCTACTGACACCTTCTTGCGGGGCACCTTGGTCCCTACCGGCGACGTTGAGTGGAGCAAGAGCTGGAACGCAGCCCGCCCCTTCAAGGACAACCAGGAAGAGAACCGCCGCCGCGCCCGTAGCATGAAGGGGCTCTTTACCCGAAACGCCCGGAAACTGTACGAGGACAACCAGCGGTTCTATAACTACATCACCAAGGAAGGGAAGAAACGTACAGACATTTTTATGGGGCGGCTGATTGAACCGTTGCCTCACTACGGTTCCCCCGTCTTGACCGGCCCCTCTATGCCTTTGACCAACACCCTTCAGGTGCAGGTCGGCTCCATTATTCAGGTGGGAGTGGGCATCACGTTTCATGGCCGCACGACTGATTTTCGGGTAGGCCAGGTCGAATCCCTTAACCCGGCTGACGGTAGCGCCTCAGTACGTTTCAACGACGGAAAGCTGCACCCCATGTCTTTCATTGGCGGCGACATGGCCAAGCTGAACTACTTCAGCCTGTATCAAAGCCGAGATTTTGAAGTGCCCGTCTCGCATATTATCGGGGCAACCCTCGAAGAAGCGGACAACAAGTACACCCACGATAAAGCGCTGAAGACGCTCGCCGAAGTCCTCGCACAGGAATCAGCCCGATACATGCACCGCTGGCCCCCGATCAACGATAACCGCCGCCCAGAATACCGCCCGGCATTCGAGCAGGACCCGTTCACCGGCAACCCTGAAACCTATGAGGCGGAATGGGCGAAGGTCATTCAGGCCGGGGAAGACTTCTACCGCCCCGGTGGGGTCCTGGACCAGCGAATCGAGCAGACCCGCCAGAAGCTCGACGCAGCCCTGAAGGCATACCACAAGGAACTGAAGGGCTAGAGGCTAGGGGCTGCACCGCCCGGCGCTCGCCGCCCCAAGGAGGGGGGAAGGGGGGTATCTCAGAGCTGAGATGCCCCCTTCTTCACACCCAATTTAGGGAAGGGACAAGCCCTATTTTTTCTCAAAAGAGCAGCCGAAAAATCGAGACGATATACCCACAGCAAGCAACCGTAAGGAGAGCACATCATGACTGATACACCTCAAACCCGCCCGGTGACCGGTTCGGGTCTTCCCGCCGGTGAGACCTTTTACCCGGTGCCCTACTTCTTCGACGTGATGGATATGCCCGTCACCCCCACACAGGCGTGTAAGAGCGAGCCGGTGACCGTCCCTATCCGTATGGAGGTCATTCCTCTACCCGGGAATTCGTCACCGCTGATGAGCTTCTGTGGGGACGGTATGAAGCTTCTAGAAGAGCTTGCAGGGCATGAAGAGTTCTACTGTGCGTGCCTGGAAGCGTCCGTAGCGGGTGACTCAGCCCAGATGCTTCACCTGCTGGTGGACCGCGTCGCCGCGTACCTGAGAGTGAGCCCCACCGTAGCAGGCGTGTACCTCAAATACCCGAAATACCCGCCCCGAGCGCTATAGCACCCCCCGGCTGAGCTGAAACCCCCTTCTCAAGGGGTTTTGGCGCAGCCAATTTAGGGAAGGGACAAGAGCATCAAAACCTCAAATGAGACCCCGAAAAACTTAGAAGATAAGAGCGTACCCAACCGGTACACCCCCGTAAAGAAAACTCGGTACGAAAGAGAAACCCATCATGACCAAAACAGCACGCAAAACCCACACCAAAGGCTCCATGCCCAGCAGTACGAAAGACCTACTAAGACGCTGTAAAAAGATTGGGCTACCAATAACCCGCGGCGGCTCTGGACACCCCCGCATCTGGCTCTCAGGCGAACCCTGCACCGGGCTCAGTATCACAGTGCCCTCCACTAGCTCAGATTGCCGCTCCATGCTCAACAGCATCATGCTCATCCGCTCATACACAGGGGTAGACCTACGCACCATCTAACCCCTACCCGGTAGCGGAGCCGGGGCACCTGAAACAGGTCAAAAACAGCCCTTCAGGTGCCCCGCAGCCTGAAGCAGCCACCCTCATTTAGCAAAGGGACAAACGTTGTCGAAACCCAAAAACACCGCCCCAAAAACGAGACACTGAAGGCATCAACCAACCCCTAAGAAACGTCAAGGAGGCTCGCCATGAGCGACCTGCCCACCCTCACCCCCATCACCGACCCGCAGAACCCTCACCCTACCGCCGTACCGGCTGAGAACGCCTACGCCCTCACCTACACCGGCGAAAACATCCACGGCACAGTGAGGACCGTTCAAGTGAGCCCGAACGGCACCCCGAGCCAGATTCTCGCCTCATTGGACCGCACCATCACCCACCAGGCAAACAGTCGAGGCATTACCCTCAACATCCCGGAAGAGCCCACCGCACAGGACATTATTCCTATCCTTCGTCCGGTGTGGAAGGACCCCGATAACCTGGCTATCGTCCCCGCCCGAGAGCACTTCACCCAGGCAATTCAGAGGCTAGGAAAGGCTGACGAAGCAGGAAATACGACCTGGCGCCTGGCACTGATTCCCACCCACTACTCCACCGCCTCCAACCAGCCCGGATACGTCCGCTACGTCGTTCGTGCCGCCCTGTGCGTCTGCATCCAGACCCCGGAAGAAGAACCTATCTGGCACTGGCTCACCACCCACATGGGCCGCCGATTCAGCCCCGGCAAGCCCGCCGACCTGAGCCCGCACCTCTCATTTATCGACTTTGCCGCCGAGGTGCCCGCCGACCTCTTCGACGACCCGCAGCGACTTGAGGAATTCCGCCAGCACCTGATGAACCAGACCCCGACCATCACCGAGCAGGCAACCGCCGAGCTGGAACGCCGCTACGGGCTTCCGACCGGCTCCATCATCCCGAAGGCTACCCCTGAAGAGGTCTTCGCTGATAACCCCTTCCCCTTCTGGGCACGGCGCCGCATCCGCCGCATCGTCAGCAACGCCAACGCCGCCGCCTAACCCCTACACCGCCCCCCTGCACACCAGGGGGCACCCGGCGGGGGTATGACCAAGCAGGTTATACCCCCCACCCCATTTAGCAAAGGGACATAACTGTCCAAACCCCAGGTGTAGATCCCTAAGCTCCGGCGCACTGCAACCACCCCCCCCCGAAACCAGCAAGAAGCAAAGAAAAGGGGAGAGGCACACTCCCGCCCTATCCAAGGCAAGCAGACCACGCGAGAAATCCCAGAACCAGATGTACGGGCGCAGCCGGTAACCACCACCCCACCACCCCTAAGGGAGAGCACTCAAGAGCAGCGACCAGAGCACACAAAAAGAGGGAGGGCCCCACAATCCATTACGGATCGTGGGACCCTCCCTCTTTGGCGTATGAGGCACCTTACTGACACTCAAGGCGCAACCACCTATCACCCGCCAAATAAGCGGATGAGAACCGGGGGAGCTGTCTGAATCCTCAACCGAAACCAGCCAAGGAACCCACCCGACAGGCCATACACCCACCCCCACCAAGCAGCAGGGGAAGCATAACCCAACTCCCGGAGTTTAGATGGGAGCAGTCAACGACATCAGAATCGGGAACAGCAGCATCACAAGAGCCACCAAAGCCACCAGCGGGAAAAACATACTCAAACGCTCCGTGGCCGCATTCGCCTTCTCATGCTGATCATTGAGGATACGACCATTAATCAGTTCCGCATGATTACGCAGCGACTCATAAATCTGGGTGTCGTTCTCGCCCGCCTGCTTCAAAATCGCCGCCAAATTAGAAAGCTCCTTCACCTGAAGCTCCCGACCCAAATCAGCAAGCGCGTCCCACGGCTGCTTACCCTGATGATGCGCAATGGTGATGCGGTTCTTGATCCTGGTGAACACCCAGGTGTTTGACACTTCTGCTGCGCTCGCGGCGGCGGTGGAGGTGTTCGCTCCTTGTGCTCGACGCATGGCGACGCCTTCCAGATAGGTGGCGATAGCGCGGGAGAATTCTTCACGGGCGTTCTTCGCCCGGGACTCGATGCTGTTGCTGTAGAGCATCCACCCAATCAAGGCTCCGACGAAAATCATCAGCAGAGGAAGCGAAATGGATTGACCGCTCATCGCACTGAGCATCACCAAGGCCACAGGGAAAAGGGCACCGATGAGCGCCCAGTTAAACCGCTGATACCAGAACGAGATCTCAGAGATAGCCAGGATGTTCAGGTTCTGGGTATCGACGGTAAAGAGCTTGGTCAGGTACTTCGTCTCCGGCAGGTGCTCCATCACCCAGCCACCGATACGTTCCTCGCTGCTGAGCTTCTGGGTATGCTTCTGAATCGTCTGGGCGTCAGCGTTCAGGTTCGTCATAGCGGACTTGACGCTCAGCTGGTGCGGCAGAAGTGGCGAGATTAGCAAGGTTAGGCCTACACCGGCGATGATGCCTGAGATGATGATGAGCGGCATCATCGGTTCTTACCTCCTACAGTAGTAGCGGTCTTCTGCGACGGGTTCTTAGACCCAGGCACAGACGGGGCAATCGGATGCACTCCAGCCGTCGTATCGCTAAGGATGCGGGGGACAGGGCGGGGAGTAACCGAACGGCGAATCACGACCATCACAACAATCATGACCCCGAACAGCGCCAAAAAGAAAAGCTGACCGAAACCGGTACGGTACACCGGAGCCTGAGGAGCCATTACCAGAATTGCAGAGAAGATGATGACGTTGAGCATCAGCACCGTCTGACGTGCCGAGCCCTGAGTCGCATTCACCTTACGGCGCACCTCAATCTCATCACGGGTCTGCTGCGTGATACTCGCCAGAGCCGTAGACAGACCTTCGCCACGTTGAGTAGCCGCAATCTTCAGCAAGAAGATGACACGGTCAATCGTCGGATCCGCCAAATCATGGGAAAAAGCATCCAGCGCCTTACCCGTGGGCCAGGAAGCATTCAAACGGGCTACCATACGACGCAACGGCAGCTTCAAATGATCTCCCGCAGACATATAGGAGGTCTTGATGGCACTTTCCAGATGCGCACCGCCCTTAATGTTACCGGCAAGGATACCCAGCCATGCCACCACCTCATCGAGCTTCTGCACACCGGTGTCCTTCGGCAACAGCAGCTTCGGGACCATAATAATCAGCACCGGAACAACCACCAGAGCAGCCATCCACCGCGTCAGCAACCAATAGGCCACCGTAGCCGCCACTGCAAGCAGTAGCGCCTTCTGGTTCATAGCCCCAAGCCGACCCCGCACATCAGAAACCATCCGATTCAGGAGAGTCGGTGCCGTAATCGGCTTCCACTGACCATGTCGAGACACAAAACGGGAATAGACCAGTAGCGTCACACCAATGCCCACCATCGTCACCGTTACCGGCAACAGCATAGGATTCATATTTCTTTGCTCCTACTTACACGGCGGTGGGGGAGACCCAGCCCGCTTTCTTCAAATCTTTTAGCATCTTCGGGCTCGACGGCGCCTCATCAAATGACGCGTCATGGTGCCCTTCCTTCAGCGAGAAAATATTATGAGTTGTCGCCTGGCGGCTACCTTCAGCAGGCAGCACCTCACAAATATGAGTGACCACACGACGCGGCTTGCCCGTCTCAGGGTCCTCCATCTTCTTCATCTGCACAATAAAGTCCAAGTTCTCAGCCACCTGACCAGACATGTACTCGCGCGTCAGGCCCTTCTCCATGGCCAAACCCACCAGACGATCAATCGCCTTCTCCGGCTCATAGGCGTGCAAAGTACAGAACGTACCGCCATTGACCTGCATTGCCTCAACCAGCGCAATGATTTCCTCACCGCGCACCTCACCAACCATGATGTTGGCTGAGTTCAAACGCAAAGACTTCAACACACACCGCGCCAACGTGTACTCACCGATAGGCCGACCCGACGCATCACGCTCGCTACTGCCGGGATGAGCCTGCAACTCAATGACCGGTAGAATACGGTGCGGCTGCTGGTTCAGGTGAAGCTCACGCTCCTTCTCAATGGTCACCACCTGCTCAAACGGATCAATGCACGCTGCCAACGCACGCATCAGCGTAGTCTTACCATCACCAGGCTCACCAGAAATCACAATCGACTTACGCGCAGCGATTGCAGCGGTCAAGAACTGCCGCATCTGAGCCGTCACCGTGCCCAGCTCCTCAAGCTCGTTCAAAGAAATATCCACATAACGGTGAATACGCATCACCAATGTGGGTTGCAACGCAATCGGCGGAGCAATCGCAGCCAAACGAACATAGCTCAGCAGATCCATATCCAAATCAGGATGTGACGTCGAGAATGAACGAGAGGATTCTCCCTGACTGGACGCAATATTCTGAATCATCTGCATCAGCTCAGCATCCGTCTCCGCAATCGGATCAGCCTGCTGCGTAGTACCATCAGAAAACTTCAGCCACACACTGTCGCATCCAACGATGTGAATATTCTCCACCTCAGGCGTATCAATCAGCGGCTGCAAACGACCCAACCGATAAATATGGTCAAAAACAGCCTGCTGAACCTTCTCGTTGTACTCATCCGTCCACCGGTCACGGTCACCGTCAACATTAACCAGCGTCGTGGTATAAGCATCTAACGCCTGCAAAATCATGGCCCGAGTCTTCGCCTGCTGATCCTGCAAGCTCATCTGACTCATCGTCTCTTCTTCCAAAGACAAGCTGTTAGACACCTGCTCCTGAATCGTCTCCACATCAGCCCAGAACTGACGCAGATACGCAGGAATCACCGGCTCACCCGAAGCAGTCCTACGCGCACCAGTAGCAGACGCAACACCCACCGGTACACTAACCGGCGCCACCGCCGAAACACCGGCAGACACCGGCACAGCAGACACCGGCACAGCCGCAGCATCAGCACCACGCACCGGCACCAACGGAGGAGTCGGCCCCGCCGGATCAAACCCATACGGTGCCATACCCACCGCACCCGCGGCAGACGCATCCACAGCAACAGCAGGCGACACAACAGCAGCAGGCGCGCTCGCTACCGAAAGGGTAGTGGGGGGAAGGGCCTGCTCGGGAGCCTGCTCCGTGGCCTTTTCTTGCTGCTGACGTAGCAGAGGAGAATTCATGATGCTCATTAGCGGAGGATTCTCAGGTGCGCTCATTGGCGGTTTTTCTCTTTCGTCACATGCGCTCATGGTGAGCGGAGGGGGGTTATCGGGAGGTGATGTTCAGGTTTTCAGCGTCCATGTTCAGGCGGTTCTGAATCTTGGCGCTGTAGGAAGCGATTGCCTTGTTATAGAGGCTGAGCTTCTTATCCAGCTTCTTGGTAGAGGCGGGGATGTCTGCGCCATGGCTGTAGATGGCTGCTGCCTCGGGGCTGTAGGGCAAGGTGGTCAGAATCGGGGCTGAGGGAATCAGGGTTGCCAGTTCGTTGGCGGGGAAGTTTACGGCGGGGCTTTGGTGGAAGACCGCGCCGAGCCCTTCGGGGTGTCCTTGCTGTTCCATCATCTGGTGGATTCGGTTCACGTTCTCCTGGGCTGCCCACGCGTCAATAAACGTTGCTGACAGGTGGGTGACCGCCAGATCAGCGCCGGTAATGAGCGTCATGCGTTCGACTTCTCGGGTGGTGATGCGGCCCATGTCGAAGAGCACGTCGTAGCCGGTGGCTTTCTCGAAAGCGCGTGCGGCAATGAGCAGGTTATTCCAGAAGATTTTATGTCCGGTTGCCGCGCGAGGGGAGGGGAAGGCCGGCAGCAGGTGCTTACGGTATCGCTGGTCCTGTGCGTATCGTGCAGGGTCTTGGGCCAGGGGGATGAGCTGGTCAAAGAACGTCTTGGAGGTGATGCCGAAGGTATCGAAGTTCTTGGCCAGCTCGGTCATGTTACGGTTGTAGACCACGTTGCCTCGCATGAACCCGGCCATCACTGCTGAGGGGGAGGAGGTATCAGCTTCGACCAGCACGATGGGGCGCGGCCACTGAAGAGCTAGGGCTACGGTTGAGGTGGTGACGCCGGGGGCGCCGTGGGTGGAGAAATGCGCAATGATTGCCATGACTTACTGTGCTCCCTCGATCAGCACGGCTACCTTCTTCTGTACGACGGCATCCATGAAAGATGCCTTCTTGGAGGTGCCTTGAGGTACTACGACGTCAATCTTGGTGTCCCCGTTGACCGTGGTGACGGTGTCTACGGTGCCGGTGATGGCATCTTCTACGTTGGCAGACTCCTTGTTGGCGCTGGTGGTGTTGGTCGGAATCAGGATGACGCGGTCACCGGCCTTGAGCGGGCGCACCGGGATGTTGGAGGAAGGCAGCTGAAGACCGACGATCTCCTGGCCCTGTTCAGCGCTGGGCAGGTTGGGGGCGGCGTTGCTGCTCAGAAGTACCTGTCCGGACGAGATGTCCTTGGTAGCCTTCTTACCCACCAATTCAGAGCGCTTTTTGTAGGGTACGGCCTGAGCTGGGGGGTTCAGCACGTTCATGGTGCCTAGCTGGGATTCCTGAATGACTGCGCCTCGGGGGATGTCCTGGGTGACAGTCACGATCTGTTCGGGGGCGTTATTGGTCGCCAGTGCGTAGGAGCATAGGGCACCTACTGCCGTCAGTGTTGCACCCAAGGTGGCGATTCGGCGGGTCTTGCTTTTGGACTGAATCGGGCTCAGGAATTCGTACTTCTCGGCCGAGTCATCAGCGGCAGCAGGGGTGACGAGCTGATCTTTTTTCCGGAACATTGAAAGCGCCATGGCATCTCCTAACGAGGAAAACGTGGTTGGTGGTGTGAAATAGAGTTTCTCCTATCTTGATAGAATACCACAAAAATTCATATAACATTGCACATATTCGCATATATGTGTAGATTTATAATAGGGAGCGAACCTCCCCTGGAGGAATCCCCCGCCCAATGAGGAACGATGAGATGACGCCCATGCCAAATGATCCGTCCCTGACGTTTAATCTGCCGACCCTTTCGGCTGCCGAGCCAAAGAAAAAGAAACCCGAAGCCGCTTCTGCTCCACCTCAGAAGGTGGACCCCACACCCGAAGCGCCAGTAAATGATCCTCAACCCCGCGTGGAGGAATCCCCCACGGTAAAAAAGCCTGAGACCCAGCAAATCCCGCCGTCCCCGCCCCTTCCTACCGGCGACGACTCAGCCAGCAAGGTAAAGGGGAAATCACCCAACGAGAAGTACAATCTGTCCATCGACCAGGATTTGATTCCCCGCATTAGGTGGGCAGTCCAAAAGGAAACAGGGTACGTCTACAAGCAGGGTTATATCTACCTCGTAGCTGTTGAAGAAGTACCCCTAAAGGACATCGAACGCTATCTCGACGCTTACAACCGTAACCTCAGCACCGTACCGGAGCTGCCTAAAGTCACCGTACGCCTGGGTAATCGGCACGCGGTCCCGGCTGCCCCCAGCCTCCCCCCGGAAAAAGTTGCTGATGTAGATGCCCTCGCGAAGAAGCTAGGCATTTCTCGAAGCCGCTATTTCGCAACCGCACTGCGTATCTGGCTGGACCAGCACGACATGATGCCCCCTGCCAAGGAGCATTTAGCCGAAAACCTCCAGCAGTACATTTCCAGCATGGGACTGTACGTCCCACCCGCAGATCTGCAGAGACTAGCCAAAAAGGCACGCGTCTCCGAGGACTCTGCCTCCAAGAATTCATAGGGCCCCACCCCGGAGCCTTAGAATAATGAAAATGTGCTCTATTTCATGACGCATCTGCCACCAGGGCAGGTGCCTTCATAGATATATGAGGGCTGGTGTCGAGAGCACATCACACCACGCCGATAATCTGAAAGGAAAAATCAGCATGAACGCGCTGTACACCCACCTCTGCCTCTACATTTCGGGCGCTTACGACAAGGCACACGCACGACTGGACGCCAAGCGCGAATCCGGCATGGAGACCATCGAAATCCTGCTCTGGGCCGTCGGCATTCTGCTCATCGTTGGCGTTGTCTACGCTGGCCTCAACACCTTTGTAGGCGGCCTGCTGCCCAAGCTGACTCTGCCCTTCTAAACCTAGAAAGCAGTAACAATGAAGCGACGGGTCCTTGCGCACAATGGTGAATCCTCAGAAGCAGGAGCCTACACCATCGAAGTGCTCATCTACGTTCCCATCCTCATGCTTCTACTGGCTGGAGCAGCACAACTGGGCGCCCTCTTCACCGCCAACGCTGAGGCACAAAACGCTGCTGATTCGGGCTACTATGCAGCCCGTGTCATTGGTGGAACCTCAGAAGACGGGGTAGAACAAGCCCAACACCGCCTCAACGTGACCTCTGCTTTGAAGGACGCACGTGTTGAGGTGCAGCGGGATGGGGACCAGACGACGGTCACCGTGACGGGCACCGCCTCAGGCGCACCGCCCTTCCTTCCCGCCATGACGATCACCCGCCAAGCGCAGGGCCCTTCTGAAGAGGCCCTGCGCTAAGGCGCATCATCCACCGACCATATCGACCACACGCAAAGGGGCTTCATCCCGTGAAAACTCAGATTCTCAGGGTCTTCTCCCTGATCGCCGTGCTCTTCATCATCCTTGGAATCCCGGCACTGCTGATTACTGTCTCCGGCAACCCCTTCGCATCCCTCGATATGGTCGGTGGCGTCATCGCCTCCATCGACGGAGCACTCACCTTCCTTCTCCAGGTCTTCATCCCCATCATCGCCTGGATCGGCTGGGCCTCCCTCGTCATCCCCCTGATCATTGAGGCAGCCGTACAGGTTCGCCACGGCGAATCCGTGAAGCTACCCGGCGTACTGCGTTTCCAGCAGAACATCGCCGCCGTACTCATCGGCATGATCCTGGCCTCCACCGCCGGGATCTCTGGCGCAACCGCCATCGAATCTAGCGGCACCGCAGGTGTGCCGGTCACCCCGAACCAGACCGTCTCCGCACCCGCCACCGCACAGGCACAGTACGGTGCCCCCTCAGCAACCGAAAAGGCCCAGGCTTCCCAGACCGGCCCCTCCTACATGGTCAACGGTCGCCAGGCCCTCTGGGACATCGCTGAAACCACCCTCGGCGACGGCAGCCGCTACGTCGAGATTTTCAACCTGAACCAGGGCGTCGTACAGAACGACGGTACCGCCCTGCTCTCCACCGACCAGCTCCTACACGACGGCTGGGTACTCACCCTACCGCAAGACGCCAAGATCCCTCAACCGATCGCAGGCGGCGGCACCGTCACCATCAAGCCCGGCGACACCCTCTCCGAAATCGCCCTCGAAACCTACGGCGACATGGAAGCCTACCACTACATCGCAGGCGCAGCCTCCCGCACCACCCAGCCCGACGGCACCACCATCCAAGACGCCGACCTCATCCAGCCCGGCTGGGAATTCACCATGCCCGGCACCCCCACCGCATCGACCACCCCGGCTACCCCGGCTACCAACGGCAACGCGGGATCTTCCGACGCGCTCGCACCGTCTGCTGGCTCTTCCTCTGCTTCGGGTGCTTCTAGTTCTGCTGGTGCTTCTACGCAGGCGCCCTCTGCTGCTGCGTCTGCATCTGCTGCGCCGGTTGCTTCTAGTGCCCCGGCTACACCTGTGGCGGCAACCCCTGCCGCATCCGCTGCTGCTGGTGCGTCTACCGCCGCATCTGCCGCACCCACTACCGCCCCGGCTGCCACCTCAGCGGCCTCTTCTGCTATTTCTGCTGATGAGGCTGCCGCCAGCGTTGGCTCCTCCAGCGCACACGGAGCACCTAAGGGCCAGCACACCACCGCCCCGGCTACCGCGCCCACTACCGCCCCGGCTGCCACCTCAGCGGCCTCTTCTGCTGCTGTAGCTGGCACCTCTACCGCACCGGCTGCTACCGCCGCGTCTGCCGCACCTTCAGCGGCAGCAGCACAGAACCCGGCACAGGCACCGGCACCTGCTGCTCAGCAGGGTGCTACCTCCGCAATCCCCGGCGGCACTATCGCTACCGACACCGCCGAAAAGACCGGCACCACCGAGCAGGCAGCCGAAACCGACAAGGGCAGCAGCGTGCAGACCCACGACGTGCAAACTGCCGGCAGCACCCAGGACGCTACCGTTGCCTCCGCTGAGGATGAGGAGAACAACTACACGTTGCCTCTCACCGGTGGAGCGTTGCTGGCCGCTGGCCTGCTCTCGGTCTTTGCTGCCCGCCGCTGGCACCAGCGCCGCCGCCGCCAGCCGGGCCAGACCATCCAGCTCACCCCCGAAGCTGCCGCCACCTTGACCACTCTTGAAGCCGAAGCAGCAGTAGCGCCTTTGGCTGAGATTGATTACGGCCTGCGTCTGCTGGCACAGCACTGCCGCGACACCGAAACCGACGTCCCGGTCCTGAAGTACCTGGCGATCAGCACCACCGAGGCGAACTTGTACTTCGAGCAGGACATCACGAACCTGCCCGCACCCTTCCAGAGCACCATGGACGCCAACTTGTGGAACCTTCCGTTCGGTTCCCTGGACACCAGCGAACCGCTGGACATTTCCGCACCCTACCCTGCCCTCATCACTGTCGGTGATGACACCCAGGGTGCAGCTCTGATGCTCAACCTCGAATACGTTGGCACCCTGCAGCTACACGATCCCTTCCAGGGCACCGGCCAGGTCAACACGATCAACCAGATCATTGGCTCCATCGCCGCTGAGCTGCTGCTCAACCCTTGGGCAGAAGGCCTGCACCTGAGCCTGCTCGGCCTTGACGACGCCTTCCTCAACGCTCTCTCTGCTGACCGCATCACCACCTACAGCGCCGATCAGAGCGAGGAATGCCTCGCCGCCCTCACCGCTGAAGCACAGGACCTTCAGAACTTCCTGGAGTCCGAGGACTACGGCTCCGTCCACGAGGCACGCATGGCAGGAGCCGAATCCTTCCCCGCCCATATCGTCATCGTCTCCGACACCATCGACGAGATGGACCGCTCCGATCTGCTCGATCTGGTGCGCACCATGCCTAACGTCGCTATCGCCGTCATCTCCCACGAAGAAGACGCTGTCGAAGAGCTCGACGCCAATTCCCGCATCCACCGTCTGACCGTCACCCGCGCCCCCCACGGTGACATCTCTGACACCATGCTGGAGTTGCAGCCGATACGCATGCCCCTCATCCCGCGTTACCTGGACGAGGAAGAGGAAGAAGCCATCCTGGCTCTGCTGAAAGAAGCAGCCGCCGACCCCACCGACGCACCGGAGAAGGTTCTGCGTTTCCCCGAGGTCACCTCCACTGCAACCGAGAACCCTGCTGAGGATCAGAGCCTGGCACCGGCAGAATCCCCGGTCGTGGTGGACGCACCGGCAGAAGCCATGGAACCGGAAGAAGCTACGGCACCGGAAGAGACCACCGATGAGCCTGCTGTAGAAGAAGCACCCGAAACCGCACCCGAGCCTGAACCTGCCACCGAACCGGCAGAGACCACCAGCTACGGCATCGACACCGCCTACGGAATTGATACCGCCACCTCCTACGGCTTCGACTCTGCTACCGGTTACGGCATCGACACCGCAACCACCCCCGAGGAAGCAGCAACCCCGGCACCGGCAGAAGCTACGGCACCGGAAGAGACCACCGATGAGCTTGCCGCTGACGAAGCACCCGAAACCGAGGAAGCAGCACCCGCACCCGAAACGGAAGCACCCACCGCGCTCGCACCTGCCTGCTATGAGGAGGGCAAGAGCCCTGAGGAGATCCGTGCCGAAACCCAGCAGGTCTTCGCCCACCTCTTCGGTGAGACCGACATGTACGATGCTTTGGTGAAGGACGGTAGCACTCTCACCCATGAGACGGTGACGAACCTGGAGCACCCCTTCCTGGCTCTGCTGGGTCCGGTGCGACTGCTCAACGCGAAGGGACCGGCACCTTTGACCAAGGGTAAGAATGAGGTGTCTACCGTGCTGATGGATCGTTACGCTGCTGTGGCTGCGTTCTTGCATCTGCACCCTGGAGTGGAGACCGAGGATTACCATTCCGCGTTCTGGCCGGGGGAGCACCACAGTTCCACTAAGGCTGACACCCGCCGTAACCAGCTCACCGGTAAGGTTCGCCAGTGGCTGGGCTCCACCAAGGATCACGAGCCGTACTTCCCGCGCGCGGTATCCCGCCGCTACAGCTTGTCCGAGCTGATTAACTCTGACTGGGCCCTGTTCCAGATCCTCACCGATGGGGATTTGGCTCTGCGCCCGACCTCGCACCTGCTGGCAGCATTTAGCCTGGTTCGTGGCGTCCCGCTCGACGGTAGCAGCGCCCACTATCCCTGGGCTGAAAACGACCGTGAAAAAATGCGCACCCGCATTATCGACGTCGCTTATGAACTGCTTGATCGTGCACGTGTGGCTCAGGATCACCGCCTGATCCTTCAGATTGCCCGTGCCGCCCGCATGATTGATAGCACCCAGGACGCATTCTGGATGGCAGAAATCCATGAGGAAATCCTGACCAACAACCTGCAGAAGGCTCAGCAGCTCAAGACCCAGTTCCTGGACTACTTGGAATCTTGGGACGTAGAACCGTCTGAGGAAGCAGCCAAGGTTTTGGCTGCCTAACCGAAAGAAGAAACACCAGATGACTGTGACCAGCAGCCACGACACCACCGCACCGCGCACCCCGAACATCGCCAAGGGCGTGCTCTTGCGTGCCGGATCCATCAGCTTCACTGTCTCCCTTATCCTGGGAGTCACTGGCTTATGGCAGCAAGTGATGCCGTGGCTGCTGATCCTCATCATCTTCTACTACGCGGGCCCGCTCATGTCCTGGGACATGCGGCATAAGCTGCTGCCGAACGCGTACACGTACCCGTTGGCGGTTGCACAGGCTGGATTGGCTGCTGGGCTGCTGGTCACCGACCCGATCCTGAACCTCACCGGGTCCCCCACCACGGGTGCTGCTACCCACGGTGCCCTCATGCTCATCATCGCCCTAGCTATCACCGGCTGTTTCTTCGCCTTTGCCCTCTTCGCCCCCGTTGGTCTGGGTGATGTGAAGCTTCTGGCAGGGCTAAGCCTTGCTACCGGATACTACGGATTTGAAGCTGCTTTTTGTTCTTTGTTCCTTGGGCACTTCCTCGCCCTGCCCGTAGCCTATATTGCCCGCCGTAAGGGAGAGAAGACCGTGCCTATGGGTCCCTTCCTCATTACCGGCGCGCTACTGGTTCTGCTCTTTATGCCGGTGCGCCCCCTTTTCTTCTAGCTTCATCTCACCGGTTTCAATGCCCCCAAGAACGCCCTGTTCTTGGGGGCATTACTATGCCTGCTGCCGGGCACTGCCCCGACCCTCATTTAGAAAAGGGACAAGAAGGCAAGAATCTCAAAAGAGGGTGAGGGAAAAAGGACACAATGAAGTGCCTTCATAGCAGTGAAGGGGTGCTACCCCCTCACCTGCCCGCCCGGGTCTACCCTGTGGCACAGGGTAGAGGTGACAGCACAGCCACCACCCCAAACCTGCATCCTGCAGCTTACCCCGGGGTAGATGGCGAAACCGTCAACCCGTGCCACCAGCACCCTAAACTGGCGGCACAACCAACCCCCTAACCGAAAAGAGGAAAGAACCCCATGACCCCCTCGACCGCTTCCGTACCCACGGAATCCCCGTCCCGCCCCGGCTACAAGACCTACACGTTCCTGTGGTTTGCCGTCGCCATCGCAACCTACGCCCTGATTCTGACCGAACAGTGGGCACAGTACGGCATGCACTTCGTCTTTGCCCTGTACCTGGCCACCGCCGCCCCGGCCCTGACCCGCCGTACCACCCCCACCACCGGCACCGCCCTTCTGGTAAGCATGGGCGCCGTCGCCGTAACGTTGGTCATGTGCAGCAGCGGCTTCCACATCCTCAGCATTGGAGTCGGTCAGCCTGACCCCCTGTCAGCAATCACCGGCGGATTCATGCTCACCTCCGCCCTGGCCGGATGGTGCGTACTGCACCTGCTGCTCCCTGACGTCCATGACCCCTGGATGGACACCCTCAACACGAAGCTCGTCATCGGCTCCGCAGCAGCCTTCGGCGTCTTCCTGCCCGCAGGTATGCTGACCTTTATGTTCGTCCTGATGCTCACCGTGATCATCAGTGCCTTCATCGCCAACCGCAACAAGACCCCCAACCCCAACCTGATTCTCGCAGCCGGCACCCTCATCAACGCAGCCGCTCTCATGACCGCCCTCGCACTGATGGCATAAACCCACACCACACACCACAAGGGGGGGCGGCGGAACCCCGCCGCCCCCCGCACAATGAACCACAGGGACATCCCACAAAAAAATCCACCACCACGTGAGGTTTTCACCGCATCATGAAGTGCCTTTATAGGAGTGAATACCCCGTATCCACACCCCGGCAGCCACATCCCGGAACAACAAGGGGGGCGGATACAACACAACAACCAACCACCAAGAAAGGCACCCACCATGTGCGACTGGAAGCCCGGCCCTCGCTGCTTCACCCACTACGAACCTCGCTACAACGCGGCCTTCGAGAAATACCTCGAAGAACTCGAAAACATCCACGCCTTGGCACAAGAAGGCGAACTCACCGACGAAGACTTGAAAGCCTTTAACGCCGCCTTCGAGAACTATCAGGCAGCCCAGCGCATGTTCTACATGTCCCCCAAAGCCCGTAAGAAGTGGCTGGGCACAGAAATCGACTACGCCCGAGAAAACTATGAAAGCGCCCAAAAATACCTTGACGAAAACCCCAACGATAAGTACGCACAGCTCTATGCAGCCAACGCCAAAGCCGAACTCGACCAACTCGAAAAACAGGCCGTAGACGGCGCCCACCGCTGGGATCAAGCAAAACTCGCCTCTGAACTGGCAGCCCGCCGCAACGAGAACGCGTTGGAACGCGGCATCTTCAGCCAAGCCGCATACACCGCCGAAGACCTCGAAGACGTCGACCTGAACACGTGGGACCGAGCTTGCCCCGACGGCACCGTCACCCTACACGGATTCGAGGACGAACTCAAAAAATCCTCCGACCCCAAAATCTACCGCGAAGCAACCATCACCCGAAAAGTACGCCTCGAACTACCCACCGGCGAACGCGTCCACGTCGACCTACAAGCACGCATCATCCAAAAAAAGAAAGGATCCTCAAGCTACACCGTCGAGTACACCGTCTTCCACAACGGAAAAAACCTCGGAACCCTCATCCCCAACTCAACCGCACACGACGGATTCTACGGCGTCGGTGCGGTCGCTGAACGCCGCCCAGTAACCCGCGACACCGCCGATACCGCACGAGACGGCGGCCGACTCCGCAAGACAGACTGGGAACACTACCAGGAAGTCAACGAACTCACCGACGAAGAACTCGCCGAGCACAAAGCAGCCTACGAAGCTAACGTCGAAGCAATCGGCGAATACAACAACGAAAATAAGAAAGGAATGTACACCCAAGGCAAAACTTTCAACAACCTCATCAACACCACCCACAAAGGCCAAAAACACAACAACTTCACCCGCCAACTCGTCAAAGACAACAACGCCCACACCAGCTTCAACAGCATTTCAGGCGCCAAAAATGACATCAAAAAAGTTCTCACCAACCAGGACGCTCTCCTAACCAACCTGGTCATGAACGCCCGCACCCAATCCATCAACAACTACGCCGAGCAGCAATTCGGAGCAAGCAAAAAAGCAGAACGTGAAGAAGTAGAACGCGAAGCAAAAGAAAACCTCAAGACCCTAGACGACCGCCTCAAGCCCAAAACCCGCCGCGAAAAGCGTAACCACGGAGGCGGCATGGACCGCGCCGAACGCAACATCGCACGCACCGAACGCAAGATGGCACAAATCAACAAGGAAAAAGCAGCTACCACCCGCCGAGAAAAGACCCTCAACGCATCCAACGAACACCTGTCCAAAATCCAGCAAAAAACCGGCAACCTCGCCTACAGCACCCGCGTAGACCCCACCCGCCAAACCACCACCAACGGAACCTACAGCTACAACGCAACCCGCACCGTCAAGGGAGGCCGAAAAGAATACATCACCATCAAATTCACCAAGACAGGCAAACTCGGAAAAAACTACAGCCTCGTACCCTCAAACATCCCCAACATGGTCGCCGTCAAAACCCCCCAAAAACAGACCATCTACCTCAGCCCCGGCCAATACGCCACCATGTCCAATGCCTCCAAAAAATAAACAAATTTAGCAAAAGGACAAACCCCAAAAAACATACAAACCACCACCCCAAAACCCCTACAGTAGAACCACAACAAAAACCACCACAGAAAGGAAACCACCACCATGGACCGCAACCCCGAATCCGAAGCCAACTACAAGGCATACCAGCAGCAGTACCACGCCGACCGAAACGCCCGCGCTCGCTACGCTTATGAAACTCTGGAGAAGGATAACCGCATCACCGTCAAGGGTAAGGACCTCTCCGCTGAGCTGATGCATACCCGTGCCCCCGGCGTCACCGGTGAAACCCCCTGGGAGAAGGACCTGAGCATCCATCCTCTCAAGTGGCGCCGCCAGGGCATGCCCAAGGACCTTCCCCGCTCTGTGCATAATGCTTTCGGGGACGAAGCACCTGGGCGTCTCTTTATCGACCCGCGTATGCTCTTTGACTGCTCCCTCTTCGACAATATGACCGATGAGGAAATCGAGTACTTCAACGACGAGAAGCACTGGGTAGTTCCTGGCCCTGAGGAACGAGACCACATCACTCTGAACGATGAGTTGGAGGGTGAGCCTGGCGTGTACGGCTACCTGGTGCACGTTAACCGAGGCCGTAAGGAGCTGAACAACCCTCCGGCGGGTCGCCCACGGTACAAGCGTAAGGACGGCAAGATCCTCACCTGGAACGACCCCCGCCTGGACGCACCTTACTGGCAGGAATGCGGCGACTCTATGTTCACCTACCTGAACGAGCAGGAAGCCCGTGAAGCCTTTGAGAACCAGAAGCTGCACCTGTACGACCTCAACCAGGAAGTACGCCTGTATCGTTTGACCAAGCCCATCAATCTTGGTGATGCACGTGCATGGCTCAACAGCGACCACCCGCTGCGTGAAAAGGAGCACGGTGCCATCACTTTGGATGCGTTCGGCACTGGCCAGTATGAAAACCCTGGTGCACTCCGTCTGCCGCAGCAGCCTGCCCCTGATGAGGATGAGCGGGACCGTATCGCTGAAGAAGCATACTGGAACAGTCTCACTCCCGAAGAGCAGCAGCAGATCCTGCACGATCAGGATTACTACGAAAAGCTGGAGGAAGAACGCTGGCAGATTAATCAGAAGCGTTGCGACGCTCTCGAACGTTTCTTTGAGCGTTTCAACATCGATGAATACGTCAACCAGCATTTGCAGGCCGCTCTAGAAGAAGCAGCTGAAGACCCGGATGATGTCTCCGCCGTTCACTACGCCAAGAAGCTGAGTGAAGAAGTTCCGGTCATGCCCCTTGAAGAAAAGCTCCTTTTCATCAAGGAAGATATGTACCCCACTTCTCCTTCCGCGTGCGAAGAGGAGCTGCGTAAGCTCAATATCGTCACCCCTTACGAGACTCTGACCCACCTGGTGGATGTCATGCCTTTGGACCAGGAGACGATTGAACATGCCGTCATGGTTCACAAGATGAAGCTGAAGCGCGGTACTGAGACGAAGAATCTGGGCTTCCGCCGTAAGGGCGGTCAGTACCACCTGAACGAGGAACAGGAACAGTACGTGCGTGCTGGCCTGGTGGACCGTTTTACCAGTCAGGGTGAGCGTGCTTCAGCTGAGCTGCTGATGTACGTCTACAACAACGAGTGGTACCGTTGCCTGGAAGTAGACCAGTATGAGGAGATCAACGGCTTCTCCTGGGAGACCATCAATATGGATGACTACCTTGCCGGTCATCTGCTGACCTATGGTGAGGGTCTGCCCTACGGTGCGTTTGCCCCCAAGCATGACCGTATTGAGTTCCTGGCTGATCTGCTGCAGCGTGGTGAGATTGACGTCCCCACCTTCTGGAAGCGTGTAGAGGCCTCCTCGTATGTGCGCGGCTTGGAGCAGTTCGGCCCTGATGGTGAGGAATCCTTCATCATTACGAAGAAGAACTGGCGTCAGTTCGTTAAGTGCTGGGATGAAGGCCGACCGGAGGGCTACGTGCAGAACCCTGAAGAAGATTTGTCGTCGTTCCCGGAATCTATGGGCGGTGGCAGCTGGGAGTCGTACGAAGACCGTCTCTGCAACTGGCGTACTGAGGATTGGGAGGCGTGGATTGACTCTCTGCCTGATGATTGGTGGATCGTAAACAGCGACGCTGTAGCGGTGGCATCGTACCAGGTGGAAGATCCCACGTTGGTTCCGGAGATGGTGGATTATTACGTCAAGAATGGTCCGCAGGTCTACAGCTACTAGTAGTGCATCACCATCAATAGGGGCGGGTCCCACCCAGGTGGGTCCCGCCCCTGCTTTAGGAAAGGGCATCCATGCATAACACTGACAAAATCTTTAACATCCTTTTGGTCACCGTTGGAGCTTCTGTTGCTTTCTTTCTCGGTGCGGACTATCTGGCTCGCCTGATCTTCAGCACAGAAGCAGTGCGTGCCGTCATCACCGAAACGGTGATTCTGTACGTTCTGGTAGCGCATCTAGTCGTACTAGTGGGCATGTACATCATCTACCAGCGGGATTATGACCCCGGGAAGGGTTACCAGTGGTCTTTCGATAAGCCTGTTGATCAGCAGATTCCTCTGGACACCACCTGCCATACGTGGACTGATACTCAGGGGCGAGAGCACCTAGACATCAAAGGCACAGCCCCTGAAATCGAGGACGAGCTGGCTGCCAGCTTCACGCGTCAGGGACTGCTGAAGACGTGGAAGCAGGGCCTTGGCTACTACGCTGACCTCGACCACACGATCATGCCTGATAAGGTGCAGGTGAAGGAAACCGACCGAGACCATGATTACCTGCGCATTGAAGGATGGGAGAAGTGGCACTGCCCCCTCCAGAAGCAGATGGTGAATTCTAAGAAGCAGAAGCCACACCAGCACACCGATGATTGCTCCCTCGAAGAGACGAGGAACCACATTACCTGGTACGTCACCCTCTAACCCGGGGGCTGGTGCAGAGAAAGAAAAGGAGGAACCCTACCATGGATTCTGAAGATGCTCAGCGAGATCACCGCTTAGCCCGTTATGTACTCACCGGGCTGATTGTTACTGTCTGCACGTGGGCGCTGACGCTTATGGGGGTAGCAGACGCAGTCACCCCGTACGTGCTTCCGCCAGCTATTTTGATCCTGTGCGGACGGTACATCCTGGTAGGCTCTATCTCTGATGTGGAGCCTCAAGCGAAAGCTCTTGCCTCCGTGGTGGGAGGTATCGCTTTGGGGTTGGTGGCTGCCAGCGGCAGCGGCTATTTCTTCGCTCCAGTACCTGCCGCCGGGGTAAAAGGCGGCTGGATGTTTGCTACCGCGTTCGTCGTCTGGGTGTTTTACCGAATGCACATCAAGTATGAAACTGGCCTTTTGGAGAAGGTGAATCTGAAGCTTCTGCTGGCTACAGCCGCTGCTAATGGGTTCTACGGCGAGTATGGTGCCGCGATCTTCTGCCTGGGCGTTGTGTGTTTGATGTCCGGCATTGGGCTTTCTGCGCGTCCACCTAAGCGCGTTGATCCTAATATTTACCTCATTGCTGGTTCGATGGTGGTAACGCTCGCCGGTCTTGCTGCCCCGTTGTTCTTCTAACGAGGTTAGACCTTTCAATAAGTGCCGCTAGAGGCCCCCTCCCTGGGTTAGGGGAGGGGGCCTCTCTGTATCTTCAGCGACTTCCGGCTATGGAAATAGCAAAAGGCTTCGGCACCGACATGGATTCCCATGCCAACACCGAAGCCTTCACCCTTACGCCCTAACGGGAAGAAGCGGACGCCGCGCAGCCATCACCCTGAAATAGCCCTGTGGAACACGGGCCCTCTCCCGAACCTCCTCAGGGCCTACCCCCACGTCACCCAGAAGCTCAAGAGCATGAGGAATCAGCGAGGGCTCCTCAACCCCCGAAATAGCCCCCGGCTCCAGCAGCTTCCAACCAGACCGAGACAGAAAATCTAAACCTTTGCGGTACTCCTGATCCGTCAAACGACCCGATACATGAGCTTGACGCAAAATCACATTCATATCGACGCCCCAACGCTCCTTCATCTCCTTGAGCATGACCTTGCCAGCCCCGCCCATACGAGCAGGCAACTCAGCACACATTTGATCGCCAGGCGCCAGCAACTCAGCCGCAAAAACATCTGCCTGTGCTTCAATCACTTTATTACCGGGCTCCGCATCTGAATGCATCACCAAATGCCCCAACTCATGGGCCAGGTTAAAACGCTGCCGGTAATAATTACCGCTCGCCGGATCCAAAACAATCAAAGGATTTCCGCCATTGAAGACTGAATACGAACCCAACCCAGCAAACTCAAAAGGCGCAAAAACAACACAGATTCCGTGATCTTCCACTACCCGCAAAAGATGACCAATAGGACCATTACCCAGACCCCACTCATGACGAACCTGTTGCGCCGCCATCTGTGGAACAATCGAATCCGCAAGCTCAGGATCCGCCGTAATATCAGGAAGATGCAGCGCAGGAAAGTCCACATAGCCGCTGAGGGTGTGCATCAAATCCTGAGTAACCTGCACATAAGCCTGCGCCTGACGATAAGCCACCTGCGTTCCCGCCTGATAAGACCTAAAATGCGGGACGTCAGAGGCTGCACACAAGCCTTCCGGCTGAGGCTCAAAGAACTCAGGGCTCACCCCAAAGACACGGCAGAGCCCAGCGACGTCACCCGATGAGGGTGCTTGAAGACCAAGCTCCCAGCAGGTGATAGTCCGGGCGCTCACCCCTAACCGCATCGACAATTCGCTCTTACGGATACCGTAAAGCTCTCGAATTAGAGCGATCCGTTGAGGGCTGCAGAGTGGGCGATTGAAAGACATGATTTTCTCACCATCAAGCTATGTAAAGGGCGGGTGTATTGAGCTTAACACCGACAGCTTCAACAGAACAGAGAAGACATGCAAAAGGCTTCCAGCAGCATTTTCTGATCCGACCCAACAGTGAAAACCCAGGAACAGCGCTACCCTGTGGCCTCCCGCCACCTTGGTACAAAATGTCCCACCCTCTCGTGCTGCGGTGTTTGGGCACCTTGGTACAAAATGTCCGGTCGCTTTGAGGGACGATATTTCGTTTATTGGGGACAGAATGTCCCACCCCGCCTTGGTACAAAATATCTGGTCGTCGTTGGGGGCAAATAAGCTACTGACTAGCAGGAATGGTTAAACCTTGGTACAAAATGTCCCAGTACCTTGGCGGCATGGTGGTCGGCCACCTCGCACCATAATGTCCGGTCGCCTTGGGAGGGTGAATAAGCTACTGACTCGCGGAAATAGTTAAACCTTGGTACAAAATGTCCGGTCACCTTACGACAGAATGTCCCACCACCTCGGGACAAATGGACGGGCCGTATAAGCAACACACCAAAACACTCAACAAAAGCTACAGACAGCTCTATAGCGGCGCAGAACAAAAAATAGCACTACAGGGTTCACAGAAACCATAAAAGCGCTCCAGAGACGCCTTCCAGGGCTTCCTGCGGCATATTCTACTTCAATTCACCAACGAAAATTTAGGCACAATACTGCCCTGTGCCCTCCCCACACCGCGCAGACGCGCTCGCGTGTACTAGACTCACCTACCCACTTAAGCCATCCTCAAGCACACGAAAACTTAAGCCGCGAATCCGTGGCCACAAGGCGGAGATTCCATCGACGCAATGGAGCGCAGCGAGGAACGAGCGAGCACCATTGCCTGGCGATGGAATCGAAGCCGAAAAGGGCTAGAGCCCTTAGGAGCTGATAGTCCGAGCGGTAGCGAGGACATCAGCCCTTGGGCTCTAGCCCTTTGTGGGCGCACGGGGGGAGGGGGTCCGGGGGAACCCCGCGAGAGGGGTTCCCCTCGGCAGTCCGAGCGGTAGCGAGGCCATTGCGCCGCCGAACGGCGGCATAGCCAGGGGTGAACCGGAGGAGGGGGCGCGGCGACTGAGCAGCCCCATTGAGGAGAAAAACCCATATAGGAAATATATATATAGGGGAGGTTTTTTCTTTGCGGGCAAATAAGTTACTGACTAGTGAAAAGGGTTGAACCTTGGTACAAAATGTCCGGTCACCTTGGGACAAAATGTCCGGTCACCTTGGGACAAAATGTCCGGTCAC
>ERZ772786.10-NODE-10-length-88321-cov-6.573743_pt1 | contig 88321 bp, 79 predicted proteins | sample MGYA00511473_ERZ772786 | MGnify/ENA primary metagenome ERZ772786 (study PRJEB29015, sample SAMEA2738025) | human oral metagenome | biome: human oral; feature: human-associated habitat; material: saliva | place: China | collected 2252 ...
GGTTGTAAAGAACTCTATTGCAACTATCGCTCCTCACTATACAATGAAGCGTCAGTTGGATGACTATTATGACAAGTTCTACGAGCGTCAGGCACTTCGTTCATACGAGTTACAGAAGAACGACTGCAAGTTAGCCAAGGAGATTGCTCTTTGGAAAGAGTCAGTTGCAGAGCGTTGGGACAGCATCTATGTTGTTTCAAAGAATGAAGAAGCCTTACAGGATATCTCTACAGGTCATCAGTTGAAGGTTACTTACACCATCGATGAGCAGGGCTTGAACGATGCTGTAGGTCTTGAGCTTGTATTCTTGAAGAATGCGCCTGTTGATGACGTCAACATCCATAAGGTTATCCCATTCAAGCTAGTGAAGACAGAGGGTAATCACTATACCTTCGAGGCATTATTCGATGCTACTGAGGCTGGTGCTTATAAGTATGCAGTACGTATGTTCCCTAAGAACGACCTCTTGCCACATCGTCAAGACTTCGCTTATGTGAAGTGGATTGGCTAAGACAGATAAGGCATATACATAATAAGAAAGCCATTCTCTACCGAGTGTTGAGAATGGCTTTTTATTGATACTGTATAGTAAACTACCTATTTTGTTTCCATCTTATTGATGTTATGCTGCTCAAATAGCATCCAAATAATTAGCCCTAAGGCTACGACTCCAATGATAGTAAGAAAATATATTAACTCCATACTTACTTCCCTTTTAGTTTGTTAGAAATATCAATCATAAGGAATCCAGCAACGATTAATAATGCAAATACAAGTCCCCCTATAATGAACAATGTCATATAGTCCTCTATATTCTGTTTCATGATACCAGCAAGGATAACGCCTCCAAAAACTAATTTCGAGACATCAAGGCAGTATTTTCCACCTTCTTGTAGCATTGTCTTCTTTGCTTGCTTCTTCATGCTGCAAATATAGCAATTATATTTATAAAAACATACCTTTGCTCCTTTTCTTTTGCGCTGACGTTAAGCCTTTCTGAATAGCTTGCAACGGCGAGAACCGATGTTAACGATCTTCCCTTCAGCTTCTAGTTTGGTAAGGAGCCTATAAGATGTAGATTTCGAGAGATCTAGGCTCCGTCGGAATTGCTCTGATGTAAAGACGTGTCCATTAGTGAGTAAATTCTCTACGGCGGCATCAATCTCATCACTATTTGGAACGGCCGTCATACCATATTCGTCGGTTATATTCCTTATCTCAATCCCACCAAGATCACGCAGAAATTCAGCGTCAGGGCGGAACTTAATTTTACGTATAGCTGCATTGCGCAATCGTGGTCTGTTCGATCGAGAGTCTCTATAAATGTCACCTTTCAGTGCAAGCGAGAAGTAGCCAATACCTGGTATATGAACCCGATTCCCCATCTTCAGTTCGGCTATCATCTCCGACTTCAAGGCAATAATTGTAGCGAGAATATCGCCCGTTGTGAGCGATGTTGCCTGTTCAATGCTCTTACTCATTCGCCTTAAACTAGCCGTTTGCCTCTCCACGGTAATAACTTTTAACTCGGCATTCTTAGGTAATCCGCCAGTTGCTCTCATTAGTTTGTAATCAATTGCCATAGTATATCCTTTCTTTTTGTTTATGGTTAGTGCAGAATAAATCTAGTATCTCATAATTTTTACTAGCGTACTTCTTAATGATTTAATCCGCGTGTTTGATCTTTTTAGTCATGGTCTAAACTCAGTTTCACCATGGTGAAACGAGTGTCTCTTCATGATGAAATGAGTATCTCATCGTGATGAAATTTGTGTCTCTTCATGATGAGACAAACTTTATACCCGTACAAAGATAATACAAATCCTGCTTCCTTGCAAGTCGGAACATAATAAAAAAGACTCCCGAACCTATGAGAAAGGATCGGGAGTCGTATGTTGGTAGTTTTGTCGTTGCTTATCTGCTTGATTTGATAAATGATGTTCTGTTAAGGTTATAAGTCTTCGCCATGAGACTCGTTCTTGTTATTTTCATAGAATATGGATATATGATATTTACCATATACTTCTCCTATGGTAAACCAGACTGTTCTATTCAGTGCTCCTTCATATGGTAGTTGGTAGTAGACAGCCTCAAATTGTTTATGTTCTACTGTCATTCCGTATGAGATGTCATCATTATCAGATAAATTCTGTGTTTCTTTTAATGGATAGTACTTGGGATTATCATCAAATTGTTGACATAACTTGTTGAATTTTATTTTTATCTGTCCTTCATCACGACCAGTTTTATCAGCTACGGCAATCCTCCACACTTTGCTTTTGTTTGTCAGTATATAGATATATACATTTTCTCCATTAAATATTCCTTCAAGGCAATCTTTTTGGGCGTTGTAACTAAATCCCTTTGCTGTGATCTTTTGAATCATATCAGCTTTAGTCCCATCAATAGGGATGCCTAAGAACTTAGTTACTTCATTTTGCGCATACATAGCTACGGATAGCATGAGTAGCGTTAAGGATAATAGAATCTTTTTCATACTCTTTTGTTTTGGTTTATAATTATGTTTATGGATTTATCAGTTCGCTTGATTGATAAGGTTTACCACCACTTTTACCATTATGTCTTTCTCTTCCGTCTTGCTCTCTGCAATCATCAGCGTGAGGGCAACGAGCGTATTGTCAGCAATGCGTTTGGAGCCATCGGGACGATAGAGAATATTGTTGTTATTCATGAACCAGAGGAAGAGAGTGGCGGCAATACGTTTATTGCCATCGCTGAACGAATGGTTCTTGGTGACAAGGTAGAGCAACATGGCAGCCTTTTCTTCTACACTTGGATAGAGTTCTGCGCCACCAAAAGTCTGATAGATTTGTCCAATGGAACTCTTGAATGATTCGTCTTTCTCGTTGCCGAAGAGTACTGAACCGCCGAACTTCTGACGAAGGAGGTCAATCTCGTGCATTGCATTCTCGTATGTGGCATGGAAGGGTTCTTCCTTAGTTATTCGTGCGATATGCAGTCGTTGATAATCGTAATCATCGAGAGTATCGAGCGCATAGGTGTAATCTACAACCACGTCAAAGAGGACATTGCTTTCGTCAGTAGACTTCGCTGGCTGTTGCTGAATGGTTCTACTAACGACTTGCACCAGCTGTCTTAATTCGGCAATCTGCTGCTTGCGAATGTTCTCATTAATGGCATAACCTTTTACAAGATATTGCTTGAGAACGCTGTTAGCCCATTGGCGAAAACGGATACCACGCTTTGTGTTGACGCGATAACCAACTGATATTATCATGTCGAGATTGTAATAAGCAACTATACGAGAAACTTGCCGTTTACCTTCTTGTTGAACTGTTCGGAATTTCCGAACAGTTGAGTTAGCATCGAGTTCATCATCTTCTATGATGTGTTTTATATGCTCACTAATCGTTGCTTTACTGGATTGAAAGAGTTCCACCATTTGTGCTTGTGTAAGCCACACTGTCTCTCCTTCCAACTTCACATCAAGTTGGGTCTTACCATCTTCACTTTGGTAGATAATGATCTTGTCGTTTAGGTTCTCAGTCATATTGTTTAGATGTTTAGTTATTCGTAAGTGTGATGAGTCACTATTCGTGTTTTATGGTAGAAGTGCAGAACTTGTGTGCTGGTATTAGATCGTTTCTTCTATCTCATTCTTTCGTCAGTTTACGACTCATATAACGTACGGGATACCACACAGAAAGCCAGCCAACAAGGATAACTGTGAGGAAGATTGTGATGATATCTTCGGGATGAACGCTAATAGGATAGGCATTGACAACAAAGTTTCCTGCTTGATCACCGAGCTGTACAAGACCATATGTCTGCTGTAACCAGCAAAGTAATAAGCCGAGTGCAATACCGATAACAGCACCAGCAGCAGAAATCATTCTACCTTCAAAGAGGAAGATACGACGTATCTGACTATCTGTTGCACCGAGGTTACGCAGGGTGATGACGTCATTCTTCTTGTCGATGATGAGCATAGAGAGCGAGCCTATGATGTTAAAGCATGCCACCATAAGGATAAACGTGAGGAAGATATAGGCAAAGAGCTTCTCTATACGCATAATATTAAACGTGTCAGCTTGCTGCTCATAGCGGTCGAGTACCTTATATTTATCGCCTAACATTGCTTGTATCTCTTCCTTCGCATTGTCAATATCCACGCCCGGTTTCATGCGTAACTCTAGTGATGTAATCTCTCCTTGGCGGTTAAATATGCGGCGAGCAAAGTCTATTGACGTAATGATGTAACCTTGATCATACTTGCTTTGCTTTACTTGGAATAATGCTCCCGGAGACACTAGTGAGTCCTTCACAAAGGCATTTGTAGGGTTAGAAGCATCATATTGTCCCTCCCTTTGAGGCGCATATATCTGCAAATAATCCTGCCATGTCACCCCTGTACCAAGGTCTTGTGCCAGTCTTATACCAATTACACCATATTGTAGATTGGCTACATGCAGTGTGAAATCGCCGTCACCATAGAGGATATTACTTATGTGTGTGAGCGAATCAAAGTTGTCTTCCACACCTTTCACAGTTACCATAGCCTGTTTGTCGTGATAGACAGCCAGTGCTTGATCCTGTACACATTCGGTAGCGACCTCAACGCCTGGGAGGTGTTTAACCTTTACAAGTAAAGGATCATCGGCTGGCATTGCTTTCCCTTTCGTTGCTTCTATCTTCAGTTGCGGGTCAAAGTTAGTAAAGAACGAAGCTACTAAGTCGGAGAATCCATTGAACCCACTTAACACAACCACTAAAGCCATTGTTGCCACAGCCACACCGAGTACGGAGATAAGACTAATGACGTTTATTGCATGTGTACTCTTCTTTGAGAAGAGGTAACGGCGGGCTATGTAAAAGGGAAAATTCATGTCTTCGAATGTTGTGTACAGAATGTTATATGCTAGTGATTGCGGGATTCTTACTTCTTAAGTAATTCGTCAATGCGCTCTATATAGTCGAGTGAGTCATCGATGAAGAAGCGTAACTCTGGTATAATGCGCAGTTGATTATGTACGCGCTGACCTAATTCGTAACGGATTGTCTTCTCATTAGCATTGATGTTCTTTAGTAGTTCGTCTCCCTTTTCTGATGGGAAGATACTGAGGTAAGCAGTACAGATACTAAGGTCTGGACTTACTTTCACGCGTGTAACACTCACCAATACACCATGCATCATGCGTGTCTGTGTCTGGAATATACTTGCCAATTCCTTCTGAAGGAGGCGTGATATACGGTTTTGTCTTGTTTCTTGCATATTCTTGTTGATAATGATTTCTACGTCATGCAAAGATACTGAAAGTTTGAAGAATCAACAAACTTATTTCTTCCTAATCAGTGTTAGTCCGTCTCGTAAGGGCAGAATAACCTTCTCTACACGCTCATCTTTGGCGATAAGATCATTGAATTGTCGAATACCAATGGTTTGGTGGTCGTGGTCATAAGCTGGATCAATGACGTGCCAGTCCCATAGCGTGTTATCGGCAAGGATGTATCCACCAGGGCGGATAATAGGTAGTAGTTTCTCATACACCTCTGCGTATGTACGCTTGTCGCCATCCACAAATGCCATGTCAAACGTTATCCCGAGTTTAGGAGCTTCTTTTGCAGCATCTCCGATACGAAAGTCAATCTTGTTAGCAACGGGTGATTGTTCTATCCATGGGCGTGTGAAGTCCTCCATCTCGTCGTTTATCTCGAACGTATACACTTTGCCACCTTCTTCCAATCCTTCCGCCATACAGATAGCAGAGTAGCCACTGAATGTTCCCACCTCAAGGATGTTTTTAGGGCGAATCATTTGTACAAGCATCTTCAATAAGCGTCCTTGCAGATGTCCACTAGCCATTCGACCATGAATAGTGTGGATGTTTGTCGCACGATAAAGCCGATAGAGATAATCTCCCTCGGGGTCAATATGCGCTGAGAGATAATTGTCGTATGCTTTCTCTCGTTCTTCATCTAAATGGAGAGAAGTGTTACTTGTTATCATGAAGTTCAAATATTCAAAGTCTGTATCACGATACTTAAAGGAGGAATGCTTCTATTGCCAGCCGATAGCTATTCATGCCGAACCCTTGAATAGTACCTTTACACGCAGGGGCTATCATTGAATGGCGACGGAACTCCTCACGGTCATTGACGTTGCTGATATGTACTTCGATGACGGGAGTTTGTAGTGAGCGAATGCAATCCAATAAGGCTATGCTTGTGTGCGTATAAGCTCCAGCATTGAGGATAATACCATCATAAGCGAACCCTACTTCCTGTAACTTATTGATTAGTTCACCTTCTATATTGCTTTGATAATACTCAATTTCGACGTTCGGATAATCCTTACGGAGCTGTTGGAGATACGTCTCCATGGACACTTTGCCATAGATTCCAGGTTCACGAACGCCGAGTAAGTTCAGATTCGGTCCATTGATAATAATTACTTTCATCTCTCTTTCCTACTTAAATATCGTTTTTCTACATTATCTTTGCATAAGATAAGCTGTATGCAAAAATAAGAATTTAAATGGAAACAGACAAGCTTTCAAATGATATTGTCAGTCGTTATCGCCGTTATCTGAAGTTAGAAAAGGGGCATTCTGCCAACACTTTGGATGCTTATATGCGTGATTTGGATAAACTCTTACGGTATCTTGCGGTAGAGAATATAGATGTGTTGAAGGTAAAACTTGAAGACTTGGAATTCTTTGCAGCCTCAATATCCGACCTCGGTATCGGTCCTCGCTCTTTAGCGCGTATCCTTAGCGGTGTGCGCCAGTTCTATCGTTTCCTTGTATTGGATGGTTACTTGGAGGTAGATCCTACCGAGCTATTAGAATCTCCGAAACAACCTAACCACTTACCCGAAGTCCTCTCCACTGCAGAAGTCGATCTCCTCGAACAAGCCATAGACCTTTCTAAGTGGGAAGGGCATCGTAACCGTGCTATCATTGAGGTACTATTCTCGTGTGGCTTACGTGTTTCCGAACTTACGCACCTTACTTTATCTAATCTATACATCGAAGAGCAATATATCAGAGTATTAGGAAAAGGATCTAAAGAACGCCTTGTCCCCATCTCTCCTAGAGCCTTAGAGGAATTAAGTTATTGGTTTGATGATCGTAACAAGATGGATATAAAGCCTGGTGAAGAAGATTATGTCTTTCTCAATAGGCGTGGACATCATCTTACCCGCACCATGATTCTTATCATGATTAAGCGTTATGCGGTAGAAGCGGGCATAAAGAAGACAATCTCTCCGCACACCCTTCGTCACTCTTTTGCCACCTCTTTGCTTGAAGGTGGAGCTGATTTGCGTGCTATTCAAGCCATGTTAGGACATGAGAGCATCGGTACGACGGAGATATACACGCACATTGACACTACCACTTTACGGCAAGAAATCCTTGAGCACCACCCCCGTAATATTAAATACTACGAAGAATCCTAACAAGTAATCTGATAGAATAGCCCTCTCTTGTTACTTACGTTAACTATAAAAAACGATAAAAGGCAATAGAGATACAATATTTTATGTACCTTTGCGAGGTAATATCTGATATTAAATAATTAAACAACGTTTAAGATGAAACTCAAACATTTATTCTTAATCGCCTTACTTTTCATTACTGGTATGGTCTCTGCACAGCAGATGGGACCTATTCCTGTGAATAAGAATGTAAGGCAAGGTAAGCTTAGCAATGGCTTGACTTACTACATCCTCCACAATGATTGGCCTGAGCATGTAGCCAATTTCTACATTGCACAGCGTGTTGGTTCTATTCAAGAGAACGAGAATCAGCGTGGTTTGGCTCACTTCCTGGAGCACATGGCGTTTAATGGTTCTGAGCATTTCCCTGACTCTACTCTGCTGGAGTTCACCCGTTCTTTGGGCGTAGAGTTTGGTAGTAACTTAAACGCTTACACGAGCATTGACCAGACTGTCTATCGTGTTTGCGATGTGCCAACAACACGCCAGACAGCTCTCGACTCTTGTTTACTCATCCTCAAAGACTGGTCAAATGGATTGACATTAGCTGATAAGGAAATTGACAAGGAGCGTGGCGTTATCCATCAAGAGTGGCAATTAGGTCAGTCTGCCCAAATGCGTATCCTTGACAAGGTGTTACCAGAGTTCTATCCTAACTCTAAGTATGGTAAGCGTCTGCCAATCGGTTTGATGGAGATTGTAGATAAGTTCCCTTATCAAGCACTGCGCGATTATTACAAGAAGTGGTATCGCCCAGATAACCAGTGTATCATCGTTGTGGGCGACGTTGATGTAGACCACATCGAGAATCAGATTAAGCAACTCTGGAAAGGAGTAGTCGTTCCTGCTAATGCCGCTCAGGTTGTAGCAGAGCCTGTTCCTGATAATGCCCAAGCCCTTTACATCTTTGGCAAAGACAAGGAATTGCCATTCAGTGACGTGGCTCTTTATATGAAGCATGACGCTTTCCCAGACGAGGCAAAGACCGATCAGAGCTATTTCATTGATTCTTATGCTAAGCGTATAATCAGTATGATGCTGAACCAGCGTTTGGCAGAATTAGCCCAGAAGCCAGACTGTCCATTTACTGGAGCCTATGCAGGCGATGGTACCTACATGCTTTCAAGAACGAAAGACGCCTTCGGCATGGAGGCTAATGCGAAGGATGGTAAGGATCTTGAGACGCTTGCCGCATTGTATAGAGAGGCACAGCGCGTACACCAGCACGGTTTCACAGCAACTGAATTTATGCGTGCAAAGGACGAGTTCTTGTCTCAATTAGAGTCGGCTTATGTCAATCGCAATAAGATAAAGAACGATCAGTATGGCGATGAGTTGCGCGACCATTACCTATCAAACGAACCTATCCCAAGCAAAGAAGACGAGTATCAGATTATGAAACAACTCGTCGAGATGCCTGCTTTGAACGTCAATGTCATTAATGAGTTTGCAAAGGATCTCATCACGGATAAGGATAGCAACTTAGTTATTCAGATCTTCGCACAAGAGAAGGCTAACAAGGTTTACCCAACGAAGGCACAGATGGCGCAAACCATCGCTAACGTGCGTGGAGAGCAGATCAAGGCTTATGTTGACAATGTGAAACAAGAGCCTTTACTCGATGAGAAGGCATTGCCAAAGGCTGGTAAGATTGTCAGTGAGAAGGAGAACAAGACACTCGGATACAAGGAGTTGACATTGAGCAATGGCGCACGTGTCATCTTGAAGAAGACGAATTTTAAGGATAACGAGATACAGTTCCAGGCTGTCGCAAAGGGCGGTAAGGGACTCTATGGTAAGCCTGACTACAATAACTTGCAGCTATTTAATAACGTCATAGCTTACAGCGGACTCGGTAACTTCTCTAACCAAGAGTTGCAGAAGGCACTCGCTGGTAAGCAGGCATCTGTTGCTTGTGGTTTAGGAAACTATTATCAGACACTCTCTGGCTCATGTGTCCCTAAGGATGTTGAGACCATGCTCCAGTTGCTTTACCTCAACTTCACGAAGGTTGCTAAGGACGAGGCGTCTTATAAGGCGATGATGTCGCAGTTGGAACTAGCACTGAAGAATAAGGATCTCTCACCTGAGAGCGTATATTCTGACTCGGTTACAACAACCATTTATGGTCATGAGGCACGTTTCGCACCATTGTCATTGAATACGCTGAAGGGCGTTAACTACGACCGTATTCTTCAGATTTGGAAGGAGCGTTTTGCTAGTCCTGGGCAGTTTGTCTACTACTTCGTTGGTAACTTCGATGAGGCTTCTTTACGCCCATTGATCGAGAAGTATATCGCATGTCTGCCTAAGGGCAAGGCGGAGAACTGGCGAGAAGTACCAGGACTTGTGAAGGGTAATGTCGTTAATAAGTTCACTCGCAAGTCGGAAACACCAAAGGCTATCGCCCTCGAGTTGTGGCACGCACCTGCTACTTACAACGTTGAGAACAAAGTGTTGACCGATGCTGCAGCACAGGTATTGTCTATGGTCTATCTAAAGAACATTCGTGAGGATGCTAGTGCGGCTTACTCTGTTGGAGCAGGTGGCGAATTGCAGCGTCGTGGTGATAAAGCCGTTGCTCTCATCCAGGCATATTGCCCAATGGATCCTAACAAGTCCGACCTTGCCTTGAAGCTCTTAGCTGAGGGCATGAAGGATAACACGATGAAGATGGACGCAGATAAGGTTCAGAAAGTAAAGGACTTCATGTTGAAGCAAGCAGAGCTATCAGCGAAGAACAACAGCTACTGGATGGACGTTATTGACGAGTATATCTCAACTGGCGTAGACCTCCACTCTGGCTATAAGGCAGCAGTCGAGTCGCTCACACCAGCTAAGATTGCAGCTTACTTGAAGAGCCTCGTTGCAGCTGGTAACCACGCCGAAGTGGTGATGACACCAGCGAAGTAATCGCACAGAAACACGTATTAATCGTAACCTTGCGGGCGAAGGAAACGGGTCGACTTGACCCATCCTTTGCCCGCTTTTCGTATCCTATCCCATGATAAAACATAGGCTCTTCCTCCCTCACGCAAGCCTATGCTGAAGCGATATAACCTTCATGCGCTAGCGTAAGTAGGCGTATTAGCGTCATTCCTCATAGGTGCTAACATTCATTTTATTAGGCTCTTGATTTGCAAATACCCGTATATTGTATTATCTTTGCACTAGTTCTGAAACGTTTTCACCATGGTGAAGATAATTCGTCACCACGGTGAAATTAAAACTTTACCATGGTGAAAAATATTCGCCACCATGGTGATGATAATGTAGAATAGGTGCTAAACCAATCGCAAGACCTATGTGCATCAATCGCATAACACGTTATAAACGTTTACAGATAGGGTATATCCCTGCTTTACAATAGCTTACTAACATAAAACAAATACGATGGCAATAGTTTACAAACTCATGAAAACGGGTGGCAATTTACCCAAGAATGCGAAACTTAGAATAGTTCCGATACAATATCAAACCGCTGGATTAAGGCGCATGAGTGAGAGTATTGTGCAAGCCACATCGCTCACTTCGGGGGACATACACGCCACAATCCTCTCGTTGAAAGAGGAGATTGCAAGGGAATTGAAGAATGGTAATAGTGTGCACTTACCCGGTATTGGCTACTTCACAGTGGCTTTGAAGGGCGAAATCTATGAAGACCCACGCTCGCACAAACCACGATTGCGCAAGGCAGAAGTGCGCACGATAAAGTTCAGACCAGACCGAGAATTGCTCCAAGAAATGGCTAACATTGAGGTGAAGAACATCACCGACTTGCATGACTTATCCTCTTCACCAACGGCGGAGGAGATAGGCGAGGCGATAAGCGAGCTGTTAGCTCATCAAGAAGTATTTACCGTTAGAGACTTCCGAAGCGCACTCAACATCTCACAGTCCACTGCCTATCGCATCCTCTCGAAGTTAGAAGCCGAGGGAAAGATAGTAGATATCGGTTCACATCATTGCAAGATATTCCGAAAGTCACATCCCTCCTCCCCTGAATAATCCCCCTTTCCCCATCAAATTCTATTATATCGTAGAGAAAAGAAGAGTATGAGCAATGCAATAAGTTTACAGTTAGGTATCACGAGTATCGGTGACTTGCTAATACGCAAAAGAGTAACTAGAGTGCGCGATACACACGTGCATGAGGAGGTTAAATTGACCATACCTAACTATCAGCGCCCTTATAAATGGACAGCAAAGAACGCAATCCAACTATTGGACGACATTATAGAGGCGAAGAAAGAGAATAAAGAAGTATATCGTGTTGGGACGCTTATCCTGCATCATAATCTTAGTGAGCAATGTTATAACATCGTGGATGGTCAGCAACGCATTATAACTTTTACCTTATTACTGAAGGCTCTTGGTGCGGATGGACTCACGTTCTTACAAGAGAAACTAACCGATAATCCTTACACAAGAAAGAATATCGTAAGTAATTATAGAGCGTTTGAACGCCGTTTATATGCTATGGCAGAATTGCGTACGAAGGCTGAAGGTTCGTTAGAGAAACTATGTGAAGACCGTGTGATAACAGAACTTCGAGAGTTTATCGAAGATCGTTGTGAACTGATAGTTGTCGTGACTAATGATATTTCAGAGGCGTTCCAATTCTTCGATTCACAGAATGCACGAGGTAAGAAACTGTACCCTCATGACCTATTGAAAGCCTATCATTTGCGTGAAATGGATAATGTGGGAGAAGCTGAGACAGAGGCTATTGTGAAGCGATGGGAGGATGTGAACCAAAGAGCACTAGCTAGTCTTTTTGGTGAGTATCTCTATCGGTTGCGCGAGTGGGTACATGACAATCGACCCCTGGAATTAGATGAACACAACATTGATAAGTTCAAAGGTATTAGTAAAAGAGACAACTTGCCTTATGCTCAATATTATAAAGGTGCATATGCCTATGCCGATATGATTAATCATTCCGCAGTCCCTTTTGTATCAGGTATGCCTGATATGCGCCCCTTTCAGATAGTTGCTCCAATCATTGCTGGAAAGCCATTCTTTGATTTTACAAACCATTATTTCAATATCTTAGAAGATATTCAAAACAACGATAAGTATGTAGGGTATTTCATTAATGGCAATCAAATTGTGGAGACGTTAGACCTTCGGAAATATAAGAATGGTGTTGGTAATAGAATAACTCGCCTCCTCTTTGACCTCGCTGCATTACTCTATGTAGATTGCTTCTGCCCTAATCATCCAACGAGAGTAGACCTAGACTTCTTTGAGCAGTTCGTTGTTATGGACTTTATATGGGCATATTCTCTACGTGCACAATACTACAATCTAGGGTGGCTGTCAGCACAGAATTACGTTATGGGAACAAGTGATTGTATCAATGCTTTTAATATCTATAAGAGAATAGTGGCAGCCTCTTCTCCTTCCATGTTACTTAGTGAATTGGCTGATTGTATACATCCTCTCCCCAAAGAGAGTGTGAAAGCTGACAATCAGGATATAGATGCACGGGATAAGAATGGCATTTATCAGAACTATCTACATTATTTTATTGAGAACAAATATTACATCAAATAGCTTATGGGCACACATCAGAACTTCCCTTTAGAGGAACTATCAATAAACGACTTATTCAATAAAGAGAGTGATATAAGATACGAGATTCCAATCTATCAACGTAATTATGCGTGGGAGAACGAAGAGATAACAGCATTGATCAATGACGTATGGGATGCTTATTGTCAGTCGAAAGGAACTTATTTCATAGGGACTCTTGTTACTTATGACAGAGGTGATGGAAGATATGAGGTTATTGATGGGCAGCAGCGTTTGACGACACTTTATTTGATTTTAAAGAGCCTAGAACGAGTTGTCTCTAATAAGTTGACTTATCGCTCAAGGATGCGTTCTAACGAAACTATCAAGAACCTATCTATACAAGAGATAGATAACCCTGATGTTGGTATTCTACGTGGTTTCAAGGTGGCACAGCATGCTATTAAGGAGATTGTGGACGAGGATAAAAAGGTAGAATTTACCGAGTTCTTGCTTGAACAAGTACATATTATCCACTATAAAGTACCACGAGATGTGAACCTTAATCACTACTTTGAGGTAATGAATTCACGTGGAGAACAACTGGAGAAACACGAGATAGTGAAGTCGAAACTTATAGCACTCTTGGACGAAGATGAGCGGAATGCTTTTGCCGAGATATGGCAGGCGTGTAGCGAAATGAATGTCTATGTGCAATCAATATACTCGCAAGCAAAGGCTGTGTTTGGTTCTTCGCTTCATGATTTCTCACCGAGTATTATGTCCTTTGAAGACTTACCAATTAGCGGTGGGAGTGATAAACCTTATACATTAGAAGACTTTATTAGGGGCGTAAAAGCAGATGAGCAGCTGCAGAGGAAGACAAAGAGTGTAGGTCAGTTTCAGCCTATTATCGACTTTCCTAACTTTCTACTTATTGTGTTGAAGATAACTCTGATGAGTCGAGATAACTTCGATATAGAGAAGTTTATACTGGATGATAAGGAATTACTCAATGCCTTTGATGAGGCTAAACCAGATCGAACCTTTGCAAAAGTCTTTGCCTTCAATCTCTTAAAGGCACGATATTTCTTAGATAATTACGTGGTTCATCACTCTTACGAAGACGATACACAAGAAAGTAACCCATGGCAGTTAGAAGTGTATCAACATGAGGGTAATTCATATAATACTAAGAACCTCTCTTCTGATGGGCGTTTACAAGCAAGGCTAGTGCAGCTTCTCTCCATGTTTGAAGTTTCATTTACTCCACGCCAACGAAAGAATTATCTATTCTATTGCTTGTATCATCTTTTCAGTGATACAGACCTTAATCACTATGGTTGCTTCTTATCATCTTTAGCCGACAAGTACTTCTTTGATGTCTATGCAAATGCTGGGAATCTGAACAATATCAATACTCCTATACCAGGAGCATTCGATGGTACGGTATTGAAAGGTAGGCTGTTTGATCTTAATATACGTTGTGCGTCTCTTGATTTTGACCATATTTATGGTAATGGGCAAGAGGCTTCAAGGGGCGTACCATTGTTTGTATTCAATTATATGGATTATCTCTTATGGAGTATGTATGCCGATAAACTATCTGGTAAGAAACTGAAGGAAAGTGATAGAGAAAGGCGAGAGTTCTTTAAGAAACTGGACTGTTCTGACTTTGGACTAACTGTATTTGAGCAGTTCTATTTCTCAAGAACTCGACGTTCACTAGAGCACCTCTTTCCACAAGCTAACGTGGATGAGCATATCACATATAGTGAGATTAATTGCTTCGGAAACTATGCGATGATAGGAAGTGACATTAACTCTTCTGGGTCGAATTGGTCTCCTAAAACGAAGATAGACCATTATTTAGATGCTTCTGGCAAAATGAACCAAGTGAGTGTGGCTTCTTTGAAACTCATGATAATGATGCAAAAGTGCAAAGACAACGCTAATGACGTATCCTGTCCATCAGGTGAAGAATGGGTATATAAGGATATACAAGATCACCAGAGGTATATGGTTAATATTTTAAAAGGTAGGTTATCAGGAGGTGATTCAAGCTCCCTCTAAACAAGAGAAGCGCCTATTTTGTTAATGAAGTAGGTAAAGGCTATCCCTGAGGATAAGCCTTTGTGATTTGAAAAATAGATTATTTAATAGAGGCTGGTAGTCTAATAACAAAACAGAAATAGTCTATTTTTCAAGTTGCAAAATGCTTTATTATGATTTGCTAGAGCTTCTTCTATTATTTTATAAGGCTCTTTCAGCGGGTCGGTTGAGGCTTCCGAATGGCGAAAAGAGGATTAATCATTTGTGGATGTCAGGGTATTTAAGTATATTTGCGGGTTGTAAATAATACAGGAACCATTATATAGTCAACACGGATGAAGGCAATAGAAATACTCTTTCCAGTATTTTTCATGATGTTACTAGGGTGGCTTAGTAGACGGAGGAGATGGATAACAACAGCGCAAAATGAAGGTGCTAAGTCGATAGTCTTTAGTATCCTTCTACCCTTGTTGGTCTTTCAAATACTGATGGAAGCGAAGCTCACGACTAGTTTCATTTATGAGATACTTTTCTTAGATGTGGCTTGGATTGTGATTTATGTGCTTGGTAAACGCATAGCTAAGCCCGTTAGTGGTCGTTACGCTCAGTTAGCTCCATTCTTATTGATGACCTGTGAGGGGGGAAGTGTAGCCTTGCCGCTTTATATTACGCTTGTTGGAAGGGAGCATGCAATGAATATTGTCACCTTTGATGTGGCAGGAATCCTTATCAATTTTGGGTTAGTTCCTGCACTTGTCATGCGCCAGACTACGAAAGAAGTGGCTTTGTTTTCACTTGCTAAACGTATTATTACCGCTCCGTTTATCATTGCTGTGATTCTAGGAGTTGTCATGAATCTGTCGGGGATAGGGCATTGGCTGCTGGAGAGTGAGCTACATGGAGTCTTTACGAGTACGATGTCGATAGCTACCGCACCCATTGCTAGTATCATTCTCTTTACACTTGGTTATGATTTCCAGCCCCATCTATCGCAGATACGCCCACTTATTCAGTTAAGCCTAGTGCGCATGATAGGTTGTGGAGCTATCGTTGGCGGTTTCTTTCTGTTGTTCCCTGGACTGATGGAAGGGAAGTTCTTCCTTATAGGAGTTCTACTTTATTTCTCTTGCCCACCAGGTTTCCCCGTACCATTGCAGGTTCGCAGTCTGTGTAAAAGTGGTGATGACGAGGGATTCATGTCGGCTTTTATCTCCCTTTTCATCGTTTGGGCAATGATAGCCTATACATTAATAACGTTCGTAGGAATAGATCATGGGGTGTGATGAGATTGTTAATAAGGCGTGATATGAGCGTTCGTAGGGCGTAATTATCGAGTTTAAGCAATAGTACAATCGCCTTAACTCCCTTTTCACTCCTTCACTCCTTTCACTTCTCGAAATAGTAACTTCAAAAGGAAAATATGGATAACAACATTAAGAGTCCGTGGCCAGGACCAGCAGGGATGATACCTGTTACAAGTGGTCGTGCTGATGACGCAAACGTTTACAATCGCTCTTATCTGGATTCCATCCATGTAGAGATGCGTGTTATTGATGCTGTTGAGCCTTCGTTGAAGACAATTATCTTCGGTGAGGAGTTTAATAGTCCGATTATGATGCCGGCTTTCTCGCATCTCAATAAGGTGTTGAAGAATGGTAAGAAGCCCATGTTGGAATATGCCAAGGCAGCTCGAGACCTGCGTACAGTGAACTGGGTTGGTATGGAGCCAGACGAAGAGTATGCCGAAATAGCAGCTGAGGGGGCTAGGACAGTACGCATTATAAAGCCCTTCGCAGACCATGGGATGATTCTAGATCAGATTCGCTTTGCTATCGAACATGGTGCAATAGCTGTGGGAGTAGATATTGATCACGTTCCAGGAACGAATGGGCGATACGATATAGTGGATGGTTTACCCCTCGGACCAGTGCTTCTTTCCGATTTAAAGGAGTATGTGAAGGCTGCTGGTAATACTCCTTTTATCGCTAAAGGAGTCCTTTCTGTGCAAGATGCATTAAAGTGCAAGGACGCAGGATGTGCTGGTATTGTTATCTCCCATCATCATGGTCGTATCCCCTTTGGTGTCGCTCCGCTGATGGTTCTGCCTAAGATTAAGGTAGCACTAGCAGGTTCTGGAATCTCATTGTTTGTGGATTGCGGTATAGATACAGGTTATGACGCTTATAAAGCATTGGCTTTAGGAGCCGACGCAGTGTCAGTGGGACGTGGAATCTTAAAGCCCTTACTTCATGAAGGAGCAGAGGGCGTGAGAGAGACTGTCGGTAAGATGAATGAGCAATTGTCAGAGTTAATGATGTACACATGCGTGAAAGATACTCGTTCGTTTGATGCTTCGGTGCTCTACCTATAGTTTATAAGCGCCACGATTGTGCGTTAGTCGGATGACAGAATAGGCTTTTCTACCACTATAATAATGTATAAATATTAAGCCCTTATTTTGTTATCCGGCTAATTTGCAGTAACTTTGCAACCTTAAAATAACAATGGATAATTAACAAAGTAATAATATATAAGGTAAATATATGGCATATTTATTTTCATCGGAATCAGTATCTGAGGGACATCCAGATAAGGTTGCCGATCAGATAAGTGACGCTTTACTAGATCAATTCTTGGCTTATGACGAGCATGCTCGTTGTGCTATTGAGACATTCAATACCACTGGTCAGGTTGTGATCATGGGTGAGGTACGTTCAAAGGAATATGTTGATCTTCAGGCAATCGCCCGTAAGACAATTAATAATATTGGTTACACAAAGGCTGAATACCAGTTTGATGGTAATAGTTGTGGTATTCTCTCCGCCATTCATGAGCAGAGTGATGATATCAATCGTGGCGTAGATAATGGTGATGATGATAATCAAGGCGCTGGAGACCAGGGTATGATGTTCGGTTACGCATGCAATGAAACCGACAATTACATGCCTGTTACACTTGATTTGGCACACCTTATTATGAGTACGTTAGCAGATATACGCAAGGAAGGAAAGCACATGCTCTATCTTAGACCAGACTCTAAAAGCCAGGTAACAGTGGAATATAGCGATGATAACATCCCTCAGCGTATTGATACGATAGTAGTTTCTACACAGCACGATGACTTTATTCAACCTACTGATGATAGTAAGGAAGCGCAGTTGAAGGCTGATAAAGCAATGGTAGAGCAGATTCGTAAGGATGTATTGGAGGTTCTTATGCCGCGTGTAAAGGCTCAAATCAAGTCTGAAAAGGTGTTGGCTCTATTCAAGGATGGTATCAAGTATTTGGTAAACCCTACTGGTAAGTTCGTTATCGGTGGTCCTCATGGAGACACTGGGTTGACTGGTCGTAAGATTATCGTTGATACCTATGGTGGTAAGGGTGCACATGGTGGAGGTGCATTCTCGGGTAAGGACTCTAGTAAAGTAGACCGTTCTGCCGCTTATGCAGCCCGTTATATAGCCAAGAACATGGTTGCTGCAGGTGTTAGCGATGAGATGCTCGTGCAGTTGGCATACGCCATTGGTGTCGCAGAACCTGTTAGTGTGTACGTAAATACCTATGGTCGCTCACATGTGAAGGCGTCTGATGCCGAGATAGCAGAGCAGATTAAGCACCTATTTGATCTTCGTCCAAAGGCTATCGAACGCCAATTAAAGCTCCGTCAACCTATGTATTTGGAGACAGCAGCTTATGGACACATGGGAAGACAGAATGAGGTTGTAAAGAAAGTATTCAATAGCCGTTATCATGAAACGAAGTCTATTGAGGTGGAACTCTTTACTTGGGAGAAGCTAGATCGTATAGAAGAAATCAAGAAAACGTTCGGACTTTAAAGTGACAGATGCCGACAACTGATTCTATAACTCGTCCTTCTTTGCTGTTGAAGTCGACTTTGGCTGCAACGAAGAAAGCGAAGACTGATACTGTGGCTAAGGCGAGTCAAGAGGTTGATTCGCTGGGTTTATTGTGCCCAAAGAAGCAGAAAACGTTTCAGCTGACGGATATTCATTTTGCAGAAGAAGGTTATTTTAAAGGTAATAAATACTTTAAACTAGGGCGTGGAAACGCACATGCAGATGGTGTGCAGGGCGTTCCATCGCCCTATGCTGTTAGTAATGACAATACAGTGACAGCCTTACTTCTAGGTTGTTTTGTGATGGCGATGATTGCATTCTCGGTCTCTCGCAATTTCATAGAGAAGCAGATAAAGAGTTTCTTTCATGTTGCTAGAAGTAAAGATGTGGTCACAGAAACAGCGTATGAGGTTCGGTTTCAGCTCTTTTTAATAGCGCAGACATCGCTACTTTTTAGTATTCTCTATTATTTCTTTGCGCATGGGAGCGGTCATGGAGGGCTTCAGACAGATTCTCAATTGAGTGTTATTGGATGCTTCTTTGGCGTCTTTATGGGGTATTTCTTTATAAAGAATCTGCTTTATAAACTCGTAAACTGGGTGTTCTTTGATAGTAAAAGTAATGGACAATGGGGGCGTACTTGGCTCTTTCTCTCATCTCTTGAGGGGGTGTTGCTATTCCCTTTAGTCCTGTTGCAGATATATTTCTCCTTGTCGTTACAAGCAGCATTCGTTTATGCGCTAATTGTTGTTTTATTCGTTAAAATGCTTACTCTTTATAAGAGTTATACCATCTTTTTCAAGAGAATAGCTGTCAGTCTGCAAATAATTTTGTACTTTTGTGCACTCGAAATGATACCGATGATGGTATTATGGGGAATGTTAGTAATTACAGATAACTATTTGATTATAAACTTTTAGGACACAATGATAAATAAGATCTTGGTCTCACAACCGAAGCCGTCAAGCGATAAGTCGCCTTATTACGATATAGCAACGGACTTGGGAGTGGAGCTTGTTTTCAGACCTTTCTTTAAGGTTGAAGGACTCACAGCGAAGGAGTTCCGTCAGCAGAAGATTAATCTGTTAGATTATACTGCAGTAGTCTTTACATCGAGACATGCTGTTGATAACTTCTTTAATCTAGCCAAGGAAATGCGCATAACCATACCAGAAGACATGAAGTACTTCTGTGTTATTGAGACAATTGCACTCTATATCCAGAAGTATGTGCAGTATCGTAAGCGTAAGGTGTTCTTTGGAACTACTGGAAAGATTGATAGTTTGATTCCAACAATGCTGAAGCATAAAGGCGAGAAATACCTTGTTCCGCAAAGTTCTGTACATACAGATTCTATCTCGGAGTTGTTAGATGCTAACAAGCTAAAGCATAAGGAGTGTGTAATGTATCGTACGGTCAGCAACGGACTGACGGACGAAGAGGTGAAGAACTTCGATTATGACATGCTCATCTTCTTTAGTCCTACGGGTGTAAAGGCGTTGAAAGAGAATATACCAGACTTTAAGCAAGGTGATATAAAGGTAGCTGCTTTTGGTCCTGCAACGGCTAAGGAGGTTGAAACGCAGGGCTTGAGATTAGACTTACAAGCTCCTTCTAAGCAGCACACCTCTATGACTGGAGCTTTGAGGGACTTCTTGGAGAGGCAAAAGATGAGTAAGTAATAGATGGTTCTTTTCTCATGTTTTGAATGGGAATAGAGCTGGAATCCGTAACAGAGTAGTATGGAGAAGCAGGGAGAAGGACTGAAGAAAGAGGAGCGGTTGTGCAGTAGAAAGCTCATCGATATGCTCTTTGGTACAGGTGGTAGCCATGCTATGACGTCTTTCCCATTGAAAGCTGTATACCGACTGACTGATGGAACGGAGGTAAGGAATGTTGATACGCATATAGAGAATGTGTCCTCTATGGTGGATGTGCAGGTTTTAATCAGTGTTCCTAAGAAGCATTTCAAATGTGCCGTGAAGCGTAATCGAGTGAAGCGGCAGGTGCGTGAGGCTTATCGGAAGCATAAGCTGTTACTCTTCCCACGTATGGCGGAGATGACCAATAAGCGATTACTCATAGCCTTTATTTGGCTTTCTAATGAGTTAGCAAGTTCTGTTACTGTTGAAGAAAGAGTGGAGAACTTACTTCATCGAATAGGAGAACGTATCTAATGAAAGAACTTGAAGACGATAGAATACAGCAGGATAGGCAATACAAGAATCCTTTTAAGAAGGTTCTAAGCTTTCTGTCACGTGGCTTGTCGTGGTTATTAATACTCCCGATATTGTTCTATCGCCAGTTTATATCACCTTTCACACCTCCTTCTTGTCGCTTTACACCTACCTGTTCAGAGTATGCCAGACAAGCAATAATGAAGCATGGACCTTTCAAAGGACTTGCTCTTGCAATTTGGAGAATACTGAGATGTAATCCTTGGGGTGGCAGTGGATATGACCCTGTGCCGTAAGAAAGAGAACTACTAAGGTACAATAATAAGGCTGCCGATACGTAATAATTATAGAAAATCAATATAGGATAAGGGCTTTGATGCATTGGTTGGTTTCCAATCACCCTATGTCTTTTACCCTTTTCATAAATAAAGAATATAGATGAAGAACTTTGTTGAAGAACTCCGTTGGCGTGGTATGCTGGCTCAAATAATGCCAGGTACAGAGGAATTACTCCAGAAAGAGATGGTCTCAGCATACTTAGGTACAGACCCAACTGCAGACTCATTGCATATTGGGCACTTGTGTGGTATTATGATGCTACGCCATTTGCAGCGTTGTGGACATAAGCCTTATCTACTTGTAGGAGGTGCTACGGGCATGATTGGTGATCCATCTGGTAAGAGCCAGGAGCGTAATCTCCTCGATGCTGAAACACTATATCATAACCAAGAGGCTATCAAGAAGCAGGTTAGTAAGTTCCTAGACTTTGATGGAAACGAAGCCAATAAGGCAGAGATGGTGAATAACTATGATTGGATGAAGGACTTCACCTTCTTGGACTTTGCTCGTGTAGTGGGTAAGCACATCACGGTCAACTATATGATGGCTAAAGACAGTGTTCAGAAGCGTCTCAATGGTGAGGCTCGTGATGGACTAAGCTTTACAGAGTTTACTTATCAGCTCTTGCAGGGATACGATTTCTTATATCAATATGAGAAATTCGGCGTTAAGTTGCAACTTGGTGGTAATGACCAATGGGGTAATATGACCACTGGTACTGAGCTTATTCGTCGTACTCTTGGTAGTGAGGCAGAGGCTTATTGCCTTACTTGTCCTCTAATTACTAAGGCTGACGGAAAGAAGTTTGGTAAGACAGAGAGTGGTAACATCTGGCTCGATCGCAACCGCACAACACCATACGCATTCTATCAGTTCTGGTTGAATGTGAGCGATGATGATGCCGAGAAGTACATTAAGATCTTCACATCATTAGAGAAGGATGTCATTGATGGGCTTATCGAAGAGCACCGCCAAGACCCGGGACGCCGCACATTGCAACGTCGCTTAGCTGAAGAAGTTACCCGTATGGTTCACTCTCAAGAGGATCTTGATATGGCAATTGCTGCTTCTAATATCTTATTCGGTAAGAGTACGAAAGAGAATCTATTGCAGTTAGATGAGCAGACCTTCGCTGATGTCTTTAAGGATGTACCACACTATGAGGTGTCAAAGGACGTTCTTGGGCAGTCTGCCGTTGATGTATTCAACCAGGAAGGTATGCAGATCTTTCCTAGTAAGAGTGAGATGCGCAAGCTCGTGAAGGGCGGTGGTGTATCCTTGAATAAGGAGAAGCTCGCAGCTTTCGATCAGCCTATAACAGCCGAAGATCTCATCGATGGGAAATATCTTCTCGTCCAGAAAGGTAAGAAGAATTACTCTTTGATTATTGTAAAGTAAGTCATTCGACTTACTCCCAATACGACTATGGAAAGCCTTACCACATCTCTTGTGATGTTGCAAGGCTTTCCCTTTATAAAAGGAAAGGGATAATAACGTTGTAGATAACGTTCCCTCTTATAAGTAAAGATTACTATTTTGATGTATCCAATCGAGTTTTAATATGCATAGAATGAAAAAGTTCCTCTTTTTCCTACAGCTGATTGCAGTCATTGCATTGTCTTCTTGTACTGATGATCCATTACCAGATCCAAATACGAATGGTAATGCAAATGAAGTAGATAATACCATCATCGTTTATATGCCATGGTCGGGCGACCCTTATAGTTTGTATGATTACTTTAAGACGAACCTGCGTGACATGAAGCAAGCCATAGTTAATGAAGGTGGATTAGGCAATAAACGATTGGTTGTATTTATATCTGAAGCTCCAGAGAAGGGCGCATTGATCAATGTTAAGTATCAACGTGGTCAATGTGTAGATGATACATTGGCGAAGTTTGATAACACGCAGCCCAACCAGCAATTGAACACGTCTCGATGGATAAGTAGTCTTCTCACCCGTGTGAAAGCATACGCACCAGCACGCAATTACTCCATGATTGTGGGTTGCCATGGTATGGGATGGATTCCTTCTTATGCAGGTACACGTACTAGTGTCTCGAATACTTTACAGAAAAGATGGCGTGATGTAGAATCAAAACCTTTAACCCGTTGGTTTGGTGGTGATACCTACAAGACAGATATTTCTATCTTAGATCGAGGTATTGCACAATCGGGCATAGGTAAAATGCAGTATATCCTCTTCGATGACTGCTATATGTCAACGATTGAGGTAGCCTACGAGTTGCGACATAGTGCGCATTATCTTATTGGTTGCCCAACGGAGATTATGGCGCATGGTATGCCTTATGAACAGCTGTGGAATGAGCTTACTAAGAGTAATCCAAACTATCAGAATGTAGTAGATGAGTTCTATAACTTCTATAGCAGCTACTCAAGTCCATACGGAACAATCAGTGTTATCGACTGCTCCCAAGCTGAAGGCATGGTGAATATCATGCGACAAATAAACCATTCAACAAACCTTGTCTCGGTGCCAGTCACTAATATTCAAACGATGGATGGATATAATCCTTCAATCTTCTTCGATATGGGAGATTATGTTGAGAAGAGGGCAGTTAACGAGCCTATCCTTCTATCTCAATTCCGCAATCAGCTCAATCTGCTTGTCCCTTACAAACGGCATACACCGTCCTATCTATCGGCAGTCGTCGATAGAAATGGTGTTATATATCCCATCACCACCTATTCTGGTATCACCATTTCCGACCCTTCTATGAACACGCAAGCCTCGAATGCTTTTGCTGTTTCACCCTATTATCGGGCAACGCATTAATGCTTTAAGGCATACTCATTAAACGCTCCTTCTCCGTTCGGAGGGGGAGTTGTTCTTATTTAAATCCTTTTGAATCCTGTTCGCACTCTTTGTCTAATACATTTCCGCATTATTTCTCCCTTGTTTCCTTTCTCATGCGTCTTATGTCTTTTTATGCACCTATTCAAATTGGATTCAAACCATGACACTTATTGTTTCAGATTTTGAGACATAGAGTCTCAAATCTCTGAAACACACAGTCTCAAATATCTGAAACACACAGTCTCAAGCTCTGAAACACACAGTCTCAAATATCTGAAACACATAGTCTCAAATATCTGAAACACACAGTCTCAGGCTCTGAAACACACAGTCTCAAACTCTGAAACACAGTCGCAAGGCTTGAATTAGTTAGCTTACTCCCATAAAGTGGAATGTCTTGATGGATATTACACGTATGTAATAGCAACAAAAAGAGCCGCATTGTCAACCAGACAATACGACTCTTACTATATAAATGATCAGAGAGTTATAGCTTCACACTGAGACCGACGTACCATGTTGCACCATAGACAGGGGCGTACATGAAGGCGGCATCATCCGTGTGTTTCTCATCTTGGATATAGCTAAAGATGTTCTTAGCACCAGCATAGATGGTACACATTCCTAAGCGTTTTGAAGCACGACAGTTGAATAGCATGAACGTAGAAGTCTTCTTGATCTTAGAGTTCTGACCTGCATCTTCAGAGTTATAGTCGATGTACATACTACCTTGTAATGATCCTGTGAGAGAGAAAGTCCATGTGCCAGGAGTGTAGTCGATATCGAAGTCGCCTGTCATACCAGGGAAACGAGAGATGTTGCGACTCTCTTTAGCGTCTTTAAGACGCTGTGGGAACTCCTTTACTGACTCATCATTAGGGTCAGACCACTCAGCACGTTCGTGCTTAAACTTACCTTGATTGAATGTCCAGTTGACGCCTGCTGTGAGGTTACGAGCGATACTTGCCTTTGCACCAAGCTCTACTCCCTGTACGTAAGCATCATCTACATTCTCCCATTGATACGAGTATCCAAACTTCTTAACCTCATCGTCGGCTGGAGAGAATTGTATCTTATCCTTTAGGTTGGTGCGGAATAGATTTATACTGAACTGATACTGCTTGCTATAATAGTCTGCCGAAAGATTATAACTGATGGCGCGTTCGCCTTTCAAGTTAGACGATTTCCATACACGTGGCGAACCGCTGCATAGGTGGAGATCCTCTGAGAAACCATAAGGAGCACGGAATCCTGTTCCAATATTCGCACGAAGGATGAGCGATGGGGTAACTTCATACTTCACAGCAATGCGTGGATTGATGGTTGTCTTACTGAACTTCGTTGAAGGGAATGCGCTATCTGAAACTTTCACACTGGTAGAATACTCTTCACCAGAGCTGTGAGAGTCGAGGCGAATACCAGGAACAACGGTCAACTTAGGTGTTACGTTCCATTCATCCTGTACAAAGAAACCAACCTCGTTAGCGTGCTTTTTACCGATAGAAGTGTATGGTACGCCATAATAAGGACTTGTCTTTTCGTCTTCAGCAGAGATTACATACAAACCAGTCTCACGTAAGCGAGTGAAGTAAGCCTGCACTCCTGCAAGTAATGTATGCTTATCTAAGATAGAAGTGAAGGTGAGCGAAGGAGTTACCGTGTGCTCCTTAGCAATGTAAGGGCGCATCATCTCTACAGGAGGCGTAGCTCCGTCCTCATCTGGATGTGCTGGATCTTTGTGCGAATCCATGTAGTCATGGAGGAAAGTATCATTCGTTGCATTGCGCTTGTGGTATACGTATGCGGTTGAAAGATTCAACTCTGAATGCGCACCCAGTGGTAGGTTATAAGTCAAATCAGCAGAGAGTCGATTCGTGCGGATGTCCTCTGTCTGATCAGTATAGGGGTTTAAATATTGATTATTGGTCATAACTCCACCGAATCGATGCTCGTCTATAGCCTTACCACGCAACACAAGCTTATCATTCTTTGCAAATGGCTGATAGAAATAGAGGTTGAAACCAAGGTTATTCATCGTTTCGTTTACACGATCAGATACCCCATCCTTATGCTTCACCTCCTTACGAGTAAGTCCGTCTTGCGTCTCGTCGATGGCATCCATCTCTGCTCTTTGTGCAAAGACACTGATACCAATGTTGTTGTAACGCATAGAGCCAGAGCCTTTATAGCCCTTAAAGCCATAGTTACCGAATTGTATATCACCATTGATGGTAGGCTCGAAGGTTGGTTCCTTAGAGATGATATTGATGGCACCAGCTACTGCACTACTTCCATACAAGGCAGAGCCTGCGCCCTTTACAACCTCAAGTCGGTCGATATCATTCGTTCCCATCTGCTGAAGACCATATACTCCTGCAAGTCCAGAGTATATTGGTTCACCATCAATAAGCACCTGTGTATGCTCTGCACCAAGCCCTTGCATACGTACCTCAGAGAAGTTACAGAACTGACATTGCTGTTCTACGCGGATTCCTGGTACACCTTCTAGAGCTTCATAGAGGTTTTGTGCGTTCTTCTTAGTGAGAGCTTGAGATGTAAGAACTTCTGTTCTGATAGGCACATCCTTAATAAAATGACTTGTGCGAGTACCTGTTACCACCACTTGACTAAGTTCCAATGGGTCTTTCTCAAGCTCGAAATAAACATCAGTACCTTTGTTCTCGGTCATTACTACCTCCTTCTCCTGGGATTGATAACCATCCAGTGTGGCGATGATAGTTTGTTTTCCGAGTGGTAAGTTACTTAGTTTGAAGTGTCCTGTACCATCACATTGAGTCTTAAGGTTTGTACCTTTCACTCTGATTGTGGCATGTGGAAGATGTTGTCCACCCTCTTTTGCCTTTACGTCACCGAATAACATGGCATCGGTTCCTTGTGCCATTGATGCGAGCGAACACATCAAAGCAATCAAAAACATTAAGATTTTATTCATTATAGTATATGAGTTTGTAAATCTGCGACAAATTTAGTTGTTTATTGTTAACGACGCAATACCTGTTTGTAGGTATTCTTCTCTATTGTTATCAACCATTACCTCCCTAATAGTTTCTAGATCTTGTTAGTTCCATTCGATAGTGTGCTATAATAATAAGAGGTATGAGTAACAAAAGAGGTCATAACTTTAGTTTTTCTTGTCAATATAGGAACAAGTCTTGCAGGAATGGATATTTTCTCTTTACTTTGTAGCCAAAATATAATTAAAAGACCATTGAAGACAATACTCACAATAACTGGTTCGGATAGTACGGGAGGCTCTGGTGTGCAAGCTGACATCAGAACGATAGCCGCATTGGGTGGTTATGCCGTGTCTGCAGTCACGTCAATTACGGTGCAGAATACTGTGGGTATTCAGGCTTTCTATGATCTTCCTGCTGATATTGTAAAGGGTCAGATTGAAGCAATCATCAACGATATGCAGCCTGATACGGTGAAGATTGGTATGATAAGAACGACCGATACGCTTGCTGTCATTGTAGAAGCTCTATCGAAATACAGACCTCATCACATTATTTATGACCCCATTGTTACGGCAAGCAATGGTGACCGACTGATGACAGATGACGTTATTATGCAGATTCGCCATCGCTTATTGCCCCTTTGTTCTATGGTTATTCTGCGTGAAAGTGATGCCGAACGAATTTTTAATTGTACCTCATTACAGGATTCTGAAACGACAGCTTCAATAAGTGCAAATAAGCAAGGTGTATGCTCATTAGTACTGGATGAAGTGTTACAGCATGGTCTTTCAAATAGTTTCTCATCGGCTCTTGCGGTTTATCTAAGCCAAGATGAAACGATGGAAGATGCTATAAATCATGCGAAGGAATACATCCGAACGCTCGTTGCACGCAAGAGCGACCTAAGTGGACGCAGTAGTCAGTTGTACAACGAGTTCTTAGAAGCAGTACAGAAGCACTATCGAACGAATCGTGATGTAGCCTTTTATGCAGACTGCCTGAACGTTTCGCCACGTTATCTCTCACAAGTGGCTCATCGCATATCAGGCAAGTCGCCGAAGAGTATCATCGATCACACGCTGGCAGAGGCATTGTCCTGTCAGTTGCGTACAACGCAATCAACTATCCAAGAAATAGCCTATGACTTTGGCTTTAGTTCGCAAGCTCAGTTCTCAAAGTTCTTTAAGAAGCAGATGGGACAGGCTCCGACGGAATGGAGAAAACATTAATATCAAATCAATATGACTAATAGACAAGAATTAAATCGTAATCTCGCTCAGATGTTAAAGGGCGGTGTTATCATGGATGTAACTACACCTGAACAGGCGCGAATAGCCGAAGCTGCGGGTGCTTGTGCAGTAATGGCTTTAGAGCGAATACCCGCTGACATTCGTGCAGCAGGTGGTGTTTCACGTATGAGTGACCCTAAGATGATCAAGGGTATTCAGCAAGCAGTAACTATCCCAGTGATGGCTAAGTGCCGCATTGGACACATTGCTGAAGCTCAGATCCTGCAAGCAATTGAGATTGATTATATCGATGAGAGTGAGGTGTTGTCGCCTGCTGATAACATCTATCATATTGATAAGAACCAGTTTGATGTACCGTTTGTCTGTGGTGCTCGTAACCTAGGAGAAGCATTGCGCCGAATCGCTGAAGGCGCTACAATGATTCGAACGAAAGGGGAGCCTGGAACGGGTGATGTGGTGCAAGCTGTGAGCCACATGAGATTGATGCAGAGCCAGATTCGTGAACTAGTAAGCAAGCGTGAGGATGAGTTGTATGAGGCTGCTAAGCAGTTGCAGGTGCCTTATGACTTGGTGGAATACGTGCATGAGCATGGCAAACTACCAGTGGTTAACTTCGCAGCTGGTGGTGTGGCAACACCTGCCGATGCCGCTTTGATGATGCAATTAGGTGCTGAAGGTGTATTCGTAGGGTCGGGTATCTTTAAGAGTGGAGACCCTGCTAAGCGTGCTGCAGCCATAGTGAAAGCGGTTACAAACTATAATGACCCGAAGGCTTTGGCAGCGTTATCTGAAGACCTAGGTGAGGCTATGGTGGGTATCAACGAGCATGAGATAGAGGTGCTCATGGCTGAACGTGGACAATGAGAATAGCTGTTCTTGCCTTGCAAGGGGCATTCCTTGAACATGAGATGATACTCCGCAAGCTAGGAGTAGACTGCTTTGAAGTGCGTCAAAAGCAGGATTGGTTACAGGAGAAAGATGCTTTGATTATCCCAGGAGGCGAGAGTACGACGCAAGGAAAGCTCTTGGACGAATTAGAATTATTATCGCCTATTCGTGAAGAAATAGAGAATGGCTTACCTGTCTTTGGCACTTGTGCGGGCTTGATACTCCTTTCTCGTGACGTGGAGGGCAATAGTGAAACTGCTCCTGCACCTCCTCGATTGGGTACAATGCAAATAACTACAGCGCGCAATGCCTATGGAAGGCAGCTAGGTAGCTTTAGAGTGGAGTCTACATTTGCGGGGATTGAAGGTCAGATACCGATGACCTTTATTCGAGCTCCTTATATAAAAGAAGCTACAGAGGCTGTGGAAGTATTGGCAAAGGTGGATGATCGGATTGTAGCTGCACGACAAGGTAACCAGCTGGTGACAGCTTTTCACCCTGAATTAGATGCAGATACACACGTGCATGAATACTTCTTGAACATGATTCGTAATAGATAAATAGCGTTTCTTAAGATGATAAATAATGATGCTTCGAACCCACATATAAAGTGGGGTTCGAAGCATTTTTGTTTTGTATAAGCTGTTGTTTCTGATTCATGTATTGTTGGTCTATTGATAAAGAGAGGCTTTCTTTCATAAGAAGAGAGCCTCTTCTCATGTCAAGAAAACGCTCTTTTTGAATGGAGAAGGGCGTTCCCTCTAATTTAAAAAGTAATAATGTCTGTCTTAAATACTCGTTTGTATGATTGAGATATGCTTCTTACAAGACAGGATAAAGACTCAATCAGTATGGGTAAAAGTCTTTGTTTATGTGTCGCAACACTCCTAATTATAAGCGTATTAGTCTCTATTTCTTGGCTAGATGAGACTTAAGGACATAAAAAAAGGACTACCGCTGTAGTCCAACCTTTGTTAACCTTAAATCTAATACTATGAAAAACACGATGCAAAGATAGGTAGTATTCTTTATACATGCAAGTTTTTTATTGTCTTTTTTACGTCTTGTTTGATTTATTGATATATATCAAGCGAAATTTATTATATATCTTCAAATTGTAATAAAGACTCCTCTTTTATACCTACAAATGTGTTAGATTAATAGTAATCATTGGTTGGCAGCAATATAGAGATTTGTTTTTAAAAGTATTTTTAACCTCTAAAACTTTGCTATCTCATATTTAAGAGCTATCTTTGCAGCAGAATATAAAGATTAAGACATTTGAGGATATGGGATTCCGACATTGGTAAGTTATGTTGGAATTCTATGTTTTTTATGTCTATTGAAAAACGTATTAATTATTTAAAAAGAGATATTATGGCTTATATGTCACAGGAAGGTTACGATAAACTCGTAGCCGATTTGCAGTATTTAGAGTCTGTTGAACGCCCTAAGGCATCGGCTGCCATTGCTGAAGCTGCTGATAAGGGTGACTTGAGTGAGAACTCTGAATACGATGCAGCAAAGGAGGCTCAGCGCCACTTAGAGGCTCGTATTGCAGAGATGAAGATGACTGTTGCGCAAGCAAAGATTGTTGATGTGTCACGTTTAAGCACTGAGGCTGTACAGATTATGTCCACAGTTGAGATGACAAACGTTAAGACTAAGGCTAAGATGAAGTACACTATCGTAAGTGAAACGGAGGCTAACTTAAAGCAAAATAAGATATCAATAAAGACACCTATTGCGCAGGGGTTGTTGAATAAGAAGGTAGGGGATGAGGTTGAGATAACAATTCCTCGCGGAACAATCAAGTTGCGTATAGATAAGATTTCAATTGATGTTTAATCAGTAAGGAGGCTTTTTATGACAATATTTAGTAAGATTGCAGCAGGTGAGATTCCTAGTTACAAATGTGCAGAGAATGATCAGTTCTATGCTTTCTTGGATATTGATCCTGTAACGAAGGGGCACACTTTGGTGGTTCCTCGTAAGGAGATTGATTATATCTTCGATATGAGTGATGAGGATTTGGCAGCCTTTGAAGTCTTTGCAAAAAAGGTTGCCCGTGCTATAAAGGAGGTCTTTCCTTGTAAGAAGGTGGCACAAGTTGTGTTGGGGTTAGAAGTTAATCACGCTCATATCCACCTATTGCCAATGAATAGTGAGGCTGATGTTGATTTCAAACATCATGTAAAAGTTGAGGCTGAAGAGCAACAGGAAATAGCTGCAAAGATATTTAAAGCATTCCAGGAGTTAGATAAATAGAGTCTTGTTTGTTCGTAGATAACCAAAACGAGGACATATATAATAAGGTGTATGTCCTCGTTCTTGTTTTATAATTGGTGTTACGTATTGTCAGACGGAATATGAGATGGATAGGAGAGAGAGGTTAGATAAATTTGTCTCCTTTAATCATCTGTACTTCATTGACATATTTCCTCACAAGTGCAGAGGAGTCTTCTTTCTTACAGATAAATAAAACGTTGTCCTTTTCTGCTACTATATAACCATCGAGTCCATTGATGACAGCTAATTTGTCTTTCGGTAATTTGATAACGTTATTGGCTGAGTTTTCTAAGATGACATCGGAGTCTATAATGACGTTATCGCCTTCCTTCTTGCTCATTGTCTCATAGATTCCGTGCCAAGTACCTATATCAGCCCACCCGAAATGACACTTCTTTACATAGGTGTTATTCGATTTCTCAAGTAGACCATAGTCCAGTGATATATTCGGATAAAGCGAGAAGTTCTCTTGCATAAAGGCATCTTCTTCCTCAATACTCATTATCTCTCTTGTTTGTTCCTCACTGCGTATGACGGATGGAAGAAAGTTCGTAAAGCATTGCCAAAGATAGTGTATGTTGGCAAGAAATAAGCCTGTATTCCAATACCACTCCTTAGTTGTCATGAACATTTTAGCAAACTCTCTGTCAGGTTTCTCAGTAAAGGCTTGTACCTTATAGATATCGTTCTGACCAGTATAAACGCCTTTCTGAATATATCCATAACCTGGTTCTGGGCGCGTTGGACTTACTCCCATCGTGAGTAAGGCATCGTTCTTCTCTATGAATAATAAGCCCTCAGTGATATCACGAAGGAATGCTTCTTCATTGATGATACTCTGATCGGAAGGAGATACGATGAGGTTTGCACGTGGATCAAACATTGATATGCGGTGTACTGCCCATGCTACACTTGGTGCCGTATTACGGTGTATAGGTTCTGCCATGATGTGGTCAAGGGATACTTCTGGGAGTTGTTCACGTACGATGTCAAGGTAATCTCGGCTAGTATTGATGTATATATTCTCTTTTGGAAGAATCTGAGAGAAGCGATCGAAGGTCTGTTGAAGCTGTGTGCGACCCACACCGAAGAAATCAATAAACTGTTTTGGATAATTGTTCCGACTGCTTGGCCATAGGCGACGACCCCTCCCTCCAGCTAGTATTACACAATAGTTGTTCTGTGTCGTAGTCATAATTTGTTTAAGCTAACCTGTTTATGTCTTTTCTCCAAAGTTACCTTTTATATCTTATTCTACCAAATCTTTCAGTGTTAAATACCCTAAACTCTAATTAATCATGCCCCTGTCTTGAAATAATCACTCAAAAATTTGTCACATTCAGAAAATCTATCTACCTTTGCAATCGTTGTTCTTAAACAACAAGCCAAGCCCAGATGGCGGAATAGGTAGACGCGCTGGTCTCAAACACCAGTGGGGCAACCCATCCCGGTTCGAGCCCGGGTCTGGGTACCAAGTAAAAAGCTAAGTTGTTTATAATCAAACACTTAGCTTTTTCTTATTTTATAAATGTTCCCAAAATGTTCCCAATCAGAATATTATGGGATTAAATAATAACCTAATATAAACCTATAAAATGGAAAAAGTAGAAAAATTCAAGAGTCTCTGTCAAGAATTACAGAAAAGAAAATTAGATTTAGACAAAGAAGTTAACAACTATGTTAATATTGCTACAAATCTTAATAAGATTGGCATATATGTAATACAGAACGGAATTGTTGATATAAATAGCCAATTAAATGATGAAACAAAGCTGAAAATAGAGGATTATCTTCATGAAGTTGAGGGTAAGGTAAAAGAGCAAGCGGACTGGATCAAAGAAAGACAAAATGCCTTTAATGAAGCACTTACGGAAATTAAGGGTGTACTACAGAAATACCTTCCACAATCGTTTCTTGATTACTCTATCAAGGAAATACAGAATATTGCTATGTATAATGATTTATTAGCTATTGAACGTGGAGAATCCATTATAAATGATATAAAATCATCTCTTAAAACTGATTAAGATAAAGACACGAAAATGGTAATATGTCAAAACACTGTTTAGAACAAAATGCACTATCACTTGTATAGCTCAACTTCAACACACATTAAATGAAAAAGGTGCAAACAATCCTCTAATAAGAATTAATTTTGTACTTTTGTGCCGTATTCTTCGGGGCAGGGTGAAATTCCCTATCGGCGGTATAGTCCGCAACTCCTTTTTATAGGACTGAATTGGTGTAATTCCAATACCGACAGTTATAGTCTGGATGGTAGAAGAAACTGTGATGCTTAACTTTCCGTTAGGCATTTCTTTGGCTATTTATTTTCCCGAACATACATAATTGACACTATTAATTAAAGAAATAAGTAATGATAAAAAATAAACTGCCCGTAAGATACACGGGACAGCATTTTACTATAGATAAAGTGCTGATAGATGATGCAATTAAAATTGCGAAAATAAATGAATCCGACACTGTTATAGATATTGGTGCCGGAAAAGGATTTTTGACTATTCATTTAGTTCGTCAATGCACAAATATAATTGCAATAGAGAATGATAAATCGCTATTGTCCATTCTAAAAAACAAGTTTTCTAACAACACGAATGTCAAAATTATTGATTGTGATTTTAGATGTTACACCATACCAAAAAGAAATTTTAAAGTTGTGTCTAATATCCCTTTCAGAATAACTTCTGAAATTTTAAAATCCTTGATGTTTGATAGTGTTGAGCATTTTATGGGTGGTTCATTGATAATGCAACTTGAACCTGCCCAAAAGTTATTTTCAAAAAAAGTTTTCAATCCATATATTGTGTTTTATCATACTTTTTTTGATTTAAAACTTATGTATGAAATATCTCATGAGAGTTTTTTGCCACCACCAAAAGTCAAGTCAGCACTTTTAAAGATTGAAAGAAAAAAAATGTCAATAAGTTATGAATTGAAAAGAAAATATCTGAATTTTCTCACTTTCTTGTTGCAAAAACCCGATTTGCCAGCCAGAACTGTATTAAAGACAATATTCAGAAAAAGTCAAGTCAGAGTTATTGCTGATAAATATGGAATAAATCTTAATTGTCAAATTGTTAGTTTGGCTGCAAAACAATGGGAATGTTGTTTTTTGGAAATGTTGGAGAGAGTTCCTGAAAAAAACCATCCCTCTTAATTGTTAGTTGATTAGAGTCTGATTCAGTAAAACAAAATTATTTTTTTTACTGAATCAAGATTAACTGTTTAATACACCATTTTAGTCATTAAGTAACTTCTATTTTACTTCCATGTAATATCCACAGGATTGCGTCTCGGAATAGAAGTTATTTTATAACTTGAATATCCAAATAGCATTGGACAAGCCGCTTTACGTTCTTCTGGTATTGATAACAAATCCTTTAATGGTTTATAATTGTCTATAGCCAACTTTACGAATCCAGCCCAACATGTACCGATACCAAAAGCGGGCGCAGCAATATCAAAATGAGTCAAAGCAATAATTGCTTCGGTAGGGTCATCAATTGGCTCAATAGGAACATGTGCAAAAAGTAAATGGGGAGCATTATGGCAAATCAAATCCAAACCACTATCCCAAGTTGAAATTATTGCAGGTACATAATCTGCTAGAGGATGTGATGTGTTTTGAATAGTTCGCATCCAATCAACGGTTAAACTTGCAACACGATTTACCTCTGATGGTTTATGAATAACAATCCATTTTACTGGTTGTCCATTCCCTCCAGATGGAGCATAACGGGCTATATCAATAACTTTAGCAATTAACTCTTTATTAACTGTCTTTGAAGAATAATGTCTCACAGAACGTCGACTTTTTATATACAATGCTATATTCTGTGGTTCAATCTGACTATCCAAAAAAGACGTATTAATTTTTTCGTCAAGAAGGAAATCTAAGGTAAGAGCCTTCTGTGCACAAAAAGACTCACAATGACCACATTTTAAACAATAATCCAATTTTTCTTCAGGTATGGTTGGATAATTTAAGGCTGTCGATTTATCAATGATTCCCATTACACATACAGTTGCGCAAGTATTGCATTTAGAACATGTTTTTCTGTCTATAAGAATTTGTGGCATTTTTGTCTCCTTTAAATTTTATTCAGTTATGATTATGGCGAAAGTAAATTTCAAGAATCTTACAAAGTTAAAATTAGCCCTTAACTTCATAAGGGACAAGATTAAAAGAACTTCCTCTATAAAACGAGGGGTTGAAGTCCAAATGCCTACTTCCTATGGTAAATTTAAATTAATTCCTTTCTTGCAGATTGGGACAAAGAAAGAGCACGTTGTACTTTTTAAGGGCAATTTGACAGATGATAGCCCGCTCCTCGTTAGAATGCACTCAAGCTGCGCTACGGGAGATATTTTTTCATCGATGCGCTGTGATTGCGGAGAGCAATTGCATAAAGCAATGGAACTCATTGAAAAAGAGGGAAGAGGTCTAATTCTTTACCTCAATCAAGAAGGAAGAGGTATTGGATTAATGGAAAAAATGAGAGCATACAAACTTCAAGAAGAAGGTTTTGATACAATTGAGGCAAACTTAAAGTTGGGACATAACGCAGATGAGCGTGATTATAGTATAGGTGCTGAAATATTAAAACAATTAGGGGTTACAAAAATCCGCTTATTGACCAATAATCCAGATAAGTCAATAAGCTTGTCACGTTGTGGAATAATAGTTACTGATACTATTCCTTTAGAAATTGCTCCAAATAGCTACGATATAAAATATCTTATGACAAAGCGAGATAGAATGGGGCATAAATTACATTTATAGAAAAAATACCGTATAAGCAATATATAGAAATATTTCCTTATACGGTATAACTAACATTTACAATATAACTTTCAACCAAAAAGAGGAAGGAACACAATCTATCTCCTTATTCCTGAATGCTGTGTGGGTTGTTGCATAAGGTTTTGTTTCTCTTTCCATTGCTCATATTTCATTTTAAACCAATCTACCACCGGTAGTTCATCAATAAACAACTGCCATTTGTTCTTGCGCTCTGCACGAACTACATTCTTAATATAAGCAACAGATTGTTCGGTATCAAACTTGCGATTATGCTGCTTAGAATAAAGCGAGCCACTGAAACTGACCTTTTTGAAACATGCAATGGCTCGTATCAAGTGCGTAGCAAAACCCATTTGCAAACATTCACGCACGATAGCCTTAATATCAGCAAGGTAAGGGATAAGTTCTTCCAACTTTTTATCTTCCGATTGCTTGTTAGTAGCATATTGAGCTAACTTGTATTTTAGGGTCTCCACCTGCTGTTTATACACCATTTCTGAAGTTGTCATTTGCTTTTTGAGCGTAGAGATATTCCCTTCCAAAGTAGTCTTATCTGCTTTAAGCTGCTTATTTTCTTCTTCTAATCGCTTTACCTTATTACTTCCGAAAAGAGAAGATACGCTATCAGTAATGGCTGTTGTTGCATTTACGGCAGAGCTTTTGAGTTTTTCCATCTTAATATCCCGTTTTACCTCTTTGAGTTCCGACTGTAACTGTCCCTTGTTCGTTTCAAGTGTTTGTAGTTCGCTTTGCAGGTTCTCTGTTTCCCCAATGAGTGATTTATAATACTCTGAGGTAGAAATGTGTTTAGCTTCCGATCCGTCAATACCACGTTCTAAGCCATACTTATTCATCAGTTGAGCATAGCTATCTTGATAATTCTTTAATTTATTCCGTACCATCACATCATCAGCGCACAACCGAGTTGTACCAGCTTTCTTCTTTCGGTACTTCCGCTTACCGCTCTCTTCCTCTTTCTTGGCTTTCCTTCGCTCACAGGTAACAATAGGTACAATCGTAGCATGGATGTGTGGCGTGTGTTCATCCATATGCAGGACTGCCGACACCACATTATCTTTGCCGTATGTTTCCTGTAACCATTGTATATTGTCTTGACACCAACTATCAAGTTGCCCTTTATCCTCTATACGTTTCATATCCTCGAATGTACCTGTGAGTAACACACGGATAGCCCTTACTTGGTTCTTACCAATCTTGCGAGTGATGCCAGCCGTATTGATGCGATGGCTTATTGCTTCACTTCGGGAGTGGATTCCATCAGGAAACTCAATGAGTTCTTTGTTTAGATGAGTGCGACTTTCATCTGCATTCTTAGGATGAATAGTGCGCTCTATATGAGCAGACATACCCGTGTCGGCTCCTTTTGCTTTCTCTAAATGTAGTACTGCGTATCCCATAGTTGTCTTGAATTATTTGGTTTTAAGTTTAGGTTGATGATTCTCTTCGGGGTTTCAAAAGGGGCTTCCCCTTTGCTCATTGGTCATTTTTAGCAGAGGAGTGTAACGGCTGCGTAAAGAAAATGCCCTAATGAGCTATGGTATTTCGCTTGTGAAATATCCATAGGGCAGTAAGCGAGGAGTTATAGCCCTTTTCCCTTTCGTTGTTGTTGAGTGGTAATAGGCTTGTCACAAAGTAGGTCGTTAATGTCCTTATACTTTGAGTAAGCCACGGAGCCATCTTCTACCTTTGCACCTAACTCTTTAGAGAGTTCAACGTAGGCTGTTTGACCAGCCCTATCGTTGTCGAAAAGACAAACGATGTGTGCGTAGGAGGCTAAAAAGCTCTTTACCTTTTGCAAGTTGGTGACAGAGTTAAGGATAATAATGTCCGAAACTCCAGCTGGCTTGCCATCATTAAGGGTTAAGATACCCTTGCCTTGCTTTTGCAAGGTCATATAAGAAAGGTAGTCCATAAAACCCTCAAATATCAAACAGATGTTGGCTTGCTCTTGTGCCTTGACAATTGTAAATGATTTAGGTGCTATGCAGCCTTTGAAGAAAGAGTTGCGCAGTTCGTAGCCACCAATCTTGTTAGCAAAGCCTATAGCAAAGTAGGTTTTATCCTTATAGGTAAAATGTAGTTCTACACATTCCTTTTGAGCTATCGCAATATCCACTTTGCGCTCCGCGAGGTAACGAAGTAAGGCAGGGTGAGATAGTTCGCAGACTTCTATGTTCTTAAAAGCAGGTTCTTCTGGAGTAGTAATCCTTGTAGGTTGGTAGGAGTGATAGTTCATAGTGGATATGCCTGGAGCTGACTTTTCTATTTGTGCAAGCAGATAGGAAATATCTCTTGAATGATATAACTCTTCTGCAAGTGCGATGATACTACCACCTTTGCCAAGTCCGAAGTCATACCAAAGGTTGAGCTTTGTGTTTACCTTGAATGATGCCTGTGTTTCGTTTCTAAATGGCGATTTATAATATAACTTCTCGCCACTAATTTTGATAGGTGTATGCCCTATACTTTGCAGAAAGTCCTGCAATTTGATATGTTTTGCTGTTTCAATGTTCATAATTGTACGGCTTAGATGTTGTTAGAAAATTGATGATTTGATGAGTTTACTTGTAAGTGCTTGATAATGAGTGTTTATATTATACATCAACTCTTCATCAAAAAAATAAACTAAAGGGGAAGTGATGCTTGTGCAACTATATCTTTACTTCGTTATTTCACGGTTTCATCTTATCACTATTTACCAGATAAGATATTTTTTCTTGGGGAGCAAGTTGTACTTTTGTGCAGACAAAAGTGCTTGCTACTTCAGGAAGTAGTGAAATCGCTACTCTATGTTCTCAGGATTTACTGCTTACCAAAAGAGAAACTTGGCACCATAGTACACTATTTCTCTTTTGGACAGCAATTATACACTTCATCCATGATTTATTTCTGATGGATTTCTGATGAGCATTTATTCTCCTTATATTCAGTAGCTTATATTCTTGTTTCATCATTTCATCAAAATAATAGTATTTATTTCTCTGAAAGTTGTTCGAGAGTGACGGTGTAGTACCTGCCCATTCTCCTTACATCGGAATAATAGTTTGGGCGATTGAAGTCTATCTGGTAGGTGGTGTAGCAAAGTGTATTGCTTGCTGGCTGCAATTTCCAAATATCTTGTACTATCTTTCGCACATGGCTTTTCTCAGCTTTCACTTGCGTATAGTTGAGTAGCGTAACTATGTCGTTTAGGCAGAAAGAATACTCTTTAATATTCATCTGCTTCATGATGTCAATGGCAAGTTCTGCCATTTCAATCTCCAACTTGTTACGATTGCTCCTAATAATTCGTTTTAAAGCTGGTGTTTCCGTGAGTTTAGGATTGAACCACATACGGCTTTCTTCTTGGGTACTTAGTGTGCGATGCTGGAGAAAAAATAGGAAGGCAGGTATTTCTTCTTTGAGCTTCTTGAGAAAATCCGTATCATCAGATTGCAGCTTTTCTATTTTTCTCACCCAATAGCGGGTTTCTCCCATGTCTATGATAAGAGGGAGATACTCGTTGTTGGAGCAGAGTACAAATTTGGAAAAGAAAGCTATTTCAGAGCGGTCTTTTCCTTTGGCCTCCACCTTGTAGGTATGTGTGGTACTTAGGTTCTTTAGTCGTTCACTGTCTTCCCTACGGTTAAGCAGCACTTCATCTACTACGATGATGAGCTTTCCTGCCCAGTCGGCATTGAACTGACTGCGGAAGTCTTCATTGGTGTTAAAGGTTACATTGTCCTTAAAAATGGCTTTAAGGAAGTTGAGAAAAGTACTTTTACCAGTATTGCGCTCCTCTGATACCAACAGAAGAATAGGTAATTTCTGAATGGGCTTTAGATAGAGCAGCTGCAAATAATCCATTCCTAACTCGTACTGTTCACCAAATATATGCGATACAAGGGCTTCTATGTGTGAGAATGTTCCTTCTTTGGGCTCATGGTCTATCGGCTCATAGAGATTGAGGAAGTTTGCTACAACTGGTTGATAGTTCACATGGTCTGGCAAGGTACAGAAGCCATTGTACTTAGGTACACTTGCCATAAAGTCCTTGCCATGGTCTTGGCGCAGCGTTTCGTTGTTCCATACGATACGCTTGCGTACAAAGCCACCTCCTAATTTGGGTTGGTCTACCAATTTATATAAGGTGGTACCAACTCGGATATATTCTTCCTTTTCCATAGTATTAGATTTTTGAGGTTGCGTTACCTAAGATTTTCTGCACATCAGACATTCTGTATCTGACCTTGTTCCCTACCTTTATAGGCTTCAGATAGTTCTTCTTGCCCCAATGCCATAAGGTAGCATCACAGACTCCACATAATTGTTTTACTTCTTCCTTAGAAAGAAAGCGTTCCTTACGTGATTCTTCAACGATGGTTGTAAGTTCGTCTTTTGCACGGTTAATAAGGTCGTTGGAAAATGCCAACAAATCCTCACCAGACACCTCTAATCGCACATGTGCGTTAGAGCCTTGAATGATAGATAAAATATCGGTCATATTTTTTAGACTCCACCAGCTTGTTTGACTTCCTGTTGTCGGTGGCTTGCAAACAAAAAGTCGCCACCTCGGTTGAGATGACGACTGCAAATTTATATCGAAAAATGATTGATTTTCAACGAATTGCAAAACGCTTAATTCGCTTAAATATTAAACGAATTAAACGAACTGTTATTAGGATAAAAAGGTCTTGAATTCATCTATTGAAGCACGGTCTTCTCCCTTATCCATCAACCTAATTCCTGTTTTTCCAATAGTCTCTGAAAGCTCTTTATAGGCATTTTGAACACCACGAAGTCCCACTAATTGAACGTTGTAATAGTCGGATAATGCTCTATGAAATGGCGCAATATCACATTCGTTAAGTAAGCCCCGTTCTTCCAAAGCAATTTTGAGATAAACAATATCTTTCTCTTTTGGCTTGGTTAATATTCTATTCCTTATCTTAGAAAGCAACTCTTCGTTTGCTTCTGGCTTTAAAAGTTCCTTCAAATTCCTTTCATCCTTTGGTCTGCCACGCTTCTTGTTGATAACATTGTTACTGTTACCATCAGAAGTTTTCGCTTCTTCCAATGCTGATTCAACAATTGTATCTGTGGATAAGGAATGTTTATACAATCTAAATTCCTCCCAATCTTCCTTGGTTCTTTCTCCAGAAGATATACTTTTATGAATAATGTATTTGACCAACAACGACAAAATCCATCTATGAACTCTATTAGTTTTATTATTATGAATAAGGCTCTCACCCTGTTCTACCATACACTCGTAACTTCTGCCATAATACAGCCATGCAAGCATAGCTGGTACAATGGAGTGTTTATCGATGTTATGGAACTCATTCACCAAGTTCTCTGCAAGATTTGAATTAGTCAAGATACCTTCCAAGGAAGAAAAGTCTTTCAGAGTATCGTTAGATATTCTCTTTTTTACAGCATCTTTGTATTTGGGAACTAACCTCACTACTAACATGAACACTTTCTGAAATCCTGCACTATCCTTACGGTTCATTTCTTCAACAAATGAACCATACTCTTTAGGATGTGTATCAAGCCACTCTTTTATTAGGCATTTAAACTCTTCAAATTTATCTGTCATACGGATTTAGTCTAAGATTTTAACCAAGTCTTTCTTCATTTCTTCATCAATATCTCTGTATCGCCTAAAGGCTTTACTTCCCTCTTTGTGTCCTGATAACGCTGAAACCAAATTAGGGTCTTTTACTTTCTTGTAGATATTGCCGATAAATGTACGTCTTGCTAAATGGCTACTTGCAACCTCGTACAAGGGTCGCTTCACTTCTTCATGAGTCAATGGATCCAGAATTGTTACTATCCTATCAACTCCAGCTTCCTCGAAGATTCGCTTGATAGCTACATTATATTTCTGCTCGGATATGAATGGGAACAACTTTGCTCCCTTATAGTCATTGTACCGTTCCAATATAGCTTTAGCTTTATTATTCAAAGGAACTCTTACCGTTACAGGATTACCCTCTCTGGTCTTTTTGGGAATATACTCAATAGCTTCATTCACGATGTTTCTTCTCGTCAACCTATATAAGTCACTCACCCTACAACCTATCAAGGTCTGAAAGATAAAGATGTCCCTCTGAATGGTAAGCTGTGGATGTGCGGATAGGTCTGCATCAAATATTTGGTCACGTTCATCCAGTGTAATATAATAAGGTGTACCATAGGTACATTCATCTAATGGGAACTCGTCGAAAGGACGATTTGTTGTTATCTTTCTATCATAACACCAAATAAAGAACGTCCTTATGCGAGAAAATCTATCTATCAAAGTGTTCTTACCTCTTGGTAATGGAACACGCTTCTCTGGAAACGCTTCATATAGCTTGGGATATTTCTCATAATAGATATGCTCATTTTCAAAGAAATCCCACATATCCCTTAAAGTGTTAGAGGTTACATCATCTACATCAAGAATAAAATCACGATGTCCACGCTTTACGGTCTTCACATACATTTCATACCGTGCCAGTGAACGCCTAATAACCTTAAAGTTCTTTACTCGTACTGCTGATAGTTTATGTTCTATCAGAAATTTATCAAAGAGTTCCAAGAGTTTTGGCTTATTTTCCTGCATCAACTCTTCTTCCGTTTTGTAACGATTAGGATGATGGTACTTGTTGATAATCATTGCCAGCCATTCACTATCTGCTTCTTCTGTATATTGCTCTGTAATTACTGACACAATATCTTGTATACTCTGCGCCAAATGTAATTTATTCTCTTCAGAAATCAGCGCAACACGGTCTTTGTAGCCTTGCTTCTCACTACTCCAATGATTGGGATTAATTACAAGCTCACTTGCAGCCTTAATGTCTTTCTTTCCGTCACGCAAACGAAAATAGATAGTAGCCATACTATCCGTATCATTCTTTTTTGCAGTCTTTCGGATGAATGCAGTAACCTTCATAAATCAATGCTTTTAGTTCTGCTGCAAAGATACATAATTGTTCCCAAATTGTTCCCAATCATCCTAAATTTATTTTTATCACTTTCAACCAAACTAAATTAATTATTACTTTATTGCATTGATTGTTAGTTATTTATATTAAATAATGAGATTTAATAGGATTAAATAAGATGTTCCCGTATTTAATATTTCAAATGCGGGTCTGGGTACTATAAATCCCTTGTAAATCGCTGATTTACAAGGGATTTTTCTTTTTCAACATGTACTAAAAGTGTACTTTCTAACAAAACTATTTGAAAGGTGTACTTTTATAGGTTTTTGCTACCCCGTTTTATAGTTAATTAACAATAAATATTCTACACTGGATTATTTAACAATCATCGGCATTGAATATCAGAAACTTGTAGACTTACAATTATGGTAGTATGCCACAAAATTTGTGTGGTTTCTTCTATCAACTTGTTGGAAATCAATTATATTTTATTTTCTGTATTGCAGAATTGTTTGTTCTATGCACTATAACTTTCCTTTATTTACTATTATTGAAATTATTTTCATTACCTTTGCATTCTGTCTTAAAAAAGAAAATACAGTATTGTTCAAATGAATAGCTTCATTAAAAATATAAGTGAGAATCCTTTTCTACAAAGAAGTGCAGAAGATGAATTAACATTTCTGGATCAAATCTATTATACTCCTACATACTACGATGAATTACTCCACAATGCAATTAATGGAATTAGCAGAATGCTTGTAGGAAAAAGAGGCTTAGGGAAATCTGCCACCATACATATGTTGTTCAAAGAACTGAAGATTAATAATACTCTACCCATACTCATAACAAGATATGATGGCATTCCACTTACAGATAATGAACCTTACTTTCTATATAAAATTATGCAAGGTATGTGTAATGGATTCGCTCGGCATTTATATGAAAATAAAAAGGATCGAAAGAAATTAAACAAAAACCAAAAAGAAAGATTATCTTTTTTTATTGAATTATTTTTTGACACACGCACTTCAGAGGAGTATATAAAATATGCCAAAGAGATTGAAAGAAAAAAAGATGGAATTGGGCTAAAAAAATATATAATTGGCTTGTTCCTTTGCTTAATGGATCTCTTAATTGTATTATAGAATCAAGTAGTGCCGTTATACGTAAATCTATAGGAATGGATGGTGACAATATCAATATAGATAATGTTGCTAGACAGTATCTAAAGGAGGCTGATTTAGAAAAAATCAACTCTGTCCCAATTACAGAGATCGCTTCTTGGGACAAAGCCAAATTGATAAAATTACTTAATCAATTAAAAGAGATAGCCAATAAAATAGGTTACCAGTCTATTGTTGTCCTATTCGATAAAATCGATGAGTTTCCAGCTATCAATGCAGATATAGATAAGATTGTTGATTTTACAAAAGATTTGTTACTTGACACAGATTTGTTATATACAGAAAATCTATCTATTGTATTTAGTATTTGGTCAGATGCCAAACGTGCCTTAAACAAGGCTGGTGTCAGATTTGACAAATTTGAAGATATAAATATAGAGTGGACCAATCTTGATCTAGAAAAATTAATAAACAAAAGATTGAAGTATTTCACTATAGACCATGGAGCACCTGTAACAATGGAAAGCTTAATCCCTGATTCCAATACTAGAAACGATATTATAAAATTAGCAGATAAGTCACCGCGTGCATTGCTCAAATTATTGGGAATCTTGTATAGTATGGAAAATAATCCCGATGATTTTAATCAAGTTAAGTCATTTGGCACTGCTAACATTTCTCAAGGTATTATCCAGTATTGTCAAAGCTACGACTATTTTTCTAATCAATCAGTGAAAGTTGGCGGTAAAACAGATTTGTATAATTGGATTAATAAAATACTGCTATTAAAACTCATAAATTTTACCTCCGAGCATGTTAAAAAAGAATTTTCACTAACAACGAAAACAACTAATATCTATATCCAAACAATGATCAGACTGGAATTAATTAAGGAGAATATCTGTCCTAATGAAGAAGATATAACAGAATATAGTGTTATAGATCCGAGAATATGTTATCTAATTTCCCGAGGAATTACGGAACTTCGAGATTAATCAGTTGATAGATTACAGACGAGACTATATATAAAAAGCAAATGGTAAACTGCGACTTAAAAATAAAACTGGATAAAGTGCAAAAAATATTAAGCTACTGTATTACCCAAACCTATAATGTCCTCATAAGAAATATTATGAGAAAGAAAGGCTGCATTGACAATATACAGCTCAAAGAGATTTTACAAAAAGAATATATCCGAATAACAGACGATCTTTCTTTCATTTATCTGTATCATCCTGCCCTTGCATGTGTAGAGCTATATTACACAGATGATAACTTTTTGTGGGAAAGCACTTTCTTTGAATCACTGACCAAAGAACAAAAACAGAAATATACCTCCTTCTCCATTTCTTCATTTGAATATGCCAAGTACATTGAGGAACACACCGTATATAATGATGTTCTACCGATGTTCTCGTACCTTGTTGATGCAATCCTGTATGAACGGTATGCAAAATATCTCATGGCAGAAATAGAACGAATTGAATTGACAGAGGTACAAACCGATCGGTCTCGCTCTTCAGTCTTGATAAACGATGAACCATGTGAGCAGAAAAGGAAACCTGTCATCGTTGGTAAAGGAACAAATCCATTTCAATCTGATTTTACAGATGAGCAAATTGAGATTCTTACCGCTTGCATCAACGAAATTCAATTATTTACAACTTGCATATCTCCTAAGATATTCAAAGACTTCTTTGCTTGTAAGCTAAAAGGTGTTCTAAAATCAAATAACAACCGCCAGCTGGCATATCTCATGCAAAGTCTTAATCTTCGAGGGATCATTACTGATGAATGGCAATCTGCGATTGCTCGTAATGAACTTGTCTTGGGGAAAACAAAAGATACGCCACTGACACGCACAGACCTTTCCACCGCAACAGACCAAATCAATATGAAGCAACCGAAAGGATGGGAAACCATTGATAACTACATCAAACAACTGAAAAAAGATTGAGCATAGGTTGATACGTCAAACATTGCTCAATGCCAGTTCTTTTTATCGTTTCTAATTTTGCCCTCGTTAACAGCAACGAGGGTGCGCACCCTCTATCGTTTTACCTAACAAATAAAAAATATGGAAAAGACCATAGAGGAACGAGTTTACGAGCTCGAACAACTTCTCTTTACAAACAAAAATGTGCTTAGCTTTGATGAAGCAAGCAAGTTTCTCAATCTATCAAAGAGTTATCTTTACAAGCTCACATCGGGCAATCTGATTCCTCATTATAAGCCACAAGGTAAGATGCTTTATTTTGAGAAAGCAGAACTCGAAGCATGGCTGCGTCAAAATCCTATCAAGACTTCTGCGCAAATAGCCCAAGAAGCACAAAGATATATTATGGGTAGCAAACCTTTAATGCAGAAGTAAGGCTATGGAAAACGAGAATTTTATTCGTGTTGGCACAACCTTGTATAAGATTGTGAACCAACCACGCATCAATGGCAGTTTTGTCAAGAAGCGTATAGTGTGGAATAATGAAACGCTACGCCAGGACTATGGCAAAGATTTTCTGGCTACTGTTCCAAAGTACGATGGTTTCTGCACTATTCCTAATCATGTCAATTACCAACCAGTGGTTGACAAGTTCCTTAATCTCTATGAACCGATAGATCATCAGCCAAAAGAAGGAGATTTTCTGCATATTGAATCATTGATAAGACATATCTTCGGTGAGCAGTACGAGTTGGGCATGGACTACTTGCAGTTGCTCTATCTTCAACCCGTGCAGAAACTCCCAATCCTCCTAATGGTGTCGGAAGAACGCAACACAGGCAAGAGTACGTTCCTTAACTTCCTCAAAGCTGTTTTTCAGGACAATGTTACTTTCAATACCAACGAGGATTTTCGCAGTCAGTTTAACTCAGACTGGGCAGGTAAACTACTTATTGTGGTGGATGAAGTATTGCTTAACCGCAGGGAGGATAGTGAACGATTGAAAAATCTTAGTACAACACTTTCCTATAAGGTGGAAGCAAAAGGCAAAGACCGAGATGAAATCTCCTTCTTTGCCAAGTTCGTGCTGTGTTCCAATAACGAGTTACTCCCTGTCATTATAGACATAGGAGAAACCCGATATTGGGTAAGGAAGATTAATCGTCTGGAGAGTGACGATACTGAGTTTCTTCAAAAATTGAAAGCAGAGATACCTGCCTTTCTTTATTTTCTCCAGCATCGCACGCTGTCTACCCAAAAGGAGAGCCGTATGTGGTTTGCACCCAAGCTGACCTTTACACCAGCCTTGCAACGCATTATCCGTAATAACAGAAACAAACTGGAACTAGAAATGTCAGAGTTGTGTCTTGACATCATGGAAACAAACAATGTCGAGGAAGTCTCTTTCTGTATCAATGATATGATGCCTCTTTTAAGTAATACTCAATGCAAGTATGACAAGGGGCAGATAAGGAGAATAGTGCAGGACATCTGGAAGCTCACACCTGTGTCCAATACACTGACCTACACTACGTATCAACTTAGTTACAACACCCTGCAATATTACTCTCCTATTCGAAGGACAGGAAGGTTTTATACAATCACCAAGGAGCAACTCAAGAGTTTATAAAAACATTATACCCATTATTTTGATGAAATGATGAATAGATTATATAAAGCTTTCAGTACAAGTCATTTACGTTCTCATCTTCTATTCATCGTGGATATTCTGCTGATGAAAAAAGAAGAGGATGATATTCTCCTTTTCGTCAGTAATTCTATTTTGAAGAATAGTATGATGAGGGCATGATGAGTTCTCAACTATCTGATAACCATATAGATAAAATCAAATTCATCAAATCATCAAATTAATCATCACTTTAACTTCTATATAATTATGAATATAGGCCAAATAAAAAAGATAAAGTTGCAGGAATTTCTTGCAACAATAGACTGCAAACCCGTAAAACAGTATGGTGTGAACCTCATGTACCTATCACCACTTAGAACGGAGAAGCACGCATCGTTTAAGGTAAACACCGAACTTAATCTATGGTACGATTTCGGTATTGGCAGAGGTGGTAACATCATTGACCTTGCAGAATTGCTCTACAATTCTTCAGATGTGTCGTATCTCATTCATCAGATAGAGCGTAATGCACCAAGCAGTGTATCGGTAAGTCTGCCTACAGCCAAGCCGAACACACCGCAGAACTTCTTTAAAAATCTTCAGGTACTTTCCATAACCCATCCTGCACTTATCAAATATCTTGGGGAAAGATGTATAGACATTGAAATAGCAAGAACTGTATGTAAGGAACTGCACTTTGATACAAGGGGCAAACATTACTTTGGTATTGGCTTTCCAAATATTGCAGGTGGCTACGAAATACGTAACCCGTTTTTCAAAGGAGGTATCACGCCAAAAGACATCAGTCTATTTCATAATGAGGAATCAAAGCAATCGTGTTTTGTCTTTGAGGGGTTCATAGACTTCCTTTCATTTATGATGCTCCGAAGAAAAGAGAATGACGGATTAAAACGACAAGATTATCTGGTACTCAACTCTGTGTCAAATGTCCACAAGGCATTAGAATCATTATCACACTATAAGAATGTTCAATGCTTTTTGGATAATGACGAAGCAGGAAGAAATGCTTATAAACAATTATCGGAAGAATTGGGTAGTTCAGTCTTAGATTCATCTTCTTTGTATAGTGATTTCAAGGATCTAAACGACTATTTATGTGCTGAATTCAAGCATTCAGAGAAAGCAGAAAATAAGAAAATCAAAGGGATTAAGCTATGATTACAGGAATAGTTTTGCATCATCTATTTTTTCGGGGGAGCAAGTTTATGTTTTGGGCATACCAAAACCACTTGCTCCACCTCCTGACAGTCGTTGCAGAGGATTATCCCGCTGGTCTCCATCAAATCAAATAAAAAAAAGTATGATAAAAACAGAATATAAAAAAAGAGGTCGTCCAACCAAGGGCGTAGCCGAAAAGAAGAAATACCGTATCACGGTGAAACTGAATACGCAGGATTACTATACGCTCAAAGGCAAAGCCAAAAGTGCAGGAGTAACCATAAGTGAGTTTGTAAGAAAAGTTCTTGATAAAGGAAATGTCATTGAACGACTGACCATAGAGCAAGCAGACTTCATCCGTAAGCTGTGTGGCATGGCAAACAATCTCAACCAGTTGGCGCATCGTGCCAATGCGGAAGGATTTCATACCATTGCTCCTTTCCATAAAATCATCATTAGCAAGATAGATGAAATATTAAATCTGATACGAAGATGATAGCCAAAATTATGAAAGGTTCGGGCTTCAAGGGTGTTATCAATTACATCCTTGACCCGAAGAAAGGAACGGAGCTTATAGACTGTTCCGGAGTGAGAACAGACAGCATAAGCCATATTGTCCAAAGTTTCATCGACCAGACGGAACTGAATCCACGAGTGAGTAAGGTTGCCGGACATCTCTCCCTGAGTTTCTCCGCACAGGACTCTCCTAAACTCAACAATGAATGGATGGTGAAAGTGGCGCGTGAGTATATGGAGAAGATGGGTATAAAAGATACACAGTACATCATCGGTCGCCATTTCGACAAAGAACATCCGCACATTCATATCGCATTCAATCGGATAGATAATAATGGCAAGACCATTTCTGACCGCAACGACCGATTCAGAAGTGAGAAGATTTGCAAGGAACTGACCGCCAAATATGGTTTATACTTTGCTGATGGCAAGGAGAAGGTCAAGGAACATCGCTTGAAAGAATCTGATAAGACCAAGTATGAAATCTATCAGGCGTTGAAAGCAGAGATTGCTCAGTGCAGGAATTGGAAAGACCTTCTTGCTCACTTGAAAAAGCAAGATATTGATGTCCGCTTCAAGTACAAAGGCAACTCGCAGGAAGTGCAGGGTATCATCTTTGAAAAGAACGGTTACCATTTCAATGGTTCTAAGGTGGATAGGAATTTCAGCTATTCTAAAATAGACTTTGCCTTGCACCAGAATAATAGGGAACACGAACAACAGATGCAAGGAGCGGTAAACCTCATATCCAATGTTGCAAGTGTTACGAGCGAAATAGCCAATGAACTCATTGAAGGAGGATTGGATTTGTTTCAAACTCATGGTACTGTCCCTGCGGAGGTTTATAACACACTAGATAAAAAGAAGAAAAAACGTAAAATCCATTTATAACTATGGCTGATAATAATACATTTGTCCTCTTTGAGGAAATCAAAAACAAACTGGAGACAATTTACAGGGAACTAAAGGAACAGAAAGAAAAGGAGAACGGTTTTGTTTCTCTTCCTGTTCCATCTACACCTGTACAAAGTGATGAGCAGAAAGAACAGGAATTGCTCAATCAGTATGAACAGCGAACTAAAGAAGTGATTAACAAGTATATTGGAGTACAAGTACGCATCAAAGACGAGGAAGCTAAGTCCATTGACAAATTGGTGGCAAGCGTCTTGACCATGTTGCACGAGTGGCAGAAACAGAAAGAGCATCCAATACCGCAGGAACTACTTCACAGGCATAGCTTTGACATCAAATCGTCAAGAGTCTTTACTACTGTGGTGGCCGTGTCTATCATCTGTTTTATTTCTTTGGTCGGTAACTACTTCTTGTGGCAAAGTAAACAGCAATACAAAGACGATGCCTTGAAGTTCCGTATCATCAGAGTATGGAGAGGATGTAGTCCAAAGGAAATCCTATGGCTCAATGATGTGTTTGACATTCATCGAAATGAGAACATAATCAGAAATATCAAGAAGGAAGCTGATGGCTACGACTTGGAATTGAAGCAGAAGGCGGACAGTCTGATGCAAAGAAAGTTGAAGTAGTTCTCCAAATGGAACAAGCCCAACCATGCATGGTTGGGCTTGTTAAATGTAGTTATTACACAATGTGCTCCATCCTCCTATGTAAAATTTCTGTTATTCTTTTCAATGATAAAGAGACTCGTACTCTCCAGCTGTATCCATCTTCGTTATAAGAAACTCTACAAAATCATAGGTATACAAATAGCTCCCATTAGGTTCATCATATACACAATATTGGGCTTCTGTTCTCTCAGGATTAGGAGAATTATTCTCTGGGCGTATTTTATATTTTTTCCAACAACGGACAAAAGTATCTTGATTAAACTTATTTTTCATTCTTCCATTTTTCTCTACTTGAGGATTTCCCAATCCTGCTTGAACCATCTCAATAACTTTTCCTGGTTTAAGTTTATCCTTATTAGCAACAGGTATCTGCTTTTCTTTTATTAACCCAGCTACTCTGTCTACCACTTTTTTTTGCTCTTCTGTCAGTTTATCATATTGATAAAATTGTATAGGTAAGGCTTCTACTGAGTTATGTTGTACAACTTGAACTAAAAAAGCCTTGAATGAATACTCTCCACTTTTAAGAATATCAGTACTAATAGAAGCTCTATATTCATTTATAAACTTCACAACACTTTCTTTCTCCTTATTTCCTTTTATACACATACTTAGAGTCTTAGATGAAGGAAAAAGTTGCAAAGCAAATGATAATGATTCTCGCAGACAATAGGCTATATCAAATTCTTTCTCTACAATTTTATCAAAATTGAGTAGCAAAGCCTCGCATTCTGCAAAAATATTAGAATCTAATTCTGGCATAAATTTATGCTCTATCTTATTTCTTAAAGGTATAAAAAGTTTCAAATTAGACTTTATTCCAGATTCTTCTTGAAAATATTTATTTACACATGTTTCTAATTCCCAGAACTGTAATTCCCCATTAACACGCTTGTATCGCCTCGGATATTCCCTATCCTTATAAAAAGGCTTTATTTTTTGTTTTAAAAATATAGCGTGTAAAAGAGAGGTCCAGGCTATGCTCATCAGAACAATATAACCTCCTGATTTAAATTTTACAGCAGGCTTATTGTATGTTTCAACAGCAAGTAATGCAGAATCCAAAGCCTTTTCTAGGCAATTTCTCACATCATTCGATAATCTTTTCATAATATTCTCAACTATTAATATCTCACTTAAAAGACTTACAGATAGATTATTCTATAATTTCCCAAAAGCCACCATTATCTGGTCCAACACGGCGGAGGTACTTATTACGCATATATTCGATGTTACGCATGATAGAGGTGGCACTAATTCCTACGGTAGCAGCAAGTTCAATCTTAGTAATATAAGGATTTTCAGCCATTAATTGCAAGATGGTAATACGATTTGATGTTAATTTATCTCCATTTTCTAATGCTTTAGCTACAACTTTCTCAACTATGACTTTCCGCTTATCAGTCACCCTATCAGATACCTTTGGCTGTTCATCAGTCACCTTTTCAGATACCTTTAGGTGATTATCAGTCACCTTTTCCGAATTCTCTTTCACAGACTTCTCTTGCTCCGACACAACCTTCGGCACTGTGATTTTCAAAATAAAATCATCAAGATGGAAAGATAAATGTGGTGTACCATTAGCTTCCAACTCCCTGCATACACGATCCACACCCTCTCCAAACTCTTTTACATAGTCGTATGCTTTTAAGAATTGAGCAATTTTCGGATTGCGTGAGAAGTGTGTATGACGAATGTTAGAGGGCTTAACCGTTCCTGGCAATCTGCCCGGTGACTCAAATACCAAGCGATTATCAAACATCTTAATTTGGATTTCCGTACCCTTGATATTGTAGGCACGATGGCAACAAGCATTGACAACCATTTCTTGAATCACAAACTTTGGGTAATCCCTATTGGTTACAAACTGCCCATGCTGTCCAAGAAAAGTGTGTTCCTCTACTTGGGTTTCAAGATAAGCTATCGTGGCTTTCACCTGATCAAGTATCGTTCCTTCAAAAGTTACGTCCTTAATCACGTTCATTTCTGCACCCACTCTCTCTTCTGTACCTTTATAACGGATAAAGCGAGTACGCCCACGAGGAAAGAACTTTTGAGGATATTTACCAAACAACAGAATACAAGCCACACTAACTTGCTCCTCTCCCTTAGCATTGGTTGTTATGAAGCTATTATTCTCATGTAGATATTGCTTGGCCGACTTGGTATAACCAATCAATTCTGTATATCTTTCGACAGCAGCCATATCAATGTCATCAATCGTAGCGTCATACACTGCCGTATCTTCGTAATAGCGCTCTCCCTTATCGTACATCAACTGTATGCGCTCTTCAAAAGACAGTTTTCTGCTTTTATCTCCAACACGCATAAAAGCTTCATCTGCCTGATTAGCATGTAACTCAGAACTTGCAGGGATATACATTAACAATATATGATTGTCATTTCCATCCTTATCAGTACAAGGGACCAAATCGGTGGTAATGGGCACAGAAGGATTACAGAAATCTAAAGGTACACGAAGTAACTCATTCAGCTTTTCCGTATGCTGGTCAACTCCTTCTATCTTCCGAGTCTTATCAGATACACCAATGGCGATAATACCACCATCTGCATTGGCAAATGCTACAATGGGTACAGCCAAAGCTTTAGGGTCAATTTGAATACTTTTGCAGTCAAAAGTCTGGTCTTCTTTATGAGTTATTATTTCTTGTATGGTCATATTATTCGATTGTTAGATGCTTTAAGAAATAATTTTAGTAGATTATACTAAACGAGAAATGAGACTTTGATAAAGGCCTATTATATATTATTATATTATGGTACTTTTATAGATTCTCTACAGTTCTAAATTATTTGATCTCATGTATTTAAATTTTTGTAATTCTTTTTCATCCTGCATTATATTTAATAAAATTGCATCTCTATTTATCTTTGTTTCACCACACATATCTTTTCTTATCAATACCATGACATCCAAGAAACTATCAACTTGTTTATAGATATCCTCCTCTGTAAGAGAGCTTAAATAACTATTTAATGCAAAAACTACTTCGTCTGTCCCATACATAATTAATTCTTTTTTTGCTTCAAGAAGTCTATTACGCATTTCTCTATTATTAATAGTCTTATTATCCTTCGAATTTTTAAACATATCATAAAAGAAATCATAAAGTTTCGCATAGGCAGAGTACCTTTTTTCAGATAATTGCCCCTCCATGATTTTTATTCTTTCTGTTTTACGATGAAGTAAAGCACCTAAGTAGGCGCACAGCAAAGTAACTACTATACTTATAAAACCTAATATAACATTCACGTCCATTTCGATAGTTTTATATTACTCTAATTGTTTTCTATATATGGAGTCTAAGGTATTCCCATTTTTATCCTTCCATGTAATCCACCCATTATTGCTACTTCCAATACAGAAATCGGCAGCTGTGCTTGGACTGTTGAAAGTTATATCTGAAGTCAATTCTATTTTGCCATTACGCAAATGAGTGTATTCTTTCAATATTTTCTCTCACTTATCCTTCCAAGTGAAGGATGGAACTGATGAATTCATTATAATACTGCCTTTCAAGACAGTAAATCCTTTGCTATGATAGAAGCCTTTTGCATCGCATCCACGTCCCTTTGTAAAGAAAAGATGTTCTTCTTTTGGTTTGGCAATATCAAATATGCCACAACCAATGAAAGATGTGAGAAATTTTACATCCTCGAAAAATTCGTCCATATCATCCTTACGATATTCTGGAAGATTAGGTGCTTTAGGCGTTTGCTTATTTTCATTTAATACGAAAGAATTTGACGCCTTTGCTTCTGCTATTGCTTTATGCTCTAAATATTGTACGTCAGCTTTGGTCATTGCGGCATCTTTAGAAATAAAAAGCAAGGCTTTTTGCCAAAACGCTTTCTTACTATCATGATCTCTCACTCGGTCTCGAAAGTTTTCCGTCTCACCAATATATGCCTTGGGCTTAGTTGCTTCATCTTCACCTAATAAGATGTAAAATGCGGGGGACTGCAATTCCTGCCGTTCAGTTAGAATAGAGAGATTTGAGCGAGGAATCACATACATCTGACAAATCTTATTACTGATAAACACATACTGCGTTCCTTTCGGATCAGCATCTATTAAATATGTTGTTACTGTCTTACCCATTAGTTCTATTTTAAATCGAAAGTGTCTAATAGTTTATCTAATATATTTTGAAAGTCAATATAAAAATCATCTGCAAAAGTTGAGGCATTATCTTTTATGTGTTCTTTTATTTGATTACTTGTAGATTTTTTTCTATTCTTAAAATCTCTATATGATTCAAGTTTGTGAAGACTTTCTACAATACAATTATACGCTTCTTTTGGAAATAAATCTTCCAACTCAAAATTGTTACTTGTATCATCTTTGTAATAAATAGCTTCAATCTTTGAGGCATAATCCTTATAATTTGCCTCTTCTTTAAGTTTATCTATTTTCTTAAATCCTTGTTTCCCTGCCTCATCTATATCAAATAAATACACAATTTTGTCTATGGAGTTTATTTGTTTTACAAGCACTTCTGTAAATATCTCTTTTACATTTCCAGTTCCGCCAGATGATATGTAATTGATACCCAAAAGTTGTTTGTACTTTTTTTCTCGTTTAGCAAATATTTCAATGGCTTTTTTCAAACATCTAATATCTGAAGTCCCTTCTACTACGAGTATTTTACGTGATCCCACAATAATACTTCCACTAATAAAATCAATTTCTCCACCAGATAATTCCATTAATTTATTTATAATTTCAGAATTTATTACATTGCCATCTTTCATGAAAAAAAGATTATCTTTATTTCTCTTTTGTATCTCATTGGCAAAGATAGGGGAATGGGTTGTTAATATACTCTGTCCCTGAAACTCCTCAAGGCTACTCATGATTTCTTTCTTTAAGGCTATATGCACATAAGCATCAGGCTCATCAAGTAATAATAAAGAACTATTATCTCCAAGAATCCTTGTAATACATTCTATGAGAATTAGTTTTTTGTGCCCTTCACTAAAACTAAACAATGAAATTCCCTTGTTGAAAACAAGAATTCTCGTAATGTATTTGTCAATAGTATTTCCTTTCTCTGTATTTTTCTTCGGTTGAGAAAGTAAATACAGATAATGAAAAATAGTCCTTTCTTTTGTTTGATTAGGGAGTAAAGTAACGTCGTACGAAAGAAAAGACTTCAATGTCGCTTTTCCTTGTTTATCAAGACATTCTTCTTTTATACGGTTAATCCATTTTAGGGCTGCGTGGTCTTTGAAATTCTCAACTTCTGCAAACTCAATTGAAATCTCAACCTCATTTAAATCATCAATATTAAGATTCTCTTTTAGAAACTTCTTTATTTCGTCATTCTCAGAACTCATCAGAGCGATTAATGCAATACTCCAACAATACTTATTAAGATAGATAAAATTGGGCGTTGAGAGGTTACCTTCAATCGCATTCTTAAAATAATGCATGTGGTAATCTTCAAATGCCATATGCCACAATCTTAGTTCTTCACCACTATAGCATGCTATTACCGATGAAGGATAAAACATTTCTGAATTCTTGACTTTCTTCCCATCTATATAGGCTAACTGGGGTTTTCGTGTGTAGATCTTTCCATCATATTCATACTGTATTTCATACTTGAAAGGTTTTTTCTTTTTGTTTAAGAGGCTATTAAAAATGAGTGCTATAGCCTCAATGAGATTACTCTTACCTGAACTATTCAGCCCAATAAGGGCAATATAACCAGTATTATTGGAGAAATCAAAGGTCTGCTCTTTGATATTCTTATACTCTTGTATGTATAAAGATTTTAATTTCATATCACTCAAATATTTCGTTTTCAAATTCAGTTAATGCTTCTATTCTTGTCGTTCGAACACACTTCCTTAAGGTGATAATTTTATCTCTTAGTTTTTCTATATGTTCAACTATCTTGATTTGTTTATCCAATGAAGGAAGGATGATAGGAGAATCCAAATATTGTTGACTATTGATATTTGGTTGCGCTGAAACTCTCATATTACCTTTTATCCACTCTTTATATAGTGAACATTTGGTGTAAGCCAATAAATATTCAGGGATAACTTTTGTTTCAACTAACTTAAAACGAATTAAATAGCCCGCAAATATAGCCTTACCAAACTTATTTTTATAAAGAAAAGTTTTACCAACAGTATTTCCTGAGCGTGCAATTAAGAAGTCATTTTCTTTTAATAAATAATGGGCTGAATAGCCTTTTGCAGAAACCTTCTCTTCATTAAGAGATCCATCTTCATTTATATCAGTAATTCTGATATATCTCATTTTTCCGTCAAATACTTGGGAACTATACGGCGCTCCATATTGAGGCTTATCAATAACTACATTGAGAAGCTTTGTATTTTTGTATAGTCTGCTTTTCACAATAGACTTTTCATTGTATACATCCCATCGACTTATATTCTTTCGGTACACAAAACGCATATATTTATAAGTGTTTGACAATATATCCTCATTACCTTTATTCCCTTTATCAATATCCAGCATATCTAATAAATCGGAATTTATGGCTTGCTCAGTTTGTTCTGCTTTCAATGCTAACTTTTCCGCATCTTGCATTTTCGTTTTATACAAAGCTACCATTTTCTGTTGTTCTTTTAAGGTCGGTAGTGGAATACAAAAAGAACCAATAAAGTTATATCCAGACTCGTTTTTAATGCCCTGCGCCTTTTTACCTGATATAATGGACAAAAAGTAAGAGGAACGCAATACCATAACGATAAATTCTGGATTAACTTTATTCGAGTTTATACTATATGGTTGATAATGTGTAGATGCTGCTATCTCACCAAATGTATTTAATGCAGTTGCACCTTGATGGAAATTTATATTAGAGATAAGCAAATCACCCTGCTGTAAAGAATATAGATTCATACCAGTTACCTTCTTATCTCGAAATACTACTTCTCCTGTTTTGAATACGATTTTTTCAACAATTGGCAATGAACCATCGTATTCCGCTTTTTTGATAATATTCTTCTTAGGGGCTATAAGTTCTCGGAGTGGTACAAGAGGATATTTAGAATGAATTTTACTCTCATTCATGTAATGTTCTACATACCATTGAGAAACTTCTTTAAAGGAAATAATTTTCAAATATTTATATGTTGTTTGTTTCATATCCGATCACTTTTTTCATTGTAAAACGGCTCAGGCTCAGACATAATGCCCCCAGTTTCTCTGTAACGGAAAACATAGCCTCTTTCATCTGTTTTGTACTTGATGGTTTTAAAAGGTATATCCCACAGTTTGTTTTCAATGCGGTAAGGCTTAAATTCCTTTGCCAATGGTATGAGCTCGTTCTCTATTTCTTTTCCGGTTGTACTGATTCCTGCTTTTTGTATTTCAGCAATAGGGATTTTATAGTCAAACTTTTCCTTGACTATTGTTTTCACCTCTGTTTCTATCTTTTCTTGCAAGGCTTTTAACTTTGATCTATAAATCTTCTTCTCTTCCTTTGAAGGAGCTTCGCTTCCTCTCAATTTTAGCTTTTCCTTGATGCTATTGATCTCTTTTTGATACTTTGTAGCAACCTCTAATTGCGCCTGATTCTGTATTTGAGAATATGCAGAAGCTTCCTCTTCCGTAAATTTCTTAAAGAAAAGCAAACTTGGCTTTACTGTTGCCCCTGAAGCTATAAACACATCTTGTGGAATAGAAACTATCAACAATATCTTTGCTTTTCCTTCAACGAAATCACGTGCCTTTTGCAAATTGGTATTATTCAAAACACCTTCGGGCAATACGATTCCCATTCTGCCACCCGGCTTTAGAAGGTTTAGACAACGTTCAATAAATAACACTTCCGTAAGGCTACTATCAATATTGTAAAGGCTCAACAGTGATTTACCTATATGATCATTTACCTGACGCAGTGCTTGCTTATATGCCTCCCCATACCGATTGACATATGCTTCTATTTTAGCTTCGTCAGTGAACCTGTCTACCTCTGATATTTTTAAATCTTTCTCTACTCTTGCTCCAAAAGGAGGATTAGTAAGAATAATATCAAAACGATTCTCAAAAATACCATTCACATTTAGCAATCCATCATGATGGTGTACACCACCATGACCATCACCATGCATAATCATATTCATCTTGGCTGTACGTGCCATTCGGGGATTGGCATCCGTTCCGTAGATACAGTCAAACGATAGAGAACGTAAACGCCCTTTTTCGTTGTTGATATTCAGTTCTTGATTTAAATAAGAAAACGTTTGTGCAACTTCTTTTTCTATCTTTTGCTTCTTTTTCTCTGGTAGTTTGTCGTAATCATCACCATAGCGTTCCGCTTTAAAGTTGTCTTTTTGTAGTTCAATATCCTTTTCTATCTTTTCTCGAACATACTCAAAAGTTTTAATTAAGAATCCACCACTTCCACAACAAGGGTCACAAACCAATTCTCCTTCTTGTGGGTCAAGTACAGACACCATAAAATCTACCACTGTTCGGGGAGTAAAGAACTGACCTAATTCTCCCCTAAATGTTTTCCCAAGAAACTTTTCGAAAGCTATACCTTTCACGTCATCAGAGGTTGTAGAGAGATTATAAATCTCCAGTTCCTTTACAATTTGTTCAAAACTATTTTCACGTATTTCTATCTTGGCATTATCATCAAAGAGATGATCGTTGGCAAACTCTTGCTTTGTCAAATCAAATAAATCTTGAAAGAAAGGTTTTTCCTCCTTTATTTTCATTTCTTTGTTGTAGTCTTCTCTATTCTTCTTCAAAGTTTTAAAGCGCTTTGCAGAAAATATCTGAGAATCAGAATTACTACGCTCATAACGTATTTTTATGAAAAGGATTTTACTAATTTCATCAAAAGCTGCTTCTGGTGAAAGTTTGTCATTATTGCGAATAATATTGTGACATTTGAACAATAGCTTTGAAAACTCATCACGTGTAAAAGCTTTTGTTTGCTTCAACAGCTTCTCTACTTCCTTTTGGTTACCAGCTTGCTCTGCATTAGGAATATCTACAATCTCATCCAATTTGTCTGGTATTTGTCCTTTTACAACCTTAAAGATACGAGTTTCTTTTAAGTTGGTAGTTACAAAGAAATCAGCATGTGCCCATGAAGCGTAGTTCATTCCTTGATAATAATCTTCTTTGTGTATCGTTACAGACTCTGCTTTACACTCCACAACTATCAAAGGATACTTATTTGCATCTTTGTCCTCTTTACTTCTCCAAACCACAATGTCAGCACGGGCAGCTCCTTGTCCACGCTGAGAATTGGAAACTTGTATTTCTTGGTCCATTTGACTTATAGTGTAGCCATAACTATCCACCAAACGCTTGATGTATGTTTGTCTAACCTCTTCTTCTGGCTTTAGTATAAGCCATTTGTCTTTTAGAGGAGCGTATATCTTGTTGTCTTTTATTTGTATTTCCATATTATTTTTTCTTTATTCTGTCCACAATAAATCATCAACTCTCACTCCCAATATCTTTGCCAACTGGATGAACATTTCAACATTGGGCTGGGCAACATTAGTTACCCATTTTGATATAACGGCAGGGTCTTTATCAAGGATTTCTGCCAGTTGTTTATTTGTCATTCCTTTCTCGGCAAGAACCACCTTTAGGCGATTGATTTTTTTACGTTCCATTCTTATATAACTTGATTGCGCCCATAAAATTACCCATTATTTCTTAGATAGTATGTATTTTAAGCAGAGAGTTGACAGTTTCTAATCAAAAAAACGTTTTTCAATTCATTTTTTATCTTATAATTTCAATTCAGGCAAGCTATTTATCGCTTCTGTCTTCAATTTATCCACTGCACGAGTGTATTTCTCGGTGTGCTTTAATCCACTATGCCCTAAAAGACTTGCAACGGTTTTGATGTTCGCACCATTATTGAGAATATTCACTGCAAAGCTATGGCGGGCGCAATGCCAACTGATATGTTTGTTGATTCCTGCACGTTTTACCCATCGTTTGACAGATTTACAACAACTCTCATACGAGGGAAGATTGAATATGGAAGAATCCAAATCGGCAGGTGCTTCGCCTATCAATGACAGTAAACCATCGTTCAGAGGAATGACGACACCACTATGTGCCGAATATCCTTTGGTCTTATTCTGCTCAAACTTCAATAGGCGATTGGTGTAATCAATGTTCTTATAGGTTAGATCTTTCACATCGCAGAAGCGCAGACCACAATACAGACAGAGGATAAATGCTCGTCTGACATTGGGGTTTTCATTATCGTAATGGCATTGAATCAGTGATTGGATTTCATCCATAGACAACACATCTTTACGCAAAATCTGCTCATCCACCTTGCACACCACACCCTTGCAAGGGTCTTTCAGCATCACTTCGTGGTCGATTGCATATCGCACAACCTTCTTGAAACGCTGATAGATGCTCTTTGCTCCTTCGCCCACGCTCCGTGATTGCAGATACTCCACAAAGCGTTCCATCATATCCTTGGTTATCAAGTCAGGTTTAATACTAAACTCATAGAGAGGATATTGCTCTTTCAGAAAATCCTTAAAACGATTCAAGGCTATTTTTATCATTCGCAGGTCTTTCTTGGTGTAACTGTCAATATACGCCTGATAATAGTCCAAGAAATTGATATCTCTATCCTTCTTCAAACGATAGCCGAGCATGCTCTCCTTAAACTGTTGTTCACGCTCCGCTCGAATTTTGGCAGCCAGTGCAAGTGTTTCCTTGTTCTGTTGTCGTTCCGCTGGAGTACGGGGCTTAGTTATCAAGTACAACTGCAAGTTTTCTTTTCGCCTGTTGTGTTTGATGTGAACTTTGGGCTTACCCACCATCTTACCTGTTTCATACAAAATAGGATTACCATTATCATCCAAAACAGGTGTTTCTTCTCTACCGAGATAATACTCCAGATATAGACTTATCCGACCATCAGACAGCACATTTTGCTCCAATTTCGGGTTTTCCTTTGCTTTATTTTCTAATTTTGCCATAATTGATAGTTATGTACCTGAATGAGTATCAAACCGAGTAAAATCATTAACTCGTTTATTTTCAGATGTTTTCTTATTTTGCAAAGATACTAAAAAGTTCCGAATATCAAAGTGTACTAAAAGTGTACTATCTAACAAAAAACAGGCAAAAAAGAGCAAAATAACTAAATATAAGAATATTGCAAACAACTGATTATCAGTACAATATATTCTTTTAGTTTCTCTTGTTTTCACCACCTTGTACCGGGTCTGGGTACAAAAGATAGCTTGATAGTCTCTTGATTATCAAGCTTTTTTTATATACCTTTGTGTCCATTAGGTGTGTGTTAACTATGGTTTCCTTTTGTTCAAAGGGTTAAGAGATGGTGAAAGAGATACTTTTAAGAGTGGTTAAGTTGGTAGGAATGCTTATTGTAATGGTGTTCTTGCTGTGGAAAGTGATGGCATGGCTGGGTGTAGAAGACTGGGGACAATTGATACAGATGGTGTTGATGGCTCTTATTATATTGTTCTCGTCGTTAACAAATGCTGAGCGGGAGTTTACAAAGATTGTGCAATCATTGGATAAGGAGGTGACAGATAAGAGGCTAGTCTACCATAGTTTCTTGCGGAATCGGGTACATTATGTTTGCTCATTAGTTGATTTTATGACTACTTGGCAATTTAGTCCAGTGATGGTTTGGAGTGTTTGTTTGTCATTGCCTGAAACCACGGCAAGGGATTTGTGTGCGACAATCATTGAGCGATTAGAGGATTATCTTCACCATGAGTTGGGGTCTAGAGACTCTAAGCTGACTTTCAATCCACATGCAAAGTATTTTTATTTACACATTAGTTTGATAATGTCCACTGGTAATGCAAGGTCTTATCTCCCTAAGGTGCAGGCTTTCATGGAACACATGGTAGATGAATATGAACTATCGAAAGTCCGGCAATTTATTCATGGAGAGAGTAATGGTGTAAACTATTACTTGCGTTATGAGGCGGGGGATGTCACAGATTCGTTCTGTATAGATAAGGGTGTCGTTTGTGATTTGGAAGACTATGATTTCCTCTTATTGCTCTCTGATAATGAAGAAGATAACAAGCAACAAGAAGCAACAGAAGTGCTGATTAGCGAGCAAGAATATGAAGAAAAGAAGCTAACTGGCATATAGTTCCTCGATACCTTTTGCTTACCTAATTAATAAGGTGTGTACATATCTTCAGCAAGAGAGCCTTAGTTCCTGTGAAGCGGAGGCTTTGCTTATAGGGAAGAAAGCCTTTCGTGGAGGTAAAGGGAGGCTTAGTTCTTATTCAATCGTTTTGAGTTTTGTGGTCACACTGTCATTTTCTTTGTCATTCTAAATGCTCTTCCCTCACAATATAGGCTATATTTTAAGATTGACAGCAACCTTTTCCCAACGTTTATAGTATAGATATACAGCAGAAAATAGTATCTTTGTCGCAGATAATTCATATCGTTTTATGGAAAAAAGTATCGTTGACAAAAACTTTCCTCTATGGCTAAGAGTCCTATCTTGGGCATTCCTTTTGCCCGTTCTGTTGGCTCCGTTAGTATTCTATGGGTCTATCTTCTTATTTGACAATCCGCCAAGTGAATTGGAGGCTCTCGGTATCTTCTTCCTCATTAATTCCTATTCTTTGTGGCTCATAGGCGTTGTTAAGTTGAGTGGTGCTCTGTATCGGCGTTATCATAAAGCGTATATCTCGATTCTTCCTAATGTCCTTTTCACATTGATTATCAGCTTATTAATAACCTGGATAAGTCTTCGTCCTGTTGATCCTTCTACATTGGATGAGTATGATTATAGGATATTCCGCAATACACCTGTTGCCGAACTTGCCACTGCGGTGCAGGCTAATGATACGATGGAGATCAATCGTATCTTATCCACTCAACCAACACTTGTGAATTATCAGGACACTATCTATGGTCAAAGTCTGTTGATGTTTGCTTGCATGGATGGTCATTTAACTATAGTAAGAACCTTATTGCGCCATGGTGCCAACCCTAACCTCTATGAATGGTTAGAAGGTAAAACGGCATTGATAAGCCTTTGCAATAAGGAGAATCCCACTGAAGAGCAACTCAAGATAGCAGAGGAATTACTGCGCCATGGTGCTGTGGCAAAGCCAATAAAAGTTAAGCTAAAAGCATATCAACGATTTATTTCTTCCGATGTAGGCGATACCACCTATGTTGAACCATTGAGTACGGCTGCTTCATGGAGCACAGTTCCTATGGTAAAGCTATTGTTGAATTATGGTGCAGATGTAAACTTTCAGAGCCAATACACGATAGATGACATTGCTTACAACAACCCTCCAGCTGTTGCCCTAGCGATGATAAGCGAGCATTATCCCATCGTTGTCTGTCTTTTGGAACATGGTGCTAACCCGCATTTAACGTTCTATCAAAATAAAGAAACACTGCTATCTCTGGTCGAGAAGAAGCTGAAAGAATCCGATCTTCCCCCTTACGATAAAGCTCAGAAAGAGCAGATTAAGCGCATGATTACAGCATACGACCGAGAACATAAACACCATTATTAATGTTATGTAACCACTTGATTTGTCTTATCTATATAGTACGAATGACGTTATTTATCTATAAACTCTTGGCAAATCGACCTTTTCTTCTTACCTTTACACCAAATTTGAACAACGAAGAATATGAGTTACAACTTATTAAAAGGTAAACGAGGTATTATTTTTGGAGCCCTCAATGACAAGTCAATTGCATGGAAAGTAGCTGAAAGAGCAGTAGAAGAAGGTGCAACAATTACCCTTTCTAACACTCCTGTCGCTGTGAGAATGGGTACGGTGAGTGCCCTTTCTGAGAAGTTAAATTGCGAGGTTATTCCTGCAGATGCTACTAATGTAGAAGACTTGGAGAACGTGTTTAAGCGTTCAATGGAGATACTTGGCGGTAAGATTGACTTCGTACTCCATTCAATCGGTATGTCTCCTAACGTTCGTAAGCACCGCACTTATGATGATTTGGATTATAAGCTGCTTGATACAACACTTGACATTTCTGCTGTATCATTCCATAAGATGATTCAAAGTGCTAAGAAGCTTGATGCTATCAGTGAGTATGGTTCAATCGTCGCATTAAGTTATGTAGCTGCTCAGCGTACGTTCTATGGTTACAATGACATGGCTGATGCAAAGGCATTGCTTGAGAGTATAGCTCGTAGCTTTGGCTATATTTATGGTCGTGAGCACCATGTTCGTATCAATACCATATCGCAGTCACCAACCATGACAACTGCTGGTTCTGGTGTAAAGGGTATGGATAAACTCTTCGACTTTGCCGATCGCATGTCTCCATTGGGCAATGCTAGTGCGGATGAATGTGCCGACTATTGTATCGTAATGTTCTCTGACCTCACCCGTAAGGTTACGATGCAGAACCTCTATCATGATGGTGGCTTCTCTAACGTTGGTATGAGTCTCCGTGCCATGGCAACCTACGAGAAGGGTCTTGATGAGTACAAGGACGAGAACGGCAACATTATCTACGGATAAATAGGAAACCATAAGATAAGGTTACTTATCACCTTATAATATAGTAAAAGCTCCAGCAAGTTTCGATTTACTGGAGCTTTTGTTGTAACTGATGAGATTGTATTCCCTAATGCAGTCACATATTATCTACGACATTGTTGTTAGATATTCCCCTCTGTTGCTGAGGCTGATGTTATTATTTCTTCCTACCGAAGTCGGCAGGTATCTCGCCCCATTGCTTTGTTTCCCATTTGATAATAGGAGTGGTGACGTTGTGCGTCATGAGCCATTGTTCTGCCCGTGCAATGATTTGATACAGCTGTTCTGTTGCGGAATTGCGGGTTAATGTCGTCTTACACTTCTTCTTCTTAACCCATAGAATGGCGTTATACGAATCACTATAGATGACTTTATCCTTGATTCCCTGTTTCTCCATCAAGGCTAAAGCATGTACAATAGCGAGGAACTCTCCGATGTTATTTGTACCTTGTACTGGTCCGAAATGGAAGATTTGAGCTCCTGTTTGCAGGTCAACACATTGATATTCCATTGGTCCGGGGTTGCCAGAACAGGCTGCGTCGACAGCCCAAGCACCAGCCCCCCTCAGTCCCCCCGAAAGGGGGGAAGCCCCAGTTTGCTGTAGTTGGGGGTTAAGTTTGATGTCTGACTGATTGCTAGTTTGGGGACTCGGTGAAGTGTTTATTTGAGAACCAGCTATTGGGGGCGTATTATGCGAGTCTATTGCCATTATTGTTCCTTTAATCTTGTTGATGACGTCTTCCATTTGATTGAATATCTCTTCATTGGTGAAACGGATAACAGTGTAGCCTTTTTGCTCAAGGTATTGGGTTCGTTGTGTATCCTTTATAACCTGTTCCGCTTCTTGATGATACTTCCCGTCAATCTCGATGATTAATTTGTGTTTGAGGTTAATGAAGTCGGTTATGTATTCACCAACGATATGTTGCCTACGAAACTTATACCCGATTTTCTTCTCTTTAAGGTAATGCCACAGCAGTCGTTCAGCTTCTGTGGCATATCGTCTATTGTGAATTGCATTGTTCTTTAGCAATTCATATTCCATATCATCAGCAGTTTCGTAGATGTACATAAAGTATGGTATAATATTTATCCCACCTTATCCAATTAGTCTCCCTCCCCTTTCGGGGAGGGTCGGGGTGGGGCTGTGGAGTTGGGTCAGGGATGGGGCTTCTACATCCTCTCTGGTACCTCTATGCCGAGCAATGCCATGCCATTCTTAATCACCTTAGCCACGTTCTTAGCCAGTACGAGGCGGGTGATCTTCTCTGCTTCGGTATCTGCATTGAGGATGCTATAGTCGTGATAGAACTGATTGAACTCCTTGGTCAGTTCGTAGCAGTAGTTAGCAATACCACTTGGACTATAGTCTATACCTGCTTGTGCAACAGCTGCACCGAAGTCGTTGAGCTTCTGAATGAGCGCAATCTCTTTCTCGTTCAATGGTGCGTCATCGGCGAGTGATGCAGGAAGAGCAATGCTCTGTGCCTCTGCTTTACGAAGAATACTACGGATACGAGCGTAGGTGTATTGAATGAATGGACCTGTATTACCATTGAAGTCGATTGACTCTTCTGGATTGAAGAGCATATTCTTGCGAGCATCCACCTTTAATATAAAGTACTTCAGCGCACCCATACCAACGATACGTGCTATCTCATTCTTCTCATCCTCGGTAATTCCTTCGAGTTTATTTACCTTATCCTCGCTGAGTGTCTTTGCGTTCTCTATCATTGACGCTACCAAGTCATCGGCATCAACAACAGTACCCTCACGACTCTTCATCTTACCATTTGGCAATTCAACCATACCATACGAGAAGTGAACCAAGTCCTTACCCCACTTGAAGCCCAGACGATCCAAGAGGATTGAAAGCACCTGGAAGTGATAGTTCTGTTCGTTACCAACGACATAAATCATCTTATCAATAGGGTAATCATTGAAGCGCATCTCGGCAGTACCAATATCTTGTGTCATGTAAACGGATGTGCCATCCTTACGCAAAAGGAGCTTCTGGTCTAAGCCTTCATTCGTGAGATCAGCCCAAACAGAGTTGTCTTCTTTACGAATGAAGAGTCCTTTGGCGAGTCCTTCCTCCACCTTCTTCTTACCAACGAGATAGGTATTTGACTCATAATAGATCTTATCGAATCCAACGCCCAAAGCCTTGTAGGTCTCATCGAATCCAGCGTAAACCCAACTGTTCATCTTCTCCCATAAGGCACGAACCTCTGGGTCGTTATGCTCCCACTTAACGAGCATCTCGTGTGCTTCTTGTATCAATGGAGCCTCTTGTTCGGCTTTTGCTTTCGCATCGTCGGGTGTCATACCCTCCTTCTCATACTGCTCTTGCAGTTGTTTGCACTCCTCTTTGAAGTGCTTATCGAATAGTACATAGAAGTCACCAATCAAGTGATCACCCTTCTTTCCAGCCTTTTCAGGGGTGATACCATTGCCCCACTTCAGCCAAGCCAACATAGACTTACAAATGTGGATACCGCGGTCATTGACGATATTCGTCTTTACGACCTTATTGCCATTGGCTTCCATGATTTGAGCCAATGACCATCCGAGGAGGTTGTTACGCACGTGTCCAAGGTGGAGAGGCTTATTGGTGTTAGGTGAAGAGTACTCAATCATAACAAGCGGACTGTTTTCAGTCACTGACTTCTCACCGAACTTCTCATTCGCATTAATGTCGTTCAATAAACCAACCCATGCCGCTTGAGCAATAACGAGGTTAAGAAAACCCTTCACAACGTTGAAGTCGGCGATAGCCTTACAATTCTTCTTCAAGTACTCACCTATTTCCTGTGCCGTATCTTCAGGCTTCTTGTGTGAAGTCTTCAGTAGAGGGAAGGTGACAAGCGTAAGGTTTCCTTCAAAGTCACTACGTGTCTTCTGTAGTTGAATCATCTTTTCTGGCACCTCAACACCATATAACTCCTTGACAGCTGCTCGTGCCGCAGCGGTAATTTGTGCTTCTATCTTCATCTTTGTTTGTCGTTTTATTCTGTTTGCAAAGTTACGGAAAATCAGTTGAATAATCGTTCTTTAAACCATAATTCGTGGTAGTATTTCGCAAATCTCAAGCCCGAATCCAATGTAAAGCAGAGTATATCCTCACAGGCTATGACGTTTTATCATTGGGATTCCGTTACTTTCTCAATATATTATCGTACATTTGTAGGCGATAATTAACTCCTAAATAATTACCATTATGTCTAAAAACTTACAGAAATGGGCTTATGCCCTCTTAGCGAGTGTGTTTACTCTTACAATGTGTTTCAGCTTTGCTTCTTGCAGTAGTGACGATGATGACGACAACAAAATCAGTCCAGTACTTTACAGCGAATTTAATGGTGAAGCCTCTATCAATTATCCGCTTAATCTAACGGGAGAGTTTGTTGGGATATCCATTCCATTGAGTCAGCTGGGAAAGAAGGTTGATTTGACCCAATCAGGAGACTGGACAGTAGGTGGATCTATCGTTAATGGGCTCTATACTTACGATGATCACTTCTTCCAGGAAGGCAGTTTTGTCTATCTTCGACGCATTGATGAGCACCACGTCGAGATGCGTTTTAATTTCGTATGGAAGAACGGATCGAAGAGTGGAGGGTACAAGGGCAAGGTAACAACACGCAAGGATGCGTTAGACCTGGCTCGTCGTAATCGGAATAATTAATCTGTATCTCAAGTAAAGTTTCACTAAGATGAGTCCTTATCTCATCTTAGTGAAACCTTACATAACCGCCTTTTTCTTTTATGTAATCAATCAGTTCGGCAAAGAGTTGGTTCTGTCTTAGCGTAGACTCATTGCCTGTTAAGATGAGTTGTTTGCGTGCCCTTGTGATAGCAACATTCAACTTTCTGTCTATTGCTTGCCCCTCTTCATAGAACGTGTTAGCCGTTAGGAAATCGAGTTGATAACGACTCTGAATCGTGAATGAATAGAGAATTACATCACGCTGACTACCTTGATAGCGTTCCACTGTGTCTATGCTAATACCCTCCAGAGCAGGAATCTCCAACCGCTCTATCTCTTTTCTAATCATAGCAATTTGATTCCTGTATGGAACGATGACGCCCACCGACTTCTGTGGGTCGAAGTCCTTGCTCATTTGTCGGTACAATCTGCGCAATAGGTCGGCGATGATTCGTGCCTCGTCAGTGTTTACCTTTTCTGAAATGTTCAGTTGCTTGCACGGCATAGAAGGAATGAAAATCATGCGATGTGCCTTTAGCATATTGTCTAAAGCGTCTTCGCTCTCCTCGTTATAAGCTAACTCCGTTTCCAACTGATGTGCTAACGGCACACATTCCAGCTGTTCCTTTGCATAGAACTTACGATTAGCAAAGTCGGCAATATCGGGGTGCATGCGTCCTTGCTTGTGTAGTGTCCCTATGAAATCGGTTCTTCCAGCTGCCCTTTCGGTGAGGATTAGGCGTTCAAATAAGGAGTTGGCACACGATGAAAGATGGATGTTCTCAAGTACAGACGATGTATTCTCCACATCCGCCTCCCCCTGCTGTTGCACCACCGCAGGCAGTTGTTTATGGTCGCCTACCAGTATAAACCGATCTATCGCACGCCCCTCCTCCTGTCGGGCAGTCAGTATTCCCACGATATTCGGCTCTAGTATTTGGCTCGCTTCATCAATGATGACGAGGTCAAAGTGCTTGATGTTAAAGAGAGCCGAACGACTATTCATGGTCGAGGTAGTGGCTACGATGATTTGCGCCTCAGCTAAGGTGGACTTAATACTATTGAGGGTTGTATTCTCATCAAGCACCTCTTGCAAGAGATGGTCACTATATTTCGGATCGCAACTATACTCGTTACCAATGCGGATGTAATCTAGTTCGTGCTCAGAAAGCATATTGCATATCTCGTCAACAGCACGATTCGTGTAAGCAAGGAGGAGGATAGAGCTTTGTCCATTGACCTTTGGGCTGTGATCATTGGGATTGGTGCTTTGACCTTTGGGCTTTTCAGCCAGCTGCTCAAGCACAAGATATTGCAGAGCCTGCGATGTCTTACCTGTTCCAGGAGGACCAATCAAGAGGAAGTAGTCCTGTGCCTGCTTTGCTTTCAAGATGATATCATCGTAATCGGGGTGGTAACTACGCGACAAAACAAGGGATTTGTCAGCACGTGGCGCACGCTGTCCAAGGAGTAATTGCCGCCGTTCCACATCAGAGGTGATGAAGGTATAGAGGCTACGAATAGCCGATGTGCCCCCAATATCGCTCCCTGCATGCTCTAAGGCAAAGCACTCTCCAGCTATAAGATTCGGATTCTGTTGCCCGTCGTTGAGGTGCACTACGATGGACGAAGTATGTATCTCTTGTAAAGAGCCTTTGAAGAGAATGCTCTTACGCACGTCTGGTTCCTCATTCTTCTTATACGCATAGAGATAAACCATATCCCCCCTGCGGAAGTTCGGGAGGAAGTCTATGCCCTGTTGCGGTACGTTGAGCGTAATAGTATCATATCCGTTGAACGAGCTACTACAGCTCTTATCCGTTATCGTAAGTCCCGTGTAGATATTTCCCGTATCCTTCTTCTCCGCCAGAGGCATGTTCCAAAGGTCGGCATTACTATTCCCCACGCCCTCTTGTGCGCCCACCTTCGATACCAGTTGCTCCTTAATAACGAAAGTCATCATACGTGTGAAGTAAGCACGCTCCAGTTCGCTTAGCCGATGAAGGGGTGCGAGCACCTCCGTAAGTTGTGGTAAGAGGTATCGTTGATAGAACGCATCATTCTGCTTCTCAACATTCAGCACCTGCGGAGTCAGTAGTGGCAATAAACGATGAAAGCCATTCTCCGCCATCCAATACTCCGTTGCCACGGCTTGATTACGGAACTTTATCGCCTCACGAATGAGCTTTTGTAGCGGTTCAACCTCAAGTAGTCCGTTCGGGAGAGGGTATTTCGAATACATTAATTCTATGTGTGCATCCTTTGGATTCAGCTGGAAGTTGTATTGCAATATACCATAGTAAAGCAAGAGTTGCACGTAATGCTTCTCCACATGGAGCGAGCCATGCGGGTTCTTATACTGCCTTTCAATAAAGATATTCTTACCAGATTTCTGCTCAACTAACAGCTTTAAGTCGGTTGTCATGAGGTCTATTCGTCCCTGCAAACCTAATCGTTCGCACACGAAAGACGGCTCCAAGATGGCTTTCTCACGCTCGAACGACTGGAATAACTCGTTGACTATCTCCTGAATATTCGCTACCTGTTGTTCAGCGGCTTGCTTAAACTCCACTGCATTGAAGTCGGGACAGGTGGCAAAGTCCAATGCCTTCTCTCGAAAGTTCGAACGGAAGGTGTCCTTGATGGTATAGTCTGTGGGATGATTGATGATATCGTCGAGTGCAGAACCCGCAAAGTTACCCAGTACGATATGCTTGTTATTAGGTCGCTCGCCCATCCGCTTTACCGTAAAGAGCAGTGGGTGGTGCCCATAACTCTCAAAGCAATTAGCGATGGAGGATATGTCTACGAGATAATCAGGCTCTACGACTATCAGACGTGGAATCACCTTCTTGCGTGTGACAGTGCAATCAAGTAAGTTGAGTTGCATTCCCTCACGCAGAAGAGAGCGCAGATAACTAAAGTCCACATACTCGGCTGTGTTCATATAGTCCACCGTCAACAACTCCTCACTGCTGTCTTGATTGATTACGGCAACCTGTATCGTCTGCTCATCCCATTCCCTAACAATGCAACGGATGTATCGGTAGTTCGCAATCTGTATGTTCTCCGTGATACGTCCGTGCGTTGGCAGCTTGCCCACAAGCGTATCGGGGATAGCTTCCTGGAATACGGCAGAGACGAAGAGGGCGAGTGCCCGACAATCATAAGCGATGTCGTCGGGCAGAATAGGAGCTGCGGAATTACTGTGCCGACGCATTTTGTGAATTGCCACAACGTCCTTCGGCGCAATGTGATGCAGTCTGCAAAGAGCCTCTACCTGCGATGAGAGGTTGCCAAAACCATGCTTCGTCTCTTTCAATCCCTCGTAACATGCTATGACAAGCGTCTCGTGCATGATGCGTGCTTGGGCTTCTGACGGAGCCGTGAGAATATCAGCAATACGTGTGAAGAGTTCGTGTGCCATCGTTGATAAGCCTTTCTTGTTTCTCTGATTGTTATGTTTTATGTTCTTGCAGAATACGAATAACGTTGTTACGCAATACGTTTCTCCTTCCTACACAATACGTGTTGAATTGTTATTCCCTGCGTCTGCCAATCGTTTCTAAGGCGTGTTCCGTCTTTTAGTGACGTGAGTTACGCTATTTTCACCATGGTGAAACCTGTGTCTCATCACGATGAAACCTGTGTCTCATCATGATGAAACGAGTGTCTCATCATGATGAAACAACAATAAGGCACGTTAGAAACGAATGAGATACACATGAGAAACGAATGTCATGCACGTTAGTTATGAATGGGATATGCGTTAGTTACGGAGGTTATGCCCGTTAGAAACGAATAGCAAACCCGTTAGGAACGTTTTTTTAATACGTTAGAATCGGATTGCAAACCCGTTAGGAATGGTTTTAAAATGCGTTAGGAACGAAGCGGAAACACGTTAGTAATGCGCCTAAATCATTGTCCGCCCAATCGTTCAAAGTAAGTGATAACGTCTTCCCACGTCTTAAATTCGTCACTGCCAAAGCGGAGTGCCGTACCGAGGAAGTCGTCATGGGCGGTACTACTAATAAGGTAATCGCCGTATAGGAGCTGTGGTTGGTTGGTAAAAATAGCGTGATTCCATGCAGGCGCACTGAAGGTTTCCTCTATCCAAGCCTGTTGTTCGCTGATAGCAGTGGGCTGATTGGTGGGCGCAGGACAAACGAAATAGACGTTGTAATTGTCGAGTAATAGTTCATAAGCCTTGTGTAAGCTCGACTTCGGTTTGCCGTATGCGTCCGCAAGCGTATCCTTGTCGATGAGAACCGTGCGCCGTTCGCGCCCCTCCTGTCGGTCGTCAATCCATCGGATAACAGGCATGAGATAATGGAAGATAGCCTTCTCAATGAGCCGATGTTCACCATGGAAGTGGATAGCCTGTGGGTAATGCTCGCTGAAGAGATCGAATGTGTGTACGATAGGGTCAGCGTCGCCGAATAGTCCGAAGACACGTTCTTGTTCCTTTTCGTCAACCTGCTTGAAGCAATTCTCCGTCATATCCTTGTACTCTTTGACGAGAGCTTTGGTCACGATGACCTCTTGTATGCCATCTTGACGTACGTTCTGGAATACTTGCTTGCCCATCATATTGCTCTCGGTGATGGTTGCGCCCATCTGAAAAGCAGGGTTCACGCAAATGCGGTCGGTGCCATATAGCATCTCGGTGTACATTCCGCCCATGGAAGTACCTATGATTAAGTCGGGTTGCTCGGCGTCAACAAGATTCCTAAGGAGCGTCATTGCCTCTTCAGGATGTATGGGTAAGTCGGGTGCAATGACGGTAGCTTGGGGCATATAGTCCCTTAGTATTTGTGCTGTGTGGGTGGAACCGGCTGACATGAAGCCGTGTACATAGATGATTTTCTTCCCTACCATGAGGTCGGGGAAGGTCTTTTTATATTGATTTTCCATTGTTCTTTATTAGGAGTTAGGGGCGTGATTCTTAGGAGTGTCATCCCTCTTTGCCTTGTGGAAAGGTGGGGGTGGGGGCTAAACGATGGGTAGACTGATACCATTTATCTTCTGGTAGATGTCTAAGGCATAGATGTCTGTCATGCCACTGATGTAGTCTAAGACTGCCATAATGCGTGTTTCAAGATCCGAGCTTTGGATGTCATACTGACTGGAGAAGCTCCGGATGAGTTGTTGACTGTGGAAGTGGTTAGGCTCCACAGCCGCTCCAATGAGTGCCTCCATCAGTGTTTCCATTATCTTATAGCCTGATAACTCTACGTCAAGGACGGTTTTACTGCGATAGATACGGTCTACTGACACCTGTGAGCAGTGCTTGTAAGCCTGTCGGGGAAGCTCTGATATGTGTTCGATAAGCGAGCCTTTGAAGGTGCCTGATAGTATCTCAGCCTCGTGTTCAACAAATGCTTTGACACATTCAGCCTCTAATAAACCAACGGCACGCGCCCGGAAGTAAACCACTTGCTCGTTCCTATCGGTCACACCTTCCTCCTTGATGTTCTTACGAATCGCCGCTCTCGTGTCTTCGTCGAAGAAGCCTAATAGCAAGTCGGTGGTCTCCTCAAAGGATAGGAGCTTGAGCTTGTGTGAATCCTCGATGTCCATAATCTCGTAACAGATATCATCCGCAGCCTCCATGAGGTAGACTAACGGGTGGCGCACATACTTGATACCCTCTGCAGAACATTCCTTCTGCATGATACCGAGTTCCTCCGCTATCTTCTTGTAAGTGTCTTGTTCGGTTTGGAAGAAGCCGAACTTCCCATGTTTACCTGCGTAAGACGAGCTGAAAGGATACTTCACAATACTTGCCAAGGTGGTGTATGTCATTACAAAGCCGCCCTCCCTTCGCCCGAGGAAACGATGCGTCAATAGGCGGAAAGCATTGGCATTACCCTCAAAGTGGGTGATGTCATTCCAGAAACGAGGGCTCACATGCCCCTGCAACGCCTTGCCTTTGCCCTCTGTGAAGAACGACTGGATGGCTTTCTCACCACTATGTCCGAACGGCGGATTGCCCATGTCATGCGCATAACAAGCCGTCTGGACAATCGTTCCAATCTCTTCAAAGAGCGTACCACGCAACTCTGGATGGAGTTCCGTTAGTCTATGCGCCACGTCGTCACCAAGTGATTTGCCTAAGGAAGCCACCTCAAGCGAGTGAGTGAGACGATTGTGCACAAAGACACTACCTGGGAGTGGGAACACTTGGGTCTTGTTTTGCAGTCGACGGAAGGGTGCGGAGTAAATCAGGCGGTCGCTATCACGCTTAAATTCAGAGCGGTCGTCGTGCCTTAACGCATGTCTTCTTTCTTGTCCAAGACGCTTGTTGGAGATGAGTTGTAGCCAGTTCATGAGGCTTGCTTGTGGTTGGTTTGAAGCTAATGACATGTTTCTAAGGGTGTTGAATATTGAATGTTTGCAATAGAGCGATAGATGTTCTAAAATGCATCTATCTGCTTGTTATGCCCCGAAAAGGCATTCGCAAAAGTAATTAAAATTGGCTAAAAACCATCTTTTTACGTACTAAAAATGTATGAATGTGGCATTAATTGCTTAATTTTGTACCTTATTATATAGCGATGATAAAGATTAAAGTAATCAATAAAGGGCATCAGCAGCTCCCTGCTTATGCTACTTCTCAGAGCGCGGGGATGGATCTCCGTGCTAATATTGAAGCCCCAATAGTGTTGCACCCAATGGAGCGCAGGCTCATTCCAACAGGCTTGCATGTCGCTTTGCCAGTTGGTTATGAAGCGCAGGTACGCCCTCGCAGTGGTTTAGCATTGAAGCATGGACTGACTGTTCTGAACTCTCCTGGTACCATAGATGCTGATTATCGTGGTGAGATAATGGTCTTGTTAGTGAACTTCTCTGCTGATGACTTCACTATTAACGATGGTGAGCGTATTGCCCAAATGGTGATTGCTCGTCACGAGCAGGGGGAGTTCGTGGAAGTGGAAGAGCTTGACGAGACAGAGAGAGGAGAAGGCGGTTATGGTCATACGGGGGTAAAGTAAGGTAAAGGAAAGGATAGATCTCATGTTTGATAACTTTAGATATATAACCACTAACATGCGTAATACACTTCTTGCATTGGCTTTGCTGGGTGGCTCGGTGGCTACACAAGCAGCAGAGAAGGATAGTCTTACCATTGCAGACTACTTCTATCTCGAAGGGCTTCGACAGCAGGAAATGGGAAATCTAACGGCTGCTTACGATCTTCTTAGGCATGCACACGACTTGAATCCACGCTCGGCAGCGGTTTACTATCAGTTGGCTGGCTACTATGTCAATATGAAGAACGATGCTTTAGCGCGTACTTACTTTGAGAAGGCAGCGTCACTGGATCCAGAGAATGCCACTTATCAAGAGAAGCTCGGACAGTTATATATCACGCAGAAAGACTATCCGAATGCCATAAAAGCATACGAGCTTTTGTACTCCTCCTATAAGACTCGCGTTGATGTCTTGCAACTTCTCCTTCAGTTATACGGCTCTCAAAACGACTACAAGAAGATGATTAACGTCCTTGATCGTATAGAAGTTCTTGAGGGGAGTAGCGAGCAGATCTCATTAAGTAAGATGCAGATTTACGAGCAGATGGGCGATAAGAAGAAGGAGTATGAGTCGCTAAAGTCGCTCGTTGATGAGCACCCGCTTGAGCTTGACTATCGTGTGATGTTCGGTAATTGGCTACTGCAGAATGGTAAGAAGAACGATGCTTTAAAGGAGTATAAGAGTGTTTTGAAGGAGGAACCCAATAATGCACTTGCAAAGCTATCAATGCTTGATTACTATCGTTCCATTAAAGATCAAGCAACCGTAGATGAGCTTACCAACGAATTACTACAGTCTCCTAAGACAGAGAAAGAGACGAAGATGACACTCCTAAGAAACATCATTTCGAGTGACCAACAAGCGAATATCTCTGATAGTGCAAAGGTCATGAATCTCTTCTCTCTGGCACTTTCTACGAAACAGGAGGATGCGGACTTGATTATGATGAAGGCTGCTTATATGGCAATGAAGAATATGCCTAAAGCAGAGATCAATCGCGTTTACGAGCAAGCCATTGATGTGGAACCCGATAACTCACGTGCTCGATTGGCATTGATACAGAATATCTGGGCAACAGAAGATTATGATAAGGTAATAGAGATATGCCGCCCTGCCATTGAATATAACCCTGATGAGATGGCTTTCTATTACTTCAAAGGCATGGCAGAGTTCCAAAAGCACGACATTGATGCGGCACTTGAAACATTTAAGAAAGGCGTAGGACAAATAAAAGAAGATAGTGATCCAGAGATTGTGTCAGACTTCTATGCAATCCTTGGAGATATCCTTCATGAGAAAGGAAAGGCGTCTGAAGCCTTCGCTGCATACGACAGTTGCTTGAAGTGGAAAGCGGATAACTATGGTGCTCTGAATAACTATGCTTACTATCTAAGTGTGGCGAATAAAGACCTTCCACGGGCTGAACAGATGAGCTACAAGACGATAAAAGCAGAGCCCAATAACGCTACTTACCTTGATACCTATGCTTGGATTCTTTTCCAGCAGCAACGTTATGAGGAGGCAAAGATATACATTGACCAGGTACTGCGCAATGACAAAGACCCGAGCGGGGTTGTGCTTGAGCATGTGGGAGACATCTATATGAAAACTGGCGATACACAGAAAGCATTGGAGTATTGGCAGAAAGCAATAGAGAAAGGCAATGATAGCAAAGTATTGAAGGATAAGTTACAACAAAAGAAATACATAGCAGGATGAAAAGAACTAAGATATTACTTGCAAGCATGGCAACGTTAGTGTTGGCATCGTGCGGTACACATAAAGCCATAGTAAGGCAACAACCAGTCTTGAAGACGACTCCCAGTGAGACTCCTCACGCGTCGGTTGATTCCACGAAGTATAAGTTAGCCTTTGTGCAGAATATTGCTGACTTGGCTCTCTACCAAAAGAACGTGGTGTCAAACCTCTCTTTTACTATTAACAATGGGCGTAAGGACATCACAGTTCCTGGTATCTTGCACATGAGAAAGGATGAAGTTATACGCTTACAACTGCTTATTCCGCTCCTTCGCAGTGAAGTGGGACGCATTGAGTTTACGAAAGATTACGTTCTTTTCATCGATCGCATCCATAAGCAATACGTAAAGGCTAGCTACGATGAAGTGGGCTTCTTGCGCGATAATGGTATTAACTTCTATACCCTCCAAGCGTTGTTTTGGAACCAGTTATTCATTCCTCGTCAGCAAAGAGTTGCCGAGGCTGATATGTCGAAGTTCTCTGTTGATTCCAAAAGGTGGGAAGTTGATGGTAGTGCGCACATCCGTTTGAAGGATGGGAAGATGTCTTATGACTGGGTAATACCCGCTGAATATCGTTACATCTACAACACTCTTATAACGTATAAGAGCTCAACTCATGGAACTTCAGAACTCTCTTGGCTTTATAGAGACTTCAAACCCTTTGGCTCAAAGATGTTCCCTGCTACACATTCTGTCACAATCGAAACTCCAGCTATTGGTTCGCGACCAGCTAAGGAATTATCAGCAACATTTGAACTAAACGACTTTAGCGATGCAAGTGATTGGGAAGCTTTTACCCAACCATCAGATAAGTACACTAAAGTAAGCGTGGAAGATATACTCGGCAAACTAATGAACTTTTAAATGAAACGTCTTTATCTTTTATTCTTATTATCGACAATGGGTATGTTGACAAGCTATGCGCAACATACTAAAAAGCATAAGGTGCAGCAGAAAACGGCTGTAACTCAACCCGTACAAGCCAAGCCTTCTGTTGGTAAAGAGCAGAAGCAAGCATCGGCAAAAGGGTATCAACAATCCGTAAAAGCACAACAGGCTCCTATAAAAGGGCAACGTCCTATGCCTGTAAAAGGGCATCAACCAACTCCTGCAAAGGGGCAACAGGCAGCTCAAGTACCTGCGAAACAACCTTTACATGGCAAGTTGAATCCTCGTAATGCGCATAATGCAAAGCGTGGAGCGAAGTCTCCTGGATATGTAACAACCGAAGAGATTAAAGGTTTGCAACAGCAGAATCATAAGTTGCAAAAGGAGATTAAGGAGCATGAAGAGGAGATGAAGGTCAAGCAAAAGGATGTTGATACACGATTGGAGAAGATAGTTCGCCTTGATACAGAGATTGGTCAGCATCAGAGAACGATTGATACTATCGCCACAGACATCAAAGGCTTGGATAGTAACATTGGTATATTGAAAGGTCAGTTGGCGTCTTTAGAGGCGCAATTAGGCGAGCGTCGCACTCGTTTCATCCGTTCCATGCGTTACATGGCACGCCATCGTAGCATTCAAGATAAGCTTATGTTCATCTTCTCTGCCAATAGTTTGACGCAAATGTATCGTCGTTTGCGTTTCGTTCGGGAGTATGCAGCTTATCAGAGGGCGCAAGGTGAGTTGATAAAAGCTAAACAACAGCAAATTGATCAGAAGCATTCTCAGTTAAAGGAGGTACGTGTTGACAAGTCTACCTTACTCTATAAGGATAAGAAGATACATGCTCAAATGGAGCAGAAGCGTGTTGAACAGCAGACGGTTGTAGCCTCTCTTCAACAAGACCAAAAGGTTCTTGAAGGTGTGATAGCACAACGCCGCCAACAACAACAGGCGTTGAATGCACAGATAGACCGCCTTATTCAAGTAGAAATACAGAAGGCTAGGGCTCGTGCCATAGCAGAGGCTAAGGCACAAGCTGCCGCTCGTGCAGCTGAAGCTAAGAAGCGGGCGGAGGAGATAGCACGCAGAAAAGCGGCTGCAGAAGCGGCTGCGCGTGAGAATGCAAAGCGTATAGCAGAAGCGAAAGCACGTGAAGCTGCAGCGAAGGCAGCGGCTAAGGCGGCTGCAGAAGCGGCTGAGAAAGCACGTCAAGAGGCTGCAGCAAAGGCCGCAGCAGAGCGTGCTGCAGCAGAAAAGGCACGTCAGGAAGCCTTGCAAAAGGAGCGTGCAGCTGCTCGTGAGCGAGCTTTGCGCAAGATAGAAGAGCGTGAGGCGGCGGCTCGTGAAGCACAGGCAAAGGCTGAGGCAAAGGCTGCAGCCGATAAAGCACGTGCTGACCAGGCTGCTCGTGAGGCTGAATCAAATCGTGCAGCTGCCGAACGTAAGGCTGCAGCCGACCACGATCGAGCAGAGAGAGAGGCTGCTGCTGCAAGGGCTTCAGCTAATAATAACAATGATATGTTGAGCTCTGCTGACCGTGCGATGACAGGTAACTTTGCCAATAATCGCGGTCGTTTGCCTATGCCACTATCGGGTCACATCGTTAGTCACTTCGGTCAATACAATGTATCGGGGATGTCAAATATACGCCTGAATAACGATGGTATCAATATTAAGGGTGCTCCTGGAAGTGCCGTGCGCAGTGTCTTTATGGGCGAAGTGAGCGGTATCTTCATGGCAGGGGGAATGAGTGTTGTGATGATAAGACATGGTATTTACATCTCTGTATATGCTAATTTAGGTTCTGTAAGCGTCAGCAAAGGACAGAAAGTGGGTACTGGTCAGACCATTGGAACGGTTGGGTCAAGTGGTATTCTCCAATTCCAATTGCGTAAGGAAACTGCTAAGTTGAATCCAGAGCAGTGGTTGAGATAATTTGAAATGAAACCCTTATAATTTTGAAGAGAGCCTCTCTTTGTAGCAAGGAAAGGCTCTCTTGATAACAAGGAAACGCCCTTTTCATTTGGAGAAGGGCGTTTCTTTCGTTTTAATAGGGTTTGGTTTGTATTTGAAGTGTAGCCTTATTAGGAATTTTATTGTCCTATTCTTTCCCTTAATCAAGCGATAGAAGCAAAGGTGGAAAATGTAATTTATTATCTAATTTATTTCCTTCTTTGCGGATAAATGTCTATCTTTGCGAATATAAAAAAATACCAATAGCGATGCAAACAAACTGTCATCTCTCCGTTCTTATACATGAGCAAGCTAAGAAATACGGCTCTAAACCAGTGTTGACATTCCGTAACTTCGGTAGTCTAGAGTGGAAATCGGTTTCATGGAATCAGTTTTCTATGCGTGTAAAGCAAGTCTCTAACGCACTACTTAATCTAGGACTGAATCCGCAGGAGACGATTGGCGTGTTTGCACAGAATTGTGTTCAGTATCTGTATACAGACTTTGGTGCCTATGGCGTGAGGGTGACTAGTATTCCTTTCTACGCTACTAGCTCCGAGCAACAGATACAGTATATGATTCAAGATGCAGCAGTTAAGTATCTTTTCGTTGGTGAGCAAGAGCAGTACGACAAGGCACATCGAATCGCAACGTTGTGCCCTACACTTGAAAAGATAATCATCTTTGATTCGAGTGTACGCATTAGTTCGCATGACCCAAATAGTATTTACTTTGAAGACTTCCTTAGATTAGGTGAAGGTTTACCACGTCAATCGGAGGTAGAAGAGTGTTGGCAACAGGCTAACTACGATGATATTTGTAACATACTATACACTAGTGGAACCACAGGAGAGAGCAAGGGCGTAGTTTTGACATATAAGATGTATCATGCAGCTTTGGTCGCTAATAACAAGTGTGTGCCTGTTACTGAGAAAGATCGAGTGATTAATTTCCTTCCATTGACGCATGTCTTTGAACGAGGATGGGCTTATCTGTGTTTGTCGGAAGGTGCACAACTGATAGTGAATACCTATCCGAAAGAGATACAAGATAGTATGCGAGAGACCCACCCAACGTGTATGTCGGCCGTACCACGCTTCTGGGAGAAGGTATATGTTGCTGTTAAAGCCCGCATGGAAAGCTCAAGTGCAATGCAGCGTAAGCTCTTTTATCATGCACTGAACGTTGGTAGGAAGCGTAATATCACTTATCTAGCCCGTGGAAAGCGTGTTCCTCTAGCATTAGAGATGGAATATAAAGTGCTAAACAGAACTGTTCTCAGTTTGGTGCGTAAGCAGTTAGGATTGGAAAATCCTAATATCTTCCCAACAGCAGGTGCTTATGTATCACCAGAGGTAGAGGAGTTTGTGCACAGCATTGGTATTGATATGATAGTAGGATACGGACTGACAGAGAGCCTTGCTACTGTAAGTTGCGATCATAAGGGTGAACCTTTCACGATTGGTTCGGTAGGTCGTCCTATTGAGGGCATACAGATTAAGATTAGTGAAGAGGGTGAGGTGATGCTCAAAGGAGACACGATTACACCAGGATACTTCCGTCGTGAAGCCCTAAATGCTGATGCCTTTGATGCAGATGGATATTTCCACACAGGTGACTCGGGCTATTTGAAAGATGGAGAGTTGTTCTTGAAAGAGAGAATAAAGGATCTTTTCAAGACATCTAATGGTAAGTATGTGGCACCACAGATGATAGAGTCAATGCTATTAGTTGATAAGTTTATCGAACAAGTGGCTGTTATTGCAGACCAACGGAAGTTTGTTTCGGCTCTTATCGTCCCTGAATTTACCGTCTTAGAAGACTGGGCAAAGCAACAGAATATACCATTTGAGAGTCGTGAAGAGTTGTGCTCAAATAAGAAGGTGCGTGATATGATGGCTGAGCGTATCGAAACATTACAGCAGAGGTTAGCACCTTATGAACAAATCAAACGCTTCACCTTGTTGGCACATCACTTCTCTATGGAGAATGGTGAATTGACAAACACGTTGAAACTGAGACGTGGCGTTGTTAATAAAAACTATCAAGCTGTGATAGATAAGATGTATGAGGAGTAGTGCAAACACTTGATAGTAGTGAATGAGAAGTTGATAGTTGAGAGGAGAAAAGATTAACGATGATAACAGCAGACCAGCTTAAAGATATAACAGAACGTACCGAATCGCTACATAGATACTTATGTATTGATGAGAAGCGAATCGAATTCGAAGAGGAGCAACTACGCACACAAGCACCCGACTTTTGGGATGATCCGAAGCGTGCGCAGGAGCAGATGAAGAAGGTAAAGGATATTGAGAAGTGGATAAAAGGCTATGATGAGGCTCGCAGTCTGACTGATGAAGTACAGTTAGCAGTCGACTTCTATAAGGATGAATTAGTAACAGAAGAAGAGGTTGATACCGCTTATAATAAAGCGTTAAAAGCGATAGAGGACCTTGAATTAAAGAATATGCTCCGTCAAGAGGAAGACCCGATGGAGTGCGTAATGAAGATTAACTCCGGTGCAGGAGGTACCGAGAGCCAGGACTGGGCATCAATGCTCATGCGTATGTATATGCGTTGGGGAGAGGCTCACGGGTACAAAGTTACCATCTCAGATATACAAGAAGGAGATGAAGCTGGTATAAAGAGTGTGACAATGAAGTTCGAAGGTGGAGAGTATGCCTATGGGTATTTAAAGAGCGAGAATGGCGTTCATCGCCTCGTTCGTGTTAGTCCATTTAATGCACAGGGAAAGCGTATGACGAGTTTTGCCAGTGTGTTTGTTACGCCACTGGTAGACGATACTATAGAGGTATATGTCGATCCCGCACGTGTTAGCTGGGACACTTTCCGATCGAGTGGAGCCGGTGGACAGAATGTCAATAAGGTTGAGTCTGGTGTCCGCCTACGCTATCAGTACGAGGATCCTGATACTGGAGAACAAGAAGAGATACTCATCGAGAACACAGAGACAAGAGACCAACCTAAGAACCGCGCAAAGGCTATGCAGCTCTTAAAGTCGCAACTCTATGATCGCGCAATGAAGAAGCGTATGGAGGAGCAAGCCAAGATTGAGGCTGGAAAGAAGAAGATAGAGTGGGGCAGTCAGATACGTAGTTACGTCTTTGATGATCGACGAGTAAAGGACCATCGAACCAACTATCAAACCTCTGATGTGGATGGTGTTATGGATGGAAAGATCGATGATTTCATTAAAGCCTACTTGATGGAGTTCCCCGTTGAAGGACAATGATAAGTGAAAAAGTTATCCTATATAATATTAACCTTTGACCACTTGCTGTTCGATAAACCGAATAGGTCGTGTCGACAAAAGTAGGTCTTTTAAAATTGAATACCTATGAGTGAAAGAAGTAAAGTAAATCGTAAGGTTCGTGAAGAGAAACAAGAAAAGCAAGCAAAGCGTGTTGTCTTTTGGATTGGTGCAGTCTTGATTCTTCTTACGTTAGCGTATGTAATTGTCGTAACAGTTAATAGTTAATGAGCGGACTGGAGATAGAAAGAAAGTTCTTAGTGTATAAGCGGATGGATTGGAAGTCCCTTGCAAGCAGTTGTAGTCATATACAACAAGGCTACTTTGCGGCTGTCAATACTGTTCGTGTGCGTATTCGAGACAATAAGGGATACCTTACTATAAAAGGACCATCGCGTGATGGAGGCTTATCTCGTTATGAATTTGAGAAAGAAATAAGCTATCAAGAGGCTCAACAACTCATGGCTCTATGTGAACCAGGCGTTATTGATAAGCATAGATACCTTATTGAATATGCTGGACACACGTTCGAAGTAGACGAGTTCCACGGAGATAACGAAGGACTTGTTATGGCGGAGGTGGAATTGAAGCGTGAGGATGAAGCCTTTGAGAAGCCTGACTTCATTGGAAAAGAGGTTACGGGCGATCGTAGATTCTATAATTCTCACATGCGGAGAGCCCCTTTTATCCTTTGGCGTAATACTTTGCCAGAAGAATACCGATAAGCAATGCGAGGGTAGAACCAATCCCATCAGCGACAAAATCAAGCCATTCTCCACTGCGTCTACCGCTTGTGCAGGTGGCTTGCAACACTTCTATAATGCCTCCCATGGCTATTGGAAAGAGCCAAACCCAGTAAATAAGGCTGCTGAGTTTGGCTTTTTTCATTGCTCGGAGCTGTTCGGACAATATGAGCAGCCCTAATACTAGATATAAGACAGAGTGTGTCCACTTGTCGATTAGCCTTACATGACTTAGCGGGTTGTCGGGTATTGGAATGAAGCATAGTAGCCATATAATAACAATAAACGCACAACTGAATCGGTAATGAGTTAGTAAATTCTTCATAAAAAGCATATTTTACTTCTAGATTGATACAAAGATAGAGAATTATTAGTAATTTTGTACAATCTAAAAGAGAAAGTTTTATGTCACAATCAAATAGAGTTAAGTTTGCAAGTAAGTTAGGAATGATCCTTGCAACAGCAGGAGGTGCAGTTGGGTTAGGCAATGTCTGGCGTTTTCCCTATATGACAGGGCAGAATGGTGGAGCCGCTTTTATCCTTATATATTTGGCTTGTATCCTTCTATTAGGGCTTCCTTGTATGATTAGTGAGTTCATCATTGGGCGTCATGCGGCATCTAATACGGCTCGTGCCTATAGTAAGTTGGCAAATGGAACAGCGTGGAAATGGGTTGGATTCTTAGGTGTTCTCACGGGCTTTCTAATAACAGGTTATTATGCAGTAGTGGCTGGTTGGTGCTTACAATACAGTGCGGCATCAGCAATGAATAGCCTTCATGGAACGCCAGAGTTCTTTAAGTCTTACTTTGCAGACTTCTCCACAAGTGGATGGAAGCCTCTCTTGTGGGTCATAGTCATCCTTTTTATAACGCATTATGTGATTATTCATGGTGTAAGAAATGGTATTGAGCGAGCTTCAAAGATTATGATGCCAGTGCTATTCATTCTTTTGTTGGTGATAGTAGTGGCTGCTTGCTTGTTACCAGGAGCCTGGAAAGGTGTTGACTTCCTGTTGCGTCCAGACTTTACAAAGGTTACGAAGGATGTATTTCTTGGTGCGCTTGGGCAGTCGTTCTACTCTTTAAGTATTGCCATGGGCTGTATTTGTACCTATGCTTCATATTATAGTAGGCAGACAAAGCTCTTAAATTCGGCAGTACAGATAGCTTCTATAGATACATTAGTGGCTATTTTAGCAGGTTTAATCATCTTTCCTGCAGCTTTCTCTGTGGGGGTCAATCCTGGTAGTGGCTCTTCGCTCGTCTTTATTACCTTACCCAATGTTTTTGAACAGGCGTTCAGTGGATTGCCAATAATAGGATATTTCGTTTCATTCTCCTTCTATATCCTACTCTCATTGGCTGCCCTTACATCGCTGATATCGCTCCATGAAGTGAGTACCGCTTTCTTTCAAGAGGAGTTACACATATCCCGTTCGCGCGCAGCAATGATTGTTACGGGCTGTTGCACATTGATTGGAGTCCTATGTTCGATGTCTTTAGGACAATGGAAGTTCCTCAATATCGCTGGTCGTGACCTCTTTGATGTGTTCGACTTTGTGACTGGACAAATCTTCTTACCCGTTGGAGGCTTGTTAACTTGCCTGTTCTTGGGTTGGTATGTACCGAAGAAGATAGTAAAAGATGAGTTCACTAATTGGGGCACAGTACGTGGAACTTTCTTTGGAGTATATTACTTCTTAGTGCGTTATGTATGTCCTTTAGCTATATTGATGATCTTCTTACACCAATTTAATGTGGTGTAAGAAGACATTAACAGACAACCTTTACCTTGATTGAAAACCTATAATAAATACGCTATGAGCCTTAAATCATTCTTTTATTTACAACGGTCTGACAGGAAAGTCATTCTTAGTTTGGTCATATTAATTATGCTCTGCCTTATCACATCCGTCTTTATTGGTGAGCAAGTGACTGAAACTTCAGCTGTAGACGGAGATAGTTTGGCGCGGAAAGGATATTCTGCTCGTTCGCAACAAGGCATTCCTTATGAGGTAGTGACAGAATCAGGAAAGAGACTTTTTGCCTTTGATCCAAATACAGCAACAGCCGAGGAATTGCTACAACTGGGATTATCTGAGTTTCAGGTACGTAATATCTTGAAATATAGAAGTAAGGGCGGTGTATATCGAGCACCGATGGATTTCGCCCGTCTCTATGGTCTTACACGCAAGCAGTATTGTGAGTTAGAACCTTATATAAGAATAGGTGACGATTATCAACCTGCTTCAACGCTTGCTTCTGTACAATCTTATATTGCGCAAAAGGAGGCAGATAAGCAAGCGGCACATGAGGCTTACGAACAATATAAGGCAACGAATACGTACAAGCCGTATGTCTATTCTACTCGAGATACGGTCCTTTACCCTTTGAAAATAAAGTTGGGCGAGCATATAAACCTAGTCTCTGCAGATACAAATCAGTTGAAGAAAGTGCCAGGGATAGGCTCTGGGTGGGCAAAGGCTATCGTTAATTATGGCAAGCGATTAGGTGGTTATGTTGCTACAGGGCAACTGCTTGAGATTGAGGGATTCCCCGAAGAGGCGTTACCCTACTTCTCTGTGGTCAATCCTAAGCCTGAAAAGCTAAACTTGAACACGCTTTCTTTGGGCAAGCTACGCAGTCATCCGTACATAAACTTCTATCAGGCACGGGCAATCTGTGACTATCGTCGATTAAAAGGAAAGCTCACCAGTCTGTCACAACTCCAACTCTTAAAGGACTTCAATGCCGAAGCTATTGATCATCTTCGCCCTTATGTGGAGTTTTAATAATGGATAAATCCATGCGGAGCCAAACCTTGTAATCCTCCTTCTAACCTCCCGCAACCTCTCCACACTTCCCCATAAACCCCTAGCAAACAGCACTATTCACTCCCCTCTCCATTCGGAGAGGGGTCGGGGGTGAGGCTTTTTTTCTTTCTTTTCCTTGCCCATTCAATTTATTCTTCTTACCTTTGCCGCCGTGAAACAATTAGCAATGACATATCAAGTGAACGAAGTACTGCAAAGAATTAT
>ERZ772786.14-NODE-14-length-85033-cov-4.844901_pt1 | contig 85033 bp, 84 predicted proteins | sample MGYA00511473_ERZ772786 | MGnify/ENA primary metagenome ERZ772786 (study PRJEB29015, sample SAMEA2738025) | human oral metagenome | biome: human oral; feature: human-associated habitat; material: saliva | place: China | collected 2252 ...
CTATACTTAACATCGTTATTCCTGCACCACAATGTGTTATTGGAAAACCTGTTTTATCAAATTGCATTTGGTCGGAAGACTTCGCACAATCAAAAACTTTTTGTACTTCTCCATATTTTTTTAATAAAAAATCGTATAAATTAACAATACTTTTTAAGGTGGGTCTTTCTTTATCAGTTGCCTGTTTTACAAGAAAAAATCCGTGTGCTATTCCCATATTTGAAAAATAATCAGAAAACTCTTTTGAAAATTTTATTGTTTCTTTTGTTAAAACTTGCATTACCGCATAATTTACACTATTATCTTGTAAAATCTTTAGGTTTGATAGTACTTTTTTTAAACTACCCTTACCTCTGGTTGGGGAATTTAATTCTTCCGTGTGTCCGTCAACTGATACTTGTATATCTATCTTATATTCTATAATTTTTTCAAGAACTTCCTTTTTTAAGATAGTGCCATTTGTAATGATTGAAATTGAAGGTATACCTGCCTTATAGATATCATCAATCAGTTTATCTAAATAGGGGTGCATCATCGGTTCTCCACCGATAAGAACAATATTTTGAGTATTTAATTTCACCAGTTTATTTAAAAATAATCTATTATTTTCTAAAGAAATGTAATTTTTATTTTTGGGTGCATAACAGTAAGGACAATGTAAATTACATGAGTAAGTAACATTATAGTAGACAGTACTTAAAGTATCAATTTGGTTAATGTATGCATTATACGAATTATAATTATTAAATATTCTAGGTTGAGAATCAAGTTTTTCCTCCCCCCTTGAAACATCTGAACAAGAAACATAGTTTCTTGTGAATTCATCTACTAAAACTATTTTTCCGTCTTTTCTATTATATCTATACATACCTACTCCTTAAAATCTAACAAGAAAATGTGAAAATAAAGTTATTTTTGCTCTTAGCGTTACAATAGAACTCAGAATATTAATCAACCTTTTTATTCAAAAGTAAAAATATCTCTTTTTACATTTTCTTGTTTTATTATTTAGGCGCCAATTTCTTCTTTCTTAACAACGGCCATAGGTAAATTTTGCACACTTTTTTTAGCCGCCGAACAGGCAAAGACTTCAAGAATTTTGTCTGTTTGCGTTAATTCCCCATTTTTTTGATTTTGATTTGTTTTTTTACTATTCATTTTATTACCTTCTTTTTATGATAGTTGATTAATATTAAATTTATCTCCAGTTTTTAACTGGCAACTTCATTATAGCACTCTGAAAATTCTGTGAAAAAGTTTTGGAATATATGCCAAAAGATAATTTTCTTGCTGGAAATCCTTGGATTATAACGCCTTCTTAATTTTTTTATTTTCTTATATTATCGTCAGTTCTTACCTAATCTTCTTAGTTACTGATTTAATAAAATAATAAATTTATTTTTCTTTTGTCATATATTCCAAAAGTTAATCGAATATAAAAAAATACTGACAGAATTTCTGTCAGTAACTTTCAAAATATATTCCTAAATTAAAATCTTTAAATATTTTTGATGACAATGCTGTCAGTAAATGCTATAATTAGTTCAATTTACTGACGGAGGGCTTGGGTGAATGAATGAATAAAATATTTCCTAAAAAATTACAAAAAGGGGATGAAATCCGTGTGATTTCACCTAGTTCTTCTTTGACTCGGACTGGAAAATTTGAAGATAAATTAAAAGCAAAAGCTCGTCTTGAAGCACTTGGTTATCAGGTTACTTTTGGTCAGCATATTTTAGAAAATGATTTGCTTGAATCAAGTTCGATTAATTCACGACTTGCAGATTTCCATGCAGCATTTTCAGACCCTAATGTCAAAGCTGTTTTATGTACCATTGGTGGCTTTAACTCTAATGAACTTCTTCCTTATATTGATTGGAACATTGTAAAAAATAATCCTAAAATTTTCTGTGGATTTTCTGATATCACTGTTCTTCACCAAGCGATTTTCGCTAAAACTGGCTTGGTCACTTACTATGGTCCAGGTTATATTGCCTTTTTAATGGATGAATTACAAGACTTCCAAACTAATTCTTGGCAAAATGCAGTCGCTGGTCAGTCAAATTATTCTTTAAATGCCAGCGATTTTTACACGAGTGATGCTTGGTATGACCCCACTCAAGCTCGTCATCTTCAGCCTGCTGCCTGGAAAATATATAACCATGGCAAAGCGACAGGGGAAATTATTGGCGGAAATCTAAATACTTTGATGCTTGTGACGGGAACCAGTGCTCAGGTCAAATCCGATCAACCAATTGCTTTTTTAGAAAATGCTGAAGGTGAAGATTTTTATGATTGGGACCGAGAATTAGCTCATTTTTTACAAGTTTATCCTAATATTTCTGCCTTAGTCATTGGTCGTTTTCCTAAGGAAGAGGGGATGACCGAGGAAATTTTACACTTTATTTTAGATAAATATCCTCATTTAAAAACAATTCCAGTCGTCTATGATGTCGATTTTGGACATACTCAACCAATTTTTACTTTTCCTCTGGGAGGGCAAGCAGAAATTTCCACACTGCCTTTAAAAATTGAAATCTTAGAAGGCTAGAACATGAAAAAGGAGAGTCAAATGACTGAAGTTTATTTTATTCGACATTCACTTAGAGATAATGCAGCCTATGACGATATGGATGTTCCGCTGACTGCCGAGGGTGAAAAACGTGCACTCATCTTGGCTGATGCTTTTGCAAATGTATCAATCGAGCAAATTTTTTCCAGTCCATTTCAACGTTCTGTTCGTACCCTGAATCCTCTTGCTCACTCTAAAAATCTTGAAATTCAACTCATTTCTGATTTGAGAGAAAGAAATGTTGGCCATGAAATCGCTGATTTTTGGCCCTTTGCTAAGCGACAATGGAATGATTTTGATTATAAGTTTTCTGACGGAGAATCCTTACGTGAAGTTCAAAATCGTAATATTTCAGCCCTTGAACAGATTTTAGCAACTTCTAAAAATCAAAAAGTTGCAATCGGAACACATGGTACTTCTCTTTCTACCATTTTAAATTTTTATCAACCAGACTTTCAGTTTCAAGATTTTCAATCTTTAGCTGGAAAGATGCCCTATGTCATCAAAATGGACTTTGCTGAAAATAAATATCTGACCCACCAAGTCATTGAAATTGATTATGAGCAATAAAAAAAGTTACTGACAGAACTGCCAGGATATTCGTAATGTACTAAAGTACAAACGACTATCCTATGACATCAATTCTTGTCAGTAACTTTTTATTTTACAGTTCAATAATGTTTCCAGAATTCAAGTAAACAATCCACTCACAGAGATTGACCGCATAACCGGTAATTCGTTCTAAGTAAACCAGTGTCAACAAGTATTCTTTACCTGTTGTTACTGTTTCAGAGTTTTCTTTCATTCCGTCAAGAATTTTTTCTTGAATTTCATGACTCATACTTTTGATGACATATTGTTGTTCAGCAATTTCATGAGCCCGTTTATCATTGCCTTGAATGTAGGCATTGAGTGAAGCATCAACGATAGATTTAACTTTTTCACCGAGTAAGCTAATATCTTCTTCAACCACGTGAATTCTTTCTTCACCTTTAAGTGAAATGGTTGCCTTAGCAATAGATGCAACGTGGTCACCCATTCTCTCAAGGTCAGATGATGCTTTTAGAACGGTGATGATTGTTCTTAAATCGCTAGAAACCGGTTGTTGAAGTGCAATCATTTCTAATGATTGATTTTCAAGACTTTTTTCTTGGTCATTAATGGCATGGTCACCTTCAATGACTTGTTCAGCCAAATCACGATCATGGCTAACAAAGGCACGAACGGCCTTATTCAATTGAGCAGAAACTTGCGTGCCCATTGAGTAAAATTGATTATGAAGTTTATTAAGATCTTCTTCAAATTGTGTACGCAACATAATTACCCCTCTTTGTTTTTATAGTAATGTTATTATGATACATTCATTAAATCAACGCTATTTTTCTTTAATGAATGCTAATAAAATATCTCGCTTCACCTTTTGGCTAGACGGTCCATTCCATTTTAAAGTCAGCATCAAAAGCTGTCAGTAAAATTTATCCAAATTTACCAGAAATATAATCAGAAGTTTCTTGTTTTTCTGGATTTAAGAAAATACTTTTCGTATCATTATACTCAATCAGATTTCCGTCTAACATAAAGGCGGTACGGTCTGAAATTCGTGATGCTTGTTGCATACTATGTGTAACAATCGCGATTGTATAATCTTTTTTAAGTTCAAGCATGGTTTCTTCGACACGAGCCGCTGAAATTGGGTCAAGGGCTGATGTGGGTTCGTCCATTAGGATAATTTCAGGATTGACAGCAAGGACACGTGCGATACAAACCCTTTGTTGTTGCCCACCTGAAAGTCCAAGTGCTGAACTGTGCAAAATATCCTTAACTTCATCCCAAATATTGGCTGCTTTGAGTGAATTTTCCACCACTTCATCAAGAAGTGCTTTATCTTTCACTCCTTTTAAGCGCAATCCATAAACCACATTTTCATAAATTGAAAATGGAAAGGGATTGGGTTGTTGGAAAACCATGCCAATTTCTTTACGTAAATCCACAGTATCAACTTTAGGACTGTAAATATTTTTACCTTTATAATCAATGGCTCCAGTAATTGTTACTGTCGGAATCAAATCATTCATTCGATTGATTGAACGTAAAAGCGTTGATTTTCCACATCCTGATGGACCAATGAGCGCTGTAATTTCATTCTTATAGAATGTCATGTTTATCGTATTCAACGCTTTTTTCTTGCTGTAATAAAGCGATAAGTCGCTGACGGTTAAAACTGCTTCTTTTTCCATATTTTACCTTTTTATAAGTTACTGATAGAACTACTAGCACATTCCTAATGTACTAAAGTACAAACGACTGTCCTATGACGGACAAGTTTTTCGACAAATCAAGAATCCGTCAGTAGTTTTTTTACTGACAAAAATTCCGTCAGTAATTTTAAACTTTATTTTCTCTTAACCAAAGTGACCAGAAACATAATCTTCTGTTGATTGCAAACTAGGTTGAGTAAAAATTGTGCTTGTTTTATCATACTCAATCAAATCTCCTGAATAGAAGAAAGCTGTATTGTCAGAGGCCCGAGAAGCCTGAGCCATATTGTGAGTCACAATGATAATCGTATAATTTTCTTTAAGTTCCATCATTGTTTCTTCAATTTGCATTGTCGAAATTGGGTCAAGAGCTGACGCTGGTTCATCCATCAAAATAATTTCTGGTTTTACTGACAATGCTCTTGCAATACATAAGCGCTGTGCTTGTCCACCGGACATGGCAAGTGCGGATTGATTAAGATTATCTTTTACTTGATCCCACAAAGCAGCTTGCTTCAATGAAGTTTCAACAATCTCATCCAGTTTTTTCCTGTCTCTCACACCATCACGACGATGAATGAAGGCAATATTTTCATAAATTGATTTTGGAAATGGATTAGGTCTTTGGAAAACCATCCCAATTTGCTTACGAACTTCAAAAACATTCACTTTATTTTCGTTAATATTGACCCCTTCATAATTGATTTCGCCAGTCACCCGAGCGCCATCAATCGTGTCATTCATGCGATTCAAAGCACGTAAATAGGTTGATTTACCAGAACCTGAAGGGCCAATAAGTGCTGTGATTTCATTTTTAGGAAAAGACATTGTCACGCCATGGATTGCTTCTTTTGTTCCGTTATAGAACACACGCAAATCATTTGTTGATAATGCGATTTCTTCTTTCTCAGGCACCATAATTTTGCGCTGAGACCAGTCATATGTTGTTGCCATAATTATTCTTTCTCTATAAAATCTTTGATTTTCTTAGTTAGAAGATGTTAACTTCTTGTGAATTCGATTTCCAAGGAAACGTGCCCCCAAGTTAAAGAGGAGAACAAAGATAATCAATACTGCTGAAGCTCCTGCAGAAATTTGTTGTGCTGTTGAAATCGTTCCTTCGGTATTAAGTGCCCAGATATGAACAGCCAAAGTTTCAGCTGGTCTGAAAAGTGAGAGTGGCGAAGTCAAGCTCATCGGATTCCAGTTTGCCCAGTTGATTGGTAGGTTCGTTTGTCCAGCAGTGTAAATCAAAGCCGCAGCTTCACCAAAAACACGTCCTGAAGATAAGATAACCCCAGTAATGATTCCGGGCACAGCAGCTGGTAAAATGACTTGTGTTGCCGTTTCCCAACGGGACATTCCGAGTGCCAAACCACCTTCACGTTGTGAAGTTGGAATTGCTCGAAGTGATTCTTCAACATTCCGAGTCATCAATGGTAAGTTGAAAACAGTCAGTGCCAAGGCACCTGATAGAACTGAGAAACCAAGACCAAATTGTAATACGAAAATTAACATCCCGAAAAGTCCAACAACGATTGAAGGAAGTGAAGATAAAACTTCAATAGCTGAGCGAACAACACCAGTTAACCAATGTTTTTGATTCGCATACTCAGACAGATAAATTCCTGCGCCAAGTGATAAAGGAACAGAAATAATCAAAGTGACAATCAAAAGATAAACAGAGTTAAAAAGTTGGACTGCAATCCCACCACCTGTCAATGGATTTGACGCGGTGATGATAAATTTAGGATCTTTAAAGATAACTGGCAAACCTTTAATTAAAATATAAGCCAGTAAAAAAGCGAGGATAAGAACAATGATGCCAGAAAGGACATAAAGGACACCAGTGGCAATCTTGTCAGAGCGTTTAGCGTTCATTATTTAAGACTTCCTTTCTTAGCAATAGCACGCATTGCGAGGTTGAAAAAGAGTGACATAATCAAAAGGAGTAAGGCAAGTGACCAAAGTGCATTCAATTGAATACCAGGTGTTGCATTTGGAATTCCTGATGTCAAGATTGAAGTCAAGGTTGAAGCTGGTGAAATCAAATCTTTTGGCATCATTACAGCATTACCTACCACCATTTGAATAGCAAGAGCTTCACCAAAAGCACGCGCCATTCCAAAGATAACAGCGGTCAAAATCCCTGGTGTTGCGGCTCTTAGAAGAACACGCCAAATTGTTTGCCAACGCGTTGCACCAAGTCCTAGTGACGCTTCTTTATAATAAGAAGGGACAGCTTTCATAGCATCCACAGTCATTGAAGTTACAGTTGGTAAGATCATGACAAAGAGTACAAACACACCTGACAAGAGACCCAAACCAGTTCCACCAAAAACATTACGAATGGCTGGAACAACAACTGTCAAACCAATGAAGCCATAAACAACTGATGGAATACCAACAAGGAGTTCAATGACAGGTTGCAAAATTTTCTTACCATATTTTGGTGAAATTTCTGTCATATAAATTCCCGCACCAATCGCAAATGGAGTGGCAACAAGGGCTGAAAGTACAGTAACAATCAATGACCCCGTGAACATTGGCAATGCGCCAACTGCAGGTTTACCGTCAGGGCCAAGATTACCTGGTGACCAATTTGTTCCAAAAAGGAAACGGAAAGGATTAACACCATCTGAATAGAAAGTTGACAGACCTTTTTGAGCAACAAAGACAAGAATTGCACCTACAACGAAGACAATAAGGGCAATACATAAGAAAGTTAAACTCTTACCAAATTTTTCAAGTCTTGAATTTTTATTGCTTGAAAGCAATTTTTCTTTGATTTTTGAATTTTCCATAGGGACCTAACTATTTTTGTTAATTTGCATCTATCTGATTAATGCAAATGAAGTTATTGATTAAACTTATTGTGACTAATTTTTTTACTGACGGAGGTAAGTTTAATTTCCATCAGTAATTATTTAATTTTTTCAACATTTCCTTTAGCATCACGGTCAACCTTCATTTCAGAAACACGGATATAACCAAGCTGCTCTAGGGTTTTCTTATCATTTTGAACATATTTGATAAATTTATTTTCGATTGTGTTTTTACGAGATTTGTTGGTGTACATATGCTCATATGACCAAATTTTCCATGCATTAGTTTTTACATTGTCATAAGTTGGCGCAACACCATCAACATTAACCGCCTTTACACCGGGTTTATTAGTGTAACTGAAAGCAACATATGAAATAGCCCCTGGCGTTTGCCCAACTAATTGGACAACAGAACCTGAAGCATCTTGAGTTGGACCATTCACTTCTGTGGCACCATTCAAAGCATATTTATCAAAATTTACTCGCGTTCCTGAACCAGCAGTACGACCAATGACCGTAATTTTTTGGTCTTGACCTCCTACTTCTTTCCAGTTGGTAATTTTACCAGTGAAAATATCAATCAGTTCTTGTTGAGTCAAATTTGAAACTTTTAACTTTTTGTTGATAATTGGTGCAAAACCAATGACAGCAACTTTATGGTCAATAATTTTATCAACTGCTATTCCTGATTTTTCTTCAGCGAAAATATCAGAATTCCCAATCTGGAAAGAACCAGCCGCAACTTGAGCCAATCCGACACCAGAACCACCACCTTGAACCATAATAATTTCATCAGGATTTTGCTTCATATATGCCATAGAAGCATGTTCAACCATGGGTTGCAAGGCAGTTGAGCCACCTGCTGTGACCTGTTTATTTCCAGAACCACAAGCTGCCAATGCAAATAAACTCACACTGGCCATCAAAGCAATAAAAATTTTCTTCTTCATAGCTTAATTATACCATAATGGCCTATCAATGAGCGGTTGATGATAGCGTTCTTATGTAAATGTTTTGTAAATAATACGGGAAAATGCCCAACTCTGAAAAAGAGTGAGCAATTTCCTGTCTTTTAGGGAAAGAATTATGAAGAAAAATTTAAAGATCGTCTCTCATCAGTTCATCCTGTTTATGTTCACTGATAAAATTTTTATAAAAAAGGAGTCAAAATTTAAAATTTTAATTTATGAAGAAGAAAATTTTTATTGCTTTGAATCCTATGGTTATAAACTAATTTATTAATTGTTAAATTTACTGACAGACATAAATTATTTTGAAATTGACTTACTGTCAGTATTATTTTTTAGTGATATTTCCGTCAGCGTCACGTTCAACTTTCATGTCACTGATTGGAATGTATCCCAATTTTTTGATATCTTTGTTGTTTTCTGCCACATATTTAATGAAAGCTTTATCTGCTGCAGTTTCTTTCTTAGTATTGGTGTACATATGTTCGTAAGACCAAACTTTGTAGTCATTAGTTACAACATTTGCTTCTGTTGGCTCAACACCATCAATTGAAATATCTTTGATGTCTTTACTTGTATCAACATAAGAAAGTGCCACATATGAAATCGCTCCTGGTGTTTGACCTACCATTTGAACAACTGAACCTGAAGCATCTTGTGTTGGACCTTTAACCTCTGTTGCTCCACCAAGTGCAAATTTATCAAAGTTTACGCGAGTTCCAGAACCCTCAGTCCGTCCGATAACCGTAATTTTTTGGTCTGAACCGCCCACATCTTTCCAGTTTGTCACCTTACCTGTGAAGACATCTTGCAATTGTTGAGAAGTTAAGTTTTTAACATCAATTTTTGCGTTAACAATCGGTGCAAAACCAACAACCGCTACTTTATGGTCAGTAATTGCAGAAGCATCAATTCCTGATTTTTCTTCAGCGAAAATATCAGAGTTCCCAATTTGGAAAGAACCAGCTGCAACTTGTGTCAAACCAACACCAGAACCACCACCTTGCACAGTCACTTGAACACCAGTATTTTTTGCCATAAATTCTGTTGACGATTGTTGTGCTAATGGTTGAAGAGCAGTTGAACCTCCAGCAATAATTTTTCCTGACAGAGCTTTATCAGAAGAACTTGAGCTACTAGATGATGAGCCGTTTGATGAACCACAAGCTGCCAAAGTTAACAATGCACCAGCAGTAATAAGACCAACAAGAATTTTCTTTTTCATGAGAAGTTTCTCCAATTAATTTCTAAATAAGTTGTTAAGCGTTTTTGCTTACAAAACTATTTTATCATCGAAAGAAGGCACTAGGTGTAAACACTTAGTAAATACAAGGTAAATGGATTGTAAACGATATTTTTATCTTGAAAACTTTTTTACTGACGGTAAATCTGTCAATAAAATATGACAAAAAAGGCATATTTTAGCTGTAAATAAAAGAATTATTAGCAAGCTGACAATTCTGTCAGTAAAAAAATCACTGACAGATTTATCAGTGATTTCTTTAACGGTTGTAAGCTTTAATTTGTCTTGCAATATCCCGATTTTGTTCTTTACGTTTGAGCGTTTCACGTTTATCGTAATCTTTCTTACCACGGGCAAGCCCCATCAAAACCTTAGCAAAGCCATTTTTCAAATAAACTTTTAAAGGAATAAAAGTAATTCCTGTCCCTGATAATTCCTTATCAATCTTAGCAATTTCCTTTTTATTTAGTAATAGTTTTCGCGTACGTAATTCTTCAACATTAAAAATATTGCCCTGCTCAAAAGGAGCAATATGAACATTTGATAACCAAACTTCTCCATTACGAACTCTGGCAAATCCATCTTTTAATTGAATTTTTGCCTGACGAACAGACTTAATCTCCGTTCCTGTCAGCACAATTCCTGCTTCAAAAGTTTCGTAAATTTCATAATCATGCCGAGCCTTTTTGTTCTGAGCTAAAGGCTTATCTTCTGTATTTTTTACCATGCCCTCATTTTACCACAAAAAGAACATTTATTTAAGGATTTTTAATGACAGATAAAATCTCTCTGACCAACAACTCATAAGCCCTTGATGTAAAATGTAAACCATCAGCTCTCAACAAATTTTTAGGATTTTCAGAACCCTTCATTATCTGAAAAATATCAATCACCTTAAGCGATTTTTCTTTGCCTAAATTTAATGTGACTTCTCTAAAAAGTTCAACCTCGGAAAGCTTACTATAATGTGTCGGTTCATCATCATTATAAAAAGGAGGAGTAATTAGAACCGTTCTTTCTACACCTAACTGCAAAATCATTTTTAATAAATTTTCGCGAAATTCTGCCGGTCGAATCAAATGATAAGGTGAAGCATCATTTGCCCCAAAGAAAATAAAATTTAAGTCCGCTTCTTCCTCTAGAACATATTTTAGACGTAGAAGTCCACCATAAGTATCATCACCATTAATTCCATGGAGTAACACTTCCAACTTAGGCTCTTTTTCCTCGATTAATCTTGCAATAATATTTGACGAACCCCCTTCATCCATTCCAAAACCATTGGTAATTGAATCCCCAAAAATTGTAATCTTCATCTTAGACATCTCTTTCAAGTATTTTCATCATTTTACCATAAATATTTATTGACTCGTATCCAGAAAATAAAAAATATCGTAGAAAATCTACGATACTTATCTTTTTAAGCTAATTTTTCAGCAACTGCGGCCAAAAGTTCAGGAATTCCTGCTGCTTTTGAACCACCAGCCATGGCCATATCTGGTTTTCCACCACCACGACCATCAACAAAAGGTGCTAATTCTTTAACTAAATTACCTGCTTTTACATCTGATGACTTAGAAGCCACTAAAAGACTTACTTTTTCACCAATTTTAGCAACTAAAACAAGAACATCTGAAAGCTCTTTTTGTTTCCAAATATCTGCCAAATTACGCAAACCATTAGCGTCAGGAACAGTTACTTCACTGGCGATAAAGTTGAGAGAACCAGCTGTTTGCACATTTTTGAAAATTTCATCTGATTGACTTGCTGCAAGTTTTCCAGCCAAAGCATCATTTTCTTTTTGAGCTGTTTTAAGCTCATCTTGTAAGCTAGTAACTTTTGCTAAAACTTGTGAAGTTTGCGGCGCTTTAACCATTGTTGCTACTTCATTCAAAGTATTTTCAGCATCTTTAAAGGCTTCATAAGCTTTTTGACCTGTCACAGCAATAATCCGACGAACACCAGAACCAATTCCTTCTTCTTTAACAATCTTGAATAAACCAATTTCAGAAGTGGTTTGTGTATGTGTTCCACCACAAAGTTCGATAGAGTAGTCACCAATTTTTACAACGCGAACGTTTTTCCCATATTTCTCACCAAAGAGGGCCATCGCTCCCATTTCTTTGGCTGTAGCAATATCAGTTTCAACTGTTTCAACTTTTAATGATTGCCAAATTACTTCATTAACTTGACGTTCAATCTCAGCCAATTCCTCTTTAGTCACTTGTGCAAAGTGCGTAAAGTCAAAACGTAAGAATTCAACCTCATTAAGTGAACCCGCTTGTAGTGCGTGATTCCCAACAATATTATGCAAAGCAGCATGAAGTAAGTGAGTTGCTGTGTGATTTTTCACAACAGCAGCTCGGCGTTCTTTGTCAATCTCTAAAGTATAGCTTTCGCCAACTTTAAGTGGTGAAAGAGTTTCAACAGAATGAAGATTTTGACCATGAGGCGCATGTTGTACATCTAATACATTAGCCACAACTTTACCCTCAGCATCTTTAATTACTCCATGGTCAGCCACTTGACCACCCATTTCAGCATAAAAAGGAGTCACATCAAAAACAAGTTGAGCTTTCCCAGAAACTTCATCAACAATTTCATCGTCTTGTATCGCTACCAGTAATTTTCCTTGAGCAGTCTTATCTTCATAAAGGAATTCTGATTCTACTTCGATAGATGACAAGGTTTCATTTTGAGCGCCCATTGAACCACCTTTGACAACAGCAGCACGTGCACGCTCTTGTTGAGCTTTCATGGCTACTTTGAATCCTTCGTGGTCAATTTTGAACCCTTCATCTTCTGCCAATTCTTCTGTCAATTCCACAGGGAAACCATAAGTATCGTAGAGGCGGAAAATATCTGCCCCTTCAAGTCTATCTTTTCCTTCAGCTTTAAGATTTACCAAAAGTTCATCAATCAATTTTTGACCCGCATCAATCGTGCGGTTGAAAGTTTCTTCTTCACGATCAATAATTTGCATGATGAAATCTTGTTTTTCAAGCACTTCTGGATAATAGGATTGCATGATTTTCCCAACAGTCGGAACGAGTGAAGCTAAGAATTTCCCTTGAATTCCCAATTTTTTACCATGCATAACTGCGCGACGAAGTAAGCGACGTAAAACATAACCACGTCCTTCATTCCCTGGCAAAGCACCATCACCAATAGCAAATGAGAGTGAGCGAATATGGTCAGCAATCACTTTGAAACTCATATTTTCGCTGTCTGGGCTGTATTTTTTCCCAGATAGTTTTTCAATTTCACGAATGATTGGTAAGAATAAGTCTGTATCAAAGTTTGTTTTTCCGCCTTGAATAATGCAAACCATTCGTTCAAGTCCCATCCCCGTATCAATGTTTTTTTGTGGCAATTCAGGATATTCTGAACGAGGGATTGATGGATCGGCATTAAATTGTGAAAGAACAATGTTCCAGATTTCAATATAACGGTCATTTTCAATATCATCTGCCAACAATTTTAAGCCCACATGTTCTGGATCATAAACTTCTCCGCGGTCAAAGAAAATTTCTGTATCTGGACCAGAAGGACCAGCACCAATTTCCCAAAAGTTGTCTTCAATTGGCACAAGATGTGTTGGATCTACCCCAACTTCAACCCAACGATTATAAGTATCCTTATCAGCGGGGTAATAAGTGATGTAAAGTTTTTCCGCTGGGAATTCAAACCATTCAGAACTTGTCAATAATTCCCAAGCAAAAGCAATCGCTTCTTTACGGAAATAATCACCAATTGAAAAGTTACCAAGCATTTCAAACATCGTATGGTGACGTGCTGTTTTACCAACATTCTCAATATCATTTGTCCGGATAGCCTTTTGAGCATTAGTCAATCTAGGATTTTCTGGCACTACTGAACCATCAAAATATTTTTTTAGTGTTGCTACTCCCGAATTTATCCAAAGCAAAGTTGGGTCATTTACAGGAACAAGACTTTGAGAAGGTTCAATAGTGTGACCTTTTGATTTGAAAAAGTCGAGGAACATTTGGCGAACTTCTGCGGAAGTCATGGTTTTCATTATTTTCTCCTTTTATATAAAGTTTAAAGTCTAACAATAAACTTATTTCATATACTTTGTTAATATTTTCACAATAAAACAATAAAATTCTACCGTAAACAAAGGGGCGTATACAGTTATACCGCGGTACCACCCTTATTCACGATAGAATTTCTATCATCTTAGTTCGGTTGTTAAAGCAGTTATCGCTGCTATAAGCACTTTTTTTAACTTGCTCATTCTCACCATTTAGAGCTCTCTTTAAAGTTAATTTCTATCATTTAAATTATTTAGATGATGAAGAACTTGATGTTTGTGTAAATTGTGAGAAGAGTGATGCAAATGCAGATTCTTTCACAGTTACATTATTCTTTTTGAGGTATTTAGCAATAACACCACTTACAAATGTTGTATCTTGTTCTTTTTCAGTTTTAATGACATTTTGAAGTTCTTTTTTGTACTTGTTCATGTCAGTTCCTTTTTCAGATGTTTTTACCATTTCGACAATATAGTAAGAAGTAGCACCTGTTGATGAACTTGTAGATTCAATAACATCTGAAAACTCACCATTTTTCAATTTGAACGCAGCTGTTTGAACTTCTGTTGGGACACTTGTTGAAGTTGAATTAAATGTTACTTTGCTTTCAGCATTTGTTTTTTCAAAGCTTGCTTTACCAGCATCATCTTTTTTAGCGGCATCCAACGCTTTTGTTGCTGCATCTTTTGATGTTTCAGAAACAACATAAGCCGTTACATCTGGATGATAAGATTCCCAAGCTTTTTTAAGGTTAGCATCCGTATATTGAGTTTCTTTGATTTCATGGTCAATCGCTGCTTGTTCAAGCATTTGTGTACGCATGTATGGTGTGAAACTTGCTTCAGTCAAGCCTTGTTGTTGCAAAGCAGATGAAAATTGGCTACCATATTGGTCTTTGATTGACTTAACTTTTTTACTTACATCTTTATCAGTTACTTCTTTTCCAAAGTCTTTAGCAAAAATTTTATCAAAAGTTAAATTTTGAAGTAATGTATTTGTCGGTTGTGATGGAAATTGTTTGGCTTCCTTGTATAAATCAGAAACGCGAATGGTATCACCTTTCATTGTGATGATATCCTTGCTTGCTGAATCGCTACTTGAGCAACCAGATAAGGTTACCAATGCGGCTCCGGCAAAGACAGTAGTCATAACTAATCCGAGTTTTTTGAATTTCAAGATATTCTCCTTCGCATGATTCGATGTTTGTATTTAATATGTACCACAACACCCTTTTATTTTTAACTTGTTGCAATTATATCATAAAAAATTAAATAAAGCTTTAAATACACCAAAAAATGAATCAGCGAATTGACAACCTAAAAGTTTAATTTATGCTTTCTTTATCATCAATAAGCCATCTCCAAGCGGAAGAATACTTGTTAAATATCTAGGGTTATCTAAGACCTCATCAAAAAGCTTGCGTAATCCACGCTCTAACGCCCGCTGATTTCTTTTGATTTCCATAATTGGGGTCAATATTTCTCCACCTTGAAAAATATCATCCATTAAAATCACTCCGTTTTCAGACAGTAAATCTAGAGCAATTGGTAGGAATTCGATATATTTTGATTTAGCTGAGTCCATAAAGATTACATCAAATGGGCCTGATAACTCTCTCAAAATATCTGCAGCATCGCCCTCTTTAAGAATAATTTGGCTTCGATGGTCATACTTGCCCAGATTTTTTTGGGCTAAATCAATCATTTCAGGATTACGGTCAATTGTTACAATCTCCGCATTTGGAACCTCTTGGGCCATAACGAGAGCTGAAAAACCAATTGCTGTTCCAATTTCGAGAATTCTTTTTGGTTTCAACAAGCTTAATAGCATTTGAAAATAAAGAACTGTCTCGTGTGGAATAACTGGAATATTATTTTCTTTAGCAAACTTCAGTACTTCTGCAAGTTCTCCGGTTATTTGTGTTTGACTTGAACGCATCCATTCTACTAACTCTGCTTTGACAACTGGTCGATTCATCATGGGGTTACTTGTACGTTTATATGTTTCAACCATTTTTAAAGATGGACTCCTTTTTCAACTAATTTTTCTAATTCACTCAATCGATTTTCAAAAAGCTCAAAGGCGGCGTCTAAGTAATCACTAGATTCCATATCAACTCCAGCTTTGGCAATTACTTCTAAAGGATAAGCTGAGGAACCTGCCTTCAAATATTCAAGATATTTTTGACGATCCTCATCTGAACCATGAACAACTTTTTCAGCTAAGAAAGTTGCCGCAGCAAAACCTGTTGCGTATTGAAAAACATAGAAATTATAATAAAAATGCGGAATTCTAGCCCATTCATACTGAATTTCCGGATTTTCTTTGGCTGCTAAATTATAGTATTTTTCATTTATTTCGCCATAAAGTGAGTTTAAGTATTCACTTGTTAAAACTTCGCCGGCAGCATCTGCTTCATGAATTTTTTGTTCAAATTCGGCAAATTGACTCTGACGGAAAACAGTCCCACGGAAACTATCAAGCCAGTGGTTCAAAAGAGCGAAGCGCTCTTTATCATCTTTACTTTCCTTTAATAAAGTTTCAGTTAAAATATTTTCATTTGTAGTTGAGGCAATTTCAGCTAAAAAGATTGGATAATCCCCATAAACATAAGGTTGGCTTTCACGTGTGAAAGCACTATGCATTGAGTGCCCCATTTCATGAACTAAAGTAAAAAGATCATCTAATGTTTCTTGCCAATTGAGAAGCATAAAAGCATTGGTATCATAAGATCCACCTGAATAAGCACCCGAACGTTTTCCGATATTTTCTTCGACATCAATCCATCTTTGTTCAAAAGCTACTTTAACTTTTTCTTTATATTCTTTACCAAATATCGCTAAAACTTCTTCTGCTTTTTTCACTCCATCTTCATAGTTAAATTTATAATCTAAATTAGATAATGGAGTATAGATATCATACATCTTTAAATCAGAAATTCCTAAAATTTTCTTGCGTAGTTCAATATAACGATGTAAAAGTGGCAAATGTTGATGAATGGCCTCCATCAAAATATCGTAAACTTTTTCTGGAACAAAATTATTATCCAAAGCAGCTTGACGGGCTGAGTCATAAGAACGGATTTGGGCATTAAGATTATGGACTTTTACATTGGTCTGTAAGGTCTTTGCATAAGTATGCTGATATTGTTCATAATTACTATAAAGTGCTTGGTAGGCTGCTTTTCGTACTTCTCTATTCTTACTTTCCATTAATGAAGAATAATTTCCATGTGTGAGTTGGACCATCTCATCAGATTCATTTTTGACCATAGGTAACTTAATATCTGCATTATCAAAAATCTCAAAAGTTTCTGAAGGACTTTCAAAAATTTCACCAGCCGCAGCCAATAGCTTTTCCTCTTTTTGACTAAGAGTATGCGCTTTTTTAGCAAAAAGTCGCTCAAACATATGGTCATAGTTTTTTAATTTTAGAAGCTCCCCCAACCATTTGTTATAGACTTCTTTTGAAATTTTTAAAAATTCAGGTTCATAGAAGGCATAGACCTCTCCGAATTTCACATAAAGGGCTGTTGCTTTTGACTGATACTCCTGATACTTGGCCTCTCTGGTATCTTGGTCATTTTTCATTGAAGCATAAACATATAGTTTTTCAACTTGTTGAGAAGTGGAAAGCATTTTTTCGGTAATTGTCAGAAGACTTTCAGCTGAATCAAGTAAATGACCAGGGTCTGTCTCTTCAACGAGTGAAAGTTTGCTTTTTATTCTAGTTAGCTCTGCTTCCCATTCTCTATCTGTTTTATAAATTGTTGTCAAATCCCAAGTTAATTTTTCAGGAATTTCATTTCTATTCATAGCCATGAAGATCACTCCTTTTTACTCAAAATAATTTTTATTCATATTAAAAACTTATTAGCAGAATTTCATTTATTCATATCCTTCTTCTGCTTTTTCATTATAGCATAGAAACGGGGAGGATAGACTGCTTTAAAGCTATTTTGCTGAAAATTTATTAAAAAGTTTTCATAATAGAGTTTAATATTCTGCTTAATTTGAGTAAATTTATGTAAAGGAATTTTATCATCAAAAACTTCAAGTAAGTTCAATCCTAAAGGAACAACGAAAGAACGTTCAAAAGTCAAATTCAACAAATTTTCACCTCTTTGGTAATATTTTTCCTGAAGTTTCAACCATTTTGGTGAACAATAATAAAGTTGCCGACGAATAAATTCTGCTAGTTTAAGATCAACAATAAGTGGTATTGTCAGTAACTTTTGTGATAAAAAAGGCAGTCGTAATTGCTCAATAAGTCGTCCTTGCCCAAAAGGAATTTCTTCTTGTAAATAAATAATTTTCCCACGCAAATCTTCATGAATCAGTGACTTCAATCTCAGCTTCTGAGCTTTGAAATCTAACTCCCAATAATAGAAACCTCTATTTTCTGAAAAATAGACTAGATTTTTTTGAAGTTCTGTTATTTGGTCTTTTAACCATAAATCTTGTCCCATAAGCCAAAGCACCGTAAAACCGTGTACTTGATAATTTTCTGTCCGTTCTTTTAAACGTTTCATAGAAAGATGAGAACATTGAATTTCAATAGCTATTTTATCATTTACCAATAAATCTGGTCTCTGCTTAAGTTCAGGAAGATAAGCCTCAATTTCCACCTTATCAGTTTTTTTAAACCATTGATAGAGTTCTTTTTTTAACCCTAAATGTTGTTCAGATTCATTTTCAAGCCATAAATCGCAAGCACTGAGAGATTTATGAGCAAAGTGGGGCATCTTTATTTCACCATTTTTTATAAATAATTCTGATTTACAAGAAGGGCAAAAATATTTTCCTGTCAGTTCTTTTACTTCTATTTCTAATAAGTTTACTACTTGTCTATTTTCATCAATTGCTGTCAACATATTATACTATACGAAAAAAGTGATTATTTGTAACCAAAAAAGTTACTGACAGAAAGTTGTCAGTAACTTTTTATTATCTTTGATTCCAAAAATAGCCAATTTGTGAAACAATAGCAATACTCAAAAAGATAGCCACAATGATTCCTACTCGTATTATATGTTTTTTCTTTTCGTAATTTAAAACAGCAATAAATTCACGAATAAAAGCTGGAACCCGGTAATACATAGCAGTCTTTCCACCTCTCCCACCTTGGGCATCAATTTTTAGAGTTGCTGCAAAAAGGGCCGCTCGAAAAACATGATAATCAGAAGTGAAGAAAATAAATTTTTCCTTAATCAATCGAGAAGAAAAAACTAAATTTTCATATGTTGTTCTTGACTGGTCTTCAAGCATTGTTCGCTCAATCGGAAAGCCAAGAACTTCAACCGCATACCGTTGCATAGCTCTAGCTTCAGAAACTTTCTCATCAGGACCTTGTCCCCCCGAAAAAACTAAAATTGTTTCATTATCGCGGACAGCTTTGACCGCTGCTAATATTCGATTTCCTAATAATTTCCCCACATGTTCTCCCTGGATTAGTCCGGCACCCAGCACAACATGATAAGCTGCTCTTTGTTTTCTAACTCGTCGTCCATATACCCAACTAGATAGAAAGAAAATTCCAAATTGCCAGGCAAGATAAAGTGACAAGATTGGGTAAACCAATCCCAAAACTTTTAACCAAATCCAACTATCCGGTAATCTGCCCATTGACAGATGAATCCAGTCAACCACTAAAAAGGTCAACACAACAATAGGCAACAAAAGATTTCCGATTGATTTTGATTCCCTGCGCCACATTTTTATTGTCAATACAACAATACTTATCGGTACAACAATCCCAATTGTCATCGGTAAAATCAAAAAAATCAAAACCGCTTCTGCAATGAGAAGTAACATGAGCACCTTTTGATGTAAGTCGGTTAGCGCTAAACCTGAACCAATAATTCCATTAATAGTCACCCATAAAAAAAGTAAAGCAAAAAATGACAAACGCCCTAATCGTAAAGTTCTTAAATCTTTCAGTTTTCTGATTTTCCACCAAAAAATCAAGGTCAATCCTGCAAAAAATATTGTTAGGATTGCGCCAATAATAAATACACCATTTTTCATATCCATGTTGCTATTATACCTTGAGTTAAAGCTAACTGTCAATCAATTGCGCCAAGTCTTCTTTTGAATGAATTTTACTAGCTAAAATAGGGATTTATAATAAAAAAATGACCTTTAGGAAAGCCATTTTAACTTAAAATTTTAATAATTTCTTTCTACTCATAAAAGAACACTTTAATATAATTGATTGCTTGTTGATTATGAGGCATTTCAGCATGTGATGTATCTTTACCTTTAATAAGGTAATGCACAACAGAATTTCCATTTTTCATCAGTAAGGGATAAATTGAAAAACTATCCGCCCAAGGAACTGTACCATCAGTTTGCTTTTCGCTATCGTAATCTCCTGCAAGCAACACCACTTGAATGCTTTTATCAACGCGTTCATAATTTTGCAACCAATAATCGTAATATTTCGTCTTAACTTTAGGACCATTAGTCAAAACTTGGGCTAGTGTTTGATCTGGTTGCGAGGTGCTGGCATTAAATTGACCATCAAGAGAGACCCATTTTTTTATTGGAGGAAGGCTACGGTCATATCCATATTCAATTAAATAACGGTAAACCCCTGAACCTCCAGCAGAATATCCTAAAACATTCGCATAAGGAATATTATAATGCTTACCAAGATAAGACATAATCGCTTTTAAAGCCCCCTCATACTTCAAAGAATTATTGGTTCCTTTGACCATCCCCACTTCTATTGTTGGATATGTATTACGCTTATCAATTTTACCAGTCACTTTAAGCGAATAATTATTATCTGTATCAACGACGATTGTCAGTCCCTTTCTAGCCCGCGTATCTCGATCTGAAGTTACATCATTAACCATAGTATTCATAGTTGATGCTTTGCCATCAGAACCTGTAATATAAATGGTAGGATATACCGGTCGATTATCATCCGCTAAAGGAGGGTGTGGAGCTAAAACAAACCGCCCAATAATAACACCAATAATAAATACACCAATAAAAGCCACAATAAGAGAAATAATTTTTTTCATACTTCGCTTCTCACATATTTCTTTAGATTACTCACATTTTTTACATTCAATACTCTTCTATTTGATTCTAGCATAAATTGGCCAAAGCAGTAAATTTTTTATTTTTAGATATGCATTATATTAGTTTCATTGGCTTGTGACTATACCTGTCAGTAAAAAAAGACCCGTCATTTACTGACGAATCTTAATTTTTTAAAGTACTGCCAAAACAGCGAAGTTAATCAAGAATAAAAGTGCAACAACCCAAATAACAGGTTTTACTTCTTTCACTTTTCCTGTGAACAGTTTGACCAGAATATAAGTGATGAAACCAGCTGCAATCCCATAAGAGATTGAGTAAGCAAGTCCCATAAATACTGAGGCAAAGAAAGCAGGAATTGCTTCAGTCAAATCACCCCATTTAATTTCTTTAAATGAACCAAGCATCATCATCCCGACAATAATCAAGATTGGTGCTGTTGCTTGTGTTGGAACAATTGCAAGAAGTGGTAAGAATAAACTTGAGATAGCAAACATAATTGCTGTTACGACAGATGCAAGACCAGTACGTCCCCCTGCACCAATTCCGGCTGCAGATTCAACATAAACAGTTGTATTTGATGTTCCAAAAATTGCTCCGATTGGAGTGGCAATCATGTCAGCAAACAAGGCTTTATCCATTTTAGAAGAAAAACCATGACTTGTTTCCATATCTTTCAAATCTTCATCTGTAAAGATTCCTGTTGCGCGACCTGTTCCGATAAAGGTACCAATTGGGTCAAAGATAGATGTCAATGAGAAAGCAAGAACCGTCATCAAAACTTCAATGTAACGTGATGAGTCTGAGAATAAAGAACCAAAACCTTTTGGACCAAAAGCAGCACCAAAGGTTGTTCCCATTTGATTGATGGCTGTTCCTAAGTTATTTTCAGCAAATAAAGTATTCACATCAACTTTAACTACACCAGTCAAAAGAGCTAAGATAGTTGTTACTAAGATTGAAAGTAAAATTCCGGCACGCCATTTACGAATAACAAAGAACATTGTCACTACAATCCCAACAAGTGCGACTAATACACCTGGGTTATTAAAAGTTACAAGTTCTGGAACAATTGATGAATTTGCTGTAATAGTTCCATGGTTGTTCACATAAGTTCCTGGGTCAGCGATAAAACGCAAAATTCCTGCATTTTTAATCCCAATATAAGCAATAAAAATCCCAATACCACCACCAATTGCGTGTTGTAAACTTTCAGGAATTCCAAGAATAATTGCTTTACGAATGGAAGTGAAAGTAATAATAATATTGATAATCCCACAAATGAAGACCATTGCCAGAGCTTCTTGCCAAGTATAACCAAGCGATAATACAACAGTGTAAGCAAAGAATGCATTTAGGCCCATTCCAGGTGCCAAAGCGTAGGGAACATTAGCGATTAAGGCAATTGCAAGTGTCCCAACAATAGAGGCCAAAATAGTTGCTAAGAAAACTGCTTGGACAGGCATTCCTGTTGTACCCAAAACTTGTGGGTTAACAAAGAGGATATAACTCATAGCAAAGAATGTAGTCAAACCAGCCATTATTTCACGGCCAACTGTTGTGCCGTTTTCTTCAAGTTTAAAGAACTTGTTCACGAATAATTTCTCCTTTTAGGGTCTGTGATTAAAATTTCAACCCTTTGATAAAAAGTTGTCTTTGCTTTTTAAGCAAACACGTCATAAAATAAAAAACATTATATTATTATTCTAATCAGTTTTAGTTAAGGAAACAAGAAATTTAGCATAAAAACTACTCTAAATCCTTCGATTGTTCGGTAATAACGAACAAGTTTTTCAAAAAGTAATGTCTTGTTCGTAGAACATGATAGAGTTCCGCTCCTGCTTCTAACTATGATATAATGAATGAATTGACAAATAAATTTTAGAATAAGGGGAGTTTGAATGGAGAACTACAAAGAACGTAAACTGATTGCAATTGATTTAGATGGTACTACTTTGCAGTCTGATGGACGTTCAATCAGCCGTTATACCAAATATATTTTTAAACAGATAGAATCACTCGGACATATTATCTGTATCACAACCGGACGCCCTTTTAGAATGTCTTTAGATGTCTATCGTGAGCTTGAGTTGACAAGTCCAGTCATTAATTTTAACGGGGCTTTGATTTCAATGCCAAATGATAAAAACTGGGAACATACAAAATCTTATTATATTGATCGCTCCTTTATTTTTGACCTTTTGAGGCACCAACAAAACTTTAATCTCCATTTCTTTGCCGTTGAATATCGTCGAAAGTTCTTCCTAAACACTTTCCGTAATGTCGAGCCCAAGCTCTTTGGTGTAGAAAAATTTCAACCCTATAATCGGCTTCGTGCAGATCGAGTTACTGAAAATCCTCACGCAGTACTCCTCTCCACTCGGCAAAAAGATAAATTAGCATTGGCAGAGGAAATGAAACGTCATTATAATGGCAAGATAGATGTTGGCGTTTGGGGTGGACCGAACGGAATATTAGAAGTTGTTCCTAAAGGAATTTCCAAAGCCTCTGGTCTTAATCATTTGCTTAAAGTTCTTGATATTCCTTTAGAGAATCTTATTGCTTTTGGAGATGAACATAATGATATTGAGATGTTTAAATTAGCTCCCAATGCTTATGCTATGAAAAATGCCTCTGCTAGACTCACTCCTTATGCCAGTGAAATTCTTCCTTGGACAAATGATGAGGATGGTGTAGCTAGACAGCTTGAAAAACTTTTTTTAACCCCGAATAAATAAATACCGATTATCGATTGGTATTTTTATTTTTACAAAATAATTTTTAAACGACAGTCTGTCAAATTCTTTTGACAGCTCCTTTTTTTGAAAATGTAAATAAATCGGCTTATAATGAAAGAGCATACATCTCTATGAGATGTCTAATTTTTAACAAAGATTTCAAAATACTAAGGAGCGCTTATGAAAGTTTCAATATTCTCCACTTGTGTGATGGACCTGATGTTTCCACAAGTTGGAATTGCCATGGTTGAAGTCCTTGAACGTTTGGGGATTGAAACAGATTTGCCAGAGGAACAAATTTGTTGTGGTCAACCTACTTATAATTCAGGATTAGTTAAAGAATCTATGCCAACAATCAAAAATCAGATTGATGCTTTTGAATCTTCTGATTATGTCGTTGGGATTGCTGGTTCTTGCTCTGGGATGTTTACAGAATATCCCCATATGTTCGACGAAAATGACCCATATAAGCAAAAAGCAATTGATTTAGCAAATAAATCCTATGAATTCACCCAATTTCTTTATCGGGTTTTAGGTCTTGAAGATCTCGGTGCCACATTTAATGGCGAAAAAGCAACTTATCACCGTTCTTGCCACATGACTAGAATTCTAGGTGAACGAGAAGCTCCATTCATTTTATTGGATAAAGTCAAAGGACTTGAAGTTCTTCCTCTTCCTCATTTGGAAAATTGTTGTGGCTTTGGCGGAACTTTTTCAGTTAAATCTCCTGAGATTTCAGAGATGATGGTCACTGAAAAAACAAACGATATTCTATCAACTGGTGCTGAAATCTTAATTTCTGCTGACTTAGGCTGCTTGATGAATATTGGCGGAAAATTGAATCGTGAAGGTAAAAAAATAAGAGTGATGCATATTGCTGAAATTTTAAACACAAATGTCGATTTAGAAAGAATAGATGCTGTGAAAAAACCAGCATTTATCAAAGCATAGGGGGAGAAAATGGGACTTTCTACAAGTACAAAAACGTTCGCTGAACGTTTAGAAGAGAGTAAAAAAGACCAGTTTGCTAAAGCTGCGGTAGCCAAAGCGCAGGATGCCCAATGGGAGAAAAGAGAATCTGCGCGTGATGAGCTTGGAAATTGGCAAGAATGGCGTGATATTGCGGAATCCATTCGCCAACATACTTTAAAATATTTACCCCATTATCTGACAGAGTTTTCAGATAATGTTGCGGCCCGTGGCGGTCATGTCTTCTTTGCGGCTGATGCTAAAGAAGCCAATGATTATGTTAAACGGATTGTTCTTGAAAAAAACGCGAAAAAGATTGTCAAATCAAAATCAATGGTGACCACGGAAGTTGACATTGACCCAATGCTCGTTTCGCTTTCTGATGATATGGATATTTTGGAAACAGACTTGGCTGAATTTATTTTGCAAGTTGCTGATTGGGATGAGCCTTCACATATTGTTTTTCCAGCTTTGCACAAAAATCGTGATCAAATTCGTGAAATATTTGCTAAAAAATTAGGCTATGAGGGGGATAATAATCCAGTTAATTTGGCTCGCTGTGCTAGGGATACCATGCGTAAGCTTTTCTTAAAATCTGAAGTCGGAATTACCGGTTGTAACTTTGCCATTGCCAACACTGGTGACATTAATTTATCGACCAATGAAGGAAATGCTGATTTAACGATTTCAATTCCTAAGACACAAATTGTTCTGATGGGAATGGAACGGATTGTTCCATCAATCAAAGAAGCTGAAATTTTAGATAATATGCTTGCTCGTTCTGCCGTTGGTCAAAAACTGACAACTTATGTCACTTTTGCCGGTCAACAGGCCGACGACGAATCCGATGGTCCTGAGGATTTTCATGTTGTCATTGTTGATAATGGACGCTCAAATGCGATTGGAACTGCTTTTGAAGCTGTTTTACAATGTATTCGTTGTGGTGCTTGTCTGAATGTTTGCCCAGTTTATCGTCAAATTGGTGGACATGCTTATGGTTCGATTTATCCTGGACCAATCGGTTCAGTTCTCTCTCCCGTTTTAGGAGGTTATGAACAATATGGTGATTTACCTTATGCTTCAACCTTATGTGGTGCATGTACTGAAACTTGTCCGGTAAAAATTCCTTTGCATGAACTTTTAATTGAACATCGCAAAGTGATGGAAGATGACCTTTCAATGCATCATGATGGCTCTTTTGTCAATTTTGAAATGAATACGATTGGGAAAGGAACAAGTAGCCCAGCACTATTTGGAATGGCAATAAATATGGCTCACACGGGTCTTAATATGTTGCCAAAAGCTAAGGAAGTCAGCGTTGAGGGTTCTTTATTTAACTATGGCGCCGTTAGAAAAGCTCCTGCTCTAGCTAAAGGTTGGACAGATGTCCGAGATTTGCCAATTGCTCCCCCACATAAAGAACAATTTCGTCAGTGGTATAAAAAACATAAGGCAGGTAAATAAACATGACAGGAACTATTGAAAATCGAAGTAAATTTTTAGAAACTTTATTTGAAAAACGTGGGGGTGTAGAACTTCCATTTGAACCTTATGTTCCAATTTCAGATTTGCCTGAGACACATTTGGCTCATTTAACTACTGAGGAATTATTGGATATTGCTAAGGAGCAAGCCAGCCGAGTTTCTGCTAATTTAATTGAAACCTCTTCTTTTGAAATGAATGAAGTGATTCGCCAATTAATTGAAAAATCTGGTGGCGGACAAGTCATGATTCCTTCAACAGATGAATTTGAAAAATTAGGAGTGAATGTTATTTCAGACCAATTGGTGAAGTGGAAAATTGGTAAAGAAAATCGTGATGAAAATATTAATGCCGCTCAAAATTCTAATGTTGTTGTGGCCGTTCCTAAATTTTTCCTTGCTGAATCAGCAACGATTGTAGTCGAATCAGAAGCTGGTCAAGGTCGTTCTCTACACTTCTTACCCACTCATTATATTTCCGTAATTCCACTAAGTCGTATGGTTCCTCGTTCTACCCAAGCTGCGGCTTGGTTTGATGAACATAAGAAGCCTGGGTCAACCCTTCATTTTATTTCTGGCCCCTCAAATTCTGGTGATATTGAAATGCAACTTGTGGTTGGACTTCATGGTCCTTTGGAAATTAATTATGTGATTGTCAAAGATTTATGAAACGAAAAAACTCTGCTGACAGCAGAGTTTTTATTATTATTTTTACTGACAGATGTGTTGTCAGTAATTTTTGCTTAATCGCGATTTCCACCAGCGATACCGAAGATACGGAGCAAGAAGAGGAATAAGTTTAAGAAATCTAAGTAAAGTGACAAAGCCATTGAGATTGCCCAACCGTCATTTACTTGACCGTTATTTGCATTATAGACATTAACGATTTTTTGATTATCCCAAGCAATCAATCCAGAGAAGATAACAACACCGGCAATACTTGTAAGGAACATCAAGCCTGTGCTTGCAAAGAACCAGTTAAGAAACATTGCTACAATCAAGCCCCAAACAGCAACTCCCATTACTTTACCCATTGCAGAGAGATTACGTTTTGTCACTCGACCATAAATTGCTAGTCCTAAGAACATCGCTGCTGCTGTAACAAAAGCAAGAGTGATATTAGTTGCCGTATACATAATCAATGTAAAGCTAAGCAAGAATCCAAAGAATGCTGCAAAGCCAATAAAGAGCGGTAACGCTGCCGGAGAATTTTTGAGTGCTGCTCGTTGCATTGGAAATACTAAGAACAATGGAACCAACCATAAGAGTAAGAATCCAAAGCCTCCTCTGTCTAACATTGCTACCATATTATCTGCGAAAAATGTAATCATTATCCAAGAAACAACTGCAGAAATCAATACTCCTGCTCCCATCAACGCATAAATTTTACTGAAGAATGCATTCAATCCATCGCTTCTTTGGTCAAAGATAACATTATTATCATTCATATTTTTCATTATATTTGGCCTCCCTTTTTAATTTAATTCTAAGACTATTTTACCAAAAATTGGGCTTTTTGTCATCAGTCTTAAGTCTGATTTTTTATTTCTATTATTTACTGACAGCCTTTTATTCACTTTTTAGGAACAAGGGTTGTCAGTGCTTTTCGATAAACTTTGATGTCTAATGGAAGCGGATCACTCTTATCCCCATCAATTCTTGAATATGGATTATCTTTCTTTTTCTTTGAATGTGTGAGAATCTCCAAATGGTCAGTATCAAAATGAGTCATTTCAAGAAAATCATCAAATTTTCCTCGACGAAGTTTATTCAAATGAAAAAGGATATTAAATAAATTGATTTCTTTTAATGAATAAACACGGATAAGTCCGTCATCAACTTTAGCTTTTGGGGACAAAGCTTGCATTCCGCCAATTGTATCTGTCATTGTAATTAATAGTAGTTTTGTTCTTAATGACTTGGTTTTACCATTATATTTTACTTTAATTCGATAGGTTTTATTATAGCGGATAACTTTATAAGCATCTTTTAGATAAGCTAAGGGTCCAAATTTTTTCTTCTCAGAGCCGCTGACATTTTGGGCAATATCTGCTAAAATCCCTAATGTTAAACTTGATGTCATATAATCATTATTGACTTTGGCAATATCAAATTTTTGAATTTCGCCTTGACTTAAATTATTAAGTGCTTCTTCTAATTTTTGCGGAATATGAAGTGATTTTGATAAATTATTAACCGTACCATTAGGAACAATGCCTAGAATCGGTTTTGCTCCTCCTTCAAATACTCCTCCACAAATTTTATTGATGGTTCCATCGCCACCTAAAGCAACCACAAGATCCGTTTGGTCTTGACTGGCTTTTTTAGCAAGACGGATTGCATCCTCTGGGCTTTCTGGATTGATAAATTCAAGTTTAGAGGCTGAATTTTCTGGTCTTGCAAAAAAGTCCTTAATTGTTTTCAAAACTTTGTCTTCATCATTATTACCAGATTTTTCATTATAAAATACTTTTACATTTTTCATAAAATACCTCCTTATTTTAGTGCAACGGAATCTATTGCTTACATACTAATTTTATCATATTATGAAAAATCTCTGACAAGACTTGCTTTATTTTACTGACAGACTTATTTCTAAATAAAAAAACCTATCAATGGATAGGTTTTATTTTTTACTTTTTTAATCAATACTGAAATAAGGTAAACGTTTAAAATGCTTACGGCGATTCCATTTGTACTTGAGGTTAACTGACCCTTCAAGGGTAGCTACATATTTATCAACAGCAGTAACAATCCAACTTTCTTTATAGCGTGGTGGATTGATTGTCGCACCGAACATATGTTTGATGATTATGTCTTTTTCAAGAGCTGACAAGGTTGTCAGTTTGCGCGCATTACGGTAGGCGATATGAGGATGCACATAGGCATGGCTCTTTGCAAATTTTGTATTGCGCCAATCATAATAGAAAAGGTCATGCAAAAGTCCAGCTCTAGCTGTAGCTTTAGCATTGAGGCCACGTTTTTTCGCAATGAGATAGCTGACATAACTTACTCTTAAGCAATGTTGTAAGCGTGTTGAAGTATAGTGATGTGTAATCCCATCAAGCTTTTTAAGCTCATCCATTTCTAATAGATGACCGACATAACTCATATATTCTGCGTCGTTAAACCACGGCTTTTCTTCTAAATTCATGACTTGATTATAACACGATAATTCTCTTTGTCAATACGATTTACTTAGTTTTTAGATTAAATTTTTCTTTTTAAATGCTTAGAAATTTATTTTTAATGCTTGTAAAATTTTGAAAATTTGCTATTTTACTTGATTTCTATTTTTATTTATTTATTATTTTAGTAAAAAATATTTTTCTATTTTTTCTAAAAAAGTAAGGCCGATAGTTTACAAAAACTCAAATTTCCTGTATAATTGATAGGTATTAGAAAAATCTTGGAGGGTGTAGTGTGCCCACCTGGGACATCACATCAACCGCTTTTCTATGAAAAGTAATAAAAGGAGACAAAAAATGGCAAACATTAAATCTGCAATCAAACGTGCTGAATTGAATAAAGTAGCAAACGAACGCAACGCACAACAAAAATCTGCAATGCGTACTCTTATCAAAAAATTTGAAGCTGCACCTACTGAAGAACTTTACAGAGCTGCTTCTTCATCAATTGATAAAGCTGCTTCAAAAGGCCTTATCCATGTTAACAAAGCATCACGTGATAAAGCACGTCTTGCTGCTAAACTTGGCTAATTAAAAATGTCTGTCTCTTTGGCAGATTTTTTTATATCAAAAAGTACTGATAGAAACAAAAAAATACTGACAGCAATTTCTGTCAGTATTTTTTATTTATTAAAGATTGCAAAGTCTTGTTGAGTTAAACCAATTAAAGGGTCAAAATTTCCTGACAAAATAAGTGCTTCTGTCAAGCTTCCCTGATCAAGTGTTTCAATTTCTTCATCTTCAAATAAAGAAATTTCTTCTACTTTTGCTGGCATTTTTTTACTGACAGAATGATTTTGCCCTTGTAATTCTACTGGCGTTGCAAGCTTCTTCTCTTTGTTAGATCTTTCTTTTTTGTCAGTAACTTTTTCACTCACAATTTCTACTGACAGATTTTTAGCCGCTGGGTTTTCTCCCATAAATCGCTCAATCAGATAGGTCTTTCGATTCGACCCTTCACGCGCCACCGCTTGTGCAAAAGCTCGTTCTTCACCAAGTAAAATCAGACTTTGTTTAGCCCTTGTAATTGCCGTATAAAGCAAATTTCGCTCTAACATGCGTGAATACGAAGAAACCATCGGCACAATAACTGTGGAAAACTCCGAACCTTGAGATTTATGAATGGACATAGCATAAGCCAGAGTAATTTTATACCACTCCGCTCTTGGATAAGTCAATTCTTGACCATCAAAATCCATCACCAACTCATCTTGTTTACTGTCAGTATATTTTGCTGCAATCAATTCTACGATTTGTCCCAAATCTCCGTTAAATACATTGGCCTCAGCATCATTTACTAAATGAAGAACTTTATCTCCTTCACGAAATTTCATATCACCCAAAGCGAATTCAAGTCGGTCATTAAGTGGGTTAAAGAGATTTTGTAAAAGAACATTCATTGCATTAATTCCGGCCATTCCTTTATACATAGGCGCTAAGATCTGTAATTCAAAAGGATTATTCCCTCTTTTTTGCCATGCACCTGCGATTTGTTCAACCATCTGAGGAACAAAATTAGCACTGACCTCAAAATATGAACGGTCAGGCTTTTTCGCCGTGAAATCACTTGGCAATTGCCCATCTTTGATATGGTGAGCTAAATCAGTAATGGTAGAATCATCCCCTTGACGAAAAATTTTATCCAATTTTACTGACGGAATTTCTGGAATTTTTAGTAAATCCGCAAAAATTTGTCCTGGCCCCACAGAAGGAAGCTGGTCAGCATCTCCAACAAGGAGAACTTTCATTGAACCAGGAATCGCTTGAAAAAGTTTATTAGCTAACCAAGTATCAACCATAGAAAATTCGTCAACAATCAAAAGAGCACCAGACAATTCATTTCCAAGAGCATCTTCTGCTTCATCTTGTCCCAAACCCAAATGGCGGTGAATCGTTGCTGCTGGAAGACCAGTCAACTCATTCATCCGTCTTGAAGCCCGACCAGTCGGTGCTGCCAGTAATATAGGAAAGATATCATCATTATAATGGTCTGGGTCCAAATCTAGCTGGTGAAGACGGGCATAAGTTTCAATAAAACCATTAATAATTGTTGTTTTACCAGTTCCTGGTCCACCAGTCAAAATGAAAAATTGCTGATTCATTGCACCAATAATGGCTTGCTTTTGCAAATCATCATAAGTAATTTCTAAATCTTTTTCAACTTCAGCCAAAACTGTCAGTAACTTTTCATCAGCAAAATCTTTACCAGAACGATTAGTTAATGCTGTCAGTGATTTCCGAATCCCGTCCTCAGCAAAGTACAAAGAATTCTCAAATATTTTTGTTCCTTCTTGTTGCACTTTTCCATCAACAATTAAACCATTAATTTCCTCCGCAACAGCAGACGGATTGACCTCGACATTACGAGCTTCTTCAAGTAAATCTATCGTCATCTCAAGTAAATTTTTGGCTTCAATGTAAGTATCACCTGTTGATTGCGAATGCGTATTGACCTCATGCATCAATGCCGCTCGAAATCGATTAGGGCTATCCGCTTCAATTCCTAAACTACTTGCAATCTTATCAGCTGTTTTAAAACCAACTCCCTTAACATCTTCCACAAGTTGATAAGGATTTTCCTCAATTTTTTCAATCGTTTCTTCTTTATAAAGTTCATAAATTTGAAAAGTGATTTTGCTTGGTAAGCCGTATTCTGCAAGCTTGGTCAGCACTTTTTCCATTCCATGGTTCTCACGTAATCGTTTGATAAATGAATTTTTTCTGGCTAGGGTCAATAGACCATCCAATTTTTCCGGCGCTTCTAAAATTGAATCTACCGTATTTTCAGGAAAAGTTTCAACAATTTTTTCTGCCGTTTTCTTACCAATTCCAGGAAATTTATCTGAAGAAAAATATTTAACTAAACCAGCACCAGAAGTCGGCACTGCTTTTTCATATTGACTGACCTGTAATTGTTCCCCATACTTAGGATGCTGCGTCAATTGACCATAAAATGTATAAGAATCTCCTTCAACCACATCTCCAATTGTTCCGTTAACCACAATTTCAAAATCATCATATTCAGCATTAGTTTCATCAATTTCAATGAGTAGAACTTTATAAAAATTACTGGGATTGGAGAAAAATATTGCCTCAATCGAACCAGTAAAATAAGTTTTTTCAATCATAGCTGTTTATCCCAAATTTTTAAGTCAAAATGGCCAGCATTTGATTCTAAAACAGTGACCGTATTATTGGCTAAACCACCAACTGAACGTAATTCAGCAATTGGAAAGCCAGCTAAATGACGCATTCCAGCCGTTCCAGAAGCCCCGTGACCAACTAAAAGTACATTGTCCATTTTAGAATTCAACAAATCCTGAGCCAAAGAATCAAAGCGATTCAAGACAGAACTCACAGATTCAGCTCCAAAAGCACTTCCATCAAATTGATCTAACTCAAAGCGTGAATCATGCATTTCTTTAGGATATTTAGCAATTGTATCGCTAATGAACCAACCCTCTAATTCCCCAAAATTCCATTCTGACAATCGTTTATCAGTACTCACACTTTGATTTGTCAGTAAATCTGCCGTAATCAAAGCTCTTTTTTGTGGACTCGACAAAACTTTGTCAAATTCAATTGGTTCTAAAAACTTATGAACTCGTTCAATCGCTTCATAAGATTCTGGCAATAAAGGTGAATCTCCTTTTTGTCCTTGCAAACGTCGCGCCAAGTTCCACTCCGTCTTACCATGTCGTACAAAATAAATTCTCACCTTTACACCTCTCCCAATGAATAGACTGCATAATTTCCTAATAAACGAACCTTTACTCCCAAACCTGATAATTCTTCAAGAGCATAAGGAATTTTTAAATTATTTTTTTCATTATTTACTAAATCAATATTAAAAAAGTACTGACCTAGCCTTGTTCTTAAAGGACGTGATTCAATTTTTGTCATATCAATATCACGCCAAGCAAAAACAGAAATCGCTTTATGAAGCGCTCCTGGCAGGTTATCAGGTAGAGTCAAAGCCAAACTCACCTTCTCGCCTGTTTTTAGTAATTCAAATGATTTTTTCTCTTTTCCCAATAACCAAAACCGAGTAGAATTTCCTGCTAAATCCTGAATATTTTGGGTAATGATTTCTAAATCATACATTTTAGCTGCGTAAGAATTAGCAACAGCTGCAATTGGCAAATCTGGATGATTTTTCACAAATTCAGCTGCTGCTGAAGTAGAATCAGTAATTTCAACCTTTGCCTGTGGATAATGCTCTCGTAAATAATTCCGAGTTTGTGCAAGCGCTTGAGGGTGGGAATAAATATGTTCAATTTTCCCCTCTTTTGAAAGAGCCAGCAAATTTTGTGAAATTGGCAAAACAAATTCAGCCACAACTGTCGCCTTAGAATCATGAAAAATTTTATCAATACTCATATTCACAGTTCCTTCAGTCGAATTTTCAATAGGAACAAGAGCAAAATCACATTTCCCTTCATCATAAGCTTCAATAACATCCAGAATACTATCATAAGCAAATAATTCTTCTGATACAAATGCTGTCTCAGCCACCACCGAACAAAAAGAGCCACGAGGTCCTAAATACGCAATTTTCATCTTAATTTATCCCCCATTTTTCACGAATCTCTTCTACAATTTGCTCAGGGCTCTTATCAGTAACATCAATCGTTAAATCGGCCACTTTTGCATAGTGTTTTTTTCTTTTCTCAAATAAAAGTTGAGCGGCATTTTTATCCTGTGCTAGAGGACGAACATTCTGCAAATCCATCGAAATTCGTTCCCAAAGCGTTTCAAAATCAGCAGTCAAAAAGACAACTCCAGTTTCTCTATCAAGAGCCTCTAAATTCTTTGGATTTTCAATTATTCCACCGCCCGTTGCAATAATTATATTCTTTTGAAGCGCAAGCTCAAAAACCTCATTTTCAATTTTACGAAAATCAGCTTCCCCAAATAATTCAAAAAATTCAGCAATTGGCATCTCAATTTCTTCTTCAATTAATTGATCCAAATCAGTAAAATTTTCTGTTAAAAGTTTTGCTACTGTGGACTTTCCCGCACCCATAAATCCAATTAAAATGATACTCATTTTTTACTTCCAATCACTTAAGTTCAAATATTTTCCGACAATTGTTCTAAATCGTCAAAGAAACTTGGATAACTTGTTTGAATTGCTTCGGCACGTTCAAGCTCAATTTCCCCATTTTCAACCAAAAGTGCTGCAATTGCAGCCATCATTCCAATTCTGTGGTCGCCTAAAGTATTAATTGAATTTTCTGGAGCATGGAGTTTCGTTCCACCTTGAATAATCATTCCATCATCTGTTGGTTGAATTTTGGCCCCCATGCTATTAAGCACATCCGCGACAACAGCAATTCGGTCAGTTTCTTTTACTTTAAGCTCAGCCGCATCTCGAATAATTGTTTGACCTTGAGCTTGTGTTGCTAAGAGAGCAATGATGGGCAATTCATCAATTAATCTAGGAATTAAATCACCTGAAATTTCAGTTCCTTTCAATTGACTAGCTTTTACTTTTAGAGTTGCAGCCTTTGCCGCATTATCTTGCTCTAAAATTTCCAACTGTCCACCCATTGCTTGAATGACTTCGATAATTCCAGTTCTTGTTTCATTAACTCCAACGTTTTCTAAAATAAGTTCTGAATTTTCAACCACCAAGGCCGCAACCAACCAAAAAGCTGCCGAACTAATATCTCCAGGAACTACTACTTTTTGACCCACAAGTTTTTGTCCGCCAGGTACAAGAATTATTTTATCAGAAACCATTAGTTCCCCACCAAATTGAACTAACATTTCTTCCGTATGTGAGCGTGTTTTTTCCTTTTCAACAACTTTCGTCAGCCCTTCTGCCTGCAAAGCAGCAAAAATTACAGCTGATTTTACCTGAGCCGAAGCCACCGGAAGAACATAGTCAATTGCCTTCAAATGCGTGCTTCCTTTAATTTTCATCGGTAATTTAACCTTATCGGTTTGACCAGTAATTTCTGCCCCCATCAATTGCAAAGGAGTTGCTACACGGTCCATTGGTCTTTTTGATAAACTGTCATCCCCAAACAAAGTAGTTTCAAAAGGAAGGCCTGCTAAAATTCCCGATAAAAGACGAGTTGAAGTTCCGGAATTTCCCATATCCAGTGCTTTTTCAGGAGCCTTAAGTTCTGAAATTCCTTTACCGTGGACAGTAATCACCTCGCCCTTATCTTCAATTTCAACTCCCATCGCACGGAAAGCTTCAATAGTAGATAAGACATCTTCTCCACGTAAAATATCATAAATAACAGTTTTTCCTTTAGCAATAGAGCCAAACATAATACTACGATGTGAGATTGATTTATCTCCTGGAACTTTTAAATGTCCTTTTAAACCTTGCGAATTTATCTTTAATTTCATTATATTATCCTAAACATTTTTTAGTATTTATTATAGCATAAAAGGGCGCTCTGAGCCCTTTTATTTTCAACAATTTTTCCTAATATTTTAAGACTAAGAAAGTCCTATCTTTAATCTTTATCAAACAACTGTAAAATCAGTTGCTTTTTCAATAATTTCTCGTGCTTCTTTTAAATCTTCCGCTCTCTTAAATGAAATTTGAAGTTGACCATGAATATCTTCACGGTTTTCTTCATTAATTTTTACATTTGTTATTGAGAAATTTTCTAGTAAGCCTAAAACCCTTAAAACAACTCCTTTTTCATCGGGAACCGAAATGAATAAATCATAAAAGTTTGGCAAAGCCCCTTTATGAATTTCCATAGCTTGACGAATTTTTTTACCTTGTTCAAAAAAGTGTTCTATAGCTGCAGAATCCTTATTAGCAATTTTTAAAGCAATTTCATCTAATTGTTTTTTGAAATTTTCTATTCTATCAATCGTAATTTCTGGATTTGATAATAAGACACTTGTCCACATCAAACTGTCAGCCTCGGCAATTCTAGTTAAGTCTCTAAAACCACCAGCTGCTAAATGTTTCACTAAAGGATGTTCTTTTGAAAAATCATCTGATTGCCAAACAAGGGCCGAAGCCAAAATATGCGGGAAATGAGAAACCTGCCCAGTGACTCGGTCGTGCACTTCTGCATCTAAAATAATAAATTTGGCATGAAGTCCTCTAAGTAAATCACGTAATTCTTGATTTTCTTGGGTCAAAACATAATAAGCATTTTCAAATAAATTTATATCTGCCGCCATTACTCCTGATTTATGAGAGCCAGCCATCGGATGTCCACCAATAAATCTTACTTTATCTTCATCAAAAAGTTGATTTGCGAGTTCAACAATTTCACTCTTAGTTGAACCTGTATCTGTAATCAAAAGACCATTTTTTAAATTCAAAGTTGCTAGCTTTTTTAAAAGCTCCAAAGTGGTTATAATTGGAACAGCCAAAATAATAATATCTGCTTTTTGAGCTCCTTCAACTAAGCTAACTTTAGAATCAATAATTCCGCGCTTTTGAGCAATTTCTTGAATGTTCTCACGATCAGAGCCAAGAATTTCAAAATCAGGATGAGCTCTTTTTATTCCTAAGGCAATTGAACTTCCAATGAGACCAAGCCCAATGATTAATATTTTTTTCATTTTTATTCTTTCGTTATTGTCACAGACGTCCCATTTCCAATTTCAGAGTTAATTGAAATTTCAAATTCTAATTTATCTAAAATTAATTTAGATAAATAAAGTCCAAGACCTGTTGACTTTTGTTGAATCCGACCATTATATCCAGTAAATCCATGTTCAAAAAGGCGTGGAAGGTCTTCTTTTAATATCCCAATCCCACTATCTTGAATGATTAATTCACCGGTTTTAATTTTAATTAGAATCCCACCTTCTTTGGTGTACTTTACAGCATTATTCAGTAATTGCTCAACAGCAAGACTCAACCATCTTTGATCACTATTGACCAGCCATTCTCCTTCAATTTGGATTGAAAGGTTTTTCTGAATAAAAAAGCTACTGTATTTTTTGACTAATTCTTTCACGAGCGAAGCCATGCTTACTTTTTCAAATCTGAAATCGGTAGCTAAATTATTAATTCTTTGATATTCCAGAAGAATTTTTAGATAATTTTCTAAAGAAAAAACCTGATTCTTCAGCTCCTCACTATTAACTTGAGTTTGAGTCATTAAATCAATAGCTGCCAAAGGGACCTTCATCTGGTGCGACCAGACTCTGATAATATCTTCCATTTCACGCTCAGCAAGATTTTGTTGTTCTAACTTTTTTTGCAACTCTTTATTGTCTTTCACTACTCTGTCAATAGCCTCACAGTTTGCTTTCCAACGAAAATAGGATGAGATAAGGTAAATAATAAAAATAATGACAGCAAATAAAGTACTGTTAGCAAATGCCATCATTGGTAGATGCCAAAGCCAAAATGTCACAATATAAATAGCTGACATAAGCAAAAAGACACCAATTTGTGGAATTTTAGACTTAAAAAATTTAAACCAGAGCATAACCACTTCCTCTTTTTGTCATAATATGCTTATCAAAGCCAATTTCACCAAGTTTTTTGCGTAAACGAGTCATTTTTACATTTAAAGTATTTGCATCAATAAATTCATCTGTTTGCCACAACTCTTGTAGAATTTTTTCCTTGGTCACCACTTCACCATTTCCGCGAAAAAGAAGAGTTAAAATTTTATTTTCAGAACTTGTTAGCTCAACTTCTTCGTGTTCAACTTCTTGAGTTGAAATCAAAGTATTTTCAGACAAAACATACCCAGCAAATTCTAATTTTTCAATCCCTGAAAAAGAATAACTTCTTCGCAGTAAAGCTTTTATTTTTGCATTTAAAATTTCTAATGAAAATGGCTTGGTTACAAAATCATCAGCTCCTTGATTCATGGCGGTTACTTGATTCATGTCATCTGAGGCCGAAGAAATAAAGATAATAGGAATTTGTGAAAGTTTTCTCAGCTCATTTGTCCAATAAAAACCACTATAAAAGGGCAAACCAATATCCATTAATACTAAATCTGCTTCAAATTCCATAATTTCTTGTTTTACTGCTCGAAAATTGGAAACACTTCTGACTTGAAATTCTTTTTCTAGGGCAATCTTAATTGCTTTCACAATAATTTCATCATCTTCTACAATAAATATTTTAGTCATATTCACTCCTCATTTGTTTTCAATTTTGCTATTATTTCTGTATCACTCACTCTTTCATACCAAAGTTTTCTTGTTTTCGAGAGAAAAGCAATTAAAACATCCAGCAGGGGTAAAAGACTCAATCCTAAAAAGAGTAAAATAAGTAAAAAGTTTTGTCCCAATTGATCCTGAGGTATTGTACCTGAACGTTGAAGAAAATATTCTGCTGCAATAATCAAAGCAAAGTTTCCAAAAGATAAAAATTGGCGCAAAGCAATTCTAAAACGATTTTTAGCTTTTATTTGAATTCTCAATAATAATTGACCTGGTGTTGCTTTGAGAACTAGCGGGACAAGTCCTAAAATTATTAATTCTGAATAATAGCCTGTTGGAAGAAACAGACTTCCAATGATAGAGACAAGAATCATATCTACTAAAAAGGCAATGAAACGTCTTGAAAGACTAACTCTTGAACTTTCAACCTTAGTTGCATCCAAATCTGGTAAAAATCGACTAAAAATAACCGCAATTCCAAATCCAATTAAACTTCCAAGCGTATTAATCATTAAATCATCAACATCAAACAAACGATAAGGTCGAGGATATAATCCAAAAAGAGCTGACCTTTGGATAAGTTCAAATGATAAAGTTAATAAAAAACTTAAAATAAAAGTTTGTTTAAATGAGCGTTTAAATAAATATCTTAAATAAAGGCCAAAAGGCAAGGTTAAAAGTAGATTAAAAAATGGTTGGATAAATGTTGAATCTTTTAGAGCTGCAAGCCAAGTTGAAGGTTCATTTATATTAAAAGGACTATATAAAATAAATTGACGAACAAACTCAAATGGAACTAAGTTTTGCTTTGGACCTGTCATTTTTGCTACTTCACTCACAGGAGGAAGAGGGAAAATTGTCATGGCATAAGCACAAATGAGATAAAGAATAAATGAAAAATTGACAAAAAAGCGCCAAAAATTAATCCGACCATACCGACGATATTGTACAATCAAATATGGAATTAGTGATATAAATAAAAATATAAAAAAGAGAAGAACTCCAATTTGAATCGAATGAAGATAGATCGTCATATTTTCCTTTCCCTAAAGGTAACTATTTTTCTCTAACAAAAGATACATTTAGTACCGAGAAAACCATTGTTTTGTTCTTTTTATTATATCAAAAGTAGCTCTCTTTTGTAGCTTTTTTCTTCCCTTCTTTCTTCTACATAAATTTAAATAAAAAAAGAGGCATATTTATGCCTTCTTTTTTATCTTTCAACAATTTTGTAGTAAACACGACTTGTTGCCTTATAGATGAGGTAGTAAATAATTGCAAGGATTGCAATTGTTGCTAAAGAAATAGTAAAGATAACTGAGCGGTCATTAATCTCAAACAACATTATTATTTTTTCAATCATAAGATATGAACCAGCAAAATGGGCGATAGTGATCACTAATGGTAGGAAGAATATCAAACGAACTTGTGATTTGATTGTTTTTTGGACTTCTTCTTTTGAAAGTCCCACTTCCTGTAGAATTTTGAATGAGCGTTTATCTTGTGCTCCTTCTGAGAGTTGCTTGTAGTAGATAATTAATGCAGCTCCAAGAATGAAACTAATTCCTAAAACAAATCCAACAAATACAAGTCCACCAATTTGAGCGCGTTGATCTTGCAAAGCCTCACTTCTATATGAAATCGATAAATCTTTATTATCTTTAAACTCTTCTTTGAAAGCTTTAGTAAATCGTTTTTCATCAACAGGTTTGATATCAAAGATGATTGATGTTGATGCAAGATTTGAAAATCCTTGATCACCACTAATTGTTTTATTTAAATTAGCGAGTCCTTTATCAAAGGCTTGATTATTAGCAAAGACAATCATCATAACTTTAGAAGAAACCGTTACAACACTGCTTGATGGAAAATTTTTAACAGAGTTTAGCGTGTCAGCAACTTGATAAGTCTCTCCATACCATTGAATTGATTTAATCTTACTATCAAATGACGTTTTATTTTTCGATATATCCACAAGTAAGACTTGATTGTCTTTTAAAGAAGGAATATCTTTATTTCCTAAAGATTTGAGTGTTTGAGCAGTTGTTAGGGTTGCAAAATATGAATTTTTATCAAACATCACTCCTTGCTTATTTGAAGTAATAAATTGATCTTTAGACGACTTGACTCTATCGGCTTGTAAATCTTGAGCATAGTACATATCAGATATATTTTTGATTTCAATATTTTTGCTAGCTGCGGCACTTTTAATTCGTTCAATGTCTTGTTTTACATCCGTATTATTTGCAACCGAATAAGTCTTTGCTTCTCGGGTATAGTAGGTTTTTACTGAGTTCTCAGTTCCAAGAAAAACACCTAAACTGACAACTACGGTCACGATTGTCATAGATAACAAAATAGTGATATTTCCTAGACCAACTGCATTCGCTTTCATTCGATAAAGCATAGAACTTGTTGTGATGAAATTATTTGGTTTATAGTAACTTGGACGTTTCTTTTTCAATTTAAGGTACCAAACGGTGAAACTAATATAGAAAAGATAAGTACCAAATATAACCAGTAAAACAGCGATAAAGAATTTCATTATTGCTGCCATTGGATCTTCAACTGTTAAAGCGATATAGTAACCAGCTCCTAAAAGAATGACTGCGGCAATGGCGAAAAATAAATTTGATTTTGGTTCTTTTTCACCTTTTGACTCTTCTCTTAGAAGATCAAGACTTGAAGAACGCCAGATAATCCAAACACCGATCATCATTAAAACTAAAAAGAAAACAAAGAAGAGAATGGCAAGTAATAAAATTGCTGTGGGACTAATGACTAGATTAAAATAATTTCCTCCAATCATATTTACAAACACTAAGAAGAGAAATTTTGAAAAAGCAATCCCACAAATCGTCCCAACAACAAACGTAATGATATAGCTTAAGAGTAATTCTAAAAATGCGACTCCTACAATTCTCGTTTTACCAAAGCCAAGAATGTCATAAAGTCCAAATTCTTTAGAACGTTGGGTTTGCAAAAAGCGATAACTGTAAATTAGTATAAGAACTGCAAAAATGGACAACACAATTAATGCAAAACTCATAATTTGTGAAAGAGAACTTCCTCCTCTTAATTTATGAATTGAGGGGGATAAGGCGATTGATGCAGTAACAAAAAGCATTACGAACATCGTAACTGAGGCCATTAAAAAAGGAGCAAAACTTTTAAATCCTTTTTTGATGTTATTGGCCGCAAGTTTTAAACTAAGCATTTAAGGACACCTCCTCATCCTCTGATGCTCCCAAGAAAGCAGTCATTGAAAGAGTGATTTCTTTTGCAAATTCAGTTGAGCTTTTTTCTCCACGATAAAGTTGGTGGTAAAGGACACCGTCTTTTATAAAAAGAACACGTTTCGCATGGCTTGCAGCTAAACTTGAGTGAGTAACCATGATAATGGTTTGACCACTATCATTAATTTCTTCAAAAAGATTGAGTAAGTCTTCTGAGTTTTTAAAGTCCAAAGCAGCTGTGGGTTCATCGGCAAGAACTAAATCAGGTTGGCTAATCAAGGCACGTGCTACAGCAACCCGCTGTTTTTGTCCTCCTGAAAGTTCAAAAGGTTGTTTTTCTAAGAGATTTTCAATGTTTAGTTTAGGTGCGAGAATTTGTAGTCTACTCTTCATTAATTCTACGCTTGATTTTGATAAAACGAGTGGAAGATAAATATTGTCTCTGACGTTAAGGGTATCAAGTAAATTGAAATCTTGAAAGACAAAACCGAGGTGATCACGTCTAAACGCAGAAATTTCTTTATCTTTAATAGCTGTGATGTCTTCTTTATTTAAGAGTACTTGTCCAGAAGTTGGTTTTTCAAGAGTTGATAGAATATTCAACAAGGTTGTTTTTCCTGAACCAGATTCCCCCATAATAGCAATATATTCACCTTCTTCTACACCAAAATCAATGTCAACTAGAGCTGTGGTTTCTTCTTTTGAAAATCTTGTTTTAAAAATTTTCTTGAGATGTTTTACTTCGAGTAACATGTTTTTCTCCTATCTTATCTTTCGACTTCGTTCTTTTTATTTATTTTAGCTAAACGTGTTCGCATTGTCTTCATGGAATAAAAGAGGCAAGCGCCCATTAGTGAAGCCAAAATAACTGTAATAGTCATTAGCATAATATTAATTTGCAAAAATGTCATGTTCTTTCCTCTTTCTTTCTGAGACTATTCTTATGAGTTATTATTTAATTTCTTAAGTGCTTCTTTAGGAACCTCTGCTTTTTTTACTTCTTCCCAAGAGGTTACGCCTTTAACAGAATTAACTGTTAATTTCAGGTAAGCTTCTTTACGGAGGTTGTGGCCTGCTGTAAATTCAACTTTCTTTTCTTTACCGTCTTTTTGATAAGAATCTATGTTATATGTAAATCTTGAAAATTTTTGACCATTTGCTGTTTCTTGTTTTTCTTTTCCATCTTTAGTGATTTGAACGTAGTAAGTTCCTCCACCATAAGTTACTTTGTACCATGCAAATCCCGATCCACCGATGAGGATGATAAGTGCTATTATTCCAAAAAGTATTTTTTTCATTTTGATCTCCTTAGCTTTTCTTGATAAGTTCATTGTAACAAGAAATATTCGTCTGAAAACTTACAAATTCGTAAGTTATTTATTATATAAAAAAAGCCAGAGACTGGCTTATTTTTTTCTTAGTATTCTGATAAACGTTTTTTGTAGTTATCCACAGCAATTTTCAGTTCATTCATTGTATCTGAATTAAATTTATCACAGATTTCTTGAGCGACTACCGTTGCTACTACATTTTCCATCACAACTCCTGCTGCTGGAAGAGCAGTTGGGTCAGAACGTTCTACACTTGCTTTGTAGGGTTCATGACTTTCGGTATCAATAGACATCAAAGGTTTATACAATGTTGGAATAGGTTTCATGACTCCACGGACGATGACTTGTTCTCCGTTTGTCATTCCTCCCTCAAAACCGCCTAACTGGTTACTTGAACGAGTGTAGCCTTTATCCTCAGACCAGATGATTTCATCCATCACTTGACTTCCTGGTCGTTTTCCTGCTTCAAATCCAAGACCAAATTCAACTCCTTTGAAGGCATTGATAGAAACAACCGCAGCAGCAATTTTTGCATCCAGCTTTCTATCATATTGGACATAAGAACCAAGACCTGCCGGAACTCCTTCTACTCTGGTTTCAATTATTCCACCAATTGTATCACCAGCTTTTTTTATTTGGTCGATGTAAGTGCGTAATTCTTCTGCTTGACTCTCATCAAAAATAGACAAATCACTAAGGCCAGCTGTCTGACGAATCTCTTGAACACTTAAATTTTCTGGACTTGTAATTTCTCGTCCGCCAAAATTTACGACATGATTGGCTATTTCAATCTCTAATTCGTGAAGTAGTTTTTTTGCCACAGCTCCAACCGCAACACGCATTGTTGTTTCACGCGCTGACGAACGTTCTAAAACATTTCGTAAATCTTCAAATTCATATTTCATTCCGCCAACTAAATCGGCATGTCCTGGGCGTGGTTTGGTCAAACGACGTTGTTTTTTAATTTTATCTTCAACATCTTGGGCTGCCATAATCTGTTCCCAATTCTTGAAATCACGGTTTGTAACATTAAGTGTAATCGGGCTACCAATTGTTTTTCCGTGTCGAACGCCTGATGTAATTTCAACTTGGTCAGACTCAATTTTCATCCGTCCACCACGACCATAGCCACCTTGACGACGTTTAAGTTCAATATTAATATCTTCTGCTGACAATGAGAGTCCAGCTGGTACTCCTTCAATAATTGCTGTAAGTCTTGGACCGTGGGATTCTCCTGCTGTAAAATAACGCATTTTATACCTCCATTTTTAGATAGTCATTGATTGCCTGCTGCATTTTTGGATTGAACAGAGGCTTATTATCTGTTTTTAAATTTACCCAAGCGAGCGCTTTTGTCTCTTCGTCTTGGTATTCTAAATCAATTAATTTTTTAGATATTTTGCAGGCGTAGCAAATATCTATTGGTTGAACTTTATCCCCATTGGGATAGGAAAAGTCTCCCCAATTATAGGTAGCAAATTGTTTGAGAATTTCAAAATCATTACTTCCCGTTTCTTCATAAACTTCACGACGTAAAGCTTCTTCAAGCGTCTCACCCAGTTCCAAACACCCCCCAGGTAAATCCCAAAGTCCTGAATCCATTCTTTTTTGAAGCAGGATTTCACCATTTTCATTTTCAAGAAAGGCAACAAGCGCAACGGTTATGATTTGTTGGTGTCCAACTTTACTACGTAACCACTTAATATAATCTGCCATTAATTTTCCTCAAATATTTGAATAATATCTGTTAATTTATTGATTTGCTGTGAATTTTTTGCTGACAGAAAATTGATTGAATGAATACCACTATTATGGGATGCTTCAATATCAAGGATTCGGTCACCAATATAATAGGTTTCTTCAGGCTTTAATTTATACTTTTCAAGTAAATAATTGATTGCTTCAGGATGAGGTTTTCTTTTAAATCCATTTTCAGAAGTGACTATTTCTAAAAAATAGGGGGAAATTTCCAGCTGATTGAGTAAATCATAAGCATTTTTGCCTTTGTGAGTATAAATGAAATTTTGAATATTTTCTTTTTGAGTCCAATCTAAAACGGCTTTGGCACCAGCCATTAATTTAATTTTTTCATTTTTAGCTGTCGAATTTGCCGTGAAATTTTCTTTTATTTCTTGAAAAGGAACGGGTTGTTCTTTTAGTAAAGCATTGACTGACTGACCCTTTATAAAATTATATACTGTTTCTCGGTCAAATGGTCGATTAAAGTTTGCAAATGATTCGGACAAGGCTTCTAAAAACACCTCATAGCTATCAATGAGTGTTCCATCTAAATCCCAAATAAATGTCGTCATTAGATTAGGCCTCCATTAATTTTTGATAAATCGGTAGGAGTTGGTCAATTGTTTCTATCATTTCCGCTAGAATTATTGAGTCCTCTTTGCCGTTAAATCTTTCTTTAGGCCAAAGCCGTCCAATTTCCAATTCAGATTTTTTTACTTTTCCTAAGCGTTCAGCGGCTTCTCTAAATGCTGACAGGGGATAAGTTTCTGCTTTTGTATGGTCTTTTGAGATTACGAAATCTTCTGTCAGTAACTTTTCTACTGACAGATTTGTCAGTAAGTTGGCGTATTCTTTTTGCTTTTTAGGCTGGTCTATCATTGATAAATAAATAAAAACGTAATCTTCCCAAATTCCTAATTGAAAATGGGCTTCCATTTTATAACCACGGGCTTTTGTGGAAATTGCTGACCAAGTATTTTCAGGCGCATTTGCTGTTCTTCTGCGATGTTGAGCGATGTGAAAGTAAAATTCTTGATTTGGAATTTTTACTGACAGCTCTGTCAGTAACTTTTGACCAATTTCAGAAAAAACAGGTTGAATTTCAGAACGAATCTCGGTCATTCTTGGTTCTAAACCTTCTATTTTAAAAATTTCAAATAATTTTTGAGTAAACATTTTAGAGTGATTATCCTCAATTTTCTAAGTTCTTTTATAAGTATTACTGCTTAGTGAACGCGCAGACGGAAGGTAGTGAGCGTGGAACCCTGTTCCATATTACTTGCTACATTATAAAAATTTAATGAATATTATTCCGGTCAGCATAATTAGAATCCCAACAATTTGCCAAATTTGAATGCCATATTTACTTGAGCGCCACCAACCAAATTGTTGAACCAACATACTGCCTAAAATTTGTCCAATCAATCCCATCATAATTGTCAGCCCTGCACCAATTTGCGGAACAGCAACGACTGTTGCAAAAACGAATGAGGCTCCTAAAAATCCACCAATTCCATTCCAAGGTTTTGCTTTTTTTAATTCTGAAATTTTTGGCAAACGGTGGTCAATAAAAAGAGACACGATAAAAATAGCTAAAAATCCAATGAAGAACGAAATAAAGGCTGCTTGTGCAGTATTTTCAAGTAAAACTCCCAATCGGCCATTAATTGCTTGTTGAGCAGCTGACATTGCCCCAACGATGACCGCCCATATCCGCCAGCCTAGTAAGTTAGTTTGGTGCGTTTCTGCTTCTTTTTCTTTTAAATTAGGAAGAACAACCGCGACAATAACACCAGCTAAAGTAATGATAATTCCCAAAAAGCGCATCAGAGTCATCGGAAGTTGCATGGCATGAAACCAGCCAAATGAATCAATAAGTGTCCCCATCAATATTTGACCCAAAATAGGTAAAATCACCGTTTGGACAGCTCCTAATCTTGGAAAAAGTAAAACATTAGATGTTAGGAAAATCCCACCAAGAACCCCACCAATCCATATCCATGCTGGGTGTGAGCCAACAAATTGAAAACTAGGAAAAAGTGTTTGACTGGTCACTAAAGTGATGATTCCTAAAAAAATAGAACCAACAAAGTTGGAAATTCCAGAGGCTAAAAATGGTGAGCCAACAATTTTTCGTAAATCCGCGTTGATTGGATTTTGATTAGCAAGTAAAAAACCGCCAACTAAAGCAAAAGCTAGGTAAATATACATCGTTTCTCCTTTAAATAAGTGTTTTTACAGCTTTTATAAAAGCTGGGAGTTTTTTAATGCTACCACATTTTTATAATTTTTAGATAGGGTTCCTCTCCGAATAACTCAAGTTATTTTTTGAGATAGTCTTTCATTTCTTCAAAAGTCACTTCATTAATTTTAGCGGTGCCAATTTCAGGAACAATAACGGTTTTGATGATTCTACCTCGTGCTTTTTTATCATGAGTTAAGGCTTTAAATAAAAGCTCTTCATCCCAAGGTTGATATTCGTCAGGTAAACCATATTTTTTGACCATCTTTCGGATTTGGTCAGTAATTCCTTTGGGCATAAGACCTTTGAGTTCAGCAATTTTACTGATTTGAACCATTCCAATAGCAACTGCTTCACCATGCATCACTTTGCCATAGCCTGCAGTATTTTCAACAGCGTGTCCAATCGTATGACCAAAGTTCAAATAGAGCCGTACACCATTGTCTAATTCATCATCAACAACCACTTTTCGTTTTACTTCACAAGACCGATAGATAATTTCTTCAATCTTATCAAGCTTTTCTACCAAATCATCCGCTGACAAGTCTGTCAGTAAATTCCAGAGATCTTTGTCAGCAATTAGGGCGCACTTGATGACTTCTCCCAGCCCTTCACGGAATTCTCTTTGACCGAGCGTTTGCAGAACTTCTGGGTCAATTAACACGCCGTCAGGCTGTGTAAAAGTCCCAATCATATTTTTAGCCATTTTGGAATTAATTCCTGTTTTTCCACCAATAGAACTATCCACTTGGGCGGTCAAACTTGTTGGAATTTGTAAGAAATGGATGCCACGCATGTAAGTAGAGGCTACAAAACCAGCTAAATCACCTGTTACTCCACCACCGAGTGCAATAATTCCGTCAGAACGAGTTAATCCAAATTCGGCACAAAAGTTCCAAGCATTTTCGGCTGTCAGTAAATTTTTACTGGCTTCTCCTTCTGGAAATTCAAAAGTTGCCACTTCAAAACCTACTTTTTCAAGTTGGTCAACAACTTTTTGACCATAAAGTCCATTGACATGATTATCAGAAATCAAAACAATTTTTTGCTTCTTCCACAATGAAGAAACCCAAGTTCCAATATTAGCCAAGGCCCCATTTTCGATGATGACATCATAGGGATATTCTGGTAAATTCACATTTAATTTCATGCTTCTTTCTCCATTTCTAATGTAATTTCTGCAACAGGCATTTTTTTACCTGTCCATAAATAAAAGCTTTCCGCCGCCTGTCCAATGAGCATGCCAAGTCCATTTTCAGTTTGCGCTCCTTGCCCTTTTGCCCATCGTAAAAAAGGTGTTTCTCTTACTTTATAAATAGCATCTACCACCAAAAGTTGTTCAGGAAGAACTAAGCTCTTTTCCAGCGGCAAAGATTCCCCATCCATTCCGACTGAGGTTGCATTTACTAATAAATTGGTCTGTTTCAGCTCTTTTTGTAATCTATCAGCTTCAGATAAGTCTGTCAGTAAAATTTCAATCCCTGTTTTTACTGACAGCTTTTCCAATTTTTCTTTTAGCGGAATATATGAGGCTGATTTTCTTGCTGCGACTACAATTTTTTTAGCTCCAGACAAAGCCGCCTGAGCAATAATTGCAATTGCTGCACCCCCTCCACCAAGAATAAGCATTTGTTTATTTTGGATATTGAAATGATATTTTTCTAAACTATTGAAAAATCCTATACCATCTGTATTGTGTCCAATTAATTTTCCTGATTGATTAACAACTGTATTAACAGCTCCAATTAATTCTGCTGCCGGACTCAATTCATCCATAAATGGAATAATTTCTATTTTATAAGGCATTGAAATATTAAGTCCATACATGTCTAAAGTACGAACATTTTCCACAATAGCTGGTAATTTTTCAGCCTCAACTTCCCATGCTAAATAAACACCATTTTCATTCGTTAAATCAAAAGCCAGATTATGAATAAAAGGTGACAAGCTGTGTTTAATTGGGTTTGCTACAACAGCAGCCATACGAGTGTAACCATTAATTTCCATAAAAATTCTCCAAAATTACTGACAGAAATCATATCATCAGATAAGTTACTATTCTGTCAGTAAATTTCATTATCATTGACCTATCAATCGATAAAAAAAGGACTGACAGTTTTGTAAGTCCTATTTTATCATAAAGTTAAGCTTCCTTGCGACTTCCAAGAACGCGTTTCAAAATGCCAATAATCGCTGGTAATAATGAAACAAAGACAATGGCAATCATGATGATTTCAAAATGTTTTTTAACAAAAGGAATTCCACCAAATAAATAACCTGCACCTAAGGCAACAATAACCCAAGCAAAACCACCGATGAAGTTAAAGAAAATAAACTTTTTATGTGGCATTTTACCAGCACCAGCTGTAAATGGAACAATTGTCCGAATGATTGGCATGAATCGCCCTAAGAAAATGGCCCAAGAACCCCATTTTTCAAAAAATTGATGAGCTTCTTCCATATATTCTGGTTTTAAGAAGCGAGAAAGCCATTTATGTTTTGGAATGACATCCCCAAATCTTCGACCAATTTCATAATTTAATAGATTAGCAATAAAAGCAATAATCCCCATCACCAAAATCAATAAGCCAATGGATAATTTTCCATTTGACATTGCTGCCAAAGAACCAACAAAAAATAAAATGGAATCCCCAGGCAAGAAGGGGAAAATCACTAATCCTGTTTCAATAAAAATAATCGCCCCTAAAACAACATATATCCAAATATGACCATTAGGCATCTGGGCAAAATTAGCCATCCAATCATTAAAGAAACCAAAAATCGAAAGTTGTACAAACATAATATTCCTTTTCAAAAGTTAAAAATTCTTACAATAGTTCTATTTACTTAAATAGAATACATGAAGAATTCATTCAAGCACTCGTTCAATTTTACAATAAAAAGCCCTTTTTGACAATAACAACTTTCTTATATTTTATCAGGGTAATCTCAAATTCAATGGTCAAACAATGTCAGAAAACCTTACATCAGCTTGCTTATAAGCTACTTTTGTGGTATAATTTTCCCAGAATAAAATAAACTGAGCTTAGCTCCTAATATAGGAAACTAAAAGAATGTTATTCCAATACTTATTTAGAAGAACATTTTTTTAATTTTCATTTTTTTATATTAAAGGATAAGTTCAAATCTCATATTCGAGGAGACAAAATGAAGAAATTATTTTTCGCTCTGGCAATGATGCTTGCCACTGTTACAGCTTTCCTAGTCGCACCTTCGGTTAAGGCCGAGACAACTGTAAAAATTGCATCCGATAGCTCATACGCTCCATTTGAATTTCAAAATGGTCAGAAAAAATGGGTAGGGATTGATGTTGATATCATGCAAGAAGTTGCTAAAATCAATGACTGGAAATTAGAAATGTCATATCCAGGATTTGATGCAGCTCTCCAAAACCTTAAAGCTGGACAAGTAGATGGTGTAATTGCAGGAATGACAATCACTGACGAACGTAAAGAAACTTTTGATTTTTCAAATCCTTACTATACATCAGCTTTAACCATTGCGACAACTAAAGACTCTAAACTTTCTGATTACAGCGATCTTAAAGGTAAAGCAGTTGGAGCAAAAAATGGGACTGCTGCACAAACATGGCTTCAAGAAAATCAAAAGAAATATGGTTACACAATCAAAACCTATTCTGACGGTGTTCATATGTTTGCCGCTCTAAGCTCTGGTAATATTGCTGGAGCAATGGACGAAGTTCCAGTTATTTCTTACGCTATGAAACAAGGGCAAGATTTAGCAATGAACTTCCCATCAATCTCCCTTCCAGGCGGCTATGGTTTTGCCGTAATGAAAGGCAAAAATTCAACACTCGTTGATGGTTTCAATAAAGCACTCGCTGAAATGAAATCAAACGGAGATTATGATAAAATCCTCAAAAAATATGGGATTACTGCCACTAAAAAAGCAACACCTAAAAAAGATGTTTACACCATTGCTTCAGATAATAGCTTCGCTCCATTTGAATTCCAAAATGATGATAAACAATTCACTGGTATCGACGTTGACTTGCTTAACGCTATTGCTAAAAACCAAGGTTTCAAACTAAAATGGAATTTCATTGGTTTCCAAGCAGCTGTTGACTCTGTTCAATCTGGACATGCTGACGGAATGATGTCAGGAATGTCAATCACTGATGCTCGTAAACAAGTTTTCGATTATGGTAGTCCTTACTATTCTTCAAACTTAACTATTGCCACCTCAAGTACAGATGACTCTATCAAGTCATGGAAAGACCTTAAAGGTAAAACACTTGGTGCTAAAAACGGAACTGCCTCTTTTGATTATCTTAATGCCCATGCAAAAGAATATGGCTACACCGTAAAAACTTTCACTGATGCAACAACCATGTATTCATCATTGAATAACGGTTCTATCAATGCTCTAATGGATGACGAACCCGTCATTAAATACGCCATTAAACAAGGGCAAAAATTTGCCACACCAATTAAGCCAATTCCTGACGGACAATATGGATTCGCTGTTAAAAAAGGAAGCAACCCAGAGTTGATTGAAATGTTTAACAATGGTTTAGCAAATCTCCGTGCCAATGGTGAATATGATAAAATCATTGATAAATATTTAGCGAGTGATGCTAAAACAATCCAATCAAGTGCAAAAGAAAATACTTTCTTTGGTATTTTACAAAATAACTGGGAACAAATTGGCCGTGGTTTACTCGTTACTCTTGAACTTGCCATTCTCTCATTTATCTTAGCAATGATCGTCGGAATTATCTTTGGACTCTTCTCAGTAGCTCCAAGCAAGATTCTTCGTACAATTGCACGCATTTATGTTGACCTTAACCGTTCAATTCCGCTTTTAGTGTTAACAATCTTTATCTTCTACGGAATTCCTAACCTGTTACAAATCATTACGGGTCATCAATCACCACTTAATGAATTTACAGCGGGTGTTATCGCCCTTACTTTGAACTCTTCTGCTTATATTGCAGAAATCGTTCGTTCTGGTGTTCAAGCTGTACCTTCTGGACAAATGGAAGCCAGTCGTTCACTCGGTGTGACTTACCTGACATCAATGCGCAAAGTTATCTTACCTCAAGCCATTAAAATTACAATCCCTAGTTTGATTAACCAATTCATCATCACATTGAAAGATACAACATTAGTTTCAGTTATCGGACTTGTTGAATTGCTCCAAACAGGTCAAATTATCGTGGCACGTAACTTCCAAGCCTTCCGTGTTTATGGATTAATTGGTTTAGTTTACATGATTGTCCTCCTCTTCTTGATGTGGATTGGACGTCGTGTAGAAAAAAGAATGAAATAAGGAGAACATACTAATATGGGAATCAATACTCAAATCGAAGTCACTGATCTTCACAAATCTTTTGGTAAAAATGAAGTTCTAAAAGGAATTACAACAAAATTTGAAAAAGGTGATGTAGTCTGCATCATTGGCCCTTCAGGTTCTGGAAAATCAACTTTCCTTAGAGCTTTAAATGGGCTTGAAACAGCTACTTCTGGCGATATTATTATTGACGGATTTAACCTTACTGATAAAAATACAAATCTTAATCTTGTTCGTCAAAACGTTGGAATGGTTTTCCAACATTTCAATCTTTTCCCAAATATGACTGTGATGCAAAATATTACTTATGCTCCAGTTGAACTGAAAAAGATGTCAAAAGATGATGCAGATAAAAAAGCAATTCAACTTCTTGAAACAGTTGGCTTGTTAGATAAAAAAGATGCAATGCCTGAAATGCTTTCAGGAGGTCAAAAACAACGTGTTGCTATCGCCCGTGCCCTCGCAATGAATCCTGACGTTATGCTCTTTGACGAGCCAACCTCAGCACTTGACCCTGAAATGGTTGGTGATGTTCTAGCCGTTATGCAAAAATTGGCCGAAGAAGGAATGACAATGCTAATTGTTACTCACGAAATGGGATTTGCACGTAAAGTTGCTAACCGCGTAATCTTTACGGATGGTGGAGTTATCTTAGAAGATGGTACACCAGAAGAACTCTTTGATACCCCCAAACATCCCCGTTTACAAGATTTCTTATCAAAAGTTTTGAATGCATAAATAAAAAAAGCACCTCAGGGTGCTTTTTTTATATTCAATTTAGTTTAGTAAGATGAAATTTACTCATTTACTAAAATTTACCTAGCTTACCAAAATGTTGAATCATCATTTTTAAAGCTCGTAAAATCCCATAAGCTGAGACAGTACCAGTAGCAAGTCCAGCCGCACCTGCAATTCTCATTTTCAGAATGTGTGCTTCTTGGTCGATTTCACTTGTAACTGATGGGCTAGCTATCACTTTTTCCGACGAAGAAAATGATGGAGTTGGTGGTGCTAAGGGAACTTTTATTTCTTTTTTAGGTATGACTTTATTTTCTGAATGAACTTGTTTGACTTCTTTTTTCTTATCTACTGAGTTTTCTTTACTTGCAGGTGGAGGAGTGGTAGTTGAAGAAACTATTTTATCTTCATTATTTTTTTCAGTATCCCTTTTATCCGCAGTTTTTTCTGAAGATTGAGTTGACGAGCTACTATTATCTCCACCATCAGAAGGAGGAATTGGCACTATTCCTTTTTCCTCATAAGAGACATCGATTGAAATGACTGAACTATCATATTTTCCAACTAAAATATCTTCTTTTAATAAAGACGCAATTTCATCAGGACTCTGGGCAAGCCTAATACTAGTGCCCATCCGCCAATCTCTTTTAGTAATTGTGATGATAGCATGATAAATTTTTCCATTAAAAATCAAGTTTTTCTCAATTGGAAGCTGATAAGTTGCCCCATAAAGTCCAGAGAAATTCTCTATTTTAATTTCACCATTTGGCTCACGAACAGTTAATTTTAAACTGCTTTTATTTGCTGAAACAATTACTCTAAAAGTTTTTGCCTCACTGCCATTTTGGCTCTCAAGTGCCTCGCCAATACTTGGATAAGACTCACTTTCATCATCTAAATTTACAACTTCTGAAATTGAATAGCCGTAGGGAAGATTAGATGAAATCGAATCCCCCTTTTCAACTATTTGCGATGGAGGAAGCGCCTCAGATTGATCTGGTGTATCTTTTGCATATTCATAATTAAAAGTATATTTGGCAGGAAGAGGGTCAGCATTATAGTAGAGATTAACCACATTTTCTTCTGGATTTTCTTTTACTTTAATTCGTGTTCCATGGTCAAAGGAATAGCCTGTAATCGGGGGAGCAACACACCAATAAATTCCCATTTTGAACTGTTCTGTACTTTTATTAGCAAAAGAAATAAACCAAACATAATCGCCAACATTGACGTCTATATTTTTAGAAGGACTAATCGATTTACCACTATCAGAATCAAGGTAATTTATTGTTACTTGACTCTTATCCCTTTTATAATAAAGATTTATGACATTATTTGCTGGATTATCAGTGACGAGCAAGGCTGTTGATTGACTACTGGACTGATAAGTATAATTAGCAATTTGGGGAATTTGGTAGATATGATAGACATTACTTAACGACTGATTCGCCATTGCAGCAAAATCGACCGCCCATACATATTCACCAACATTAACGGTCATTGTTTCTGAATCTTGAACTTTAGAGGACTGATTTTCTGAATTAAAGAAATTAATCGTTACCTGACTCTGTTGTTTATCATTCTTATAATAAAGATTTATAACATTATTTGCTGGATTATCAGTGACAAGTAAGGGCGATGATTGACTACTGGACTGATAAGTATAATTAGCAATTTGGGGAATTTGGTAGATATGATAGACATTTTTTAATGATTGGTTTGCTGTATCACCCAAATTAACGGGCCAAACATACTCACCAACATTAACGGTCATTGTTTCTGAACTTTGGACTTTAGAGTTGCGATTCACTGAATCATAAAAATTAATTGTTACTTTTCCTTGTTCAGCAACATTAGTTATCGTATCCGCAGTAACTCTATTTTCAATTTTTACATTTCCATGACTTAGAGAGTCAGAGTTAAATTTTATATTCGGAAAAAATCCAACAATAAAAATTACTAAAAGTAGTCCAAAAATTACATTTTTTTCTCTAATTATTAATTTAATTTTTTTCATTTAACTCCTTTCTTCTTTGTCATTTCTAATCAAGGTCCATGCTCTTGTGATAGTATTATTTTCAGTCTTAATTAAAGAATGGACATGTGAATCTCGCGATTCCAATTCTAATAAATCAATGGCTTCTTTTAAGGTACTGACTTCCCCTGCTTCCAAACAATCTATAATGTAATTAAGACTTTTTGTATTCATATAATCGCTGGACAGTTTTGAATCTTTTATCATTTCACGGTCCAAAACTTTTTGAATCTGGTCAACTATCTCTTTTTGTTTTCTTAAATATTTCTTTTTAAATAAACGTCCAATATCTTTTCTTCCAGCCGGTAAAAAATTCCGTTGCCAAAGCCAAGTCAATCCTAATCTGGCTCCATAACCCAAAACTAAAGAGAGAAAAGTAATTGCAGACATTCTAAAAAACAGTTCAACAGGTCCTGTTCCCGGAACCAGATTACTAAAAAATACTGTTTTATCTGGCATGAAATAAACAATCATTCCAATTGAAACTAAAATATCTAAAATCGATGCCTGACGCGCTATCTGGTCTGTTATTTTTTGCTGATAATCTTCTCTTAATTCTTCTGAACTTTTTAAAAGTCTTTCTAAATTTTCTAGGATATCAAACAGATCTCGACAATAATCAAGAATCACATTCTCCCTCACTTATTTCTTAGATTCTCAAATCATTACTGTTTATAATTTTAACATTAATGTCTTTTTTTCGCAACATTTAAATCTGAGATAAAAAAACACCCGTAGGTGCTTTTTATCTATGAGACGAAACATTTAATCGGTTGAGCGCTCGATGGAGTGCTACTTCCGCTCTATTTATTTCATCTGATTTCTTCTCAGCTTTAGCAACTTCAAGTGCTTTTTCAGCACGAATTTTTGCACGTTCCGCACGTGATACATCAATATCACGATTACGTTCTGCAGAGTCTGCAACAATTGTTACAAGACTATCTTTTATTTCGATAATTCCACCATTTACTGCAATATAATCAACATGTGTTTCATCATCTGGACGACGAACTTTGAGTTCATCAATTTCAAGTCCAGCAATAGTTGAAATCATATTTGGTAAAATACCAATTTCACCATTCGTAGTTCGAGCAGTAATGTAATTTGCATGGTGATCGTAGATCATACCAGCAGGGGTAATTACTTGAAGTGTCATGACATTTTCAGACATTCGATTCCTCCAATTTTTTCTATGAAAATTTAAATTACAAAGATAAAAAATACTTTTCTAAAAACAAAACTCTAACAGTCACTCAAATTTTACAATTCAATCAACTTTTACTGACAGATTTTTTTGTCAGTAATTTCTTAGTCAATAGAGTATTTTTACTTTCTCAATTCATCAGAAATCGAATTAATAACCCATTGATTTTGCTTTTTCGAGTACATCTTCAATTGGACCTACACCACGGAAAGCATCTTCAGGAATTTCGTCATATTTACCTTCCAAAATTTCTTTGAAGTCATGAACAGTTTTATCAATTGGTACATATGAACCAGGTTGACCAGTAAATTGTTCCGCAACGTGGAAGTTTTGTGAAAGGAAGAATTGGATACGACGTGCACGTCCAACCAGAATTTTTTCATCGTCAGACAATTCATCCATACCAAGAATGGCAATAATATCTTGCAATTCTTTATAACGTTGAAGAACACGTTGAACTTCCATTGCCACTTCATAGTGTTCTTCACCAACAATTTCAGGTGTAAGCGCACGTGATGATGAAGCAAGTGGGTCAACGGCTGGATAAATACCCATTTGTGTCAAACGACGTTCCAAGTTAGTTGTTGCATCCAAGTGAGCGAAGGCTGTTGCTGGCGCTGGGTCAGTATAGTCATCGGCAGGGACATAAATCGCTTGGATAGATGTAACAGAACCCTTCTTAGTAGAAGTGATACGTTCTTGCAATTGCCCCATTTCAGTAGCAAGTGTTGGTTGGTAACCAACGGCAGAAGGCATACGTCCCAAAAGGGCAGAAACTTCTGAACCAGCTTGTGTGAAACGGAAGATGTTGTCAATGAAAAGCAATACGTCTTGACCTTGAACATCACGGAAATATTCCGCAATGGTCAAACCAGTAAGGGCAACACGCATACGTGCTCCTGGTGGTTCATTCATTTGACCAAAGACCATGGCAGTTTTTTCAATAACGCCTGATTCTTTCATTTCCCAATAAAGGTCATTCCCTTCACGAGTACGTTCCCCAACACCAGTAAACACAGAAATACCTCCGTGTTCTTGGGCGATGTTGTGAATCAATTCTTGAATAAGGACGGTTTTACCAACTCCGGCACCACCGAAAAGTCCAACTTTACCACCTTTAAGGTAAGGTGCAAGCAAATCGACAACTTTAATCCCAGTTACAAGAACTTCATTTGCAGTTGACAATTCGTCAAATGTTGGAGCTTTTTTATGGATAGGATTACGTTCTGCATCAGCAGCAAATTCTTCCCCACCGTCAATAACATCACCAAGGACGTTAAAAACACGACCAAGAGTAGCTTCCCCAACAGGAACGCTGACTGCTTTACCTGTATCAAGGACTTCAAGTCCACGAGTCAAGCCATCAGTAGATTCCATAGCGATTGTACGAACTGCACCATCACCAAGTTCCAAAGCAACTTCAAGAGTAATTTTTGTTTTTAGGCCATTGACATCTTTGTAGACAATCAAGGCATTGTTAATCTCAGGCAATTTGGCATCAGAACCAAATTCCACGTCAACGACGGGACCGATAACCTGAGTAATTTTACCAGAACTCAATGTTTTTCCTCCTGTTTTTATTTTCTGTCAAAGAACAGAATTTCTATTCATTTTTATGTTTGTCAGTAAAAATTTTACTGACAAAAACAATTAAGATTCAAAGCCATCACTGACACAATTTCTATCAGTAAATTAAAGAGCTGAAGCTCCTGCAACGATTTCCGTAATTTCTTGCGTAATCGATGCTTGACGAGCACGGTTGTATTGAATCGTCAAATCATTGATAACAGAGTGAGCATTATCAGTTGCAGTACGCATTGCTGTCATACCTGCAGCATGTTCTGCTGTCTTAGCATCAACGATTGAACCATAAATCATACTTTCAGCGTATTGTGGCAACAATTGGTTTAAGATTGTTTCACGATCTGGTTCTAATTCAAATGTTTCAAGAGATGGTTTTTGTTGGCCTGAATCTTCAAAAGAAATAGGCAACATTTTTTCCATACGTGCATCACTTACCAATGAGTTCACATGGTGATTATAGCAAACATAGAGTTCATCGAATTCTTCTGCTTGATATTCAGTTACCGCTTCTGTAACAATCGCTCTAACTTCTTCAAAAGTTGGTTGGTCTGAAAGACCACGAAGGACATAAGAAACTTTAACATTGCGCGCTTTGAAGAAATCTGCTCCAGTACCGCCAAGTGCAAGAATAGTGTATTCACTTTCGTTAGCATGACGTTTACGGATAGCATTCATGACAGATTTCAAAATATTTGAATTATAGCCACCGACAAGTCCACGATCAGATGTAATTACAAGATAGCCAGTTTTTTTGACTTCTCTTTTTATCATCATTGGATTCTTTGCTGGCTCTTTGTCTGAGGAAACTAAATCAGTTGTAATTTTACGAACTTTTTCAGCATAAATTTGAAATGCTTTGGCATGAGATTCAGCTTTTTGAAGTTTCGCAGCGGAAACCATTTGCATGGCTCCAGTTATTTGACTCGTTTTCTTCGTTGAGGCAATCTTAGTTTTTATTTCATTAAGTGAAGCTCCCATTAGTTAGCCTCCTTATTAATAATTCGTTGTATTTTTGAATGCTTTAATTGCTTCGTCGAGTTTTGCTTCTTCTGGCAAATCTTTAGTTTCAGTAATCACGTTCAAGAGTTCTGCATAATTTGCATCGAAGAAATCGAACATTTTTGTTTCAAAATCAAGAACATCATCAACTGGAACATCATCAAGATGACCATGAGTCAATGCATAAAGAATTAAAACTTGTTTTTCAACAGCCAATGGTTTGTGCAATGGTTGTTTCAAAACTTCAACGGTACGACGACCACGATTCAATTTTGCTTGAGTCGCTTCATCAAGATCAGAACCAAATTGAGTAAAGGCTTCAAGTTCACGGAATGACGCAAGGTCAAGACGCAAAGTACCAGCAACTTTCTTCATGGCTTTGATTTGTGCAGCACCACCAACCCGAGAAACTGAAGAACCAGCATCGATGGCAGGACGTACACCTGAATAGAATAAGTCATTTTCAAGGAAAATTTGACCGTCAGTAATAGAAATAACGTTTGTTGCAATATAAGCTGAGATATCTCCGGCTTGTGTTTCAATGAATGGCAATGCAGTCATTGAACCACCACCAAGATCGTCAGATAATTTGGCAGCACGTTCCAAAAGACGTGAATGTAAGTAGAATACGTCACCTGGATATGCTTCACGACCTGGTGGACGGCGAAGCAAGAGTGAAAGTTCACGATAAGCAACCGCTTGTTTTGATAAATCATCATAAACAACTAAAACGTGTTTACCGTTGTACATGAATTCTTCACCCATTGCAGCTCCAGCATAAGGAGCGATGTAAAGAAGTGGTGAAGGTTGAGAAGCTGACGCAGTTACGACGATTGTATAATCCATCGCACCGAGTTTGCGGAGCGTTTCAACTTGTGTACGAACAGTTGATTCTTTTTGTCCAATCGCAACGTAGATACAGATCATATCTTGACCCTTTTGGTTCAAGATTGCATCAATAGCGACTGACGTTTTACCTGTTTGACGGTCTCCGATAATCAATTCACGTTGTCCGCGTCCAATTGGGACGAGGGCATCAATCGCTTTAAGACCAGTTTGCAATGGTTCAGAGACTGATTTACGTTGCATAACACCAGGAGCTTTTGCTTCAACAGGACGAGTTTTACCAGTATTAAGTTCTCCAAGTCCATCAACAGGTTGTCCAAGTGGATTTACAACACGTCCGATGAGTTCTTCACCAACTTGGATTTCCATGATTTTACCTGTACGTTTTACAGTGTCACCTTCACGAATTGAGAGGAAATCACCAAGTACGATAATACCAACGTCTGTCGCATCCAAGTTTTGCGCCATACCAAGGACACCATTTGAAAACTCAACAAGCTCACCGCTCATCGCATTTTCAAGGCCGTAGGCACGGGCGATACCGTCACCAACATAGGTAACGACACCAGTTTCAGCAACTTCAAAATCTGGTGTGAAATTTTCAATTTGTTTTTTAATCAGTGAGCTGATTTCATTAGCTTTAATTGCCAAAAATATGCTCCCTTCTAGAAATTTTTACTAGTTCAAGGCTATTTAGCTTTAAACTGCAGTTATACCGTTTGAGCATGATAGGTAAGATTTGAAATTACCTTTACATGTTTTCAAAAGTTTAACAGTATGAGTTTGAAAAATTTTCCACTGAGTTTTGAACAGAGAAAGAAAATTTTTCTATCCTGATTAGAGGATTTCAGCGGCGATTTTAGCCAATTGTGTTTTTAGTGAGGCGTCAATAATTTTTCCACGAGAATTCACAATGAATCCACCGAGAATTTTTTCATTGACTGTGTTAATTACTGTTACTTCATTTAGGTCAAATTTTGCTTTCGCCATAGCTGTAAATTTTTCAATCTGAGCATTTGTCAAAGCAATGCTTGAAACCACCTCAACGTCAGCAATCTTAAACATATCATCTGCTGCATTTTTAGTTTCATCAAGTATTTCACCCAAATCTCCTAAACGACCATTTGAACGAACGGTATTAAGGAAATTTGACATTACTTCTGAAGAAGTTTGAAGTAAAGTATCAATCAATTCAGATTTCGCAGAGAATGAATAAACTTCACTACTTAAAAAAGCAGCCAAGTTATCTTCTTTGAAAAGTTGAATCATTTCGCTAACTTCAGCAAGAATTGCTTCAAGTTGTCCTTTTTCTTGGGCAACTTCTAGTAAAGCTTTACTGTATTTTTGTGAATTTACTTTTGTCATCTTATTCTCCTAACTTAGCGAGATAAGAGTCGATTAATTCCTGTTGTGCAGAAGCATCTAATGATTGTCCAATAAGCTTTTCAGCAATTTGAACTGAGATGTCCGCAACATCGCCTTTAACTGTGTTAAGAGCTTCTTTGCGTTCTTGCTCGATATCTTCTTGCGCACGTTTTTTCAAACTAGTTGCTTCTTCATTTGCTGTTGCAAGTACTTTCGCACGGTTTTGTGAGGCAGTATCGTTTGCAACTTGAATGATGTTAGCAGCTTCTTCTTTTGAACCTGCAAGTTCTGCTTGACGTTGTTTAACCAAGTCAGCAGCTTGTTTGTTGTTCGCTTCTGCTGCATCGATATCATCAGATATTTTTTTCGCACGACTTGCAAAAACACTAGTAATTGCATTCCATGCAAAGAGGCGCAACAATACCAATAAGATAATAAATGCACCAGATACAACGATGATGTTACCGAGAACGGTATTCGGAGCAGCTTCTAATAATAATGTTGACAATTTCTACTCCTTTCTTAATGTTCTGCTATAATTTTGTGGCTAATGTACAAGTTTGTCAAAAGGACAAAGACATAAGCTTGGAGGGCTGAAATGAAAAGTGAAAAGCCAATCCATGCAACTTCAAGAATCCACGCAACTGGAAGTATCCACATGGTTGATTGAATCATACCGGCGATAAGACCAAGCATGATTTCACCCGCGAAGATATTCCCATAAAGCCGTAAACCAAGTGAAAGTGCATTTGTAAATTCTTCCAGAATATTCATTGGAAGAAGACCTTTCGGATCTTTCCAGAAGGCAACTTCGAGGTAGCCTTTAAAACCGAATTTTTGTACACCCAGTGTATTTGACATTACAACAACAAGTAGTGCAAGTGTCAAATCGACTGTTGGATTTGCAGTTGGTGATTTCCAAAGGGAAACATCACCTGGCGTACTAATTTTAGTTACTAGCCCAATGCAGTTGGCAATAAGAAGGAAAGAAAAGAGGGTAAAGTTCATGAGCGAAAAGCGTGGTGCTTCATGAGGGCCGACGTTATCTTTGGAAACTCCATTGACAAAATCAACAACCCACTCAAGAACATTTTGTTTACCTTTGGGTTTGAGCTGCATATTGCGGCTCGCCCAGAATACCAGACCGAACACAATGAGGACAGTCACAAAAGTCATTACTGTGATTGTTCCATCAAATGGAATTGGCCCAATATTAAAGGTCCATGTTGATTCCATACCTGTTCTTCCTTTCTGTTTTTAAAATTTTGTTGAGAAAAATTTTAACGGAAAAGGAATGCCATAGCAAGGGCGATGAAGAATGTACCTTCGACGAAGGCGATACCCATGAACATTGAACCACGAAGTTTTCCTTCAAGTTCTGGTTGGCGTGCAACGGCTTGGAGAAAGTTTGAAACGATAAGTCCATCACCGATAGCGGCTCCGAGTGCTGCAAGACCGATAGCAATTGCTCCAAGAGCGGCAAGTGTAATTGTCATTATAGACCTCTTTCTATATTGCGATTTCGCAAATTTATTTTACTAAGAAATTCTACTACTATTCGTAGTTTTTGTCAAAGACAAGCATGAGAATTTCATCATTTCTCTCATTTTTGTCTTTGTAAGCGTTTGATAGACAAATTTTTTAAATTTTGTACTGAATAAACAGAGAAAATTTTTAGATTAGCTCAAGCGTTCTTCTTGTTTATAATTTATTGGGAGCCATTTTAATACAGATTCGATTTTTTTAGTCCAATAATACCATTCATGAACGCCATCTGAGCTTTCATAAGTAATATCGAAACCTAGTTTTTTCAACTCGGCTGTCGCGTATTCATTTCCTGGAAAAAGAAAATCTTGTTTCCCACACCAAGCGTAAAGTTTGGGTTTGTTTTCTTGTTTTCTATCTGCCAAAGATAAAATTTCATTATCTGACCCTTTAAAAGTTTCCCAATTTCCAAAAATTCCTCCCCAGTAAGCTGGATTTTCTTTGAAATTTTCTTCCATTCCATCAAAAGTCAAAACGCCAGACAAACTAGCCGCATAACTAAAATGGTCAGTTCCTAATGCGAGACGATAAGCTCCATATCCTCCCATTGATAAACCAGCGATAAAGTTTTTTTCTCTTTTTGTGGATAGATTTGGGAAAAAATTGTTAATTACTTTGGGAAGTTCATGAGCAATCGCATCAAAATAATTCATACCATACGTGGTGTTCACATAAAAACCAAGATCCGTTGAGGGCATGACAATTGCTAAATTAGTATGCCGAATCAATCGTTCAATTCCTGAACGAATTATCCAAGAATTCTCGTTTCCGCTCATTCCATGCAAAAGATAAAGCACCGGAATATCTGTTTGGGTAAAATCTTCCACTTTACTTGATTCAGGATAAATAACATTAACTTTTCGATTCATCCCAAGAACTTCTGAGTAGTATTCGATATTAATTACTGCCATAAAATATCTCCTTAATAAATTTATGTTGTTATCATTTGTTGACAACTCTCTACCTATTAAAAGTGGATTTTCTTCAATCCCTTAATTTTTGAAATTTCCTTTCTCTTTTATTCTGACCTTCTTTCACTTTTTTCAAAGTGTGCGCTGTGAAGTCATTACTCCATTTTATTTTTGGGGTACATTAGAAATCAAATAATGGTAGTATTTTTACGTTTCTACAGGCCTTCAACGTCTTCTTTATTGTAACATTTTATAGATGTCTTTTGCTCACTTTTTCCTTTCATTTATCTAACTGTTTGGATTCGCCACTGTTGATTGATTTGCATTAGTTTAAGCGCTCCCTTTTGATCGGTTCTAAGTATTCTGATTTGGTATTTTTTTAATGTTTCTAGAGTTTCTTGGTTGGGATGTCCATATCGATTTTCCTTGCCAACCGAAATGAGAGCAAGTTTGGGATTAATTTCTTTAATAAAGTCAGGGTTTGAACTTGTTTTACTGCCATGATGACCTACTTTTAAGACATCAACTTTCAATTTAGGATAATTCTTGAGCAGTTCTTTTTCTCCTTCTTGTTCTAAATCCCCTGTAAATAGAAATTTTATATGATCAAAATTTCCATAAGTCATGATAGAATCATTATTATCCCCTTTTCCTGTATAACCATTTGATAAAACTTGTAAAGCACTATCAAAGATTGGAATTTTATCTCCAACTTTACTGATGTGAATCGCAATATTTGCTTTCTTCAATTTTTGTACAAAATGATTATTTGTCAATTCACCGGGGCTAACCCAAATTTCTTTTATTTTTATTTTATCAGCTAAATTCAAAAAATCTCCAACATGGTCAGCGTCCGTATGCGTCAAAATGAGCTGGTCGATTTGACTTACTCCAACAGATTCAAGATATGGAATGAGTGTTTTTTCGGCATTTGTTTGACTTTGAGGTTTTTGCCAACTTTCTTGCGGAAGGGCTAATCGTCCGCCTGTATCAATCAAAATTGTTTCTTTATTAAATTTATCTTGCAAAAAAATACTATCCCCTTGGCCAATATCAACTGCTGTGATACTGGGGTAAATTGGATTTTTACAAATAAAAAAACTACAAACAATTAGGCCAGCAAAAATTATTTGTCTTCTTTTCTTAAAAAGATTATCAATTAACAAACCAATTAGTAAAAATAAGATTAATAATTCAATTGGCCTGGGATTCCCTAAAATCAAAGGATAATGTAAGGGTAAATCAACCTCATGAATTAGCCATTCAAGAATTTGAAAAATAAGATTTATATTAAAACTATAGCCAATTAGAGACAAGAGAAAAGTTCCTAATAGTAAAGGCAATAAGATTACATCAAATAAAAATCCAAAGCCAATCGTCAGTAAAATTGAAAAAGGTTGAAAAATATGAAAATCCAAAATGAGTAAAGGTAAAACACTCAAAGAAATCACTGATGATTCTGTCAGTAATTTTCTTATTCCTTTTAGTTCTGAAAATTTATGACTAATCATTGAAATAACAAAAGCATAAAATAAAGTGAGTTGTCCTCCTGTTGTCAGTAAAAATTTAGGACTGACAATCATCAGAAGAAGGGTTGTCACCGCTAGATTATCTAAAGGATTTTGACGAATATTTTTTTGAAATAAAGCTCGTAATACTGAAACCGAAAATCCTGTCATAAATGCATAAAAGATTGAAAAGGGAATTTGCCAAATATTTAATTTTTCTCTCGTTATTCCTAGTCGAAGAATAATTCTACGAAACCAATCAATGAAATAATTAACTTGCATTCCCGATAAGGCAAAAAGATGAATAATTCCTAATGAACTATAAATGTCTCCCATTTGATTAAAATCTTTACTTAAAAAGCCAAAAAGTAAGCCAGTCATATAGTCATTCATTGGCTTTGGAAAATGAGTTTGTGACCAGACAATTGCTTTTCGTCTTAAAACATGGAGGTCAAAAGTGTCATTTAAAACTATTTTATTAGTTTTATCAATCATAATTTGCCGATAAATATTCTGGCTCTCTAAATACTTTTGGTTATCGAATCCATTAAAATTTCTTTGTTTTTCTGGAATTTGAAGGTTTCCTGTGAAACTCAGCTGACAATTTTGACTTAGATTTTGATAAAATTTCTGTTCTTTTTTGCTTTTTAGAGTCTCGTAAACTTGATAATTTTGTCCTCTTTCTTTTCCTAGAAAACTTAATAAATCACCATTAACTTGGATCGTGTCGGGGATCATTGTAATTTTGGAAAGAGTGGTTGGCTGATTTTCACTGTTCTTAATCGTATCCATTTTTACTACTAAGAAAAAACTTCCCATAACTAATATAAGTGGGATGACTAAATAATATTTTCTATATAAGGCAAGTAAACTTGAAAAAATGAACAAAATGAGACAAAGTAAATTAAAATTAAAAATTAAAAAATACAATATAACAGAAAGATAAGCTAAAAATATCAAAGGAATTTTATTCAAAACATAACTCATCTTTCAATTTTTCTAGTGTTTTATCTCCAAAACCAGAAACTTTTCCCAAGTCTTCAAGTGATTTGAAATCACCATTTTTCGTTCGAAAATCGATGATGTCTTGAGCTTTTTTCTGACCAACACCTGTTAATTTTTGTAATTCTGTTAAATCTGCTTGATTGATATTTATTTTTGCAGTGGTTGTTGAGACTTGACTAGTGACCGAATTAGCAGAGCTGTCAGTATTTTCTGTGCTTGAATTTTCACCAATTTTTGGGACATAAATTACTTCTTCATCTTTTAATTTTGCTGACAGATTAATTGATTTCTGGTCAGCTTGGTCAGTAAAACCACCAGCTTCCTTAATTAAATCAACTAGACGTTCATCTGACGAAATTTGATAGACATTAGGTTTTGTTACCGCACCTTTTAAATCAACCATAATTTTACTGACAGATTTTTCATTAGGTTCACTAAATTTAATGACAGAGCTTTGCCTGCTGACAGAACTTAAATTTTCTACTGACAGATTTGTAGTTGGCTTTTGACCGTTGGTTAAAACGTAAAAAATCCCACCAGCAATAAGCCCACAAACAACTAAAACAATCATTTTCCAGTATTCTTTTACTTTTTCTAAAATCTTATCCATACTTTTATATACGAAAAAACTCTTGGAAAGTTTCCAAGAGTTGAATTATAAAATATTTTTTATTTAAAGATGAATCGATAAGCCAAAATTATTAGAATGATAATGATGACAAGAGCCAGACGCAATGGAGAATTTCTCCGCCACGGATTTTTCTTTTCACCATTTTCACTGACCTGTCTGTCAGTTGTTTTTTTCTTCGAATTTCGACCTGTCAGTCCTTTAAAAAGTTGACTCATAATTTTTTCATCGCTGTAAGAAAGAACATTTCGCGCATAAATTTTCTCACCCGCTTTTGCTATGGCAAGCGTTGCTAAAAGTTGTAATCCAAGAGCAATCCAGGCTTCTGTCGTTGTTGAATATTGAATAGCCAGTCGGCTAGTCATCAATGTTGGACTGATAAATGGAATAAAACTAAGAACTTTTAAAACAATATTCCCCGGAACAGTCGAGCCAGCAATTCCCCCAATATAACCAATCATCGCTAAAAAGGCAATTGGCTGAGTAGCTTGTTGCACCTGAGCTTGTTCATTAACCAGAGATGCCACAATTGACGCAAGAATTAAATAACCTAAAATCCCAATTAAAGACATGGCTACCAAATAAATTCCGAAACCGAAGGTAATCCCAGAAAGCATGGCACCAATTGCTTTAATCTGATCTAAATTTTTGATAAAAGGATAAGCAATTCCAAAACCAAGCACATAAATTCCAAGCTGAGTCGCTAATAGTAGAATTACACCAATAATTTTCCCATAATACTGCACGTTTGAGCTAGTGGCCGCGAGCAAGGTCTCCATAATACGACTAGATTTTTCGTTACCAATTTCCTGTCCGATGATTCCCACATACATCATCATCAATGTGAAAATTAAAATCGAGGCAATGGAGCCAATTGCAATATTCGCGCCAGTCTGTCCATCACCTGTTGACTTTTGTCCAGAACTTGTTTGTGTTTTCATTGTAAACTTAGCTGGACTAAGAAGTTCTTGAACATCGGCGGCTGACAGATTGAGACGTTGTGCTGTTTTTGAAATATTAACTTGAGTCAGCGCAGTTTGAAAACTTGATTGGTCAAATTTGACACTTGATTTATTATCGGTGACAATGGTATAAGCGCCATTATCTTCGGTTAAAAATCCATCAATTTTTCCGGAAGAAAGGTCTTTTTTAGCGTCATCTAAAGAAGACTCGTTACGAATATCTGCTTTTAAAGTGTCATTTTCAGAAAGAATCTGAGTTAGAGCAGGATTATCGACTACAGCCATTTTGGGACTTTGATTAGCCCCGCTACTGATGACTAAACCGATAATTAAATAAATCGCTCCTAGCAAAAATGGTGAAAGGACAAGTGCCCAAAAGCCCACTCCTTTGACACGACTTCGGTAAATATTTTTTGCAACAAGCCAAGTTTGATTTTTCATTTTATTTCCTCACTTCTTGCACTTAAATTTTCTTGATTATTCTCAGCTGCTTCCATTCGGAAAATTTCATCTAGCGACGGTGGAGACTGAATAAATGCTTGAACATAGCCATCTTTAGCCACTTTTTGGAAAATTTCACGTCCAACTTCTGCCTCAGATATTTTTATTGAACGACCACTTCCTCTTTTTTCAATTGATTCAACTCCTCTAATTACAGAGAGCTCTTCATTGGGCAGATCAGACTCCAAATAAATACGGGTACGGCCATAAGAAGCTCGAATGGCTTCTACCGTTCCATTTAAAATTGTTTGACCACCTTTTAGCATTAATAAATGGTCAGATAAAAGCTCAACATCACTCATATTATGATTAGAGAAAATAACTGCCGCTCCCTTATCACGACTCCGTTTAATCTCATTTCGCAATAGTTCTGTATTCACTGGGTCAAGCCCTGTAAATGGCTCATCCAAAATCAAAAATTCAGGCTCATGAATCAAAGTGGCAATGAATTGAATTTTTTGGGCATTCCCTTTAGAAAGGGTTTGAACTTTGTCAGTTGGTTTACCAACGACCTCTAAACGTTTCATCCAGTCTTGTAGCTTTAGCCGGGCATCTGCTCGTTTCATTCCATGAAGTTCCGCAAAATAAAGAATTTGGTCTTCAACTGTCATCTTTTGATAAAGACCACGCTCTTCAGGTAAGAAACCAATTTTTTGCTTGATTTCTTGCGTAATCGGTCCATCTTGCCAAGTAATTTTCCCTTGGTCAGCTGATATAAAATTAAGAATCATCCGAAAAGTCGTTGTTTTCCCAGCACCATTTTGACCAATTAAGCCCATAACTTCACCTGGTTTAACAACCATATTGAGATTATCAACAGCGATTTTATCGCCAAAGCTTTTTCGAACTTTGTCAATCTTTAATGTCATAATTTTCCTTACTCTTCCTTTTTTTCTAATTATATCATTTTATTTTCACTTTTAACCACCTTTTCTCTCTTAGGTAAGACAAAAATATCTTAATTTTATCATTTTAATTTTCTTTTTTCATTTGACCTCTAAATCCTAAAAAGCTTAGGCTCAAAAGGAGCATGCTTGCAAAAAAAGCAGGTCCAGCAGAACTAAAACTACTCATCCCCCACAGCCATCCTTGCCCCTGAGCTAAATAAACTGCTGTGTTGATTAAGTCAATTAGAAAAACTAAACTCAGGATGAGCCATAAAACTTTTAAGCTTTTCATTTTTCGAGATTTTATCCCTAGATGCCAAATCCAAAAAGCAGCAAAAGTAAAGATTAAACTTCCAAAAAGATAAATGAGCTCGACGGATTGAAGCCAGTAAAAATGCTGACTCTCAAAGGTAAAACCAATAACTGTCAATAGTCCTGCAAAAATCAGGATGGGGATAAAAATGGACCAGATAAATTTGTTCATTTTTTCTTCCTTTCTACTTTTAATTTATTTAATTTTATTTTAATATTTTTCTTACCGAATGCAAAATGTTTTACTTTTTCAATAAAATAATAAAAAATCTTGACTAATTAGCCAAGATTTTTTCTAGCTCATTCTCTGACAAATCTGTCAGTAATTTTATCGCAGTAACTTTATCAGTAGTTTGGAGAGGGCGTTCTAACCAAACAATACCATACCATTGTTCAAACTTATAACCCGCTTTTGGAAAAAGTCCAATTTGTTCAAAACCAAATTTTTTATGAAATGCAACACTTGCTGGATTTGGATAGGTAATACAAGCATAAGCACGCTGATAATTAAGTGCCGATAAAGCTGTCAGTAACTTTTGATAAAGGGCACTACCAGCGCCATGTTGCCGTTCATTTTCATCTAAATAAATTGATAATTCAACCACCCAATCATAGGCCGCCCGTTCTCTATAAGCACCAGCGTATGCATAACCAATGATTTTGTCATTTTCAATCGCCACAATATAAGGATAGCGACTTCCTATTTTTTCAATTCGTTTTTCAAATTCTGCAATCGTTGGAACTTCATACTCAAAAGTAATGGCAGTTTTTTCAACATAAGGTTTATAAATTTCTAAAAGCCTTTCAGCATCAGACTTTTTCGCTAATCTAAACTCCATTTCCCTCTCCTTTACATTTTTAACTATTATACACCATTTATTAATTACTGACAGAAATTTCTACACATTTTTATTTAACAATTTTTTTATCAGAGATAAATAAAAAATTACTGACAGCCCTGTCAGTAAAAAATTTCCATAATAAAAAGCTGGATGCTCCAACTTTTACACCTTAACCAACAATTGTCACAATGACTAAACCAATCAAAGTTAGAATCACAACAAATCCTGCATTTACAATTGTAAAATATTTTACAAATCCTCGCGTTTCACCACGCGCATTCATTCTAATAACTTTGTAAGCAATCAGCGTTGCCATTGACGAAACAATTGTACCAATTCCCCCAATATCAGCTCCAAGCACCAAAGAAACAGCATGAGGAGTGAACGGAGAAATCAAAATTGGGGCCGCGATATTAGAAATAAATTGACTCATAATCACAGTTCCCAAAAAAGAAGCCTGCGGTCCAACTAAAGTATTGCTGATAAAATCAGTCAACACACTGATATTAGCAATATTTCCTACAATCAAAAAGAAAAAGATGAATGTAAATAAAAGATGATAATCAATTCCTTTAAAAAGTCTCGGACGATAAATCAACACAACTAAAGCAACAATTGCTCCAGCAAGATAAAAATTCACATAGCCAAAAACAGAAGCTGCCATCAATAACATCAAAACAACAAAAATAGAAGTTTCAACTTTATTAAATTGCGTCACTTTAGTTTCAATCACCAAAGGCTCATTATCAATGAATTGACAAGCAATCATCAAAATCAATAAACCCAAAATCCATAAAGCGCCTGTTCCTTTAAAAAAGTCCAAATTAGTTAAAGCGACACCACCATGATGTGCAGCCACTTTATAAAACGAATACAAATAAAGATTATGCGGATTACCTTGCGGAAGTAAGGCGGACCCAATGTGACAGGCTGGAACAATCAATGCTGCTCCAATATAAACTGACTTTCGATTTTTAATTTCTTTCGTAATCGCTAAATAGAGCGGTAAAACCGTCAAAATTGTTAAATCATTTGTAAAAAAAACGGCTAAAAAGAAGGTAAGTAGCGTCGTAAATCGAACGAGCTGACGCGTTGTTGTACTTCTTTTGACTAAGGATTGTCCCAAATACTGTAACAAACCTGTTTCTTTAAAACCACCAATTACAAGCATCAAACCTGAAACTGTAACGATGACATGATAATTAAAGAAACGCGTTGTCACTCCACCCAAACTAATGGCAATAATTGCAATAATAAACGAAATCAGAAAAACCTTGTCCACTAGAAACCAATTTTTAATGGCTGTCCATACTTTTTGGGATTCGCGCTGAGTAGCTGAATGTTCCACTACTTCTCCTAACTAGCATATAAAATTTTGCACCACAATAAATTATAACATCTAAAGATGGCAGTGACAAGCTTTTTCTCATATAAAAGTAAATTAATTTCAAAGGGCCCTTTTCAAGTAGAATATGCATTTATTATCTATACATCCATATAAAATTTCATTAAAAAATCCCCCTGACTAGGAGGGATTCGAAAGAAATTAAGCTACTCGCTATAGCTTATTTACGTAACCATGACTTTTAGGTAAACGCTTTCCTATAAAGATAAATACATTTTATCATTTTGTGTATCCGTTTGCAAGAATTAACTGAAATAGAATTAATCTTTTTTTATTTTAGAAGTCATATAAGACTTTTTATCTTTTACAGAAAAATTTCAACTACCATTTCTCTAAGACCATAGCCATTTCCCAAAAATCAGCCTCCATTTTACTACTAATAAGAAATGCCTCAAGCATCTGTTCTTGCTCTTGTTCATCACTTTCTTGATAAAGCCGATTAATAATATCACACTCTTTTGCGATTTGGACGGTAGCTTCTTCACTCGCATAGGTTTCAATCCATTTTTGATACAAAGGGTTAGGCGACCCCCCTTCAATTAATCGTAAACCAATTTCATGATAAAGCCAAGCACAAGGCAACATTCCTGCAATTGCACTATTAACAGTGCCATCAATAAGCTGACGATACATATGAGAAACATAATGATAAGCAGTGGGAGCAACCGGCGTTTCTAAAATTTCTTGTTCACCAATCTCTAATTCTTTAAAAAATCCCTCGCGAACAAAAATCTCTCCATTTTTTAGTTCTTCTGCATTTAATCTTAAATGTGCTTGAATCTCTTCACTAGCAGATTTCTCGGCAATAAGAAAATATAACTTACTAAAATGTTCGAGATAATAGCGGTCTTGCAACAAATAATAGCGAAAAACCTCCGGAGCTAATTCTCCACTCACTAATCCTTGAATAAAAGGATGCTCAAAACTTCTTTCCCAAAATATTGATGATTTTCCTCTTGCTAATTCAGTAAATAACATTTCATTTCTTCCTTCATAATATTAAAAGCATACGCCTATTCATTAAAATAAACTTGCCAATGTCGATGACAATTTGGATTAAAAGCGGAGCTGCACTTGATACACTCTCCTCGCGAATAATCATTAAAATTTAATTTTGTTCTACAATGGCCACAAAGTACTGGAAAGTCTTCTTTATCAGTAGCCCTAAATACATGATTCTCTAATTCATCGTGACAATGATAACAAGAAAAATACTTTTCACAGTCTGAACATTTTAGGGCGACAATATCATTTTCTTGATGATAATGAGTACACCTGCCTTCCTCATCTATCACTTTCCCCCAGATTTTTTCTCGCAATAAAATCCACCTTTCATTACCAATCAACTTTCACAACTTCGCCACTTTTAAAAGTTTGTAATTCTCCTGATTTTGCTTTTAAAATCAAGCTTCCGTCATCAGAAATTCCTTCTACTTGTCCATTAACAGCTTTTGTTCCCAATTTTAAAGTCACATTTTTACCAAACAACAATGACCTCTTGCGATATTCATCAATTAAATCTGGCTGTCTATAATTTGCAAAATTATTTATCACTTCTTTAGCCATTTCTGCTAAAAGCTGATTTCTGTCTATCTTAAACTCAGGATTTATTCCCTGAGCCTTTTCGGATAAATCTGCTGGAAAATCTTTTGTTGACAGATTTAAGCCAATTCCCATAATGAAATTTCCAGCAGAGCTTGATTCTAAATCTAAAGCAGCTTCAGTGATAATTCCGCCAACTTTATAGGTCCCCAAATAAATATCATTAACCCATTTGAGTTGAAAGTTTTTATCTTTATAAAATTGTTCAAGGACCTTGACAACGGCCACAGCCGTACTTGTCGTCAATAATCCTATTTTCAAAATATCATGACTGGGGTTGGGTAAAATAAGACTAAAATATAATCCAGTATCACTTGGAGAATAGAAATTTCGGCCACGCCGACCGTGTCCCTCCGTTTGATTATTTGCAACAAAAATAAGAGGTTGTTTGACCTCATGTGAAGACAAATATTGCTTCGCTAACTCTTGCGTAGAAGTCACCTCATCAAAAACAAAAATTTTATCTTCAAATTTCATTCCACTATAAAAATTTATCGTATCTTCATCTAATGAATCATTTCCAACATACTTATAGCCCAAGTTTTTACGACTTTCGATTTGATTGCCCTTGCGCTTTAAAGTATTAATTGCTTTCCAGATACTTTCTCGACTAAGCTTTAGCTCCTCAGCTAATTCATCACCCGAAACCCAGTTTCCTTTTTGTTGAAGAAGTTTTAACAAGACAAATTGTTTTGTTGTTCGCATAATTATCACTTTCTAAAATACATTTCAAAGCCTCCTTCTTTTCTAAGACGTCGCACGATAAGAACAGTCAAAATGGCTTTGATACAATCACCAGGAATAAAAACTAAATTAGAAATCAACGAAGTAATTAATGGAATATTAGATTGAATAGATAGCCAGATTGCTCCGACTAGATCAACAAAAATAACTCCAAACACTAAAACAATGATTAATTCTCCAATCCAATTCTTTGAAGCTGTAATTTGCAATTTCTTAATAAATATACCTATTAAAAATGGTGTAAAAAGCCAAGCTATTCGGTAGCCTCCCGAAGGTCCTAAAAAGCTCGCTGCTCCGCCATTTCCACCTGTTAAAACAGGTAAGCCAATTAAAGCTAAAGTAAGAAATGCTCCTACCGAAATTGTACCATATTTGGGACCAAGAAGTCCCCCAGCCATCATTATTCCCATATTTTGCAAGATAATTGGGACAGGAATAAAACCAATTGGTATTCCTGGTAAAAATCCTAGAATAATAATAAATGCAGTCATAAAGGCTGAATACGTTAATGTTTTGACTTTTTGATTCTTAGTCATATTTGCTACTCCTGATTTTATATTTTACAATAAAAGAATTTTTTATTATACTGTTATCATATCAAATAGTAACCCTAAAATCAAATTTAGGTTAACTATTAATTTTATTGTTTGCTTTTTTATTCACACAAAGGAAAATTTTAGATGGAAAAAAATAAATTTAATTTTTCAAAACTGGTCGCACTTTTTACTGATTATCCGGCTCTTAAAATAGACGAAATTTCATATAGCTACCAACAAATCGATGCTTTAATACAAAAAAAATTAACAGATTATAGTCACTCCTCCAAAACTGTTATTACTCTAATAAATGATAGCCCCTTGAATTTTATTATTGAGTTTCTCGCAATTATCGAAAGTGGAAATTATCCACTTGTCGTGGATAAATCTTTTAAGAAAAACTCTCTTGACTTCGGACTTATCCCTGAGGATACGCTGTTTTTAGCAAGTACATCTGGGACAACTGGACGGCCCAAAATCTATTATCGTAACTGGGAATCTTGGAAAATTGGGTTTGAAGTTTGTGATGATTTATTTCATTTGAGCCACTCACAAGCTCTTGCAACTACTAGCTCACTCACTACTTCATTAGGACTTCATACACTCATGTGTGCTTTATATTTAGGAAAAACCTTCCTAACAATTACAAATCCTTCACAATTTATAAATATTAAGGAAAGCTATGTTCTCTTTACCGTCCCAACCTATCTCTTAAATAACCTCAATGAATTATTTGCTTTAACTTCTCCAGAGATTATTTTTTTAGGTGGAGGAACACTGAGTCCAGAGGCGATTAATAAAGTAAGAAAAAAACTTCCGCAAACTCAAATGATTGAGTTTTATGGAAGCTCTGAAACAAGTTTTATTTCATGGCAAGCAGTTACTAATGGTAAAAAAACATCATCTGTAGGAAAACTCTTTCCATACGTAGAGCTTACCCTAGGACCAAAATATCGTCTTACAGTTCAAAGTCCTTATTTATTTTCTGGCTATCTTAATCAACCTTATTCACAATCATGGACAACTGATGATTTAGGAACCTTAAAAAATAATCATCTTTATTTATTTGGACGTCGGTCTGACATTATCGAACATGGTGCAAATAAAATTTTTCCAGAAGAAATTGAGCGTATGGCAAAAGATTTATGCGAAGACTGCATCGCTTTTGGAGTTTTTGATGAAAGATATAGTCAAAAAATTGCTCTACTACTCTTAAATCCTATCGAAAAAGATAAATTAATCAAAATACTAGCTCAAAGACTTCCTAAATACAAACTTCCTCAAATCTATTTAGAAACTCCTACTCTTAATTTTACTAAAAATCAAAAAATATCCAGAAAAGAATTAGAAAAAGAATATTTTAGAGGTGTCTATCATGAGCTTTAAAAATCCCGTCGGTATTATAACAGCAAACCGTTTACCTATAGGAAAAATCAATGGTTTTTATAAAAAAATTTCTCCTGAAACTTTATATCAAAATCTAATTAAACAACAATTTAATAAAAATCCCCTTCTCAAAAAAGCTGATATTGACTATATTATTTTGGGAAATGTGACTAACCAAGGAGGAAATTTAGCTCGACGTTGCGCTTTAAAAGCAGGATTCTCGAGCAACATCCCAGCTTTTACAATTGACCAGCAGTGCGGTTCTGGACTGACAGCTATGATTAGCTCTGCAAATTACATTATTTCTGGTGAAGCTTCCATTATTTGTACAGGAGGGGTAGAAAGCACATCTCAAGCCAATATCGTACTTGATTCAGAGAGTCATCAGCCGATTAACCGATTTAAAATGGCTCCTGACCCCTATGAAGATTTTGACATGGGAACAATTGCCGATATGTCAGCCCTAAAATACAATATTTCTCGTAGTATTCAAGACCTTTACGCTCTAAATAGTCATAAAAAAGCGACTCAAGCCATTGAAGGAAAACTTTTAGAAAATGAAATTTTTCCCTATCAAGATGAAGAATTTACAATAAGTAGTGATCAAACTGTTCGCCCTAAATCCTCAATAGAAGATTTGAGCAAATTAACCCCTGCTTTTACCACTAACGGAACAGCCACTGCTGGAAACTCTTGTCCAATAAACGACGGTGCTTCTTCAATCATATTGTCATCCACTAATAACCCTTTTGATTTTCAAGGCTATTATTTAGGACAAACAACTGTTGCTTTATCTCCATCAGATTTCTTATTAGGCCCAATAAAAGCAACTGAAAAACTTTTACAGAAATTTTCCCTTAAACTTAATGATATTGAGGCTATCGAATTAAATGAAGCATTTGCCAGTCAAGCCATTTTATTCCAAAATTATTTTAAGCTTGATGATATAAAATTAAATGCTTATGGTGGTGCCCTTGCATTTGGTCATCCTTACGGTGCAACTGGTGGCATTCTAATTTCTCGACTCTTAAATCGCCTAAATCAAGTGCAAAAACCATGTCTTGGCATCGCAACTTTGTGCGTAGCTGGAGGTATGGGAATCAGTGTACTGATAGGTAATCACTGGTATCAAAAATGATTTTAATCGCTCAAAAAACTCTTCCAAGACATTTTAAATTAGAAGGGCAAAAAAATTTTCTCTCTTTACTTCCACAATTGTGGCAAGAATTAGAAGGAATTCCCCACAGTCTTAAAAATGGAGAAAATTGGTTACTATCCGAAGAAATTATTCGCTATCCATCTTCTAATTATTCATTTGATAAACTGAAACTTTATTTACTAAGTGAACACATCACTCGTCATTCAAAAAAATATATAATCAATCTAAGTCTTGAAATAACTAGCAATAAAAAGCTATTGGCAAAAATTAACCTAAGTCTATTATCTGAGGATTCCTGGAATGAAATTATACAAAAAAATCAATGAGGCTGATTTAATTGATTATCTTCAATCAGTTAAAGATACCAATTCTTTACACTACGGTAAAAATCCCATTATACCTGGAAATTTTTTATTATTTATTTTAGAAGAAATGCATCAAGAGTTCTATTCTGTGCCTTTATCATACTTAAAAGCAAATTTCTGCTCACCAGGCTATTTGAATGAACGCTTTTGTTTTATATTTAATCAAAACGCTTTTCAAATTACTGACAGAAATCAAACATTGATCCTAAAAGGAGAATGGAAGCAATGAACAAACGAACAATTTTGATTACCGGTGCAACAAGGGGAATTGGCTGGGCAATTGCTCAGAAAGCTGCTCAAGCCAATCACAAAGTCATTTTAACTGGCCGTGACCCACTTAGTTTAAAAAGTAGAGCTGAAGAATTGCAAAAAAAATTTCCCAAAACAGAAATCCAAGCTATTCCACTAGATGTTTCCAATCGCTCTAGCATTGCTAATGCAGCCAAATTAATAAAGGAGATTGATATTCTAATTAATAATGCTGGGATTGCTGCTGATAGTACTTTTAAGAAAATGAGTCCGGAAATTTGGGATGAAGTGATTTCTGTCAATTTGACTGGTGTATTTAATAGTACTCACGCTTTGCTTGATAAAATCAATCAAGGCGGACAAATCATTACACTAACTTCAAAATCAGCTTTATTTGGTAACTTTGGGCAAGCAAACTACGCGGCGTCCAAAGCCGGCATCATTGCTTTTACGAAAACACTAGCTAAAGAATTGCAAAAAAGTTTGATACGAGTAAATTCTGTTTCTCCTGCTGCCATAACTGATATGACTCTGCCAGTATTAAAAAGTTTAAAAGAAACTTATGGTCAGAATATCCCTGATGAATGGAAAATGGGTTCAAGCTCCGATGTCGCTAATTTTATTATTAATGATTTAATTGAGACAGAAATGACAGGCAAAATTTTTTCCGTTAATGGCTCTGAGATTGGCTATTGGCAAGAACCTACATTTCATAAACTTTAATAAAATATAGAAAGAGAATTAAATGACTTGGTATCGTGAATTAGGAATAAAACGTCCTCTTTTTCAAGGTGGAATGGCTTGGGCTTCTAATGCTGAATTAGTAGCTGCTGTTTCAAACAATGGAGCTTTGGGAATTATTGGTAGTGGTGGACGGACAGCAAATGAACTGAGAAGAATGATAAGAAAAACAAAAACTCTCACTTCACAGCCTTTTGGCGTTAATTTAATGTTACTCGATAAAAATATCAAGCAACTTTTAGAAGTGATTTGTGAAGAAAAAATATCAGTAGTGACAACTGGTGCAGGGAGTCCTAAAGAAATTATTGATACTATAATTGGTAATAATATCAAACTTTTCCCTGTGGTTCCCAATAAAGAAATTGCCCTAAAAATGTTTAAACTTCCTATCTCCGGAATTATTGTAGAAGGAAATGAAGCAGGAGGTCACGTGGGGAGCCAAAACTTGGCCTCACTTCTCAAAGAAATTGCTCCAATCTGTCCCTTACCGCTCATCGCTGCTGGTGGAATTTATGATCATCATACTGCTTCTTTGGCTAATATTTTAGGTGCAAATGGAGTACAAGTTGGCACCGCCTTTTTATTGGCAAAAGAATGTCAAATTTCACCAATTTACCAAGAATTAATCTGCAAAAGTGAAGAAAATGGAACAAGTTTAATCTCAGATAAGAATGGCCATCTGACCAGACTATTAAATATCTCATCAGAATATCCTTTAAATAAATCATTGAAAGCCGCAGTAGAAAAAGGTGATTTAATCAATGGTGCATTTATGGCTGGTAGCGCTTCTGCTTATCTTGAAAAAATTGAGTCTGTTGAAACTATTATTCAACGAATTATGAAAAAATAAAATTTAGATTAATCCTCTTTATTATTTAAAGTGATTCTATCTGAGTTTTCATTGTACCTATTTTCTCTAATACACAAACTAAGTAAGATATAAATCATAAAAAAATACTCCCCAAAATCAAGGGAGCAGATTTTTTATTTTACCCAATAGAACCCTCCATTTAAAAATGGAATTACTCAATCTCATGATATGACCCAAAACATTGATATATAAGTATAAACAAGCCTAGAACATTTTCAAAAAAATGTCATATTCACATAGAAGTTTAAGACTTATGCCCCTTTAGTGCCCCTCTTTTTACTTACTTCAAAATGTATTCAATTTCTTCAAGTGTCAAACATTCTGAGACATCATATTCTTCCCGGCTTTGAATTTCTTTAAGTTTTAATAAATAATTTTCATATTTATCTCTCATTGGCCAGTGGGAATTCAAGTTAATTTTTCCTTCTTTCATAAGATCTTTTAGCTCTCCCCACAACCCTTGATCTTCAACTAAGAATTTGCAATAAGCATAATATTGATCTTCTTCATTTCCATCAAATCCCTGAAATAATACATCGTCTTCTTCAAGGATCTCATGAACTTCTTCTAACTCTTCCCACGTCTTATATAATTCACGATATAAATTCAAAACATCTACAACGAACTTACAATCTTCTTGGCTAAGCTCATTTTCTTCGAAGCCTCTAAAAGCTTCCTCGTAATTTCTAGTATAACCAGACCTAAAAATCTCTGCTAAATTCTCGAAGTAGCTAGCATCAGATTTGTCCTCTGAAATTTTTGATAAAATTTCATACTGATTAGCTAAGATTAAACGTTCTTTTAAACCAAAGGTTAATTCCATTCTTAAATCTCCTCAATAATAATAATAATAATAGATTTTATCGATATTTAATATTATATCACCAAATGTAAATGGTTACAACATCTTTAATGAGAAAATAAAAAAACGCCCCGCATGCATGCGAGGGTTAATTTTAATAATTTAGAGTTTGACCAGCATAAATTAAATTAGGATTTGGAATACCGTTCTTTGAAACTAAGCTTTGAACACTTGTTCCTAAACGACTGGCAATTGACGAAAGATTATCTCCAGGACGTACAGTGTAAGTTCCTGCTGTTGCCCCTGATTGACCGCCTGTGAAGCGAATAACCTGACCAGTGTAAATCATGTTCGGGTTAGATAAGCTGTTCTGACGAGCCAATTCTTGCCAGTTTGTGCTCCAGTTTGAAGCAATTCCACTCAAAGTATCGCCTGATTGAACAATGTGAGTTTGAGTATTCCCAGTTGAGTTACTTCCGCCTGTATCAAGCGCTTGAACGTCACTTGCTGCAACCCAGCTCATGATGTTATCAAGCAAGACTTTACTTCCAGATTTTTGAAGGACTTTATATGAGTTTTCCTTAACCCATTTAGGAATTGCTTGTCCTGTTGAGTAATTCGTGGCACTGAACTTGATTGTGACAGTCATTCCTTCTTGGATTTCACTTGGTGTCACTTCGTTGGCATCTTTACCGTCATCAGTGGCTGGTGTGTCAGTATCAGGTTTAGTTGCATTCCCGTTCTCATAACCTTTGTCAGTGATTCCAGTTAAGTCAACATTTCCATCAAGTCCGCCAGCAACATAAGTTGAGGTAAACTGAAATACTGAAATTCCGTCCATACTTGGGAAAAAGCTATAGTTTGGAACTGGTGTCACTTCATAATTTGGATATGCCGCAATCCATAATGAGTTGGGGAACTCTTTGAGAATTTGCTTATAATTGACATTTTCCAAAGTGTACGGTTTGTAAGAATAATACATTGGAGTATATCCAGCAGCTTTTACACGTCGCATTCCATAAAGAATCGCATCAGTATTGGCCTGTTTATCTCCACTTGCTCCACTTTCATAGTCCAAAGCTACAATAGAATTCTTTGGCGTTTGAATTTTCGGCAAATAGCGGTCAAGTGCTGCTTTTGCTACTTCTTGGGAACCTCCGACTTGATACCAAATGTAAGTGTGCGCTCTTTTACCTTGAGCAATTGCAGATGCGACTTGGGTTGAATAAGTCGCTTGGTCCACGAATAAACCGCCATAAGTTCCACCAACTTGACTAAAAGCGAACTTATCATGATCATAGCCAAAATTACCATAGTCTCCATTATATTTTGACCAGTCCACCCCTTGGTCACCAACTGCCGCAAATACTGGTCCACTTGCTGCAACAACAAAGAAAGCTACCATTCCAATGGCAGCTTTTTTAATTAACTTTTTCATTTATTCTCCTCCGTGTCATTTGGCTGATTATTATATTTGACAGCACTTACTCCAGCTAATGTTCCCAAGAATACCGTGAATGCATTCAAAGTAATAATAGCTAAATCAGTTCCACCCCAACCGTAGGCTTTGCCAATTACTCCAATAAACACACTAAGTGCTGGTAATGCTGTTAAAACAGCCCATTTGATAATGTTGTAAAATTTACTATTTAAAATCATAATTCTTTCCCTCTAAAATTGAATTTTGAAATAGGCTAAGATAAACCCACCTACAAAACCACCAATCGCAAATATTGCTCGCCAAATATTTTTACGAGTCATCATTTTAGCCTCATATTCCTTATTTTCTTTACTCTCATTAATCCCCATGACAGCTTGGAAAATTTCGTTATTTTGCTTAAGTTGTTCTCTATTTTGCTCTCGCAAAAATTTATTTGACTCATCCACACGAGCAAGCCCCTCATTAATAGAGTTTTGCATGACAACTGACATATCATTAAGACGAGCAAGTTCCTTATCATGCTGCTTAAGCTTATCCTCATGCTGCTCTACAATTTTTTCTAACTCCATTACTCCTTCTTTCTATGCTGTTGGCCAAGCGTCTTTTGTAAAGTAACTTCCCCACGGAAAAAGCTGTTGACTGGAACGTCTTCTCCCATATAAGAAATGGAGCTGTCTGGGTTAAAGTAATAGTAAGTATCTAAGTGACGACCTTGAACAAGAGGGTCAATTGACTCTGCTTCAATAGGACGATAGCCCAACGGTATTTTTTCAGTAGGTTTTGCTCCACTTCCAAGTGTAGTCGTATTTGAACCTCTAAAGGTAATTGTTACCATATTACCAATACGTTTTGCAGTCACTGATAGTCCATAACCAATTTCAAAAGATGTGGTAGCGTAGCGCTGATTGATATCGCCTGAAACCGAGAGGGTTTTAAAGCTTGCATCATCAGAGAATGTTTTCTTCCCAGCAACTGTTTGATCACCCGTTAACTTAACAGTGGCATCAGAAGATTGCTTTAGATTATCTGTCAAAGTATTAAAGTTGGTATTGATCGCTTCGGCACCATTTTGCATGCCACGATAAATTTTAGTTAATTCAGCCATTTATTTCTCCTATTTCTATTATTTGGTTAGCGTTGTTTTAAAAGCGATACTTTCTGACTTATCACTTTCATCATTGCCATTAATTTGATTAACCTGGACGTTGTATGATGTACCAGACGTTAGGTTCTCCAAATCAAATGACAGAAGTTTACTTCCACCTACAGGCACACCATCTAAATAAACCCGATACTTCATTTCATCCCAATCATACTTACTGGGTTCCGTACTAGAAACCGGGTTAGTATCAACGTAAGTTCCTACATACTTCGGCCAGTCAGCAGTTGTTACTTCACTTGATGAAGGCATGTATGGAGTGGCGATTGAGCCTGGTTCAATTTTATGTCCCGCAACTGATAAACCATCTTTGATAACCATTTCACTTGATTTAAAACGGAAATATATTGAAACAGTTTGACCAGTAGTGAAAGTGCCTGTATAAGACTGAGTTACAAATTTTCCGCCTGTATCGGTTACATCTATTATTATTGCAGGCTTACCAGTGGCTTCGATAATAAACTGACCGATAGAACCAGTTTTTACTTTAACAAGCATAGACATTGAATAAACACCGTCAGAAGGTATGTTAAATTCTTTGACAACACCAATATTATCGCCTGCATTGAATGACATTATGGTTAACCCTTCATAATTACCATTCTTATACCAAGGAGTTGTGTTGTACCAATTCCCACTAAAATCTTTAGTCCCATCTAACAAATTCAAATTCGGGTAAACTGTCGTGAAACCGTCCGTACCGTCTGCGCTGTTGGCATAGGCGGTATGTAAATAATTTTTATCTGCCATAGTATCACCCATTTTCCCATGAAACTTTAGCACTTGAAGAAGTGACATCAGAAACAGTTAGATTGGTTGGCGTCTTCACTTTCTCAACATAACCTTTGGTGATTGTTGCCCCCTCAATAACAAAACGAATAACTTCAGTTCCGTTAATTAATAACAGTTCGTTACCATTATTTACAACTTCTCCGTCCATTGTATAAACTGACGGAAGCTCAACATTGACCTTGTTTCTGATATAGCTTAATGATGAAGCTAGATTATAGATTCGCTCTCCACCAAAGCTAGGTCCTGTATCAAAACCATTTTCTTCAGTACCAATTGAATTTTTGTAATAAGTTACTTTCACATCCGGTTGATACTCTGAATCGTGCTCAATTACTACATTAAATCCGCTTGGAACTTTACGATAAATGATTTTATTGAGGTCTAAAACTTCCGCAAGTAAACGTCCGCCTGGATCAATCGATTCAAGAATTTCACGATTTGCTTCCACGAACTCTTCCCAGCTCTTTTTACCATCTTCAATATACTGATTAAAAATTCGATAAAGCTCTTTAAAGGTCCACCAGTAGTTAGAATCTTTGAAGGGTTGGGAATAAATAGACTTCTCAACAATATAGTGAAAAGTCCGAGTGGAGAATTGCTCAATCCATTGCTCACCTTCTTGCTTTCTAAAGCTAAAATAAGCTTCGTTTCGTCCAACCATTTGGAGTGCATTATCACTAGCAATATAAGTCAGTATCCCTTTAGTCGCATCAAATGAAATGACTGCTTCTTCTGACACCCCTTGCCCTGTAATTTTTTGCGCCATTAAGCAAAAGAACGGCTGTAAGCCTTCAAAGTTCTTGGGCTGACCGTTCTCTATGATTTGAGCTACAATGGCTTGGCTATTCACATCCGCATGTCTTAATTTAACAATCCCGACATTGTTATTTGGCTCTGTGGTGGACAGCGTGATAAAATGTTCTGTCATAATAGACCCTTTCTAAAATTTGATATAATCCCTTGGATTCTTAAAGTGAGCGTTTGATGATGGCCAATATTCATCCATGAATTGGAAGTGCAAATGTGGACCGGTGACAGGGCCGGTTGCTCCCATAAGTCCAATTTGTTGGCCCTTTTTAACATTTTGACCCACAGAAACATCGATTCTGCTTTGGTGTGCGTACCCTGTATAAAGTCCATCCGCATGCTTGATGACCGTGTAATTTCCATACCAGTCATAATAATTACTTCCCGCTTGGACCACTTGACCATCGCCTGAAGCTAAGATTGGAGTTGTTGGATTGCCATTAACCAAGTCCACAGCATTGTGAAATTCTTGTGCTCCGGTGATTGGACTCGTTCTCCAACCCATTTCACTTGTTACGGTAATAGGACTTGAAATTGGAGCAATATAACCTCCCCCACCACTTGGGATTTCAAGGTTAACAAATTTGTTGTACCATTCTTGCGCCCAAGTGCTACGTTCAGGGTGTCCGTTTAAGGGACGTTCAAAGTTAGCTACAAAAGCTTGTGTTGCAGTATTGATATTGGTCAATGTCATGAATTGAGTCCATGAATAAGGATAAGAACTTGTCGCAATCCACTGTCCATTTGGTGCAT
>ERZ772786.15-NODE-15-length-83788-cov-4.902404_pt1 | contig 83788 bp, 75 predicted proteins | sample MGYA00511473_ERZ772786 | MGnify/ENA primary metagenome ERZ772786 (study PRJEB29015, sample SAMEA2738025) | human oral metagenome | biome: human oral; feature: human-associated habitat; material: saliva | place: China | collected 2252 ...
TGAGGTTCTTCAGTTCGTTCTCATCCCGTTTGTTGAGGGCTTTGAGCTGGTCGTCGATGTTCACTATGAGGTTCTGTCCTATATAGGTGAGCGTGTCCTTCTCCTGCGGATATATCTTGCCTGTGTAGCTGTAACCTTTAAGCGCAGGCGGACAAAGCAAATCAAGAAAGGTGGTCTTGAACTTGCCTTGTTCTCCTGTCAGTACAAGGCAGGTATGGTTACGGCATTCACGGTCGTCCATAGCGTTGGCAACTACTGCAACAAGCCATTTGATAAGGTATGGCAACCACTTTTCAGAGTTGCGGACGATGACGCACGATGCAAGGTTGGCTATTGTGCTTTGGTTTACCTCCATCTTGTGCAGCACTTCTGAAGCATCAACCGTTGGCAAAGCCTTGAAATACTCCTGTATGGGATTGATACGGGGAGAAAAGCTGCTTTCAATGATGGAATAGAGATTATCAGCGGAAGTAATAATACCTTCCTCGCTATCAAGTTCCCTGCGAAAGGTATTGATGTCATAACGGCTTACCTTACTATACACATTGGCATATTTGGGAGAAAACTCTGTTCTGCCAAGTACAGTGTTGAACCTGAAGTCATAATGGGTGGAGAGGTAGCTTTCTATCTCCTTGTTTTTGGAAGTTTGCCTACTATGCTTCGGCTTATCTTCTGTGCGTATATTGCTATTGTCTGCATACTTCTTCATAATCATCCTAAAATGGTTTCCGAAAGTGAAGTTAAGGAGGATAATTCTGATAGCCAAGCATTCTCGGTGTGCTTGCATAATGTTGCATAGACTTGCTATAAAATTCCTTGTAGGAAATCATCAAACATCTTATTTTTTAGTGGATTAAATGAAGAAATCAAAGGATAAAAGGAAATGATACAAATACCAATAATTGATTGGCTTTGTAACAAACCACATTCAAATGCGGTATTCTGCACATATGGGTAGTGAGCTATAAGTAAAGGAATAACAAAGAACGAATAAGGCGAAAATAACTACCTATTTAAACAAAAAGCAATCCACAAAAAGATGTAAGCAAAAATTAAGAGCTTATCTCTATGTTCTCAGAAATCTTAGAACAAGATAGAAGGTTTATGCCAAATGGTTGACTGTATCTTTATATTCTATTGGCAGTGAAAGAAGGAAAGTGGGTGTTTCAGTGTTGATAACGGCAAGAAACGAGGAAGAAATTTTTATCGTGTTTCCTTTGTTTTCCCTGCTGTTCCTTAGTGCTTTGAGCATAAGGAAACTATCCCTACTTTTGTATCGTGCTGGGGCGCAGAACGCTGCAACATAAGCAAAAAGTAACAACAAACAAAACAATAGAAGTATGGGATATTTGATAATTACAGACCAGAACTGGCAGAAAATAAGGGATGAGATATTAAGTCTTGCCGACTGCTGCCACAAGGCATTTGGAGAGAAGTGTAAGCACACAGATTGGCTGCACAATGGTGATGTGTGCCAGCTGCTTAACATCAGCAAGCGCACCTTGCAGCATTATCGTGATACAGGCGTGCTGCCATTCGCACAAATCGGGCACAAGTGCTATTACAAGCGTGAAGACGTGGAGCGGTTGTTACAGACAAAATCGGAGAAAACCAAGAGCAACAAATAGACAAACAATGAAAAGATGGAAATTGTTAGAGATTTGAACATGGGCATGGACAAAATGCAGGTAGTACTGTCCGCTATCCACAGTGTGAGCAGGAGAATTAAGGAAGTGGCACAAACGCACAAGCCGCTATTTGGCGGAGAGCATTTCCTTACGGGTAAGGAGGTGTGTGAGCGGCTGTATATTAGCCCTCGCACATTGCAAGATTATAGAGATAAGGGGATTATACCTTATACGCAATTTGCAGGGAAGATACTATACAAGGCTTCGGATTTGGAGAGGCTGTTAGAGGAAAATTATAGCGTATAACAATTTTAGCACACCTCTATTTGTTATAAAATCTAAAAAAGCATCTGTTTCATCTTCTTTTTACACTTTTGTGTAATGTATTTCTTGATATACACTTCTAATTTTGCAAAAAAATAAATTATCAGTTATGGAAGAAAGATATAATAGAAACAGACTCTATGTGAGTGAAAACGAACAAAGTATGATTAAGGATTATAAAATATTCCTTGGTGGTGTTGGTATCGGTAGTATCGTGGCAGAATGTGCTTTAAGATTAGGTTTTGAACATATCACCATTGTTGATGGTGATAAGGTAGAAAAGACTAACTTAAATAGACAAAACTACACGGAAAATGACATCGGTAGATATAAAGCTGAGTGCTTGGCAGAACGATTGTTAAGTATAAACCCTAATGCACATATAGCCGTACATACCGAGTTCTTAGCGTCAGATAATATCGAAGCATTGATTGCCAATCACAATGTTGCTATCAATGCTTTAGATTTTAAGGACGAAACTCCTTTTGTCTTTGATAAAATCCCTTATTTCCGCAGCGTTTTTGCTTGCAAGAAAAGCAAGTGCCTGATACATAAAAGTATTCAAACACTTGCGTATGTCAGAAAATTCACTTATCTTAGTGCTACTAAACATATAAAATAATCAACCAACTGACATGACAAAAGTAGCAATAATATCTGACAAAATAACCTCTTTGGGTGGAATTTTTCACGTAATGGATGTTTTTTCCAAACTTGGACTCAATCAAATTATGGACTCCTCGCGTGGTCAGCGTGGCAGTACAAGTATGGCATTCCAATATAGTGATATTATTTCTTCGCTGTTTATAGCTATTTATGTAGTGCTGATTGCTTGGAAGATATTAACACGCTCGTTGCTCAGTTTTCATTATCCTCCAAATGTACACTTCCTGGGGCAGACATTGTTGGTTGTGGTTTAAAAGAACTTAAGGAAGCAAATGTGGTTTACACTTGTGATAAATCCAAGCACGCTTATAAGTACAATAAGGCTGAGAAATTAAACCAACTTCTTCTGACGATGGTTAAGCATCTTGGTTTGACACACGAAGGAAGCAGCGTTGATTTAGACTTTGACCACCAGTTTATTCCTGCGCACAAATACGATGCAACATATTCTTATAAAGGTGATTACGGTTACTTTCCTGGCTGGGCACACCTGCCTTTCTCCTTTCTTGAGCAGAACACCTTCTTTATGCTCATTACAGCAATGTTGAAGAACTTCTACCTTTTTCTCATTGATAAATTGTCTCAACAAATAGAACCTCTAAAGAAAAACAGCTGTTTGAAAAAGTTCATATTACACTTCATCAACGTACCTGCCAAATGGATTAAGACAAGAAGGAGATACGTCTTAAACCTATACACACCCAAAAAGTATTATATCAAGATTTTTAAAGAATAGCTTCAAACTCTTTGCTGAATTTTATCTTCCCCATTCCCTATGGGTAAGGGAACTTGTGTCCAATAACCAACCTATTTGTGGTAAGTTGAGCAAAAAATGACAAATCGACCTTTCTCGTAGGGTTAAATGAGACGCAAGCAAGTTTTGAAACAAACAAGGAAATTGTTTGCGGAAATAAGGTTATTTGTTAATGTTCGTTTATCATTAAGCATATAGTCCTTATTCTGTAAACCCTCTTTTTTTGAAAGTTATATAGTTCATATACATTCCTCTTTTCATTCTTTCATCCAATGGACGTTTCCCATTGGCTATCTCATCCATAACTTTCCATTGCCAATCTTTGAGGACACGACGTCTGCGATCCCACTCAACCATTTTTTGAACCAACTCAATTGTGATATTATCGTTATCAGTCGAGGAAGCATGACTTGCACTAGGTGCTTTATCGTCTTCGGAAGCAAGCTTATCTGCCTCAAACAACAATTCGATATTCTTCTCACAAACGATATTATAAATATTTATAGCTTTTCTTCTTTCTGAATCAGTAAACTTATGATTAAACTTCAACTTATGAGCCGTTTCTTGAGCAGCAGACTGATAATTGATAGACAAACAATCAGTTTCTTTTCCCCATTCAGCAATTTTTCTCCACAATGAATATGGAATAGATTCTATAATTTCCATATCATGAGCTACATCTTCATCGTTCTTATCAGGATTCAGCGAAAAACCTTTTCTGACTGGAGTTGAAGAATTTATGAGATCAGACTTTATATCATTCAAATCATAAGACCAAGTGTATGCCTTAACCTTCTCCCAGCATTCTTCTTTTTTTGACCACTCGATATAATGTGAAACAGGTGATTCATTGAGAATGAATTCATTTATCTGTTTCATTAGCTCATAAATGAAATCAGAAAGTGCGTTAGAAAGGCATTGGTTCTTCCAAATCTTGTAGAGGTTTAGCTTTCCCTTCGTTATGGTAGTTAATAAAGAAATAGCATAAGGAACAACTACTTGTTTCAACTCACCAATATTATTTCCAGATACTTTGGTACCATATCTTTTATCAGCAGTTCTGAATAATATCGTTTTGGCAATGGCATCTTCATAATAGATGCTATTGAGGTTTTTAATATTTTCAGGTAAGTTATTATTTATGAACTTACTGTAGTTCTTTTCGTTACCACGTACCACGATAAACGGACCGATTGAAATCTTTTTCCCATCATACACTTCTTCGTATGCGTTTATATATTTGGCAAGTTCTACCTTCGTAATAACCTGCTTCTTGGGATATTTCAAGTCAAAGGCAGTTTGGCGAGATTTGGTAAACCCCTCCTTTTGACGGAGATTTTTATATTGGCCTCTTGCTCTTTCAAAGAACCAATATGTCTGGATGTTTGAATCTTCTGTTATTGGTGTCATGATATATCGTGATAACTTCTCAAACGCAATAAGATGGGCATTATTGGCTGTAAAATCAGCGTCATTCACCTTGTTTTGTGTATTTGCATATCGAGAAATGCGTGATACAATATCGGCAAATTCTTCTACTCTTTTGATCACCGAGATTTTAGCTTGAACAAAAATTCCAGAGATGTCAGCCTTATCCTTTTTCCATGTATGGTAGATAGATGCAGTTGTTTGACCGCCATTTACAATCTGTAAATTAGAAATCTTGACAATGTTTCTGCCTATAGAATCTAATTCGATGTGATCAGCAGTAGCCGCTAATCCATTATTGAAGGCCAAGAACATATGTGGCTCTTTTTTAATTGTATCTCTGATACCTTTGTTAATTTTTCCCGTAAATTGGAGGAAAGAACGGACATTTTGTTCCAATAATCTGGCACCAAACCTTTCATATAAATTGGCCAAACATATTCCAGGTATAATAGCTACATATGCTTGATAGTCTGGGTTTTCAGAAGCTGCTGATAAACATGGGACAGTATAGCCTTCCTCCATAAAATTAATCTCAATAGGCACGCGTGACTCTATTGTAACTTGGTAAAGATAGCGAAGGTCAATCACCCGGAAGAATACTTTATATCCACAGATTTCTATATTAGCAGGAATTTCCCCTTTATATTCTCCATTAGTTAGGATAAAGGCATTAACTCTTACCAAATTCTCTTTTAATTCTTCATATGAAGATAGAGTATTTGCGAACTCGAATATTTCAGATGATTCTGCAACTTCATTTGCATAATCACCATATACAGCCTTTCTGAAGAAATTAATAATTCTGGTAGCAGCTCTATCAATTTCAGCTTTAGGAGTTGAAGATATGCTTTCTTCACACCCAAAAATAGAAATAAATAAGTCAACAGTTTCATAATTATCAGCTATTGCATAGCCATTAATTTTATGTTGCTTTTTTGTTCCTAAGTCTTTTTCATCAAAAGCTACTGTTGCATTTTCAGTTTCTCCAGCTTCTGATAATACATCAAGAACATATCTAGTAAATGTTTGTTCTTGATTATCGCCATCTTCATTAGATAGTTGGCGGGTTGCAATCTCTTGAATGAGAGATAGATAATATTTATTTATGTCATTATTCATGTCACTTTATGGTATTAAATAAAACACTTTCAGGAACTAAATATTCATCGCACATGCCGATAGAAATAGCATAAACGACATTACTAACTCCGTTTCTAAGCTCATTCTCCATGATTCTTGGAAAATCGGCTAATACTTTATAGTACTTTTCGCTCCTTTTTTTATAAAAACGCTCAGCATATAAGGATTCATGACAAGATATGTACTTCGCTTCAATGAGCTTTTCTTCGAAGATACATAGTGCAGGTACATTGCCACTGAGAAGAGCCTTTATTTCTGACACAATCATAGGCAAACTTTCTCCATTAGTTTTGGATACTTCTAAAACTAAATGATAAACAAATAAATGAGCGACAAGTGAATTATCAAGTTGTCGTTCTCCGTTTATAATTATGAATTGAGCATTATTGGTAGATGTTGTTTTTACTTCAACTGCCCAATTATCGCCTTGAAAGTCCTTATTTGTTTTCTCAACTCCTGTCCACAATTGTAAAGTAGAAACATAGGTATCATCTGAACTTCGATTTAACAATTTTCTAAGGAAAACCAATTCTCCGTATAAACCTTGCTGTTCTTCTTTTGATAATCCTTCGAATTTAAGTTTTCCGAACAAATCCTTCCATCTATGTAATTGATTTACAACCTCTTGAGCCATTTCTTTTGTAGAAGATAGTGGTTTTAGAGTAGTTATCAAATCTTCACACAATGCGGCGAAAACTCTTTGGTTTACATTTCTCATCAGTTGAACATGGAGCATCTTTTGTCCTAGCATTGAAGCATCCAAAAGCTGCCTAATTCTTAATTCGCTCAAATTGCTTAAAGACGAAATATCAATCTTGAATTCTTTCGAGAAAGAGACCGCTATCCCAACTATATCATCGGGATAGCTATATGTGGCATATACTTGTATTGGTAATGATGTGTCATACAATTTCTTCACAACCCCTATAGTTGCAAGGCTTTTTAATGAGCTCCACAACTCTATAATATGATATTTATTCTCCATACTCATTGTCGTTTTCATTATCGAAATTGTCTTCAATATCGGCATATTCTCCTACCATATTCACTTTATAATTTACAGCTATAGATGTATCTGTTGCAGGAAACGAAATAGCGAACCCTACAAAAGGATCATCACTTACTGTAAACACGGTTGAACCTTCAACGGGCACGTTATTCTTCATAACGTTGGCACCAATAGGATTTAATGGATATATAATTAGAAGTGGTTGAGCTTTGGGTCTGAAATTACTACGTACAACTAATGGCTTGGGATATGCCTTTGCCCAAGTTTTACCACTATTAATAGCCTCTTGCTTTGTTGCTTCAAGAGCTTCATTTAGCACATTCTTATCTAAATCCACAAATTCATCGGCTTGATTACCTACTATATGATTCTTTCGAATAAAGTAAGTTTTGTAATCGGTATCAATAGCTCTATTACGATAGAAACAATTAACTTTATATTTGTTACAGAAACAATATTCCTTATTCGGTCCACTACCAGCCGTTTTGTTCATTAGAACTACGCTCCAATTCGTTAATTCGCCATATCCTTGTAACTCATTAATATACTTAACTATCAACTCAAGATTTACCTTTTTGAGAGATTCTGCAACAGTAAACTCATTGAAATAATCAGAGATTTGGTTTGCTGGAACGTTCTTCCAAAGATAGTCTCCGTCTTTGATTAGCGGCTCACCTAAACCAGATAGAAGCTCTTCGGTTGCAACAAGGTTTCTATTCTTTAATCCCTTGTCAATTGGCAATTGATACGTTTCAATGAGGCGAGAAGCCCATGATACTTGAATTTCTTTGGTATTTCTCATTTTATTAAGAGCTGTAATCTGCAGGCATCCTGGATGCGTACGCACCTTAAGGGCATACTTATCAGGAGTACTTCTCGATTCTGCAAGGTAGTTGAACTCATCACGCAACTCAGCGCTAGCAACAGCTATGTGTCGATACCATTCACTAAGTTCCGCACTTGTAAATAATCGGCATAAATCAACATATCCAGGACGATAACCAAACCATCTGCCCATCTGCATTAATGTGTCATACATTTTAGATGCACGTAGGAAATAGCTTATTGAAAGACCTTCCAAAGTTAGACCTCGAGATAGTTTGTCTCCGCCTATAGCAATTACAGAAACCCCATTTTTAGAATTCAGTTGATAATCAACAATATCACCTGAAGATCCGTTAATGGATTTCACTTCAATTTTCTGAACAACTTTGAAAAGCAAAGGCTTAATATCTTCCCACTGGTGGACTTGCAAGCAATGATCAATATTGGAAAGCGACGAATTTTTAATTTTATTGGTTGTTTCAGTATAGTCATTCTCTAGCAAATCTTGAAATTCACTGAGCACAGATGAATCGTTTGCTTCTATCTCTTGCTTATAATAAGAAAACTGCTGAGCGACCAATTCTTTAATCTCATTTTGCCATAGCTGATAGCGAGAAACGTGGATAAGCATAGAGTTATGCTTGTTTTCTTGGCCTCTTGCTATACGTATAGCGCATGTCAATATAAAGCTCTTAATAGCCGTCTTTAATGACTCTGGTATATCTGCAAATGTTGGCTTGGGATCATTCTTTTTGTGCCCCTCTGGTATGAAAGTCAGATAATCGCTAATAGGAACCACAATTGGCAACAAGTCTTCTTCATCCTCAACGTCCATACTTGTCCCAAATACTTTTTCAGGACCAATATAATTAGTTGGTGCAGGTAGATTGATAATGAAGTCACGTGGAAACAGATCTGATTCGTCTTGTGCTATAAATATATTAGCAAAAGGGGTGGCTGTATATCCAACATAGGCAGACCTATTGAATTGTCCAATCAGCGTTCTAATAGCTTTATTAATTGCTGTTGGGTCTAAATTCTTATCTTTCTTTGTATTGATTGAAGCATTATCAGCTTCATCATCAACTAGTAGCAACGATTTATTGGCAATCTTGTGACCCCCAGCTTGAGCTTTTAGCCAAGTGTTCAAGCGCTTTAATACTGATGCGTTCTTTTTTACAACCAAAATTATAGGTTGCGGTGCATTGAAGTTGAAGCCAGCTGTATTTGCTGCCCTACTATTGAAATCGCCAGAATCCAAACTTGTGGTATAGGAATTAGCTATAGCGGAATCAAAACCAGGAATCAGTCCCACACCGATTTTGGTAGTATTATTGATATTATATGCTCGTTCGTATTGGGTATCAAATCCTAAAAAGCCCTCATCTATTCTACTTTGAGTTTGGCTTCTCAGATTATTCAATATGCCAGCTAGTACAACGATAAAATTGAAGCCAGCATCAGCAGCTTTGCAAATTAAGCCTGTGTAATTAGCTGTTTTACCAGATTGAACTTGACCTACAACTAACCCTTTTTTATCAATTGTGATATTGGTCAGCTGTGGATTAAACAAATTATCTAAAATGCGGTCACTCATATCGTCTAATTTTTGAATGACAAGTGGAGCAAAGCCTTTTTGTTCAGACAGATATTGTTTATATCTCACCCAAAAGTCCCAAGTAGATTTGCGTTCAGCTTTGAAATCTCTAAGCCAAGGTTGTCTTCTTTCATTTCCTTCTAGAATTTGAAAATCCTGAATTCTTACTCCATACAAGGATAGTAATTCGTTTTTTACTTGCGCAATATCCATATTGGGAAAGATTAGTGATACCCTTGCTATAGTATCATTAATCTGATCGTCTGTTACAACAGCATTTGGTCCGATTAGGACTCGGCACATATTAATAATTTGATTCTGCATAGCTATATATTTTCGATTAAATCCTCAAAGATATTAAATGGTTCTACTGTTTTTAGATATGCTTTGGCTTGTTCAGATGTCTTTCCCATTTTAATTTGGTTATCATACATCATCCGCATCATATCTGTTATGATTGAAGGATTGATACCTGTAAAAGGTTCAAGTTGAGACTCTTCACCTTTTGCTTCATTGATATAAATAGTCTTAGTTGGTAACGTTTCCTCAATAAAACTAAGGAGAGTGTTAATAGCCTTCTCTGGGTTATCATGAGCCATACTTTTAATTTGCTGAATCATATCATGTTCACGATTAACCACAAAAGACCATTTGTTATCTTTTTTCTTCTCGCACCATAGAGGTTGGAAAGATGTACCAGCTTTCTGCTTCAGAATCTTTCCTCTATGTCGATATACTTCACAGCCAATTGATCTTACAGCTTTAGCGTAAGATTCAAGTTGACTTCTATTTTGCATTGGAGGATAGGCTCTTGATTTTTTAATATCAATCTGCCATTCAGTGTCCAATGTATTAGGTAAATCTATCTTAATTCGCACTAATTTATAGTGTTCTTCCTTTCTAAATAGCCCAAGCCAATCACCTGCTAAAAGTAATCTTTTTCCTCTATACACATAGAATCCCTGCTGAGCTGCCCATCCATTTATACCTTCGGCTTTAGTATAGGCTACTTCGCTAGAGAAAGCACTTTTATGAGGCAAAACATACCCCTTGACAGATATTCCACCAATAATATTCTCGGTGGGTCTTATCTGCGTCTTTGGTTCATCTTCACAGAATGGATTCCAAGGTTCTATCTCATGTTCACACCAGAAAATCTTCACAACTTTTTCTTCAATAAAACGGTGAAAAGTCATTGAAATGTGTCGTTTCACCTTATCTAATTGTGAAGAAAATTTAGCCTTTGAGTTAATATCAATCTCACTTGTTTCTGGGTTAATGATTCGGTCTAAACCTGACCATACAACCAAAGTGCCATGAGAAACATCATCAAGAGCATTTATATATTCATCAGGAATCCATTGAAGAAGTTCCCATTGGTTTGTTTTTGCAACATAGTCTAAGTCCCAAGTCCAATAAACGGGCTTGTAATCAGCCTTTTTGCTATATACGGTAAGTCTTCTACATTGAGAGAATGAGGCGGTTTTTAGTCCCAAACCAAATCGTCCTAAATCACTTTTTGAACGTTCTTCCAAAGGATTTTGAGAACCCGGTCTCATAGCTTCAATCAGTTCTTGGTGGTTCATTCCAATACCGTCATCTTTAATAGTTATAATGGATTGGCCACCTTTCCAGATTCTTGAAATCCAGATATTATTCGCTCCAGCTGATATAGAGTTATCTAATATATCAGCCATTGCTGTTTCCAAACTATAGCCCATAGCTCGAAAAGTCTCAACCATAGACGCAGCAGCAGGTGTAGCATTAGCGGTTTTGAGTTCTTCGTAATTCATCTTCATGAGCTAATATTTTTTTTATCTCTAAAGCAATCTTCTCTGCAAGTACTACAGGGACAGCGTTACCAATTTGTTTAAATGCGGCAGAGCGACTTCCTTCAAAGAAGTAGTCATCTGGGAATGATTGTATTCTTGCAGCTTCACGTATTGTAATAGAGCGTACATTATCCGTAGTTGGATTAGGAGTTGGATATATGTAATAATGTCCATCCATAGCGATATGCGCTACAACGGTGTGACATACCCCGTTAGGATCTACCACACAAAACCTATTTAAGAATGTCTGCGTATTTTTATGTTTTTGCAGTGAAGGGTCAAGCTTATCATACCGTAAACGTTTCCCTTCATTCCATTGTTCAACCGCTTGCTTATAGATTTCTCTATCTGTAGGATTGTTAGGACGTGCAATGTGCTGAGTGGTAAAGCTCAAGACTCCTCTAATTCCTGATTTTTTAAGGTATTCCATATCATTTAAAGGCTTTGTGTAATGAACAATTCCACAAAGTGTACCTTCACCAGCTTTGATTATAGGCAAATCACAAAACAAATCCCTCATTATTTTGTATGGCATTTGCTCTTCAAGAAGGTACGGATAGTGATACGAGGTATCTTCTTGTGTGTCTCTTTTATTTTGCCAACCAACAATAATGACCCTATGACGTTTTTGTAAAACGCCATGCTGTGATGCTATCTGTTCACGAAAATCTATATTGTAATCCAACTCACGCACCAATCGAATAAGATCCCTAAATGGCTCTCCACCTTTAGCAGTAAGAATTCCCAAAACATTTTCAAATACAAACATTTTGGGCTTATAATGCTTAAGGAAATCTACATAGAATTTATATAAGTCATTACGAGGGTCTTCTTCTATTTTCTTTCCTAATCTGGCACGGCCAGCGACAGAATATGCTTGGCACGGTGGACCTCCAATTATCATATCAACGGGCTTCCCATTACAAAGTTTGTCAACTCTTTCAAAAAGGCTTGGCAATGTTTCTTTCCCTATAGCTTCTTGAATTACAGAGTCAATCACAGATTTAGGAACTTTATTCCAAAGCCAACTTCCATCTGTCTTTTCCTTCTTATTTTTGAGGTATTCTTCGTATATTTCAAGTTTTCCGTTCTCCTTTAAATAATGAAATGCTGCACGAGTTTTCAATGAATCACAAGCATAGTGATCCATCTCAATATGTGCTATGGGTTCATAACCAGCTCTGATAAACCCTTCTGATAGCCCACCAGCACCTGCAAACAAATCTATAAATCTGCACTTCATACGTTAATCATTTTGTTTTATTAAGCAGTTCTGATACATCAACATCTAAGAGTTTAGCGATCTCTATCAATTGGTGGACAGAAGGTTGTGAGCGGTTAGTACACCATCTGGAAACCGTCATGTCTGATTTTCCTAATTGATCAGCAAGCCATTTACTTGTCTTGTGATTATCTGCCAATGCGGCTTTTAATCTATTGGGTATTTGTTTAACGCTCATATTCTCTTCTGAATTCCTTCTATTAAAACGGCAAAAATACTCATTTATTGTTTATTTTCCTACAGATTTTTGATATTTAACCCTAGTCAGCTTGCTTTTTTAAGCTCATAATGAACTTATACTCGTTGATTATGGCTGCAAAGTTCCTAATGAAATAGGCTTTAGATAGAATATTAAAATACCATTTTCTGGTAGTATAATACCATTTTACGTATTGATAATCAACGGTATAAAATATAAAGTAAGGTCCATCAGTGCAAGGTGCAAGACCTGTCTATATATATAGGCTTGCACCTTGCACTGAAAATTGTAGCCAAAGAATCTATAAAACATTTTCTATCAAATATTTGGAGCATGTTCATTTTTTAGTACTTTTGAACTCAAGAAACACAAGAGCGTGTTTCGAGCAGCAGTATCCACGTGTACTCTCAAAATACTCTGTTGTGGCTACAATCTGGCTACACAGAAAAGAAGAAAGTTTATAAAGAACTATGATACAAGGAGATGCAAGGAATATTCATTTCCCTCTCTCTCCGCAAACAAGGGTGTAAATCAGCGAGTTACGCGATTTACACCCTTTTCTGCACCCAAAAGCTTGCAAGCAACAAAAACAGCCTCCAATGTCTTTCATTGAACTTATTAAGAAACTCTTATCATAGATAAGTTCTATTTTTAATGTATGGAAAATGAAGTTGTGAAAAAGTTTACTTTTGAAACGGCACTTTTTAGGTATGTGAGTATACACAAAATGCAAGGTACAAAGACCGAGGTAGAACAAATCCAATCTTCAGTGTAATAGAATGTTAATAGCAACACAATAGTTTGCATATTATAACGCAATACCACCTTTATTTGGTTGCATGGTTAAATTATCTAGATACCATCTCACATAACACTTCAGTCCTTCCTCAATTGTGGTGGTTGGTCGAATAGCTAAGTCTCTATATAATAGAGAGGAGTCTGAATAGGTCAGTTGTGCTTCCCCTAGACGCAATGGGCTATGTGTGATTTTGCTAGTTTTATTTAATAGCTCCTCTAGTATTCTAACAACTCTCTCTATAGGCACAGGAGACTGACTCCCAATATTGTATATCGAAGCAAGAGTTTCTCCATCTTGAAGTTTTTGAGTAATCTGTTTTATCACACAAACTAAATCTTTGATGTAGGTAAAATCTCGAGCTGTGGCATTATTTCCATAGAGAGTGATTGGTTTGCTGTGATATATCGCCGAGGTAAATAAACTGATTGCCATATCGGGTCTCATATCTTCCCCATAGATAGAAAAGAAGCGAAGACCAACAGCTTTGAGGTTGAGGTGTTTGGCATAAAAGGATGCAACCTGCTCATTATATAGCTTGGAAGCAGCATACAGACTCTTAGGTAATAGGGTTGCTTCAGACTCGAGAAAAGGAACATTCGGGCAATCGCCATATACACTACTAGAGCTGGCGTATATGAGAGGAATTCCAAGACGAGCGCACAGCCGCATAACCATTTCTGCCCCATAGATATTACTCTTTATGTAGCTCGGGATTAGATGTTCCTGGGCAACGACTCCTGCTTGTGCAGCTAAATGAATAACAAGTGTCGGGGTGTGAGTTTCAAAAATTTTCGTCAAACTCTTGGACTCTGAGACACAAGCGTGATAGTAAACAAAAGGTCGGAAGCTCCGTAAAGATGCGAGCCTTCTTAGCTTAATCTCTACAGGATAATAATCAGAGAGAGAGTCTACACCTACTACCGTAACTTTGTCCTCCAGTAGGCTATGAGCTAAATGTGACCCAATAAACCCAGCAACTCCTGTGATGAGAATACACCTATTTTTGCTTTTTTTTTCGTTTATAGCTATCATAAATCTTTTTCCAAGATGGAGAAATTTTATTGTCACTGAGAGGAGCTTTCTCTACGCGTGGTATGAAAAGCCCCCGATTGTGGTCATAATCCTTAAAGTTGCCACATAGTCTACAGAAGCGATTTAGCTGCACTCTCAATTTATCCTCGCTAACCTCCTTGAGGCTACCAATAGCACAGCGCTCTTGATTGAGCACACGATCTATGCCTCCACATACACTACAAGCATAGTAGCCATAACGATTAAGACCTATACCACAAAAACTTGTCACCCAGCACCCTTTATGATACTGAGCATCGGCAAACTGCGGGTCGTCAATAGGGGCATCGTTAAATGGAGAGAAATATTCGACCTTTTTACTTGTTTTGAATGACGAGCGATCTACCCAAAGCTCGGGATAAGTATCTTGAAGTTCTCGTAATAAGGTCCTACTATATTCGGTGTATCCGTTACTAACAATCTGAATTTGGGTCTGAGGCGAATAAGGGCGGATATATTCGTTTATAATACAAGATATTATCTCTCTCAACTCTGGATGCAAAGTTGGCTCTCCTCCCAATATATTGATGAACTCCCACTGCTTACTCAACTCTATACTTTCATTGACAAATCGCTTAATGTCAAGGAGCGTCAACTGCTCCATAGTGGGTGCTTGTGGACAGGAGCGATTGCAGGCTTCGCAGCCCAGATTGCAGACATAGGTGATATCTATCTCCACTTTATTGATATTCGGAATAAATGTTCTCCGACCAATGTGGACATCACTGGGAGACTTAGCTGGTCTATTTAGAATATAAGCGATATTACGCTCTTTACTCCATCGTACCTCCTCGGTATAAACCTCTGTATCTCTATCATAATAGTAGGTAAACTGCTCAAGTTGGTTGGGCTTTCGGCTCATCTCGACGATAGGAACCATAAAGGCAAAATCAGCACTATTCTCAAGCCATTTACTCTTCGTTACTCTCTTGTTAAGATTTCCATTATCAGGAACTCTTTTGAGGTCTCTTGCATCGAGAGAGTCAAAGAGGTATTTACGAAACGAGCGTATGTGCTGCCATACATTGCCCCCCGTAGCACGTGGATTCACATAATTGGCGGGATAGCGATAGTGGGGTTGTAGACGATAGTTCTGATATATACGCCCAATCACTACATCAGCAAAGTGCTCTTCGTAGCGGTTAGCTATCATAGACAAGACCTTGTCTCCTAGGAGAGCGTCGTCCCCATCAAGAGTAATGATGACTGTATCGTTTTTTTCGACGAAATAGTGAATCGCCTTATGATGGTTGTATAGCCCCCCCCTCTTACCCTATTGCGAATCAATGTTATTCTATCTCTAAATGGTTTCGTTACATACTCTATAAATAGAGAGAGACCATTGTCTGACGCATCGTCAATGAGCACCATACCCCAGCGCTCATCACACTGAGCAAGCAAAGAGGCAAACATTCTGAGAAATCTATCATAGGCTACATTGCGTACTGTACAGACAAAGACGTAGGGTTCTTCTCTTCGAGGAAGACACCAGTCATAGTAACTTCCCATACAATCAAATGCTCCATATTGACAATCGGGAATGAACCCTTGCTCTACCCGGTCTAGTATAGTCAGCCAAACGTCTGATACCGATTTGCGGTAATTCTGAGGGTGAATGTAGAATGTACGCCTATCTCCACCTCTTATAGAACTCATCCCGAGTTCCTTTTGCTTGAGATGCATAGTCCTAAACCATGTATATTCCCAACCACCATCTAGAACTTGATTGTAAAAAGGGCGCATTGCCAGCATACGTTCCTTATCGAACAGCCCCATACGCACTTCTGGCACAAATCCTCCGTCTTCGTAACCAAAGTATGGCTTGAACTGAACCCCTTCCTCTTGGTATATGTTAAATCCTACCGACACCACAGACGGATGTTCCTCTAGCTCACGTACCATATCCTCCAAGTAATCGTGCATAAGATCATCACGACCTACCAAAACATCACTATCCATCTGAAGAATATATTTGCCTTTAGCCTGGTCGAAGAGATAGAGCTGAGCTGTAACTGGCGCTCGGTACTGGCTATGTGTACACGTGGAGGCAACTCCAAACCACCGCTCATTGACGGCAGCTACTTCGGACTCGGGCAGTATGATATATTTATCAATAATACTATGAGCGATGAGCTTATTAGCCTCCTCTAGGAGCTTGTCCCAAGATGCCTCTTGGGTAAATTGACGAAGAAAATCATCGGTTCGGGTATCAATAGCTAAAATATATTCGTCAAACTGATGTGGGGAAGAGAGCTGGCGCACAATGTGACAGACATTTGCATAAATACTAGCGTAATCTTGCGCACATGTCTTGATAACCAAGGAAACGGGCTCTCTGAAGCGTGTAATATCGTGGTAGCCTAGCATGATCTTCCGAGGCGTTAGGTACCCCCTATCCCCTAGCGAAAGACCTCGGACGGCTCCTCCTATCAAATAGTGCCCCTTGCGTAACTCTTCAAAAAAGCGTAACTCAAGATTGTCTAATGTCTCAAATGGTACACACAGCTTTTCCCCCAACACAGGAGCTTCTTCAAGTTGTTGAATACCTTTCTTTGATGACAGATGGATGGCACGCAGATATACTCCGTTGACAAACTCTTGTACACCCACCAGCTCTGGCAAATCAAACTGATTGATAGCACTCCGAGCTAGTTTGCGTAGATATTCGTCATCCCGCTCTCGATATTTATCATATATGAATGCCCGAACGCACATGTTGAGGAAGTGATTATCTGTATGAAAATACAGATTGTAGTCAATGAGTTTAACCCCATTATCCGTACGAACGAAGTTACTCGGCTTAACGTCAAAGGCGATAAGACCTGAGACCCATAGCTCAGCAAGTATATCTTGCCATTCTGCTGTAGTGATATCCGTCGCTGGGGTAGAGACCTCATAGGGGTACACCATAACGTAATAGCCTGTCCCTACAGGCTCGAAGCTCTCTATAGGATAAATGCAGCGAATGCTATGTGCTCTACCAAGGCTCCGTTTAATACGCCAATAATCTTTGTCCTCTAGTTGGTCATAAACTTTATAGACTTTGTCTGACGTAGCAAAAACTACTCCTTCCCCGCCCTGACCTAGTAGCTGCGCCGAGGATTGTATATCCTTGGGGAGGATAAGCCAGGCTGCTCTCTGCCTATCCGTCAATGCTGTTGATATAGTACTCATATAGTCTTTTTCTGCTGTCAATATAACTATCGTTGACTTTATTCAATTGCGTGGCTTTACCATCCAAATTGTACATACAATACATTTGCTGAGAAGCCATAAGGAAGGCATGTCTAGGCAGGAGAAGCAAAACTTGAATGAGAAGCCAATGGTCCTCCCCACTACATTCATCGGGATAAGGGCTATAAATACTTGGGCGAAGGCACAGATTACACGAAGGTAGTTCTGCTGCAAAGTCCCCTTGTGACATCGATAGTAGACGCTCCCTCATATACTCACTATTATGAAAATCCGGACTCGCCCGATTGGATCCAACAATGCGACCTCCCTGCATTTGATAATTGCCACAGAGTACAGCCTCCACCTTATCATTGGTAAATAAATACTCTATTTCTGAAATGGTAGTCGTACTGTGTAGCTCATCGTCGGAATCTAGACGACATAGTATATAGGTACGTGGGTAAGCTCGAAGGATATATTCAGCTAGAGCATTGCGCGCTTTGGCTGGAGAGCCTCCATTTATGTCTATGGTGATAATATTATGGTAGCGGCAGAGGCAATCCGAAATTTCAGATCTCCAGTTGTCAATTGAAGCGTCATCTCCGATAAATAGTACTATGGGGCGTTCCGTACGTTCCTGTGTCACTACCGAATGTACTGCCCTACGAATACTTTTAGCCCCATTATGCAGAGGCATCATAACGGCAATAATCTCCTGGGCTTGGTAGTAACTCTCCCAAATTTTCTGTTTATGAGGGTAAGAAAATAACTTTTCGGCGCGCGTAAGAGAGCTCTCAAGTGTTTGTTCATCAAAGCGCCACAGGTGCTTCTTATAAAAAGTATCTAAGCCAGCTGTTTTGTTCTCAATATTGTTTGTAACACAGGCTGGTGAACGGGCATCATGCCAAACAGTCTGTTCGTCAATAACCACAACGTTATTATTGCCAAATTGCTCCAAAAAGCGAATCATAAGATCTCTATCGGTACAGCTCCTTAGTGTCTCATCGAAACCTCCTATCGCCTCAATGACTGAAAGCCGAAAACACATATTGCTCCCTTGAACTCCTGGATTACCATAGAGAAATTTAGGGATAGTGAGGTCGCTATGGCTTTTGACTTTTCCTGGCTCTTCGTGGTCGTGGTACGCACGAGTCAGGTTGCAGAATATAGCATCAGGCCTGCTATACATACCCTCGGCACAGCATCGGAGATGACAGCTATGCCAGCGATCGTCATCGTCGAGAATAGAGAGATAAACATCTTCCCAATGATGCTCTGCTGTATACTTGCGAGCATAAGCTATTGCAGTATTCCAGGCACCAGTTCCTGAGCAGCCATGAGTTCTATTATTTCGGATTAACCTAAGCTCTACAGCGGTCCCTTTCTGTAACTCTTGAAGCCCGAAGCCGATTTTACTATATTCAGATAGATCATTGTTGTCATCAACCACAATACAAGCACAGGGAAGACAATCTTGAGCTAAAACGGAAGGAATGGCTTGCTGCAACAAAGCTCCTGTCCTACAGCCAGAGGTCGCAATAATTGTAATAATAGGGTATCGAGATGTCATGAGGAGATTATTCATTTGCGTTCGCAAAGGTAAGAAGAAACTAGCAGAGGGGGGGCGGGGATTTCCCTATTTAACACTGAAACCTAAGTAATGGGGCTTGGAGAGGGCAAAACGTGGCGAGGGGCTAGAGGGCAGTGATGCTCTGCGAGCCTCTTTTTGTGTGAAAATGTGCGTTGAGGGTGGATGTGTGAGGGATTGTGATTTCCTGCCTTTTCCTTGTATTTCCCGAGACTTCCTTGCCATTTCATAAACAATAAATTAGCTCATACTTTCGCAGTGTCAGAGCTGATTAATAGCCCAAAGCGCAAGGGCAAAAGTATTCACCACAAAACTGCAATAAGTATGATTTTAGAAGAACTTTTGGGCAAGCCCGTATGGCAGATGACTGGCGAGGAATTGCTCTTCCTTGCTCGCCACGGTTCACAGCCCAGCAATAACACCACGGAGGTAAGCCCCTCCAAAGAACAAAGACGCTATGTATATGGACTATCGGGCATCGCTCGCCTTTTTTGTTGTAGTCTGCCAACCGCCAACCGCATCAAACAAAGTGGCAAGATAGACCGAGCGATTACTCAGGTAGGACGTAAGATTATCGTGGACGCAGACCTCGCCCTCGAGTTGGCTGGTCGCAAAACAGGAGGACGAAGATGAATACGCCAGACTACGAAAACATTTGGAAAACCTCGCTCATCCATGTTACGGACGAGTTCTCGCTTCCGCCTATTGTGCTGCAAGCAGGTGAAGCCATTATCGGCACGCTGGGCAACTTCAGTGTTTCAACAGGCAAGGCGAAAGCAAAGAAAACTTTCAATGTGAGTGCCATAGTTGCAGCAGCCCTTGTCAATGGGCAAGTGCTGGAGTATAAGGCTTCATTCCCCGAATCGAAAAGGAATATCCTCTACTTTGACACAGAGCAAAGCCCTTACCATTGCCAATTGGTGATGCAACGCATTCTGCGATTGGCAGGACTGCCGATTGATAGAGAGCCCGAGCATTTGAAGTTCAGTCATCTTAGAGCCATTGCAGACCCTAATGAGCGCAGAGAAATCATTCGCTATGCAATTTACAACACGCCTAACGTGGGACTGGTAGTCATTGACGGCATTCGAGATTTGATGCTCGACATCAACAACTCAACGGAGGCAACCAAGTTGGTGGGCGACCTGATGCAATGGACGAGTGAACAGAATATTCACATTCAGACCGTGCTTCACCTCAACAAAGGAGACGACAACGCGCGAGGGCATATCGGCACGGAACTCAACAACAAGGCAGAGACAGTCTTGCAAATCACGAAAGACAACACGCTGCCCGACCGAAGCATCGTTGCTCCAGCCATCATCCGTTCTAAACCCTTTGACAAATTCGCTTTTCGGCTCAAGGAGGTTGAAGATGAGGTGTGCGTTCCCGAAATCGATACTTCCTACACGGACGCAGACTGCAAGCCCCACCGCCATTCATACCACGACCTAAGCGACACCGAACATCGTAAAGCATTGACACAAGCCTTTTCTTTGCATGAAGTCTTGCCCTATGGCGAACTCATCGCAGTGCTCAAAAAGGCTTATACTGAGGTTGTAGGGCAATCTTATGGGCAAACCAAACTCAAAGAACTCTTGCAATTTCTGCTCAACAAAGGCATACTGATAAAAGAAGAGCGAGGGAAATATCGGCTCAACCAAGATAACCAGTCCTAAAACCTTTGGTCGGTCGGACGCAGGCTATATATACCTGAACCAATCCGACCAAAGAGAAATAAGTTTGGTCGGTCGCAAAGTAGTGCCTATAGTGTACGACCGTCCGACCAAACAACCAGCCTCCAAAAGAAAAAGGCTGGGGCTATATCCTTTCAACTTAAAACAACATCACAATGGAAATACAACACATAAAGCAAATCGCTATCACCAATTATTTGCAACAACAGGGCTATGCACCTGCACGAGTACATGGAATTCACTATTGGTACTACTCTCCGCTGCGCAATGAGCGCACACCATCCTTCAAAGTCAATACAGAGCGCAACCAGTGGTACGACTTCGGCTCGGGCGAACATGGCGACATCATCGACCTTGTATGCGCTTTACATCGTTGCACTATCAGCGAAGCCATCAGGTTTTTGAGTGGTGCTAAACAAGTAGCTCATCAAGAATTTTCTTTTGGCGGTAAGAGAAAATTCTCTGAGCGCAAGTTGGAAATCCTCTCAGCACAACCGCTTTCCAATCCTAATTTGCTTCGCTATCTCACAGCGCGTGCCATTCCCCTTACCGTAGCCAATTCCTACTGCTCGGAAGTTCTATTCCAAAACAAGAAACGGACATACTATGCCATTGGATTTGCAAACGATGCTTTGGGATGGGAAATCCGCAATATGTATTTCAAAGGATGTATCGCCCCGAAGGCTATTACAACGATTAAAAGAGGAACCGACCACCTACAAATCTTTGAGGGATTTATGGATTTTCTCTCGTGGCAAGTGCTAAATCCTTCTTCAACCTCCGATGCCATAGTTCTTAATTCTTTGGCTCTTTTGCCACGCATTCAAGAGAAGATAAAAAGCTACAAGCAAGTTGAGAGTTTTCTAGACAATGATGATACTGGACGAAAATCGTTTGAAGTTTTGAAGTATTTTTGCCCATCTATCATAGACGGTTCTGTTTGCTATCGAACTCACAAAGATATCAATGAATGGCTCATTGCTCAATCCAAAGTGAAAGAAAAACTACCGATCACGAAGCGTGGTATCAGGAGATAGTGTTTATCAGGGAAGCAAGTTTGTGTTTTGAGTATCTCAAAACCTACTTGCTCCCACCTTTGGGAGGTGAAAATCCCGTTGGTCTCATCAAAAAAATAAAAAATGGAACAGAAGAATAAAGGTGGGCGACCCACCAAGACCTTATCAGAGAAACGAAAATACCAAGTACTTCTACGGCTCAACACCATGGAGTACTACACCCTGTTGGGCAAAGCGCGTGAAGCCTCTATTACTCGTACCGAGTTTTTGCGACAGCTCATCACAAAAGCAGAGGTCAAGGCGCGCATCACACCTGGAGAGATGCAACTCATCCGCACAGTTTCAGGTATGGCAAACAATCTCAATCAGATAGCTCATAGGCTCAATGCCTTTGGCATCTCTGCACTCAATGTAGATTTGAATGCACTGAAACAACTTATTCATAAACTCATGAAACGATTGAAACTATGATTGCCAAGATTATCAAAGGCGCAGACTTCGGAGGAGTTATCAATTATATGCTTAGCAAAGAGAAAGGAAAAGCTAAGGTTTTAGTGAGTAATAACATTGGTTTTATCGATCAAAACCTATGTGCTGACGAGTTCATTCTGCAAGCGTCTATGCGCCCGAACGTGCAGAAGCCTGTTTGTCATACCATACTCTCGTTCTCTGCCAGCGATGCCGAGCAACTGACAGATGATGTGATGGTGAAGATTGCCAACGAGTATTTGGCAAAAATGGGCTATGGCGATACGCAGAGCCTTATCGTAAGGCACAGCGACCGCCAGCATCCGCACTTGCACATTTGCATCAATCGCATTGGCAATGATGACAAGACCATCAGCGATCGCAATGAGAAATACCGCTCTACGAAGATTTGCCGAGAACTAACCGAGCGTTATGGTTTGACACTTGGCGAAGGGAAAAAGGCGGTAAATCGCCACCGACTGCGAGGTGAAGACAAATTGCGCTATGAGATTTTCGATGCCATCAAAGCTGTGTTGCCCAAATCGAAGAATTGGAAAGAATTTGTCGAAAACTTAGAAAAACAAGGCATTACCACTCGTTTCAAAACAAAAGGTAATACAGACGTAGTGCAAGGCATCATCTTTGTAAAGGAGGGTTTCAGTTTCAGTGGCTCAAAGATAGACCGTTCCTGTTCTTTCTCGCACCTCAATGCAGAGATAGAGCGAAACATTCAGCAGGCACAGCAACATCTATCGAAAGAGCCAATGGCACATTCGATAGATGAGAGCGGATTTGCAAGCGACTTATCCGATGCACTTGGCGAAGTCTTTACGATGCCTATGCCCAGCGGAAGTGTGGACGTTGATGAACTTCGCTTTCAAAGGAAACTCCGCAATAAAGCCAATCGCAAACGTAGAATATAATCACCATAAAATAATATCAGTATGAATAATGAAACAGCACCAATTCTTGACATCCTTGAAGAACTCAAACAAGAATGCAAAGCCATCAGTAAAGCACAGGTAGAACTGCACACTGCTCTTGCAGAACAGTCAGCCAACTCAAAATCAGAGCGCACCACAACGCAAGAGACCGTGCAAATTCATCTTTCCAAAGAGACGCAAGCCAAAATCAAAGAGCACCAACTTTTTGTTTTGGAGGCACTCTCGCAGTCGAACAAGAAACTCGGCCCAAAGTTTGAAGCCTTGCAGCAACTCATCCGTGAGCAACAAAAGCCCGTAGAGTACAAGAACTACTCGCTCTTTGCAAGCGTGCAATTAGCCGAACGCATACTACTTGGATTGGTCTGCGGACTGGTCATGGTGAGTTGCTGGTTCTTTGCAATGGGGGCCAACAAACTGCAAATTGCATCCGATTACGACCTCCGCTACCATTATCTGCGTATGAAAGGCAAAGCCACAACTTTGGACTTCGCTCATCTTGATAGTATCTTTATAATGTATCGCAATCCCAAGGCCATTCAACAGATGCAACAAAAGGTTATTGATTACGAGCAAGCCCTGCAACGGCAAGCGGAATTGTTGCTACAACAGAAGCGTATTACGGAAGAACAAGGAGAATTGAAGAAGCATTTGAAGAAATAGAAATTACTCCAAGAAATTGATTCGTACAGCGGTACAGCTTCTTGGAGTAATTAATATATGTATCTTTTAAAGATAACTGTCAATGTCAAAATTCTTTAGTCCGAAATCATAACGAGCATAAAGAGGATGCCTTGGCTGTCCTAATTTTGTTAACTCTCCTATTTGCTTCCAGCTAATTTTTCGCCCTTTTTCTTGAAGTATATTGGCAATATCTCTAAAGCAATCTAATAAATAATTTCTCTTATATATAAGATTACCCCAAGCAACAAGAACATCTAAATCATTATATGTCTTAAAGAATTCTTTTATAGCATCAAGATTATTCTGATGAAGGATTTCATCCCTCTTATTATGTACACCTTTGAAATTTGTAGACCTCTGAGCATATAGATTTAGCATAACAAAACCATCGTAACTATTAAGTTCTGCAAACCCCATAACTTTTCTTACTGTAGGATCAGGGTGTTTTTCATTTGCTGTACTTGGATTGACTCCAATTACCACTAATGGCTTTGTACATCTACTTGCTAATACATAACGATGGGTTTCCTCATCGCCAATCATTTGTTTAATCTGATAATCCATACTTTTAATTTATTATATATTCATTATTCGACTTAGTTCTTCCTCAACTTCCTCCACCGTAGGCAGAGCCGATTTTAGATTATCGGGGATTGCCTTTGAGAGTTGATAATCGCTGACACCGATAGGTTGGTCATAGCCTGAGAGAGCATATTGCGCTACCACCTTATCACCTCCATTGCAGAGGAGCAAGCCAATAGTTTTGTTGTCGTGTTCGCCACGGAGGGTATCGTCCACTACATTGATGTAGAAGTTCAGTTGCCCCATGTATTCGGGCTTGAAAGGGGTGGCTTTGAGTTCGATAACCACATAGGCATGCAGTTGAATATTGTAGAGAATGAGGTCAGCATAGAAATCTGAATCACCTACTTCAAAATGTTTCTGTTGCGCCACAAAGGCAAAGCCACTTCCCATTTCGAGTAAGTACTTTGTGATATGCGAAACCAATTGCTTTTCAATGTCTCGTTCTGCCATTTTATCTGTTTGTCCCATCATATCAAAGATGTAAGGGTCTTTCATCAGATAGTTGGCAAGGTCGCTTTGCGGTTTGGGTAATCGTACCGAGAAGTTGCTCACCTTCTTTGCCGTAATCTGCCGAGCAAACAGATTTGTTTCAATCTGCATTTGCAGAACATTACTGCTCCAACCATTGGCAACTGCCTGTGTAATATACCAAAAACGTTCACCCAAAGGCAACTTACTGTTAAGCAGAATTACATGGCTTGCCCAGTTGGTGCGAATAATGGCAGATTGCTTGAAGATATCCTCTATCTTACTAATGTCGCTGTGATAGATAGCCGACAGCATTTCAGAAATCTCTCCTAATTGCGCAACAGGCTGTTGCATAATTATATTTCCTTGAATATCTGTGGCTTGTATTTGCGCAAGAGGCTCTTGCGTAAATTGATTTAGTTTGCTCGTTAGTTGTAATATATTATCAACCGAAGGGCTATTAAGCAACTCTTCAACCTTACCCATTTCCGTTAGAACCTCCATAGGATAAGCCTTTGCAAACTGGCACATATAGATAAGATTACGAGTGGAATACCCCTTCTTGTCTGGATATTTAGAACGTATCGCCTTAGAAAGATTGTCAATAACTTTGCTGCCCCAACCTTCTTTCTTTTGGAGGTAGAGAATGAAATGCCCTACTTTCCAGTAATGGAAGAGCATATCGGCATTAGCCGAAGCAATCATGCGCACTTGGGTCTGCTCTAAATCAGAGCCAATAGCACGCACTATGGGCGAAAAATCCTGTTTGTCGGTGTTCTTTATATCGTTGCTCATTGTGAAATCTATTATAACTGATTGAACTTACTCATGGCATTCGCTTTGATGTCGTCCGCAATATCAATGTAGGGCTTCATCGCCTTGTAATCACTGTGTCCTGTCCACTTCATCACAACTTGGGGAGGAATACCCAATGCAAGCGCATTGCATATAAAAGTACGGCGACCTGCATGTGTGCCAAGCAGGGCATATTTAGGTGTAACTTCGTCAATACGCTCATTGCCTTTGTAATAAGTTTGGCGAATGGGTTCGGCAATTCCTGCCAATTCTGCCAATTCTTTAAGATAATCGTTCATTTTCTGATTGGTAATGACAGGCAGCACCTTGTCATCTTCAAATGTCACATCTTTGTATTTATCAAGGATTGCTTTGCTGTGATTGTTCAGTTCTATAATCAAACTATCGGAAGTCTTGACCGTTGTAACTTCAATATGGTCGCCTTTAATATCGCTTCTGCGGAGATTGAACACATCCGAATAGCGCAAGCCTGTGAAGCATTGGAAGAGGAATACATCACGCACACGTTCGAGAGCCTGCTTGTTGGAAGGGATTTTGAACTCTCGGAGACGATTGAGTTCGTCCCAAGTGAGAAAGATGATTTTCTTTTGGGTACTCTTGAGTTTAGGCTTATAACTATCGTAGGCGTTGTTTTGATGTACACCTTTCTTGAAAGCCCAGCGCAAAAACCATTTCAAGAAACTCAGTTGCTTGCCAATGGTTGTATTGCGCATCTCCTTTACATCACGCAGATAACCCACATAGTCATTCAAGCCTCGCTCATCAAAGAACTCAAAGGTAAGTCCTTCACGAAAGTTGGTCAAATGATTTTTCACGGCTGCAAACTTCTCATACGTGGAGTCTGTCCAATCGTTCTGACGTCCGCAGTCCTTAACAAAATCATCAAACACCTGAAAGAAATCGCAAGGCAATGCTTTCTTCTTTGGCTTAGGTTCTTCGCTCGCAGGTTTGTGCAAAGCATTGAAAGCCTCCTTTATCTGTTCGGGCGTTGGCATTACGTCCTCTACCTCAAACCTCTTAAAGATTGACTGTATTTCCGTGTAATACTCCAAGAGCGAAGCATTGATTTCAGAAGCCGATTGTTTTAACTTGTTGCTACAACCATTCTTCACACGCTGCTTATCTGTATCCCACTTGGCTGAATCAATGCGATATCCAGTGGTGAACTCAATCCGCTTGGATGCAAAATTAACGCGCATACGAATAGGTACGTTCTCTGTGATAAGAACTCCGTTCTTCTTCCTGCTCTCCAACGTGAAGATGATGTTCCGTTTGATATTCATACCTTCAGGTGTATTGTTTTATGCACCCAAAGTTACACCCTAAAAATGATATTACCAAAGATTTTCCGTGAAATCTCATTTTATTAACATTTTGCGTAAACTACTATATTACAATAGATTGATGAGATTTGATAGTTTATGACAGTTCAAGAGAAAGAGCCTCTCTAACTTCATCTCACGACAAACAAAACGTATTCATTCCGTTCATATGTTGATAGTACTAGTTGTACGTAGTCGTGTCGTAGTAATACGCACAAGTAACCATCAGCTACAACGTATTCCTTTCTTTTTCACCGTATTATCTTGTGTTGTAGTGATGTAGTAAGACAACAATGAAAGAAAAAGGATTGATACATTATTCAGTTATTGACATCCTTGCCATATATGATGATTGGGGTAAGTGCATTCCTTGGACGCATCAACTCACTGCACACATGCTTTCTGAACAGGTGGGCTTCTACGCTGTCAAGCAAGAAGGAAAGGGCGATAATTGTAGGTAATGGGTAGAGCAGTGCGTAGCTCCTTACCTCCTTATCCGTGACTATTTTCCTTTCGTCTGCGCCCCTTTCTTCTGGATGCAGGACGGATTCTTCGGTTATCGTCCGAAGTCTGCCATTGACTTTTCTCCATGTAACTCCGAAGAACCTTGCAAGCTCGCCCTCGGTCATGGCTACTTCGCCTTTTCCCCTGCGGATAACCTGCATACCATTTCCCCACTCGAAGTAGCTGCGCTCCGTGTCCAGACGGATTGCAGCCTTGGTCTTTATTCCATCTTCCGTATTCATGCCGTTTCCTCCATGCTTTTGTTTCTGCCTGTGTTGGCAATAGCCATTGTCCCTATGGTAATAGTTTCCTTTACCGTTACCTTATCATCCTCTTTGTTCTTTTCCTGATGTTTGGCGATGAGTCTGTCCATATCCTCCGAAATCTTGCAGTCCGTTACCTGCGCATAAATCTGCGTACTGGATATAGAAGCGTGTCCCATCATCTTGGCGATACTCTCAATGGGAATACCTGCACTTAGGCACATCGTGCCGAAGGTATGCCTTCCCATGTGGTAGGACAGACGTTGCTTGATACCACAAGCCTTGCCTACGATGCTTAGCTTTGCTGCTAACACACTTCTACTGCAACAAGACAGAAAGATAAGACGATTATTCATATTCGTGTTATTGCTTTCTTCTTTCACCGCTTGTAGCTGCCTTTGTTGCTCGATAATCGCCTTGGCTATGGGGTGTAACGGCACAACAAATTCCACCTTAGTCTTCTGACGCTCCTTTCTTATATACATCTTCCCGTCCGCTGCGCTCTTGATATGCCCAAACGTCAAGTGTTCCATATCCGTAATGGCTAAACTTGTGAAGCAGGAGAAGATGAACATCCGCCTTGCAAGTTCGGCATCGCTATCACACATCTTTATTGCCATCAGGTTTGCTACATCACTCTTACTAAGAAAGCGGATAGCCTTTTCCACCTTTTCATATTCCGCATGTTCAAATGGATTATAACGAATGATGCGCCGGCTTACTGCACGGAACATCAAACGACTCAGCCAACAAAGATAATTGTTGATAGAAGACCCTTTCAACCCTTTCTTTTTAAGAAAGAATCGGTATTCCTCAAACAGTTCCTCCGTTACGCTTTGGATTTCTATATCCTTACCTCCTAAGTCCTTTATAAACTCGCATAACATCCTATTTGCATAGCAAAGGTTAGTGTATGTACCTTCTGCCTTAGACTTGCCCACACCTTCCTTTACCGATTGTAGTTCTGCATTACTAAGCTCCAACAAAGTTGTAGGAGAAGTTGCTATGCCTTGCAATCTGTTTTTAAGCAGTTCAGCGCTTACTACTCTGTCTTTTAGGAGCAGTTCCCGATAAGTCTTCTCTACCAGTTGTCTGAATGATTGCAGTCGAAGATTGATTTTCTTATCCGTAGTTGTCCCCTGCTTTGAGTTCCACTCCGCAGGCTTACATTCTTCGTTTATGGTAATGACAGAGTTCTTGCCATCTATCGTGATACGGCAGAGTATGGACGTCAGACCATTTGCCTTGGTCTTTTGTCTGTTGATATAAAACAGTGTCTTAAATGTACTTCTCATCATGATTTTAGTTTTAATGCTTCTATTCTATGGCTAAATACTCATCTGCATATCCTCCGTGAAAGAAAGGAAACGCTCAAATTCCACAAATAGTTTTTGTGGCGTAACCTTTGCATATCGCTCGGTCATACTTACATTGCTATGCCCCAACATCTTGCTTACCGTTTCTATCGGTACGCCTTGTTCAAGGGTAATGAGTGTGGCAAAGGTATGCCTTGCCGTATGTGTGGTAAAAGGAAAGGCTATGCTAGCTCTTAAGCGCAATGCTTTAAGATACGATTGATAGGTGGCATATTTCATCTGTGGCAATAGGCTTTCTCTTTCATCGCTTCGATACTTCTCTATTATCCTGATGGCTTCGGGCAACAACTTGATACGGCAAAGTACGCCTGTCTTCTGCCTATTGAACTTCAGCCAAAGACTTCCCTCATCATCACGGACAAGATGTGTCTTTCTTAATCCCATCAAATCACAATAGGCTGCACCCGTATGGCAGGCAAAGACAAACAAGTCCCTTGCTGTTTCCATTTCCTCCTCCAACTCTCCAAACTGTATGTTCATTAGTTTGTCAAGCGAACACCTGTCAAGAGCTTTGGGTAGCTTCTTATCTCCTCTTGCTATTTTTGCATTAGCAAACAACAAGGTGTCAGCCAATCCCTCACGGTATGCCAACCTGCATACGGTCTTTATTTGGGAAGCTGCACCATAGAAACTGCTCTCTTGAAAACCTAATGTCCCCAAGAAAAAATCCCTAAAATCAAAAATAAAGTTTTCAGATAGTTGTGAGAAAGCTAAATCCTCTACCTTATATTTCTCTTCGATGAATGTGCGAAGATTGCTTCGTGTAGAGTGATAATTAGATAGCGTATCTTTCTTAATATCTATTCCAACGTGTTCTTCTTTCTCCCTGATAAGCCTATCAAGGCGTTCTATAAGCATACACCGAGATTGTACGCTCCCTTGAAACTGCTCCTTGATGTCCGTGGCAGTAAATGCCTGTCCTTTGGACAGCAATGTTTGATAAGCGGACTGAATGGAAAGTACTAAACTATCCAGCTTTCCGTTCACTTCCACCGCCTCACGGCTCTTGCCCCTCATTCTACTCTCACGAGGACTCCACAAATCTATATCGCAAGATAGCTTGCAACTAAACTGTGCTATACTCCTTCCAAGTGTGATACGTCCCATAATGGGAGCTTTACCCTGCTTATCCTTTCCGCTCTTTTTGAGGTAGAGCAACACCTTCATCTTTTCTGTTTTCATACGCTTTAATTTTTATGGACAAATTTACCCGAATTAAAGCGTTCCTCACTTATGCAGAAAACTGCCGACCAAAGCAACAAACACACGAGAGAAACAATTTCAGTTACCTACATCTGCATTTAGTTACCTACTTCAAATCTTGGTAATGATTTAGTAACTGAACTTTTGCCTATATCTGCATATTTTTACCCTTTACAAATAGAGCAGTTTTATGCAAATTGCCTCGTTTCCACCTCATTACCAATTAGTTTGCATATCTTTCGATATTTCTTCATTTTCCTTGATTAGTTACCAGTCAAATTCATCCTTATAGCTATCGAAAATGGCTCCATCTTCATAGCCAAAGTCCTTGAACACGCTGTTAATATATTCTTGTTCGGCTGGAGGAATAGGCTTTTCTCCGTTCCTCCTAAGGTAATAGGAACCATTACCATAGTGCGAAATGAGTTGGCGACGAATACTAGCTACATCTGTGGCAAGCACTTTGTCGAATGTATATCTCATGCCATACGCCATGCGAACGACCTTTTCTGGCTGGTAATAAGTGCAGTTGTCCGTCTTATTTACAGCTGGATTGACACACTTAACGATTTTATCTCTGCATACCTCTGCGCTTGCTACGAGTCGATGTAAGCAGGTTTTGCCCTTCTCACAATGAGTGTTATAACATAAGAGATAATGCTTTGGTGCCCCTTGATAATAATTCTTGTTCTTCATTTCATCAGTTGTTAGGATCAAACTAATTCTTTGTTTGTAGCTTTCTAATTGGTTATCAGATATGCTGAATGCAAAGGTAATAAATTCTATTCAGTATGAACTGCATTTGTAATAGTAATTTTCTCAATCGGAATTAGCTTTGTTAAGTCGACTTAAAGAGCCTGTTCTAAGATAGAGTTCATGCGAAATTATGTTAAAGATAAAGCCTAATCGTCTACGATATAAACTTTTCTTTTTATCTTTGCAATCACAATGAGAATAAGAAACTCTCATGATATGAATTTTATTTGATGATAAGTGATTACGTTAGACGGAATGGAGCATGACACTGACGATGGTGGGAGCCACAAGAGGTGACATGCTTCTTCTAACGATAAAATGACTTTTTAGAAGAAACAACATTATAAACTATAAAATAGAAAAGTTATGGCAACAGTTTATGACTTCAATTTGAAAGATAAAAAAGGTAATGAGGTGAGCCTCGAAACATATAAGGGTAAGGTTCTTCTTATCGTTAATACTGCTACTGGTTGTGGCTTCACTCCACAGTATGAAGACCTAGAAGCTATGTATCGAAGCTTGAAGGATAAGGGTTTGGAAATCCTTGATGTTCCTTGCGATCAGTTTGGTCACCAGGCACCAGGTACTGATGAAGAGATACATGAGTTCTGTACAGCTAAGTTCGGGACTGACTTTCCTCAGTTCAAGAAGAGTGATGTAAACGGAGCAAACGAACTTCCTCTTTACACATGGTTGAAGAGTCAGAAGGGTTATGATGGTGGTGCTTACGAGGAGAAGTTGGCTGCTATCATGGAAGACTTGTACAACAAGGCTAACTCAGAACCACGTAAGCAGAACGATATACAGTGGAACTTTACTAAGTTCTTGGTAAATCGTAATGGCGAAGTTGTTGCTCGTTTCGAACCAACTGTTGATTGTAAGGAGGTTCAAAAAGCTGTTGAAGCAGAACTCTAAACATACTGACACGTAAGTTAATATAGAGAAGGATGATTTGGCGGAGAGGCTCCGTTAGTCATCCTTCTTGTGCTTTATTCTTATTCTCAATAGTTAGGAATGGCAGTAGACATTGCTGATTTCCGCAAAGGAGTATTTGAGATTGTGGCGTCAATACCATTAGGAAGGGTGTTAAGCTATGGTAAGATTGCGTGGCTCTTGGGCTATCCTCGTCATGCACGATTGGTGGGAAGGATGCTACATAATGCTGGCGAAGCGGCGGGACTACCTTGTCATAGGGTGGTGAACAGTGCTGGGAGGACTGCTCCTGATTGGGCGGAACAGCGGCAGTTACTCGAGTCAGAAGGTATTACCTTTCGGTCGAATGGATGTGTAGATATGAAGAAATGGCAATGGAAACTAGATGAATAGTTCTCATTGCCATTGCTTTTTTATGGTTGACAAGTTGATGTTTTAGCAAGTAGGATGTACGCTGTCGTAATCCTCTTGATAGTTGTCAGTTTCGATATAAATATAAATCTTATAGCTTGGAAAGGCTGCACGTATGGTGCGCTCAATGTCGTTGACAATTTCAGGTGAGTGTGCTTCACACTCGTCTTTGATATCCACTTTTGCCGTGACAAGTATGTCTGTCGGACTGAGATGGATTGTTTTTATATTGATGAGCTTACTGATGTCATCTCTATTAAAAGCCTCATGGATACGAACAAGATCCTTTTTCGTAACGCTTTCTCCGATCAACAGACTATAAAACTCACGTGCTAATAAGAGTGCCGCAAGGCAAAGTAGCACACCGATAAGCACACCTGAGAGTGCATCATAGAATGGATTGCCTGTGAAATGACTAAGAAGTGTACCCGTCAAAGCAATCAACAAGCCCACAACAGCACACGTATCCTCGGCAAAGATGATGAGAATTTCACTGTGACGGCTCTCTCTCAAGAAGCGATAAAGGGGCAAATTGTCTTTGTTTAGTTCGTTGATTTCCTTGAAGGCAACGTGTAGGCTGATACTTTCCACAATCAATCCGAAGACGAGAATACCCATGACTAGCCATGTGTTCTCCACACTGTGCTCCGGATGAAACAGCTTTTCCGTAGCCTCCATGATACCTAAAGCACCTCCCGCAAAGAACAACATCATCGCAACTACCATGCTATAGAAGTACTTTGCACGTGCTTGTCCAAACGGATGTTGGTCTGTCTGCTCTGCTTCCGCTTGTTTATTACCTGCGAGTAAGAGTATTTCATTACCGCAATCCACAATACTGTGGATCGATTCATTAAGCATTGCGGCTGATCCGGAGACTGCAAAACCAACGAACTTAGATATCGCTACAAGTACATTTGCACCCAAAGCAGCGATAACACTCATCATTCCTCCCTTGTTATTATCCTTTTCCATATTTTGTATTAAGCCTTTTCTTTAGTGATGATTGCTTACCAAATGTATTCTATTTCAAGCTTAGAATCAACCTTTTTCTTATTCTTCTTGATAGAAGTTGTTATCTCTGTGCTGTGAACAGGACGCCCTTTCTTGTCATAATTTGATGTTATTTGAATGGTATATGAACATCCTTGGGGATCTTTCGGGAGCTTATATCCTTCCATATCTCCCTCTGGGATCATGCCCATATAACCCAATGTGATGAAAGGCAAAGGAACTTGTCCTGTGCTACCAAACAGGTGTAAGTACCGAAAATCGTAGCATGTGGATTGCTTCTTAGGCTTTCGATAGGTCGTTTTAACGTTTTTGTTTGATATTTGTGTACCTTTCCATTGAAAGTCCCAACGTACAGAACCACACTTAACGTTGGGTTCATCACGACAAATCAACCTACGTTGCTTATCGTAAGTATATCTCCAACCAGCAGGATCAGGGCTTGTTTCAATGATTAAACCATCTTTTAAGATAAAGTAAACATCTGGATGTTCTTTCGTCTGTGGGTTCATTTCATTATAATGGATAGTATCACCAACATACGTAAATGTACAATCGTGCAGACTATCTGTGCCCCATCTTTCTAGGACGGGTTGCCCTTTTGCATTGCAATAATAGCTTATGGTGTCTCTTGTTTTGCCTTGATTGACTGTTGGCTCATCATAGATAACTGTCAAGTAATGGTGCAGTTGCTCACCATGAAATGTTATGTTTTCTTGGATACCATTGTGTGCAGAAGTGCATGAGAGCATTATACTGAAAGGAATAATGCACCCCAAAGAGTATTGGAAAGCCTTTCTTACATTCATCATGATGGTTATGTTTGTTAGTAAGTTGTTACTTCTTCGCAGCTTTTTGAGCCTCTTTTACCATCTTCAAACGCTCCTCGTAGTAAGGACGCCACTTGTTAATCATAACCTGAAGGTCTTTACTTCGCTGTTCAAGTGTATAGTATTCCTCAGTGTCCGTTAGGTTGAGTTTACTCATTGTTAGCATTTGTTGCAACATAACTTTCTGATGTTCTTCAGCTTGATGCAACTGATTTCCTAACTTCTCAAGTTGCTCCATGAATGCTAACGCACGGTCAATATGATTCTCCTTATCCATTCTTTCTATTATTATATGTCATGTTTAATGGTCGCAAAGTTACGTAAAAAGATGGATAAATATTGCTTTTAAAAGATTGAATATAGGTGTAATAAAGGATTTTGTATTATCTTTGCATACTAGAAAACAATACATTCAGATGGAAAAGAACAAAAAGATAAGTTGCTTCTTAGCCTATAGTTCGAGTGAAACAATGGCTTCATTGATGGCTCAACTGCCTATAGGGAAAGGAGAGATAGTTGATCAAGTGTTTTTCTTAGCGGCACAGTCTGTTGCTGTAGAAGGCATACCTGGACAGGCAAAAGTGTTGCAGGGAACAGGCTTAATGGCGTCAGACATGATGCTGTTGATGGCTAAGTCCACAGAAGCAGACTATGTTTTGTTCTATATGAAGTCAAGTCCTTTGACCTTAGGTTACCATGCTTTGGAACGCATGATACAAGTGGCTGAACAGACAGGAGCGGCTATGGTCTATGCAGATCATTACTCCGTTGAGGATGGAAAGACGCAGAAACATCCTGTAATCGACTATCAGTTGGGTAGTATTAGGGATGATTTCGACTTTGGATCAGTAGTTCTTCTAAATGGAAAGATGCTGCGGAAATATGCAGAAGAGCGTCAATCAGAACATTATAAATATGCAGGTTGGTATGACTTGCGCCTGTTCTTGAGTCGACAAGGAAGTATTTTCTACCTGAATGAATACCTATATACAGAAGAGGAAGACGATCTTCGTGCGAGTGGAGAGAAGCAGTTTGACTATGTAAACCCACGTAATCGAGAGGTACAGATAGAGATGGAGCAAGCTGCAACACGCCATCTTGCAGCCATCGGAGCCTTGGTTGACACGCAACGTTATGCTCAACCCGACTTCACGAAAGGTGATTTCCCTGTTGAGGCTTCGGTGATTATCCCTGTTTATAATCGTGAGAAGACAGTGAAAGATGCTGTTGTTTCAGCTCTCTCACAGGTTACTGATTTCCCGTTTAACGTCATTGTGGTGGATAATCATTCAACAGATAAGACTACAGAGATACTTAATTCTTTGGCAACGGATGACCGATTGGTACACCTCATACCCTCAAGAACAGACCTCGGGATAGGTGGTTGCTGGAATTATGCTATCAATGACGAACATTGCGGACGCTTTGCAGTACAGCTGGATAGTGATGATCTCTATTCGTCAGAACGTACATTGCAAACCATAGTTAACGCCTTTCATGAGCAGAAAGCAGCAATGATTGTGGGTTCGTATCGTATGTGTGACTTCGATTTAAACACCTTACCTCCGGGCTTGATAAGCCATAGTGAGTGGACAGAAAACAATGGTTGTAACAACGCATTACGTATCAATGGACTTGGAGCTCCGCGTGCTTTCTTTACACCATTAGCCCGACAAGTGCAGTTCCCAAACACTAGTTATGGTGAAGATTACGCCATGGGATTGGCTTTCAGTCGCTCTTTTCGTATTGGAAGAATCTATGATGAACTTTATCTCTGCCGTCGTTGGGGTGGGAATAGTGATGCTGTTCTGAGCTTAGAGAGGCTTAATGCCAACAATACATACAAGGATCAGCTGCGTACAATGGAGTTACTTGCACGCAAACAACAGAACGATAACATAGAGAAAGGGCTTTACGATTTTTTTCATAAACAGCTGAACCAATGGAAAGAAGTACAGACTCGGTTTGAGGAGTTGGCTAACGTGCAGACACGTGAGGTGGGTTCAGCCCTCGCGCAATACAATCCTGCACGCATGGTAAGCACTGGGGCGAAGATAGATAAGGCCTCCCTTGCGAAACGTCCTTGTTTCCTCTGTGCAAAGAACCGCCCTTCTGTACAGATAGGATTGCCTTTTCATCATGATTTCGACATCTTAGTCAATCCTTTCCCCATCCTTCCTATCCACTTCACAATACCTGCTTGCAAGCACCAAGCACAGTCTATAGCCGCAAACTATGGTCAGGTGCATCGCTTGTTGAGCTTATATCCATATTTGATGGTGTTTTATAATGGTCCAAAGTGTGGTGCCAGTGCTCCTGATCATTTGCATTTTCAGGCAGGGACAAGCGGTATCTTACCCATACAAAAACATTGGAAAGTATTGTGGAAGACCTCTAAACCATTGTTGACATTGGATAACAACGATGGAATCTATGCGATAGAAGATTATATCTGTCCTGCTCTTGCTATTGTGAGCCACGATGAGGAACATGATACACAGTTGTTCCAAACAATCTATAAAGCCCTCCCTTTGAAAGAAGATGAGTCCGAACCGATGATGAACATCGTGTCTTGGCGAGATGAGGAACGCTTTATCTCTGTTGTTTTCCCACGTCAGAAGCATCGCCCTGCATGCTATTCTGCAGAGGGAGAAGCTCAATACTTGGTGAGTCCCGGTAGTTTGGATATGGGTGGCTTACTCATTCTTCCACGTCAAACAGACTTTGAAAGAATGACAGGGGAGCGTGCCGAAGCCATCTTGCAAGAGGTTTCTTTATCAAAAGAGGCGATGGATAAGGTTGTTAAGAACATATCATTGGCTAATCAGAAAGCAGAACCAGAAGTTTCAGTAGGCATTGTCAGTGCAGAAAAGATACATTTCCAATTAAATAAGGAATACACTCTTGATGGTCAAGAGGTGATTGGTGAACAACTTGTTGAGTATTCCCAAGGTAAGATAAGATGGAAGGGTTCCTATTACGAAGAACTCCTTTTCACCCCAAAGAGTGCCGATTCATCCTTCACATTGGCTGATGTTACCATTGGAGTAAACTTCCATTGGGAACGAAAAGAGGCTCAGACATTCCTCGGGCAGCTGCATCTTATCATTGACGAAGGCAAGATTGTGGCAATAAACAAGCTCCCCGTTGAGCGTTACTTAGCCAGTGTTATATCCAGTGAGATGAGTGCTACCTCCTCATTAGAGCTTTTGAAGGCACATGCAGTTATCTCCCGCAGTTGGTTGTTGGCGCAGATAGAGAAGCGGAAAGATATTGCTAACAATCGAAAGAGTGCCACTTCGGCTATGATCGAAACACCCGAAGAGCTGATAAGATGGTTTGATAGGGAAGACCATAAGCTCTTTGATGTTTGTGCCGATGACCATTGTCAACGTTACCAAGGTATCACGAAAGCTACAAGTCCACATGTGGAGGAAGCCATCAAGGCAACTCGTGGACAAGTATTGATGGTAGGTAACGAGATATGTGACGCCCGTTTCAGCAAATGTTGTGGTGGAGTAACGGAGGAGTATCAGTATTGTTGGGAGAATCTAAGTAAGTCTTATCTGCTTTCCGTTGCTGACAAAGCACCTTTAGGGACTACTCCAAGTATAGACTTAACCAATGAAACCCATGCACGAGAATGGATATTGTCTTCTCCAGAGGCATTCTGTAATACGCATGATATGGCAGTTTTGAGTCAAGTACTCAATAACTACGACCAAGAGACGCACGACTTTTATCGTTGGAAGGTCGACTTCTGTCAAACAGAGCTTGCCGAGTTAATACGCAGAAAGACGGGTATTGACTTTGGTGCAATCATAGACTTGCAACCATTAGAGCGTGGAAAGAGTGGGAGAGTCAGTCGTTTAAAGATAGTTGGAACTAAGTATAGCCGTGTTATTGGTAAAGAGTTAGAGATAAGACACACGTTGAGTGAAACTCATTTGTATAGTTCTGCCTTCGTTGTAGAGCGTAGCTATATAGAGAACGGAGTGCCACAACATTTCCAACTCATTGGTGCGGGCTGGGGACATGGTGTTGGGCTGTGCCAGATAGGAGCTGCTGTAATGGGGGAGAAGGGCTATAAGTATGATGAGATTCTCCACCATTATTACCAGCAAGCAATAATAGACACCTTATATATATAGGGCGTAAAGAGTAAGAGATGAACGACGGACAACAAATACGAAAGGGAGTTCCTATAACAAGCCAATGGTCTAGTCATTGGTTATGGATACCTACGCTCTATCTTACACGTGGTTTACCTTATGTTATCTTATTGATGACTTCGTTGGTTTATTATAATCGGATGGGGTTGTCGAATGGTGCAATAACACTTACCACATCGTGGTTCTTTCTTCCTTTCATTCTACGTCCACTATTAGGAAGGTTCGTAGTTGGATATAAAAGCAAGCGTTTCTGGATTATTCTTGCAGAGTGTGTAATAGCGTTAAGTCTCGTTGGCTTAGCCCTTTCTGTGCGCCTTATAGATTGGTTCTTATGGTCGGTTGCAGCCTTTATGGTCATTGCGATCGCTGCAGCCTTGCATGATGTAGCCATTGAAAGGCTCTATAATCGGGAGGCATTATTGCTGGAACGACCTATATTCTTCGGTCTTCGAGCTGTCTCTTATCTGCTTTCTATCATCGTCGGGATGGCTATTCCCATCACATTAGCAGGTAACTTGGAGGTGATCAATCGTACTGTTCGCCCAGCTTGGGCTACTCTTTTCTGGGTATTAGCCGTTTTGATGATTGCTATGACCTTATTTCATGCCCTCATTCTGCCTAAGGCTGTTATCCGTGCGAAGCTCCCTATATGGAGTGGTGTTACTCGCCAATGGTGGCATGATGTGACAGCTGCCTTCATAAGAAGACCTCATTACGTTGCAAACCTTGTTTTTCTCTTTTGCTTCTTGATACCAGAAGGAATGTTTATAAGGGTTGCTCCGCTCTTTCTCATTGACCCCGGAAGCAATGGCGGATTAGCTCTATCGCCTCAAGAATTAGGTTTGGTGCAAGGCACAGTGGGAACTTTTGCCTTTATAGCAGGATGTGGCTTAGGTATCAGTCTTGTCCGTCGGGATGGTTTACAACGCTGGTTATGGTTCTTTGTTATGGCTCTCACCTTACCAAAGTTCCTCTTTGTCTACCTCAGTTATTATTTTGTTTCCACCTTATCCATCATTAATATTTGTATTATTATCGATTACTTTGGGGCGGGCTTGGGCTTAACAACTTACATAGTATGGCTAGGCTTTTGTACAAAAGGTAAGCATTCCACCTTCACTTATTCATTAGGAACAGCAATAACAGCCTTTTCTATGGTGATGTCTGGATGGTTTACAGGCTTCTTACAAGAGTATGTAGGTTATCGAAAGTTCTTTCTTATGGTTGCAATATCAGGTATTATCAGTTTCATTGTGGCTTATTTTATACCGATAACAAAGGACATTGGTAAGCGTGAAAGGCTTATTTAATCCTATAGGAACTACTTCTTTCAAAATGATTTGTTACTTGTTAACCTTTTTAAAAAAGGTATTTAAATCGTTTGATAGTAATGGAAAAAGTAGTACTTTCGTGCTCGGAAAGTTATAAAAGGTAATTAGAAAGATATGAAAATCAAGTATTTTTTAATGGCAGCTGTCGTTGCTTTGATGACAGCATGTGGTACTGCTTCTAAGGTACCATTGACTGGGCGCACCCATAGACTTAGTGTTTCGGATGCTCAACTACTAAGTCTTAGCAATCAAGAGTACACAAAGTTCATGGCATCTGCAAAGCGTTCAACGGATGCAAAGAACACTGCTATGGTTCAACGAGTTGGTCGTAACCTTGCAAATGCAGTAGAGACTTATTTGCGAAATAATGGTTATGCCAATGAAGTAAAGAACTTCCAATGGGAGTTCAACCTTGTTCAAGACAAGCAAGCAAATGCTTTCTGTATGCCTGGAGGTAAGATTGTTGTTTATGAGGGATTGCTTCCTTATACTCAAAATGAGGCAAGTTTAGCTATCGTTTTAGGGCATGAGATTGCGCACGCAGTGGCTAAACACAGTGCAGAACAGCTTACTAAGCAGATGAATCAGCAGATGGGAACAAACATCCTAGGTACTGTCTTGAACTCTGCTGTGGGTAGTGGTGTTGGTGATATAGCTGCTCAAGTAGCTGGAGGATACTTCTCCTTCCGTAATCTAAAGTACAGTCGTGACAATGAAAGTGAGGCCGATTACATGGGATTGATATTTGCTGCGATGGCAGGATACGACCCAGCGAATGCTGTAACATTCTGGAAACGTATGGCAGCAGGTACTAATAGCAATACATCTGAGATTCTTAGTGATCACCCATCAGATGCTCGTCGTATTCAAAACATTGAGAAGTGGCTACCAGAAGCAGAGAAGTACTATCGTCAGAGAGGCTCTTCTAATGTTCGCACAAGCACAAGCTCGACAGCAGGAACATTATATATCGGTTCGTCAAAGAAGACTTCAAAGAAGCGCCGTTAAGCTTAGTTGAAATAGAAACAACATGCTGTTCATATTAAAGAGACGCCTCTTTTATATTAAGGAGACGCCCTCTTTAACGCAAAGAGACGCCTTTCTCAATACGAGAAGAGCGTCTCTTCGTATTTAAATAGGCACATATTTTTATGTAAACATTTGATAGATTCATTTTTTATCACTATCTTTACAAACGAAATCAAACCTTTACTGCTATGATAGATAGTATAATACAGAACCTTTGGTTGGTATGGTTGCTAGCTGGGATAGTATGTCTAATCCTTGAGATGATGAGTAATGACTTCTTCATCATGTGCTTTGCCATTGGTAGCTTGTGTGCTTCATTAATCTCATTGGGGATAGATAGTATTGTTGTACAGGTCATTGTGTTTGTTATCTTCACCTTATTAAGCATTTTCTATGTGCGTCCTATTGCCTTGAAATACTTTCATAAAGGCGAGAATCAGCGGTTGAGTAATACCGATGCTCTGATTGGTCGTGAAGGAAAAGTAACCGACAAAATAGAATCGGGAGGCTATGGACGAGTGAAGATCGATGGTGACTCGTGGAAAGCAAAGTCAGTAGATGGACAAGAGATAGGCGTTGGAGATGATGTTCGAATACTTCGTCTCGACTCTATCATCGCAACTGTTGAGAAATGTTGAAATATGTGTGACAACTAGAAGAAACGATATTAAATAACCCTTCTCTTGCCTTTTTAGAGTAGTTCTCATTATGAAACTGTGGGTGAGAGAACCTAAAACTTATGCTTATGAATATTATTGCTTGTGTGTTTGTTGCGGCTATTATCTTGGTAATTATCTTTGCCAAGATGTCAATAGTCATCATATCTCAGAGTGAAACTAAGATTATTGAACGATTGGGAAAGTACCATGCTACACTCCGACCGGGCATTAACATCATCATACCTTTCATCGATCATGCAAAGGATATAGTAGTGATGAGAGCTGGCCGATACGCTTATACCAGTTCAATTGACCTACGCGAACAGGTGTATGACTTTGATCGTCAGAACGTGATAACCAAAGATAACATCCAAATGCAGATTAATGCGCTGCTCTACTTTCAGATTGTTGATCCGTTTAAAGCGGTTTATGAAATCAATAACTTACCTAACGCCATTGAGAAACTGACGCAGACAACACTCCGAAACATCATTGGTGAGATGGAACTTGACCAAACGCTTACCTCTCGAGATACGATAAATACGAAGCTAAGATCGGTTCTTGATGATGCAACAAACAAGTGGGGAATCAAGGTGAATCGTGTAGAACTACAAGATATAACGCCTCCTGCAAGTGTTTCTCAGGCTATGGAGAAGCAGATGCAGGCTGAACGTAACAAGCGTGCAACCATCCTTACGAGTGAAGGACAGAAGCAGTCGGCTATTCTTCAGTCGGAGGGTGAGAAGCAAGCTGCCATCAATCGTGCTGAAGCTGACAAACAACAGCAAATCTTAATAGCTGAAGGTCAAGCACAAGCACGCATTCGCAAGGCAGAAGCAGAGGCGATAGCTATTCAGAAGATAACTGATGCTGTGGGGCAAAGTACTAACCCTGCCAACTATCTCATTGCACAGAAATACATCCAAATGCTTACCGATCTCGCTCATAATAACAACCAAAAGACTGTTTACTTACCATTCGAGGCATCAAATCTTATGGGTTCTATCGGTGGTATTAAGGATATGTTTAAGGGATAATAGATAATGACAACACAGGACATAAATCTTTGTATTTTTTGTGGTGCACGTCCTAACTTTATAAAGGTGGCACCTATTATTAGAGTAATAAATAAGTTATCAGAAAGTGATAATGCTCATAAGGTAGGCTATTCACTTGTATATGCTGGTAGCGAGGATGACCCGACGTTAGAAGATAAGCTCTTTGACGAGTTGGCTATTCATCGTCCTGATGCTTACTTGGGCGTTGAATGTGAGAATCTTAACGAACTCACGGGGCAGGTAATGTCGAAGTTTGAACAGTACCTACAGGCTAATAGCAGTGATGTAGTTATCGTTGTTGATGACTTGGCATCGACAATGGCGGCCGCAATAGTCACTAAGAAGCAAGCAATCACACTTGCTCACATTGCTGCGGGGACACGTTCTTTTGACATAACGATGCCTAAGGAGATCAATAGATTGGTCATTGACGGACTGTCGGACATCCTCTTTACGGCTGGATTCAGCAATAATAGTATTGCAAACAAGGAGGGTGCCGAACTCTCAAAGGTGTATATGGTGGGCAACATCCTCATAGACAACATCCGTTATAACCGTGAGCGCATTGAGGGAATGAGCCTCTCTGATATTGATGCGTTGGCAGGTTTACCAATTAAAGAAGGTAATTATCTTGTCTTCACATTGAATCGTAAGGCCTTACTTGCTGATCAGGACAATCTGGAGAAGATGCTCCGTGTCTTGAGCGAGACGGCAGGCGATTTACCAATTATTGCTCCTTTGCGTGATTCTGCAGTACAGGTTATCATGTCTCTAAGCCTAAAGAAGAATATAAATTTGCATAATCTGCATATCGTTAAACCGCTTGGTTACCTAGAGTTTGCCTATCTTACAGCTCATGCACAGGGTATTGTGACTGACTCGGGGAACGTTGCAGAGGAGGCAACATTCAATAGTATCCCTTGTATAACACTCAATAGTTACACCGAACACATAGAGACTGTGAAAGTAGGAAGCAATGTTCTTGTTGGAGAAGACGCTGAGTTGCTTCGTTCAGCACTATCGGATATGGTCGCAGGAACGTGGAAGAAGAGTGGAATACCTGATAGATGGGATGGCAGATCGGCTGAACGTATCTTACAGATATTGCTTGAGCACCATTAAAGGTACGTTCTTTTAGAATCATCGAAGAACTTATATAGAAGGATAAACACCCTCTTCTTGCAGTCTATTCAGTTGGATTGATAGTGCAGAAGAGGCTGTTTATCTTTCTTTTTTATCTATTATTACCATTTATAAATGGTGTAGAGAAGAACTTAGTTTTCATTAATTTCGTACCTTTGCACTGATATTTAAAAGGTGATAAGATAATGCACGGACATACAGACAACTACACTTTCTTGACGCAAGGACCAATACATCGTGTCATACTAACGATGGCTGTACCCACAATTATATCCATGCTTGTGACCGGACTGTACAACATTGCGGATACATTCTTTGTTGGTAAAATCGATACACAAGCCACTGCTGCTGTCGGGGTGTCGTTTTCTATGATGTTCTTTGTGCAGGCGATGGGGTTCTTCTTTGGGCATGGTTCAGGTAATTACATATCTCGTGAGCTGGGAGCAAAGCGTCATGAAAATGCTATAAAGATGGCATCAACGGGCTTCTTCAGCTCTTTCTTCTTTGGACTAGTTATCCTTGTTCTGGGTGAGATATTCCTTATTCCTCTCTCATTAATGCTTGGTAGTACACCGACAATACTCCCTTATACAGAGGATTACATGCGGATAATCCTCTTGGGAGCACCTTTCTTGACCTCATCCCTTACGCTGAACAACCAGATGCGATTGCAAGGTAATGCAAACTTTGCCATGTATGGCATTGTAACTGGAGCTATATTGAATGTTGTACTAGACCCTTTATTGATCTTTACATGCGGTATGGGGGTTAGTGGAGCAGCCCTAGCGACAGTGATAGGACAGTTTGTTTCATTCGTAATCCTATTCTTTATGACTCGAAGAGGGGAGAATATAGCCATTCACTTTCGGCACTTTTCACCCTCATGGGCAGCTTATAAGGAGATATTCTATGGTGGTAGTCCATCATTAATGCGTCAAGGTCTGGCGTGCATAGCCACTATGTCCCTCAATCTGGCAGCTGGTGTCTATGGTGATTCGGCTATTGCTGCGATGAGCATAGTCGGTAGAATCGCCATGTTATCATTTGCTGCTGTGATTGGATTAGGGCAAGGCTTCCAGCCAGTTTGTGGCTTCTGCTATGGGGCGGGACTCTATACTCGATTGAAGAAAGCCTATAACTTCACCGTAGCCCTTGGTACCAGCTTCCTCATTCTACTTGCTATTGGATGCTGGATAGTGAGTGATTCCCTTATAGGAGTGTTCCGTGACGATCCGAAAGTAATTGAGATAGGAGTGGTTGCATTGCGTTGGCAGCTCTGTACCTTCCCTCTCAATGCCTTTATCTTAGCAAGTAATATGATGGCACAAACTTGCCGTAAGCCTTTACGAGCTAATATTCTTGCTGCTGCAAGACAAGGTTTATTCTTCATCCCACTCATCTTTATCCTTCCAGCTCACCTTGGTTTGCTCGGCGTTGAGATGTGTCAAGCGGTCAGTGATGTATTCTCTTTTATATTATCAGTGCCTATTGTTGTTTATACCTTCAAGGAGTTTAATAAGGAAACAGTGGTTAGGAGGGTCGCAGAATGAGTAAGATTTATATAAAGAACATGGTTTGTGATCGTTGTAAGATGGCTGTAAAGCAGACCTTACAACGTCAGAATCTTCATCCAATAAAGGTTGATTTGGGTGAAGCTATTGTCGAGGAAGATTTGACGGAAACACAACTCTTAGTACTTCGAACAGCTTTAAAAGATTTAGGTTTTGAACTTCTCGGAGATAGAAGACAGCAGACAATAGACCTCATAAAGTCCTCTTTGATAAAACTAGTACATTATCAAGATAACCAGTCAGCAACAACTCTGAGTGATTATCTAGTCTCTCAACTCCATCAAGACTATAGTTCGCTTTCTAAACTCTTCTCGGAAGTAGAAGGAAAGACCATCGAACGCTATTATATAGAGCTTCGTATCGAGCGTGTGAAAGAGCTAATTCGTTATGACGAACTGACTCTTACACAAATAGCGCAGCGTATGAATTATTCTTCGGTAGCCTATCTCTCCAGTCAGTTTAAGGCAGTTACGGGAATGACTCCATCTCAATTCCGAGGGATGAAGACGAATACTCGTATGCCTTTAGACCAACTTTAATATCTTATTCTGGCTTCTGGTAAGCATCCTTATCATACATATCTCTCAATAAGCTAATACCTGCTTGCGTCTTAAAAATATTCTTGCAAGCAGCGTCAATGGCGTGTTGAGAGCAATTATCCTCATACAAGTTAACAAGGAAATCGGCCTCTACAAGAATCTGATAGTCTAATCCTTCGATGTGGTTATAAGTATGATGATGCCCAATAAGGAAGCATATTCTATCCATCTCTTGATCAGTGAATCCACCCAAACGCACCATTAGATTACGAGCCTCTTGAGGTCCTTCAATCTCTTGATACTTACCATTGCTAGAACCATACTTGCGTTCGCTGACATGAATCCCAATGTCATGAAGAATAGCTGCAGACTCTAGTATATCTTGTGTCTCAGCCTCCAATCCTTCTAGCGTACCAATGGTAGCAGCTAAGTTATGTACCTTTAAGAAATGATGGATACGTCTTGCATCCCCTTTGTCATATTCCGTCATTGCAGCAATGAGCTTTGCGTGTTTTCTATTCATCACCTAATACCTTTATAATAACGTATTGCAAAAGTAAGTCATTGCATTTAGAAAGAAGTATGATAAGCGTGAAATAATATGAAAGAAAGCATTTTGTAGGAATGTTATAACCTTTATCCATAATTCTGTAACACGCTTTCCTTAATATAAGTGTACCTTTGCAAGCGACAAGGAGAAAGTCTTCTTGCAAACAACTAATATAATAAAACGAAGTTATGAAAAGTGATATTTTTGCAGTAAGCGGTATGAAGTGTGTACATTGTAAGGCTAACGTAGAGAATGCGCTAAAGTCTTTAAATGGTGTAAAGAGTGCAGAAGCTAATCTAGAGAAAGCCAATGTAAATGTTGAATATGATGAGTCTGTTGTTACTCCAGCACAACTCAAGGAGGCAGTAGACAATAGTGGGCGCTATGAGTTGAGCCTATAAGGAGATAAGTATGAAGCAAACAATTCCTGTTATCGGCATGGCATGTTCTGCATGTTCTGCCAATGTAGAGAAGAAACTGAACGAGCTTAAAGGCATTAATACCGCATCGGTATCATTGCCTGGTCGTTCAGCTTTGGTCGATTATGACCCCGAAACCATCTCACTGGAGCAGATGAAAGCTGCGATCAATGGGATTGGTTATGACTTAGTCATTGATAAAGAGACTTCAGTTGAGGAGATAGAGAAGCGCGAATACACGTTATTACGTCGGAAAACCATCCTTTCTTGGATATTCTCCATTGCCGTAATGAGCGTTTCAATGGGATGGATCGACCTCCATTCACGCACCATTGCCAATCAAGTTTCTCTATTGATTGCCTTAGCAAACATTGTTTATTGCGGTCGACAGTTCTATGTTTCAGCATGGAAACAACTCCTTCATGGCACTGCAAACATGGATACGCTCGTAACCTTATCCACGGCAATATCATTCCTATTCAGTACTTTCAACACCTTCTGGGGGGATGCTGTATGGGCGAGCCGAGGTATTGTTTGGCATACATACTATGATGCGGCTGTAATGATCATTACCTTTGTCTTGACAGGACGAATGTTAGAAGAAAAGGCAAAGGACGGCACTGCCTCCTCTATTAGACACATGATGGGTATGGCTCCAAAGACGGCACATATCGTTGATGGAGATCGAATAGAAGAAGTGCCAATATCGACTATTGAAGTAGGAGATATTCTAGAGGTTCACCCTGGCGAGAAGGTTCCTGTCGATGGAGAAGTTATCTCTGCCGAGAGCTTTATGACCCCCGATGCTGCCTATGTTGATGAGAGTATGATCACAGGCGAGCCTACTCCTGCCGAGAAGAAGAAGGGTTCAAAGGTGCTAGCAGGCACTATTCCTAGTCAAGGAGTATTCCGCATGAAGGCAAATGAGATAGGTGAGAACACGGCATTAGCGCATATTATTCGGATGGTGCAAGAGGCGCAAGGCTCTAAAGCACCCGTGCAACGCATTATCGATAAGGCTGCTTTAGTGTTTGTTCCAGTCGTTACGCTCATTGCCTTGCTAACCTTTCTTCTCTGGTGGTTGATAGGTGGCGAGGCTTACTTACCACAAGCTATTATCTCTGCCGTAGCCGTTTTGGTCATCGCTTGCCCATGTGCCATGGGATTGGCGACACCGACTGCCTTGATGGTAGGAATTGGTAAGGCAGCACAAAAGCAGATACTCATCAAGGATGCAGCAGCATTGGAGAGCTTACGTAAGGTGGATGCACTTGTAACCGATAAGACGGGAACGTTGACGATACCTAATAAGGAGGTAGACTTCACCAAGGCTGACAATCTTCCTTTCGAGAAGCGGGAACAACTGAAGCCCAATGCTCGTGAGGCGATGGAGGAATTGCAGAAGAGTGGGATAGAGGTCTATATGATGAGTGGTGACAAGGAAGAGGCTGCACACTATTGGGCTGATAAAGTGGGTATAAAGCACTACTTTAGTAAGGCTTTACCGCAGGACAAAGAGAACCTTGTTAAGCGTTTGCAGTCTGAAGGAAAGCGCATTGCAATGGTAGGAGATGGCATTAATGATACCCAAGCGTTGGCGTTGGCAGATGTCAGTATAGCGATTGCCAAGGGTACAGATGTTGCAATGGATGTAGCGCAAGTGACGCTCATGGGCGATGATTTAGCTACCCTTCCAGAGGCAATCCGACTAAGTAAGAACACCGTTAGAATGATATGGGAGAATCTTTTCTGGGCGTTCATCTATAACCTTGTTTGTATTCCTTTGGCGGCTGGACTATTATATGTCTTCGGTATCGACTGGCAGATTACACCTTCTTGGGCAAGTGCCCTAATGGCATTCTCAAGCGTTAGTGTCGTTTTGAACAGCCTTCGCCTGCGTTGGATGAAATAGGTGAGTAAGAATAGAAGAAAGGTGTGATAGTTTTGTAATAGATTATTGCTAATTTGGATGCTTCTCATTGCGTTATTTTCGATAAAGTCTTATGTTGTATCCAAATACGCGATTTATAGCAAGGATATCGCACCTTTTTCTAATAATCTGATAACCAGTTTGTTATGTAAAACGTACCTATCTATCTCTTATAAGATTTTAGCTTTTACCTTGGAAAATACCTGATTTTAGGTGAAAACGTACCTCCGTTTCACCAAAAACGTACCTCCGTTTCATTAAAAACGTACCTCCGTTTTACTAAAAACGTACCTCCGTTTTATGAAAAAGGTATATATGAACCACTTAAAACGTATATTCCTTTCTATTTCAATGCTAGTTCGATCATTAGTTTTGTAAAGTATATTCAGATAAAGGAGGGGGTTCTTTGATGTGAGAAGAGGCTCTTTTCATGTTGAGGAAGGCATTACATAATATAGAAATAGGACTTATCATAGCTTGAAGATAGCTAATGATAAGTCCTATTGATGCTTATTTATGTGAGTGAAACGTACCTCGATGATAGGAGAAAAGCCCTATCTCACAGGGTAATCGAATCTGTTCGTGTTGTAGAAGTTCGTCTGTTGTGATGGAACATGATCGAATTCTACGTTGATAGAAATAGCGTTTTGATTGTGAGAACCCCATTGATAGGTTACGCCACCACCAATTCTATCCATGAATCGACTAGCCATTGCGCCATAACCGAAGCCCATTGCACCATAACCGTAACCAAAGGGACTATAGCCCAACATGCCATATCCGCCCCAAGCAGGGTACCCATAACCTGCGTAACCGAAAGCATTTCCGACATTATTAGAGGTGAATGCCTTCTGAACAAAGGCGTAAGCACTCCAATGCTCATCGAATTGATAGCCGAGAACAGCATTGACTCCACCAACGAAGTAGTTGTTTCCTTGATAAGTCAGATGGTTTACATAGCCACCAACAGCTAGGGTCGCCTTCTTTGAAAGGTTGGTTACATACATCAATGACACATCTTGCGAGAATCCTGCGCCATGGTTATATCCATGTCCAAGGTTGGCAAATGCCGATGCACTAAGGTTTATGTTCAATCCTTTATGCAGTCTCCATGGACCTAAGCCATAGCCCCACTCGGGGTAATAGAAACTATTGGGAGTAACAGTCTGACCGCTTTCTGTTATGACAGGGAGGTTATTGTCTATTTGAGATTGCTGTTCACGATCCTCTGCCATACGCCTAGCATATTCTTTCTCAGCCTCAGTTGCTTCCCTTGGTCCTTTCAGGCGCGATGACTCAATAGGCTTCACAACCGATGTATCAACGTTGTGCTGCCCCGCTATTGTTTGCGCCTGCAATGGCAGGCACAAGATAGCTGTTATTATGAAAGTATATTTCTTCATTTGCTTGCAAATATAAATAATCGTCTATCAACAGCCAAGTATTTTAAAAGTTATTAGTGTTTTTTCAAGTTGTTGGTACTACTTAGTTTTCATGATGAGCGGTGGATCTGTTGTAAAGAGAAATACGGTTGCACCATGGAAAACCTGTCCTGGCTGTAAGCTATTGTCTACTTTTTCCATACCACTATTGTATCCAGCATGCAAGGGTTGTAGTGTTATGCCACTACTTTGCGCCCCATGCGTATTGATGAGTAGGGTGGGTTCACTAGAGTAGATGGTCATTGCACGCCCACTTTGTGCATCGAAAAGTATAGCGGCTGGCTTTTGCATATTGTCAGGATGTCGCAGTTGGAAAGCATGATAATAGCCATTGATCGTTGCTTTTATTCGTTCTCCAATCTCTCTTGGTTGGGTAAAGTCGAATGGAGTAAGGCGTGTTTTCTGTAGTTCATTAGTGGGGAATTGCTCCTTATCCAACTTATTTGTATAGTGCGTATCTAGCCATAGATGTTGTTTAAGGATAGATCGGTGCATGTCACCAGATAGATTGAAACAAATTCCATTGGTTACTTGCAATGTTGTTGGAGCAGTCGTCGTGATACGATAATCAATGTCGAGTGCATTCTGGTCGGATAGAGTATAGGTAACAGTTGCATTCAGTTTACCATTGAGCTTGTTCTCTCCCTCAGTCGTAATATAGCGTAGGGAGACCGATTGGTTATCCGAGCTAACAACCTCCCAAACCTTTGATGAGAGCGTTTCTGTATGATCCTTACCGATGTAGATAAGCGTTGCTCCTAATGTAGAGTATTGCTTGTAGTCTTCCAGCTGATTGTACCCTTTGACCACAGGCTCCAATCGTCCGTTCCAGTTATGGGCTGTCAACGAAACAAGCCGCGCACCGTAATTACTCACAATAGCCTCCATACCATTGCTGTTAGTGAGCTTGACAAGTCTTGCTTCCTGTGCATTTATCTTCATAACAAGGCTCAATAAAACCATTGTTATTAGTGCATGTATCTGCTTCATAATGTATCCTTTCTGTATATTGCAAAGTTAGTAAAAAACTTTAGAAATGCTTGTGTGGTAGAAATAAATGTTATACTTTCGTATCCAAATACAACTATTTTAGAATTAAAGAAGAAGTCTTCTGTTTCTTTCCGTTGCTTTTATCTTCTACAGCCTATGCGAGTTTATAAGATAAAAGAATGTCAGGAAAGAGCAAAGAGATAGCAAAAGATACAGGATTATGGAGTTAGAATTAGAACCCTTATGCCTTCCTTGTGATAAGAAACGCCCCATTGTCATAGCAGGACCATGCTCTGCTGAAACCGAAGAGCAGGTGATGAGTACGGCACGCATGCTGGCAGATAAAGGATGTCACATCTTTCGTGCAGGTGTATGGAAGCCACGTACCAAGCCAGGAGGATTCGAAGGACATGGAGAGAAAGCCTTGCCCTGGTTGAAAGAAGTCAAGGAAGAGACTGGGATGATGATATCTACAGAGGTGGCGACCCCCGATCATGTCGAGTTAGCAATGCGGTATGATATGGACGTACTATGGGTTGGTGCACGTACATCGGCTAATCCTTTTGCAATGCAGGCATTGGCAGATTCGATGCAAGGACTTCAAATACCAGTATTGGTGAAGAACCCTGTTAATCCTGATTTAGAACTATGGATTGGTGGCTTACAACGGTTGAATCAAGCAGGGATAAAGCGTTTGGGAGTAATCCATCGAGGTTTCTCTAGCTATGATAAGAAGATATATCGCAACCTACCGATGTGGCAAATCCCTATTGAATTGCGCCGTCGTATTCCTGGATTACCCATTATTTGTGACCCTAGTCATATTGGTGGACGCCGTGACTTGATTGCTCCTCTTTGTCAGCAAGCAATGGATTTAGGCTTTGATGGACTTATCGTAGAGAGCCATTGCAACCCAAAAGAGGCATGGAGTGACGCTAAACAGCAGGTGACTCCTGATATTCTGGATTACATTCTGTCGTTACTTGTGATACGTGATGACACCTTCACAACTGAAGATATCCGTTCGTTACGTGCGCAGATAGATGAGTTAGACAACTCATTGATGGAACTCCTTGCGAAGCGTTTCCGCTTATGTAGGGAGATCGGAACCTTTAAGAAGGAACATAACATGACTATCTTACAGACGAGGAGATATAATGAGATACTCGAGAAACGCGGTACACAAGCAGGATTATGTGGTATGAATCCAAAGTTTGCAGCGCATATCTTCGAGCTTATCCATGAGGAGAGTGTACGACAGCAGTTGGCTATTGTGACGCAATCGTAAGTCTCTCTCTTCCTAAAAGTATCATCTATGACACGCTTATTGTTAACCCTTCTTCTGAGTCTCATGTCTCTATACTCAATCGCACAAAACCGATTGACTATTGTGGAGCTAAATGCTGAGAATCTCTTTGATGCACGGCATGATACGTTGAAGAATGATTATGAGTTCTTACCCACTTCGCCACGTCATTGGACTCGAACAAAGTATTGGGAGAAGTTGAATAGGACGGGGCAGACCATCATTTCCTGCGGTGAAGATAGCAGTGGATGGCAATTACCTGACCTTGTGGGATTATGTGAAGTGGAGAATGATAGTGTGCTCTTCAACCTTACGAAACGCTCTTTATTGCGCAATGCACGCTATGAATACGTAATAACGTCATCGAATGATATGCGTGGCATAGATGTGGCTTTGCTCTATTCTCCCTTCTCTTTCCGCTTGTTGAAAGCCGATACTATTAGGGTTAGCTTGATAGCAGATATGCGACCAACACGTGATATACTCCATGTGGAAGGAGCTATTGCTAATGGTGATACCTTACATGTTCTATTGCTTCATGCACCGAGTAGAACAGGTGGAGAGATATACTCAAGACCTTTCCGAAAGCACGTGATAAAGCAAGTTAGTAATGTGGTTGATTCTATTCAGAAATGCCAAGTTCATACAAAGATAATCGTGATGGGCGACTTCAATGATTATGCTGATAGCCCTTCATTAAAGGTTTTGTACGAATGCGGTTTGTTGAATGTCTCGGCACAAGCAAAGGGTAAGAATGGTGCAGAAGGCACCTATCGTTATCATGGAGAGTGGGGTAGTTTGGATCATATTTTCATAAGTGATAACCTCCATCCTTACGTGCTTTCATGCTATGTCAATGATGCTCCTTTCCTTCTGGAAGAAGATATGAAGTACGGTGGAATAAAGCCTCGCCGCCATTATAATGGGATGCGTTATAACAACGGCTTCAGCGATCATCTGCCATTAGTATTACGGCTGTCTATTCCCTAAGAAAAGGAGTGAAAGGAAAGAACAGCCGTTAGAAGTTAATTGCAAGTCCTGCTTCAACAGATGTATATGACTTCCTTATAGGTACAATAGGAGCCGTGTCATAGATGAGGCGATAAGCACCATTAATCCCAATGGCTGGTGTTATCTTATATAGAAGATCTACGGCACCACCGAATCTAGCTTTCTTAAAGTAGCTATCAGGCTTCCCTTGATGGATAGCAGTAGCTGTTAATGACCAATGGTCACTGATATTATGCTGGAAACTCAAGGCTAGATGCGTCTTAATGCTACGGCTACAAGCGTAGAGCGTGGGTGCAGATGAGGTTGGATCTTTCCACTTCTCGAACTCATAGAACACACCCGCAGCAGCAAACATAAGGAATCTCTCCTTATTCACGAGTCGATAACGTGATTGTAAACCCGTAGATACCTTAAACTCTAAGCCTCTACTTCCTGCCCATTCCGACTCGGCATAGGGATAGACTTCAAAGGCTCGGCTCAATAAGTAACGATACTCCATGTGGACGTATCCACCGCTTACTGTCACCTTCTTACCGTATGTTGAGAACTCCAGTTTATTGATGAGGTTGATAACACGGCGGTGCTTTATCAATACGTTGAGATTAGCAGTATTCTTAACAGTGAGTATATTCTGTTGTTCCGTCTTAAAGTCTAATACTGGCATGAGAGAACCTTGTATGGTCTTCGCACTATCAATGCTTAGGGTGAGATTCTCTGTGAATAACATCTGAGAATACGACGGGATAGAGAGTAATAAAGCAAATAATGCAATCGAAAGTCTTTTCTTCATGTGCGTTGATAAGCTCTAAATGTGATAGAGGGGATAAAAAATAAGGGACGTACAAATGTTAGTGTGCGTCCCTGTTTATTAGTTGCTATTGCTTATCAAAAATCTTAAGTTTCTTATTCAACTTGTCAATTTTGGACTGAAGTTTAGCTATCTTCTTACCCATCTTATCCAATTTTTTCTTACTCTTAGCCAACTTCTTATTTATGGCTTTTGCCTCTTTCAATTTCTTGATAGTGTCCTTTGCATCCTTTACTGTGCTAGAAGGGCTTGTTGTAGCGAAGACGGTTGTTGCTATGTTAGCGTCAGCGTTAACATTAGCAGCCTTCTCCGTTAACTCATTATAGTCGACTTTCTCTTTCTCGTAATCAAGCTGCGCCTTATTTAACTTAGTGGCCAGTTCGAGTAGCTTCTGCTGTTCTTTTAGGTTCTTTACTACTGTTGCATTTTGTGCGAAAGCGAATGTGGTCATAAGTGCCATAGCACCCATTAATAATAATTTTCTCATACTTCTTTCTTATAAATTAGTCTTACAATAAATAAATACTATCCTTTTCTCTGTTAGCCTTTGCTTCTAGACTCGTCTTTGTATGTTCCGTTATAGAATTGAGTCTGTCGACTGTTGTATTTGCCTTTTAATATCAGCCTTGCTATTGCCTAAGCCAATATTATCTAATAACCCGTTCAATGCCCCACCAACTAAGTCTTCAATGGTAGATGTGGCAGGCTCTACAATATTATCTTGTATCATCTTCTGCGCCTTTTGCCTTATTTGCTCTTTGAGGTTCACTTCCGAATTCTTATAATATTGTCTTGCTGCTTCCTGCAAGTCATCTTCGTCAATCGTAAAGATATGCCCTAAGAGCCCTACTGATACAGTGTGATTTTGTCCTGCGTAATGCACCTTGCCTGTAGAGTATATAATGTGATTATCTACGGTAACGAGGTTATCTACAGCAGATCTTATCACTTTCCCTGCAAAGGCATTGCTGATAGAACGGAAAGCGTTATCGACAAGTTCATTGCCCGTCGTGTTGGTCGTATCATTTACAGCGTCGTTCACCGTATTGGTAATGACGTCAGACAATACATCCTTGTGCTGTTCGGGCTTTGGGCATGTGAGAATCAGCACGATGATGAAAGCCACCAAGACTATCAATGTGCCTAACAAACATCCCGTATGGCTCTTCTTTTGAATAACTACCGTCTGTGGGGCTGCTGCCTGTTGAGTTGCAGGTTCAACGGGCGTAGCTTCAACGTAAGGTAAATCTTGCGCCGTTGTCTCGTCGTCAATAGGATCTTTCCCTTCCAAAATTGGGCGTAACTCCTCAATTTGCCATGCTGGAATCCATTGCTGCGTATCGGTAGGCATGACGAGAGTAGTTGCTATAATCTTCCGCTGACTTAACTCTTTGAGGCTGTAAGGTCCCTGCTTTTCGTTATCAATTTCTATGTAATATTCCATTTGTTTACCTTTATTATATAGTTGGGATATGTGGCGTATAAAAATTATATGTTATTGTTTACGCCTTATTCTCATAATTGTGTGCGAAATTAGACATAAATTCTGATATGACAAAGAAACATCATCTATTTTATTTATCACTTACCTGTTTTTTTCGATTTAAGGTTCATTTATGCTTGAGTAGTCATGGAAAAGATGTATATTTGTACTATCAAACGAAAGAAGATAACCCTATAATTCATAATAAAAAATGATAGAATTAATCCAGCCTTATGTGGGCATTGCGGTAAAGCTAATCGTTGGTATGATTGGCATTCTAACCTTTTTGCGCATTACGGGTAAGGCGCAAATGGGTCAGTTGACTCCCCTTGACACGGTAAGTGCATTCGTTATTGGTGCGTTAGTCGGTGGTGTATTGTACAATCCAGATATGACCATCTGGCATCTCATCTTCGCCCTAGCTGTATGGACAGGCTTTAATATGCTTGTTCGTTTCGCCATGCACTCTGCCTATTTGCGCCATCTTATCAAAGGCGAGAGCGTCTTCTTGGTGAAAGACGGCGTTATCAAATTTAAGAACTTCAAGCGTAATAGTCTTGAGATGGAGCAGTTCCGCCTCATGCTAAGGCAGAAAGGTATCTTCTCCATGTTCGATGTAGAGGATGTACTGTTTGAAGCTAACGGCTCAGTGACAGTTCTCTCACCTGGTCAGACGGCCTATTCCGTATTGTTGGTGAATAATGGAGAGATTGTGGAAAGCAGCCTAGCACAGTTTAACCACACACAGGAATGGGTGATGAAAGCTATCAAACGCAATGGATTCCGTGGATCTTCAGAGCTGTTCTGTATGGAGTGGACACCTCGAAGAGGGTTCTATTTCGTAACCTTCAACGGGGATGTGAAGCGTGGTAAAGCGGAGTTCGACTCTGAAAGCATAGACCCTGATAACGCACAGGTGTAAGTCCAATCAAGTGCCTCCAAGCCTTCTAAAAAGGGTAGGAGAGTTGACAAAGACTAGTTAGAACATAATAGTACAATTCAATAGTGGCGTTTCCTTGTATGAACGAGAGGCTCTTCTCGCAACGAGGAAACGCCCCTTTCGTATATAGAAGAGCGTTCATTCCTGTTATTAGCTGTTATCACTTGCATTTATGAGCGGGTTTTAGTCTCTGATATGTAGCGATAAATTGACACATACGAGTCAGCGCAATGACACATACGTGTTATGCCACTTGACACATACGTGTTATTTCGTTCACACATACGTGTCAATTTCGTCCATGATATAAGGCGATGAAATGGGACCTATTTCATCACCTTTTTTATATATATTACGCCCTGATAGTATAACATACCACTAACGTTGTATTTAGCCTAAGTAACCTTACAGCTGTCAAACATATTCCAGCTCGATTGCAGATATATTTCTGCACAAAGCATATTTATGTGCGCATGAAAGTGTAACAAGTGTTTTAAAATATTTTAAAATACTACTCACTGGCTTGCTGTTTTATGTCTCTTTTTGCTATCTTTGTATGATAGAAATAGAATAATAAGTACACTTTAAAGCAATGTTTGAGAATTTAAGTGATCGTCTAGAACGCTCCTTTAAGATCCTTAAAGGCGAGGGAAAGATAACTGAGATCAATGTAGCAGAGACCCTAAAGGATGTTCGTAGAGCATTACTCGACGCCGATGTCAACTATAAAGTAGCTAAGTCATTTACCGATACAGTAAAGCAAAAGGCACTTGGTATGAACGTGCTTACAGCCGTTAAACCAGGTCAGTTGATGGTGAAGATAGTGCATGATGAGTTAGCTGAACTCATGGGTGGCGAGTCAGTAGGGCTAAATCTTACAAGCCGTCCAGCCATTATCTTGATGAGTGGTTTGCAGGGTTCTGGTAAGACCACATTCTCTGGTAAGTTAGCAAACATGCTGAAGACAAAGGAACATAAGAACCCTTTGTTGGTTGCTTGTGACGTATATCGCCCTGCAGCTATCGACCAATTAAAGGTTGTTGGCGAACAGGTGGGCGTTCCAGTATATTCAGAGCCAGAGAGCAAGAACGTTAATGAGATAGCTGATCATGCCCTCGCAGAAGCAAAGGCAAAAGGCTATGATGTGGTAATCATTGATACCGCAGGTCGACTGGCAGTCGATGAGGAGATGATGAATGAGATTGAGAGTCTCAAGAATCATGTAAACCCGGATGAAACGCTGTTCGTTGTAGACTCCATGACAGGTCAGGACGCTGTTAACACAGCGAAGGAGTTCAATGATAGATTAGATTTCAACGGCGTTGTCCTAACGAAACTTGATGGTGATACGCGTGGCGGTGCAGCCTTGTCAATTCGCACAGTCGTAACCAAGCCAATCAAGTTCATTGGTACTGGCGAGAAGATGGAAGCTATTGATGTGTTCCATCCAGGACGTATGGCAGATCGTATCTTAGGTATGGGTGACGTAGTCTCTTTGGTGGAACGAGCACAAGAGCAGTTCGATGAGGAAGAGGCGAAACGCTTGCAGAAGAAGATACAGAAGAACCAATTCGACTTCAATGACTTCTACAACCAGATACAACAAATAAAGAAGATGGGTAATCTGAAAGACCTTGCTTCGATGATTCCTGGTGTGGGTAAAGCTATCCGCGATGTAGATATAGACGATAATGCCTTCAAGGGTATTGAGGCTATCATACAGAGCATGACACCAAAGGAACGCACGAATCCAGAGGTGTTGAATAACTCACGTCGCCAGAGAATAGCGAAGGGTTCAGGTACTAGCTTGCAGGAAGTAAACCGACTCATTAAGCAGTTTGACCAAACGCGTAAGATGATGAAGATGGTTACAGGTTCTAAGATGGCTGGTATGATGAGCAAGATGAAGGGTATGCTTGGTATGCCCTCTATGCCGAAAGGCTTGTGAGATGAATCATCAACAAACAATAATAATATAAGCTATGGAATATCAGTTAATCGACGGTAAGGCAACCGCAACGGCTATCAAACAGCAGATTGCGGAAGAGGTAAAAGCCATTACAAAGGCAGGTGGAAAACAACCTCATTTGGTCGCTATATTAGTAGGACACGATGGGGGAAGTGAGACTTACGTAAAGAACAAGGTTATTGCTTGTGAGCAGTGCGGCTTTAAGTCTACGCTTATCCGTTACGAGACTGATGTTACCGAGGATGAGCTGTTGGCTTGTGTGGACAAGTTAAATAAGGATGATGACGTTGATGGATTCATTGTGCAACTCCCTTTACCAAAGCATATTGATGAGCAGAAGATCATCATGGCTATTGATTATCGTAAAGACGTGGATGGCTTCCATCCAGTCAATGTGGGGCGAATGGCGATCGGTTTACCATGCTTTATATCGGCAACTCCACTAGGAATCCTAACACTGTTGCAGCATTACCATATTCCAACTTCTGGTAAGAAGTGCGTTATCTTAGGTAGAAGTAACATCGTTGGGAAGCCTATGGCACAGCTCATGATGCAAAAGCAATATGGAGATGCAACCGTAACAGTTTGTCACTCGCATTCAGCTACATTGAAGAAAGAATGTCAGGAAGCTGATATTATTATTGCAGCTATTGGGCGCCCCGATTTCTTAACAGCCGATATGGTTAAACTAGGTGCTGTAGTTATTGACGTTGGTACGACGCGTGTACCTGATGCAACACGTAAGAGTGGCTATCGCTTGAATGGTGATGTGAAGTTTGATGAGGTAGCTCCGTTATGCTCATTCATCACACCAGTACCAGGAGGCGTTGGTCCGATGACGATTTGTTCTTTGATGAAGAATACACTTGCTGCAGGCAAGAAAGAATATTATAAATGATGACAGCAGAAGAATATCTACAGCTCGGCAATGAGTGTCGGCAACGAGGAGACTGGCAGAATGCCTTAGCCAATTATATGGAGGCTATCGAACTGGACCCTAACTCGCCAGCAGTAGTTGCAAAAGAGATGCTAGAGAATATTCTAAACTTCTATAACAAGGATGCGTATAATCCTTAAAATACAAAAACTATGAGCAAGATGAAAGGTGCCATCGTAGTGAACACTGATCGCTGCAAAGGATGCCAGTTGTGTATCGTTGCATGCCCGAAGGATGTGATTGCCTTGGCTCAGAAACAAGTAAATGTCCACGGATATCCGTTTGTTGAGTCTGCTAAACTAGATGATTGTATCGGTTGTGCAGCTTGTGCAACTGTGTGTCCTGATGGCTGTATTACAGTCTATCGTAAAAAAGTGGAGGGGTAATTTATGGCAGAACAAGAAGTAAAATTGATGAAAGGTAACGAGGCAATCGCCCATGCTGCAATTCGTTGTGGTGCGGACGGATACTTCGGTTATCCTATCACTCCGCAGAGTGAAATTATAGAAACACTAGCTGCTTTGAAGCCTTGGGAGACCACGGGAATGGTTGTCCTACAGGCTGAAAGTGAAGTGGCATCCATCAATATGATTTATGGAGGTGCTGGTGCTGGTAAGCGTGTATTGACAAGTTCTTCTTCACCAGGCGTCGCCTTGATGCAAGAGGGTATCAGTTATATGGCAGGTGCAGAGCTCCCAGGTGTATTTGTAAATGTACAACGTGGTGGCCCTGGACTTGGAACGATACAGCCAAGTCAGAGTGATTACTTCCAGGCGACACGTGGTGGCGGTAATGGCGATTACAATGTGATTGTATTGGCGCCAAATTCTGTACAGGAGATGGCTGATTTTGTTGACTTGGCTTTCGAGTTAGCATTCAAGTATCGTAACCCTGCAATGATTCTTTCTGACGGTGTGATTGGTCAGATGATGGAGAAGGTTGTACTTCCTCCACAGAAGTCACGTCGTACAGAGGAGGAAATCCGTAAGGAGTGCCCTTGGGCTTCAATGGGTCGTACCGCTGATCGTAATCCTAATATCATTACCTCTTTGGAATTGAAGCCAGAGATAATGGAAGAAAGAAACCTCCACTTACAGGAGAAGTATCGTCAGATTCGTGAGAATGAAGTGCGCTTCGAAACACAGCAATGTGAGGATGCAGATTATGTAATCGTAAGTTTTGGTAGTGCTGCACGTATCGGTGAGAAGGCTGTCGAGCTAGCTCGTGAGCAAGGCTTGAAAGTTGGACTCTTCCGTCCTATCACACTCTGGCCTTTCCCAAGTAAGCAGCTTGTAGATCTTTGCAAAGGCAAGAAAGGAATCTTGGTTAGTGAGATTAACGCTGGTCAGATGGTACAGGATGTTCGTCTTGCGATTGATGGTGCTTTACCAGTAGAACATTTTGGGCGTTTGGGTGGTATCGTTCCTGATCCAGAAGAGATTGTGAATGCACTCAAAGAAAAGTTAGTAAAGTAAGAGAGGAGGGCGTATATATTATGGCAAATGATATAATTTCACCTGAGAATTTGGTGTATAAGAAGCCGACCTTGATGAATGATACGACAATGCATTATTGTCCTGGATGTTCACATGGTGTGGTTCATAAATTAGTTGCAGAGGTAATCGAAGAGATGGGGATGACCGATAAGGCTATTGGTGTATGTCCTGTTGGTTGCGCTGTATTTGCTTATCGCTATCTTGATATTGATTGGCAGGAAGCGCCTCATGGTCGTGCTCCAGCTGTAGCAACTGGTATCAAGCGTGTATGGCCTGATCGTCTAGTGTTCACTTATCAGGGTGATGGTGACTTGGCATGTATTGGTACTGCTGAGACAATTCATGCCTTGAATCGTGGTGAGAATATTCCAATCATCTTCATCAATAATGCTATTTATGGTATGACTGGTGGTCAGATGGCACCAACAACATTGATGGGGCAGAAGACAGCAACTTGTCCTTATGGTCGTGAACCAGAACTACATGGTTACAACTTAAATATCACCGAACTTGCTAGTCATTTGAAGGGAACTTGCTATGTAACGCGTCAGAGTGTAGATACTGTTGCCTCTATTAACAAGGCAAAGCGTGCTATTCGCAAAGCTTTCGAGGCAAGTATGCAAGGGAAGGGTAGTTCCTTGATAGAGATTGTTGCAACATGTAATAGTGGTTGGAAACTCTCTCCAGTAAAGGCGAATGAGTGGATGCGTGAGAATATGTTCCCTGAATATGAGAAGGGCGATTTGAAAGATACAACCAATCTTTAGTCTTTCTCTATATATAATAAAGGTGTAATATGAAAAAAGAGATAATTATTAGTGGCTTTGGTGGACAGGGTGTACTCTCTATGGGTAAGATTCTTGCTTACTCAGGACTAATGGAAGATAAAGAGATAACATGGATGCCTGCTTATGGTCCAGAGCAGCGTGGTGGTACGGCTAATGTGACTGTTATCATCAGTGATGAGCGCATATCTTCGCCGATCTTAAGTAAGTACGATGTTGCTATTGTACTAAATCAGCCTTCATTAGATAAGTTCGAACCAAAGGTAAAGCCTGGTGGTATCCTTATATATGATGGTTATGGTGTCATGAATCCACCAGCTCGTAAGGATATCATAGTTTATCGAATCAATGCGATGGACAAGGCTGCTGAGATGAAGAATGCCAAAGTCTTCAACATGATTGTCTTAGGTGGATTACTTAAGGTTTGTCCTGTTGTAAGTACTGACGGCTTGAAGAAAGCACTTTATAAGAGTCTGCCAGAACGTCATCATAACTTAATTCCATTGAATATGCAAGCAGTGGAAGAAGGAATGAAGATAATCGTTCAGCAGTAAAATGATATACAAAGCAACCTGATTTTTTATAACTCTCTAATTTGTTTAAGGGGCTCCAGCAGTGATGCTATGGGCTCCTTATTCTATTTATAAAAGATTGTGTCCATTTAAGCACACCTTATTAAGTTTTTCGTATATTAGATTGTTCTATTATTCCACTAATATAGTTTAATTTGTTCACTATACCCCTATTATGGTAAACTTTTTATGGAAAAGATTTGGCTGTTTCATTATTTTTTTATTACTTTGCAGCCAATTAAAGTGTTGATACTATATAATTTATAAATATTAATTAATTCAGAGAGACAATGAAAAAGTTAGTTTTGATGTTAGCTGCTGCTTCTATGGCAGCTTCAGTTTCTGCTCAGACTGTAGCAGAGAGCAAGGCTTTTGACAACGTTTACGTTGGTATTAATGGTGGTGTTGCTACTAAGACTACTGGCCACAAGTGGTTGAGCGACCTCGATCCAAATGCTGGTCTTCGTATTGGTCGTTACTTCACTCCAGTCTTTGGTTTGGCAGTTGAAGGTAATGCTTACTTCTCAAACAAGCCTTGGCACTCAACAGGTACAGCAGTTCGCGCTACAAACGTTAGCTTGTTAGGTACTGTAAACTTGAGCAACCTCTTTGGTGGTTACAAGGGTGAGCCTCGTGCATTTGAGGTTAGCGCACTTTATGGTCTTGGTTGGATGCACGTATTTACAAACAACAAGGCTGTAGAGAATCTTACTTCTGGTCAGCGTAACCGCATGACTTCTAAGGCTGCTTTAGACTTCGCCTACAACTTCGGTTCTCAGAAGCAGTGGCAGGTTTATGTTGAGCCTTCTATCAACTTCGCTTTCTTAGGTAAGGATCGTTCTAAAGTTCTTACAGCTACTGGTATAGTAAATTATGATGTAAACTATAACTACAAGGCAGTTGCACAGGATGGTCAGCCAGCTTACAACATTAACAACTCATTTGTTCAGTTGAACGCTGGTGTTGTTTACAAGTTCAAGAACTCTAATGGTACACATAACTTCACAATCGTTGTTCCACGTGACCAGGCTGAAATTGATGCATTGAACGCACAGATTAATGAGCTTCGTAACCGTAAGCCAGAGGTTATCACTAAGGAGGTTGTTAAGGAAGTTCCTGCAGTTAAAGTTAAGGAATTCACAGTATCTGACCTTGTATTCGTAACATTCGCTCAGGGTAAGTCTGCTCTTACAAACGACGCTAAGGCTGCTCTTAACAACGTTAAGGAGGGTGTTCACGTTCAGGTTGTTGGTACAGCTTCTCCAGAGGGTTCTAAGGAACTTAACGATCGTCTCTCACAGGCTCGTGCTGACGTAGTTGCTAACTACCTCAAGGGTCGTGGTGTTATCGTTGACGAGGCAACTGGTAAGGGTGTACAGGGTGTAACTTCTAATCGTTTGGCTGTTGTTTACGTAAAGTAATCAATCATACAAATTAAGAAGTTAAACCTTCTATAAAGTAATATGGGATGTACCTCAAGGGGTGCATCCCTTTTTCTTATTCTAGATGAATGGGTTTTAAGTTCTGTTGAGTGATTTAGTTGTAGAATGATTGTCCAATAGTTGGGATTGATTCGTATTGATACATTGTTTATTAAATATGGGAGAGATGGAAAAGTTATCAAAGATAGGGAGATATGAGTTTATGGCAGAACCTTTTCATTGCGATTTCTCTAATCATCTATTCATGGGACATTTAGGTAATCACATGCTTAATGCTGCTGATTTTCATTGTAATGAACGTGGTTATGGCATGAATTATCTTAATACTATCAACAAAACATGGGTGTTGAGTCGTCTCGCCATTGAAATGGAGGATATGCCTAAAGCATACGACAAGTTTTATGTTGAAACATGGGTTGATGATGCTATGAAGTATTTTACAAGCCGCAACTTTAAAATCGTTAGTGAGTCAGGACACATTTATGGATATGGTAAAAGCGTTTGGGCACTCATCGACACGGGTACTCGCGAGCCTTCAGATATCTTTGCTGTTCGTGAAGGTCTTATTAATGAATACATAGAGAAAGACTATATTTGTCCGATTAGTAAGTCTTCGCGTGTGAAGATAACAGATAAGGCTTCACTTATCCGTTCTATTGATACCTATTATAGTGATGTGGATGTGAATGGGCACATCAACTCCGTTAAGTATATTGAACATATATTTGACTTGTGGGATTTAGATTGGTATCGTCAGCATACAATTAAGCGTCTTGAGATTGCATACGTAGCAGAGTCTCATCAAGGAGATCGCTTACATTTCTATCGTGAGCAGCGTGATTCAGACTTAGACTTTAATGTGAGAATAACAAAGAGCAATGAACTTTGTGAAGAAATAGAATCTTGTAGGTGTAGGGTGTTATTTGGCTGATAGAATAAGGTAACTCCCATCCATTAATAATTGTTCCTCGTCCATTAGTTCCTTCATGACCTTGGTGACCATATCCCAATCCTCATCAAGCTGTCTAACCTCTGTCACATGATGTCTCTCACCATCAGCTACCATTGCAAGGAGCTTTTCTTTTATCTCCTCTTGTTGGTTGTGATCATCGTGATGAGAATGAGAGAGACATACATCACACTGTTCACAATCTACTGATTTCTTCTCTCCGAAATAATAGAGCAGCTGTCTACTCCTACAAACCCTATCGTTCTGTGCATAGTTAATAACAGAATTAATGCTCTTCTGGAATTGCTCCTTCCGCTCTTCGTAAACGCTTTTATCCAGTATGACGTCGCTACCATCAACACGATCTCTCTTATAGCTAATGAGCGGAATACTCTTACGAGGAATGAAATCTATGATGCGTTTCTTGCTTAGATTTACAAGCACCATATAAGTTTGATTGCGGTCAAGACCAGCCTCTTGCGCTATGTAACTCTCATCGACATAACCATAGTCAGTGAATAATCCACCATAGTTCCTAAGTAGAGATATGACGACATCATTCTCTTTCTCGCTTAATGAATCAAGGCGATAAAGGTCATCACGTCTTAGCAAGAACCGCACACGTGCATTATTATCTGGGTTCGGTTCGTAGTCAATATAACCAGCTCGTTGTAATAGAATCAACGCAGCGTTGGCTCGGATAGGGAAGTGTTTAAATGTTGCACAGAACTTATCAATAGGGAACTCAAACGTACAGCCTTCACCGCTATTCACGCCTATTTGATAGAAATAAGCTAAGTGCTCGTAAACCTGTTGTACATATTCTTTAGGGGGGAACGTGTCTTCGACTCTCTTTTGTAGCGTTCGGTTGTCATGCCCATTATAGAGTAAAACCGCATAAGCCTTCTGCCCATCACGCCCTGCGCGTCCTGCTTCTTGGAAATAGGCCTCGAGCGAACTAGGGCAATCCATGTGTATCACCACGCGCACGTCGGCTTTGTCAATTCCCATACCAAAGGCATTTGTTGCAACTATAACACGCACCTTGTCATGTTGCCATTCACTTTGACGTTGATCCTTCACGGCTGGTTCCAGTCCTGCATGATACCATGTAGCGGATATACCATACTGCATAAGCAGTTGCGCAATCTCTTTCGTTCTCTTCCTACTACGACAATAAACAATAGCCGTCTTTGGTATTGATTGAAGGATATGAACCATCTCAGCCTCTTTATCTTCCGCCTGTCTGACAACATACACAAGATTCTTTCGTTCGAAGCTCATACGGAAGACATTCTTCTCTGTGAAACCGAGTCGTTCCTGTATATCGTCAATAACGTCAGGTGTGGCAGTGGCGGTTAACGCAAGGATAGGTACGTTGGGTACGAGCTTTCGTATTACCGCTATCTGCAAATAGGATGGGCGGAAGTCGTAACCCCATTGACTAATGCAATGAGCCTCATCTACCGTGATGAAACTCACTTTCATGTGTTTTAGTTTGATTTGGAAGAGATCGGAACTAATGCGCTCGGGCGAGATGTACAATAACTTAACGCCACCAAAGATACAATTCTCCAATGTTGTTACAATCGCATCTCTACTCATCCCAGAGTAGATAGCTGCTGCGGTTATTCCTTTGTGTCGAAGGTGCTCCACTTGGTCTTTCATCAATGCGATAAGCGGAGTAATAACAATGCACACACCCTCTTGGGCTAATGCTGGAACTTGGAAGGTTAGTGATTTGCCTCCTCCTGTTGGCATTAGTCCTAAGGTATCCTTCCCTGCACCGATACTTTCGATAATTTCTCTTTGAATACCACGAAAGTCGGAATACCCCCAATATTTATGAAGAATGTCAAGATAGGACATTGGACTTGCTACTTTGAGCTTTGATGTTTGACCTTCTACATAGGAACTAGTAATTTTGAATTTGGGGTTCGCTCTTGACCACCCTGCATTCGTCAACGATTATCACTCCTCAGTAGGTCTTATATCCTCAATCTGCAGCTGCACAGCTCCACGTTTGAAGACATTGTCCTCAATGGTATAAGCAATATCAAACGAACGCTTGGATTTGATGTACCGTGCCGACGCACTCTGTCCGAAAGCAATACCATTCATAACATTGTTTGATTTCGAATCAACGAGTTCCAGCTTGATATGCTCTTGCTCACGTCCAACGACTTTACTTGTTCCGAAATCGTACACATCCAACGTACAGAAGATAGGTTTAGGATTTGCAGGCCCGAAAGGTGCGAATCGCTTCAAGTCACTATGCAGTTTCTTCGTAATATCTTTGAAGTCTATGACGGCATCAATGTCTAGTATGGCTTCCCGCTGTTCTGGTTCGATATGTTCCTCTACGTATGCTTGGAACCGCTTACGGAACTCCTTAACGTCCGACCACTTCATCGTTAAGCCAGCCGCATAAGTATGTCCACCGAAGTTTAGAAGTAAATCACGGCAACTCTTGATAGCCGCATAGACATCAAACCCCGCTACGCTACGGGCAGAACCAGTAGCAAGATTCTCGTCACGGGTCAGTACAACTGTCGGACGGAAATATATCTCAGTGAGGCGGGAGGCAACGATACCGATGACGCCTTTCTTCCAGTGTTCGTCATACAGTACGATACTGGATTGGTGCTTCTGACTCTCTAGGCGTGCCACAATCTGGTTCGCCTCTTCCGTCATCTGCCTATCGACGTCCTTGCGTTGTTCGTTATATTCATCGATATGTTTTGCCTGATTGAGCGCTAGGCTATATTCGCGTTCAACTAATAGATCCACACTCTTCTTACCATTCTCCATTCTTCCACTGGCGTTAATGCGAGGCCCTATCTTGAAGATAATATCACTCATGGATAGTTCCCGCCCATTCAGCCCACAGATGTCAATAATCGCTTTAAGTCCTAAGCTAGGATTCTGGTTGAGCTGTTTCAATCCGTGGAAGGCAAGAATACGATTCTCGTCAATCACTGGCACAAGGTCGGCGGCTATACTAACGGCACAGAAGTCGAGTAGGGGAACGAGACGTGAGAACGGAATATTATTATTCTTAGCAAAGGCTTGCATGAACTTGAAGCCCACACCACAGCCACATAGGCTCTTAAAAGGATAAGAGTCATCTGGTCTTTTGGGGTTCAATATCGCCACTGCGGGCGGCATAGTCTCGTCAGGCACATGATGATCACAGATGATGAAATCAATTCCTAGCTGCTTAGCATAGGTAATCTCTTCTATGGCTTTAATACCGCAATCAAGGATGATAATAAGTTTTACACCCGTTTCAGCGGCATAATCAATTCCCTTCTTACTCACCCCGTAACCCTCATCATATCGGTCGGGGATATAATAATCAATGTTTGAATAGAACTGTCGTAAGAATTTATAGACCAGCGCAACAGCTGTGCACCCATCTACGTCGTAATCTCCGTAAACAAGGATACGCTCCTTATGCCCCATTGCGTCGTTCAACCTGTCAACGGCGGCATCCATATCTTTCATTAAGAAGGGGTTGATGAGGTCGGCCAGCTGTGGTCGGAAGAATCTCTTCGCAGCACTCTCCGTCGTTATCCCGCGACGTATAAGCAGAGATGCAAGTGTAGGGCTCATGCCTAACTTATCACCTAATTCCTTAGCAGCATTACTCTGTTCGGTTGTCGGTGGTGTATAGTTCCATTTAAAATGCATCTTAATTTATTTTTATTTCTGCCCGTAAAGGTACAAAAAAAAAGCCAACCGCCGTGATGGCTAAGATGAATATTTGTATTAGATAGGCATAGTAAGTCCCACTTTTGCAGGCGTGGAACGGCTGTTGCATATCGCCTTTGCGACTCGTGAAGTATATGTTTCCGATTCGTTTCTTCCGCTATTTGTATGGTTTTATGATAGGTATTTGCAGGTGGAAGGGTAGGGGAATGGTATATTCAAGAACGGCTAAGAATCTTTTTAGTAGCCTTATGTACTACGCTCACTTGCGGTTTCCGTGTTTGTTTTATACGCATCTTGTATTATTTCCGTGCTTATTCTGTATTTGCGGAATACGTATGTTTTTATATTATCTAAGTCTGATAATTAATTATCAAACTTAGATAATACTTTATCACGCTTAGATAATACAGTTATATACGTATCAAAACAATGCAGAACGCTTGAGAAAAGAAAGCGAATACGGGGACAATGAAATGCAATACGTATGTTTTTCTTCTTCTTTGCCTATGTCTTACGGGTGGTTATGGGTGGTTTATACTATTGTATGGGGTGTTTCGCACGATGTGTTGTTGATGTGTGAAAGTGTGGGGATAGACTGGTTTGTTCGAGGCTTAGGGCATAAAAATCCCGCTCCATAGCTATGGAACGGGAAGAGTTATTTGTGATTGGAATCTAAGTGATTAGAGTCCCATTTTTTTGCGAATATCCTTAGGAATTGCATTTCTGTTAATCATGTAGTCCATGGTGTTAGCAGCAATGAAGTCCTTTGTCATGTACCAGATACCCTTGTAGTCACCAGTCTCACCCCAAGAGTTCTTTACCATGTAGTACTCCTTACCATTCTGATCCTTTGCAATACCAAATATGAGCATACCATGGTCATCGGTTAGCTCCCAGTTGTCGAAACGCTCTTGACGCTGCTTCTGTGTAGGGGTAATCTCTGGTACGTTTACGCCGAGAGAGTCGATCAAGTCCTTCTTCTTCGCAGCCGATAGACCTAGCCAGTGAGCCATGTCACTGCCCTTCATACTCTCAACTTTCTTGCCATCAACCATATAAGCGAGTCCCTTACGTGAGAAACCAGGCTCACTAACGTCGCCACCCCAAGCAACGGTGTAACCATTCATTACGGCATTGTCGATGACGCGCATCATCTCATCCATCGGAAGGTTATAAGATTGTGGGTAACGCCAGTTGTCCTGTACTTCTACAGCAAATGTGGTGTAGAATGGGTGGTGTGTGTAGGAGGTAATGGTTACGTAATCATCCCAATTCACACCGAGGCTTGCTGCGAAAGTCTCTGGAGTGTATTGCTTGCCTTCGTATGTGAACTTATCTGGGCACTTGCCGAGGTAAGCGTCGAGAATGCCTTGCAATCCTACCTTCCACTGACCTGAAATCTTATTAGCCTTGTTGCGTGCAACAGCGTTTACGTATGGTTCCATCAATGAGAAGAACTCGTTGAAGTTATTCAATGAGTCGCCATAGAGCGAACCAGGGAAAGGCATTGCGCTCTCTGGTACGATACCATGGTGTTGGATGGTGTAAAGTACGTCGTATGCTGAACCGCCTTGTGCGAATTGGCAATCGCCATGCAGACGAACAACTTGAACGGCACGATCCATGTAAGTCTTGTTTGCTACGAAGCTCTCGCAGAGGTCGTAAGTCTTGCCTGTCTTCTTGAGAATCTCCGCCTCGAAGTAGCTAAGTGTGGAGTAATCCCAGCACGTACCTGAGCGGTTCTGGTCTTTAATACTTGTAATTGGATTCTGCTTTACTACTGTAAAGACAGGCTTGTTAGAAGCAGATGCTTCTTTCTTGTCTGCAGCGTTAGCGCCTATCGCTACCAAAGCGAGCAGTGCTACTACTAATGTTTTCTTCATAAAGTTGTAAATAAAAAGTAGGCTGCCATTGTTAGCTTTTGCATTAAGTGGCAGCCTTGGATGAAATTATTAATTATATGTTATCAATTACTTTCTGTTGGCTGCGATAAACTCTTCAACATCCTTTGGATGGTAAGGGATGAGGTCTTTACCAATAAAGCGACATCCATCCTTGGTGATGAGGATATCGTCCTCAAGACGTATTCCACCGAAGTCTTTATACTCATCGAGCTTATCGAAGTTCAAGAAGTCAGCACAGTGTTTCTTTGCTCTCCATTCGTCAATGAGAGCAGGGATGAAATAGATACCAGGCTCATCAGTTACCACGAATCCTTCTTCCAGACGGCGACCCATACGTAAGCAGTTCGTTCCAAATTGCTCTAGGTTAGGGCGTGTCTCCTCATCGAATCCTACGTTAATCTGGTCGAATGATTCCATATCATGAACGTCCATACCCATCATGTGACCTAATCCGTGAGGCAGGAACATTGCGTGTGCGCCAGCAGCAACAGCAGCATCTGTATCGCCCTTTGCTAAGCCTAATTCTTTCATGCGATCGAAGAGAATACGACAAATAGCAAAGTGAACATCAGCATACTTGACTCCTGGTTTCGCATACTTCAAAGCAGCGTCATGACATTCCTCAACAACTTTGTATATCTCTAATTGTCTCTGCGTAAACTTGCCATTTACTGGGAAAGTACGTGTGTTATCCGAGCAATAGTGGTTGATGGTCTCGGCACCAGCATCACATAATGCAAGTCGACCTGATTCCAATACAGCCATTGATGGGATACCGTGCATAATCTCACCATGCTGTGAGAAGATGGTTGGGAAAGAAACCATTGCACCGTATGAACTAGCGATACCGCTAACCTGTCCACCAACGTACTTCTCCGTTACGCCAGGTTTAGCAATGATCATAGCTGTTGTGTGCATCTTATAACCAATAACGGCAGCACGCTCCAGTTCTTCGATTTCTTCTTGCGTCTTCACAGAACGCATCTTTACAACGGCACGGATGAGATCCATGCTTGCTGATTCTTTCTGCTGGTTAGGATGAATACCGAAGAGGTCAAAGATCTGAATCTTTATATCGGCACGATAAGGAGGAAGGAAATGGACTTTACGATGCTCACGCAATGCGTTGTTGCAAATCGTCTTGAGTCCTTTCATGTCTACTGTGTTAGCCACGCCAACGGCATTGGCCATGTCTCTAACTGAATCAACACTTCCATACCAAACAATGTCATCAATGTCGATGTCGTCACCAACGAGTGTCTCGGTGTCGTTATCAACATCAATCACACCAACGAGCCCATCACGCTTCATACCGAAGTAATAGAGGAAAGACGAGTCTTGGCGGAACGGATAATAACCATTTGCAGGGAAGTTTGCAGGTGATTCGTTATTGCCAAAGAGAATGATGATACCACTCTTTACGAGCTTCTTTAGCTCTGCTCGGCGGTTTACATAAGTTTCTTTGCTAAACATATTTCAATAAATTAGATGGTTTGATTGCAAAGATAGTTATTTTTGGTTGAAAGTTATTAACTTTGCAGTTGTTTTTTAACGAGTTTTTATGCAAATTGATAGGAATACGGGCTTAGTATTAGAAGGAGGCGGCATGCGAGGAGTATTTACCTCGGGTGTATTGGATGCTTTTATGAAGTATAATCTTCGTTTTAAGTATGTCGTAGCTGTATCGGCAGGTGCCTGTAACGGCTTGTCATATATGAGCAGACAGCCCCGCCGTGCACGTATTTCTAACATTGATATGCTTGCCAAGTATGATTATATAGGCTTACGCCATTTGGTAACACAGGGCTGCATTTTTAATCCTGAGTTGTTGTATAAGCAGTTCCCATTTGAGCTTGTCCCCTTCGATTATGATGAGTACTTTCGTCAAAGTAAGTTAGGCGAAGTCTATGAGATGGTTGTAACGAATTGTGAGACTGGGTTAGCTGAATATCTTACCGAAACTGAGGGCAATGCGAAGAGATTAAATGAGTTAGCACGGGCATCCTCTAGTTTGCCTTATGTAAGTAAGATTGTCACCATAGATGGCAAACCTTTGTTGGATGGTGGTATCGTTGATTCTATTCCTGTTCAACACGCTATTGAGACAGGGCACGAAACCAACGTAGTGATTTGCACACGTAATAAAGGATGGCGGGATAAGGGTAAAGACTATAAGCAACCTAAATTTATCTATCGTAATTACCCCCGCCTACGTGTCGCATTAAGTCATCGTATAGAGGCATATAATCGTCAGTTAGATTTGATTGACGAGTTAGAAGAACAAGGAAAGATACTCGTCATTCGTCCGGAGAAGCCCGTTGTTGTTGGTAGAATGGAGAAGGATGTTAACAAGCTCGAAGATCTTTATGAAGAAGGGTTCCGCTTAGGCGAAGACTTTATAAAGAAGCATGTCGAGTAATGGTATAAATATAATCGAATAACTATAGGAAGCTCTTCACATCAAATTATCAGTCCAAGTTATTTGCCATTATGTAAGAAATTATCATTACCTTTGTATCTGTTAATAACTAACCATTACATTTTGAAATAATAATATTATGACACAAGAGGAATATAACCTTTTAGACATTGATTTTGCTCATTGCCCTGGCTCTCATTGTGGAAAAGCAAATGAATGCTTCCGCCATGTAGCCTATCAGATGCTTGCAAATTGCACACGAGATTGTTATATGGTAACCAATCCGAATGTGATAACGGGCAAGCCTAATTGTCCGCTCTTTATATCTAACCGCAAGGAACGCTATGCTTGGGGAATCTCACACATCTTTGACAACGTGCGTGCCTCCGATTTGCGTGGCGTCCGACTGAGCGTTATGCAATGCTTCGGTGCAGCTACCTATTATCATGTTAAGGAACTGCTCCGTGCCATCACCGAAGAAGAACAACAGGACGTCCGTGATGCCTTTACCGAGAATGGTTATGACGGGCAGAGCATTGAGTTCGATCGCTATGAAGAGCATTATCCCGTGCTTATGCGCATGAAACGTTATAAATAAGCACAGCCTTCGCCTTTCAATTATAAATTCTTTTCTGCTTATATAAGTAATACGATGATACTTATATAAGCAGTACAATCGTATTCCTATAAGACCTATCGAGTTCTACACGTTTGTATAGCGAATTATACAGGCGTGTATAACTAATTATACAAACGTGTATAACTGATTATACAGGCGTGTATAACTGATTATACAAACGTGTATAATTGATTATACAGACGTGTATAACTCGTTATACAAACTTGTATAATGCGGTTGATAAAGGCTAAGGAGGATGCGATGTCAAGTATAAGTGCAATCGTACATTAACTTATAGGTGCATTACATGGGTGTTAGGAGTAAGATTGTAGTCTAATTGGATGGCGGAAGATGATGCTATCTTCTCTGTCTATATGCGTAAAATAAAGGATTCCTCACAGGTATATTGCTGTGAGGAACCCTTATAACTGAATTGAGTATGTAATTCAAAGAGGTATAACTCCCTTCGTGATAGTTAGTCGGTTATATTCTGGGTTACATACTTTGGAGATTCACCATATTTATTAGCTTCTCTTTGACTATCCATTGTTGTAAATGCAAATATGATGAAACTGAAAGCGAGACTAACAAACCAGATTAGCATACCGAAGATGGCAATTCCACCGCCCATAGCTGTTTTGATTAAAGGTATCATAGCATCTATATCGCCGAAGAGAACGTCAATGTTCGTTGTCCCTATTCCCAAAAGCATGAGAGATATGCCAATAGCTTCAATGATGATGGTCGTTAAAAACCACCATCCACTTTTACCTGTGTCGTGCAGACGACGAATAGTCATAGAGCTGTTCAGGAGTATTAAGACGATGTTAAGATAACGACCTATGACTGGGATAAAATCGCATAAATAGCTGACAATGATGAGAAACAACGTCCCCCACCAAAATTCAGAGCGACGACTACGAGTGTTTAGTTTCAAAGCTCTCGTGAAGATTCTTTTAACAGCTTCTAGGAATCCTACTTTGGGTAATTCTTTAATTTGTTCCATAATATTGCTTTTACTTTGAGTTGTATTGATTCTATTCCTTATCGTCTTTTAATAAGTCAGGACGTAACCGCTTTGTTCGCTCCATTGCTTGATCGAATTCCCATTGCTTGATCTTAGCTTCATTACCGCTTAGCAATATCTCTGGTACATCCCATCCTTTATAACTGCGTGGGCGTGTATAGATTGGAGCAGAAAGCATATCGTCCATAAAACAATCAGAGAGCGCACTTTGGTCGTCACTGATAACGCCTGGAACGAGTCGAACCACAGCGTCGGCAATGATAGCAGCAGGTAGTTCGCCACCCGTAAGCACGAAGTCGCCTATAGATATTTCACGTGTAATGAGATGGTCACGTACTCGCTGATCAATCCCCTTATAGTGACCTGCAAGAATGATGATGTTATCCCCCATTGATAAGTCATTGGCTATCTTCTGATTGAATTGTTCGCCATCGGGAGAGGTGAAGATAACGTCGTCATAATCTCTCTCTTCCTTTAAAGCACTAATACAATTATCAATAGGTTCAATCTGCATAACCATTCCAGCCTGTCCGCCGAATGGATAATCGTCCACTCTGCGCCACTTATCCTTTGTATAATCACGAAGGTTATGCAGCCTTATCTCTGCAAGTCCTTTCTTTTCGGCTCTGGCAAGGATGCTCTCATGCACGAATCCTTCCAGCATTTCTGGTAAAACGGTGATAATATCTATTCTCATAAGTGTTACAAAGTTAAGTATTATTTTACTATTGCGTTGAGACATTAAGTTTTTTTTGTAACTTTGCAGCAGTTTTCTAATAATAACTTAAAAACAATATGAAAAGATTCTTTTCCCTCGCCATCCTCTTGATGGCAGCTTTTAGTGGTGCTATGGCACAGGATGTTCAAGTTCATTATGACTTAGGGCACAGTCTTTACAAAGATCTCTCTTCGCGCATGTCGGTAACGACTACTGTTGAGATGTTTAAACCTGATACCTGGGGTTCTACTTTCATGTTCACCGATATCGACTATAAACGCGATGGTGCTATCGGCGCTTATTGGGAGATTTCTCGTGAGTTTAATCTCTCAAAGAACAAGCAGTGGGCAGCCCATGTAGAGTATAATGGTGGTGTTGGAACTAACTTGAAAGATGGTGCTTATGTAGGTAATCGTTATCAGCATGCAGTTCTCCTTGGTGGTGCTTGGAACTGGGCTTCAAAGGATTTCTCTAAGACCTTCAGTGTTCAGTTGATGTATAAGTATTATTTCAAGAACGCTAATAAAGGTTGGCATCCCTTTAGTGGTTTTCAGTTGACAGAAGTATGGAGTACCACCTTTGCAAAGGGACTTTGCACATTTGATGGTTTCTGCGATGTATGGTATAATCCGAATGTAAAGGGCAAGTTAATCATGATTTCAGAGCCACAGTTCTGGTTTAACCTTAACACACTAAAGGGAATGAAGAATGTGAATCTGTCCTTAGGTTCTGAGGTTGAGCTTAGCAACAACTTCGTTTATAACGATGAGGGTAAGAATAACCGCTTTTATGCCATCCCAACCATTGCTGCTAAGTGGACGTTCTAAAAATATCTTCAATAATAAGATTTATTCATTGATATAATTTTACGAATGAAAAACTTAAGGATTCTCATATTATTGGTAGCTTTGTTGGCAACTATGTCTCTTAATGCTCAAAGTTCTAAAAATTTTATTAAGCCTTTAGCGAAAGATGGATTTTATGTTGATTCTATATTGAGTCTAAAAGGAAATGCCATAATTTATATGAGGGCAGGAACAGAGTTTGATATAGAGAAGGCAAAGGTTGCCTATGTAGAGCATTCTATTCTTGGGCGAATAGATATTACAGACGAAAAAACTGCTAATCAGAATTCTACTAGTCTTATATTTCCAGAACCAGAGTTTAATGGTGATGCCTTTATATGTAATTTAGAAGATAATACATATATAAAAATGGAAAGAGCTATTGGGCAAGTTAAGGTTAAAGACCAGTTATGGGGACCAGAAACTAAACTATACGTAAAGCCGGAGGCTTCTCCTGTAAGGATTCCTAAAGGGAAAGTGGTTATTCTCATAAGGGTACCAGATGTAAATGAAGATCCAAAATCTTTTATTAAGATTTCACAGTTTTCTGTAAGTAAAACTCGTAAGTTGTCTTTAGCAAGGCAAAATGAATTAACAGGTAAAATAACTTATGGTGGTTATAATAGGCAAGAAAAGGATTTTACATATAAGCGTTATGGTAATAGTTCTTTGTTGCTTACCGTCGATATAGACGATGCCGGAGAATATTGTGTTAGCATTAGTAACCCTAACAGAGTAGATAGTAAGCTTTCTGTGTCTTGCTTTGGAGTTGACGAAATAAACGAGGTCGTTGAATAGTAAACTTAAAAAGGCTCACAATGATTGTTGTGAGCCTTTTTTATTATCCTTTTAATAATCAACCTTTCAAAGTTGCTATCTTGTTATTGACGAAAGTACATTTCGTGGGGCACGGAAGTATAAGTTGTGGGGTACGAAAGTATATTTCGTCAATCTCTCTATTTCTTATAGCCTAGAGCCTCTAACCACGCTTTAACCTTACTCATGTCTGTGCGAACCTCATGGCCATAAAAGGCTTCGGGACTAAGAATATTGGCATTAGGATAAATCTCTTTGATGTCTCGAACGGCATAACCTAGACCACTTCCTTCGTGCGTGAGGAAAGGAATGAGAGTCTTATTACTCAAGTCATACTGTTTCATAAAGGTGAACATAACCTGCGGATAGCTATGAATCCAGACTGGACCACCAAGGAATACAACATCATAATCATCAATGTTGTTGACCTCTCCTTTGAACGGAGGATATTCTTTGCCGTATCTCTCCTTCTTTGCAACCTCTACTACTTCCTTGTAAGTCTTAGGATAAGGAGTTTCTCTTACCACTTCAAACTCATCACCACCGGTCACATCTCGAATGTAGTCAGCCACCATCTTTGTGTTGCCCACTTCGATATTCCCCACAGCGTAGTTCTCTCCTGTGTGTGAGAAGAAAACAATCAGAATTTTACCTTTCTTTTTCTCAACATCTTTCTTCTCATTGTTACTCGTCTTACATCTTTGTGCTCTACTTGTCTTTGGTAACATGACAAGACATAATACAGCCACAATAATGGCAAATATTCCTGTTAACTTTTTCATAATTTATTATTTTTAGTTAGTTGTTCTTTCTGCGTAATCTTATTCGGCGTTCCCATAGAGCCGTTCCAAATTTGATAGTGCTAGTTATATTGTATTCAGCCACAAACCCATCAGGGGTGATATGTATCTTTATCTTATTATAGAGTGGATGAAAATCTTCGGTGAGCGAATCACAATCATTGTCAATTTCGGTCGTGTCTATGGCAACAGAGTCTGTGTCATCATCCACTACTTCTGCTATGGCTGTATCACAAACCGCTTCATAGTCAATACTATCATCTGATATAGAGTCTACTTCTACGGAATCTATCTCTCCTTCTGAATTTTCATTGACATAATTAAACATATAATCGCTGACATATTCTTCACTCTTTATGTCCCTGTAGAAATTCTCATTTGAAACCTTATCGGTTGTGTTGCAGTAGTTCATTGTCCGACTACTCCCATCTAATGGGTGCCCAGTGATGGTTACCTTGTCTTGCCAAGGAATACTCTGTGCCATAATAGCAAGTTTTAATCCTGGGCAAATAACATTAATCAAGTATTTAAGAATCTCAAAAGACCTTGTATTGTTGTTTTTGACTAGTATGTCAGAGAATGAGTCATGCTCCTTATCTAAAATTCTGTATGAAATCCCAGACTTTGGAAGTTTAGAGAATGATGGATAAAGCTCATGTGAGTTACAAATGATGTATTGATCTAATGATGAATTATAGGCTAGGATAATGTCATGTTGTGTTATGAATTGGATGACAGAATCAAGAGAGGCATATTGATTGTCTAGTGGATAACACGGTTGATTGATATGCAAGCGGAAGACAGTCCCATAAGCGGAAGAACTGAGAGCTGTTAATGTGAAACTGGAGTAGACACTATCAGGGGTTGATTCATAGAGTGAAGTATAAGGAAGGAGTAAATTATTCTCACCTGTAGGCTTGAATAATTGTTCTCCATAGTCTGTTTCGTCCCCTTTGGCAGAGTATGACCATGAGTTGGTAAATTCATAGCTAATTTCATCACCTATTTCTATTGCATTTTGGGCTGAAGCCGATAGTGAAACAAAAGTAAGACAAAGCCAAATCCAGAAACTCATGTATGATTTGTGTTCTGAGTGTAATGTTGTATGGGAGGAATATTGTGATGTACTCATACCTTATTGATTAATATTTAGTGAGAGTCGTGTTGGGGCATTTGCCTTTTTATTCTCTAACAAGTGATTCGTGTGAAATTATCAGTGATTGGGGTTGTCTAGAAGTAACATCCCTCGTATATTCTGTTAAACAGCCTTCTGGGTTGAAAGAGATAGTTTCTTTTATGTTGAGAGGATTAGATTTGTTCTTTAGCTTGGATTGTGACGATTGCCCCCTTGAACTTGTGAGAGTAAATATAGCTTTTGTGTTACCAGCTTCATCTTTTGTTATGTTACTAGTGGTGTTTTGCAGTCTTTGATTATCTTCAAGGTCATTATGATGTATCCCTGACTGGTATTCACGTACGTAGACATTGGGGATTATACTAAGACCTGGAGTTGAGAGGTTTATAATTAGTGAAATAAAGGGGTTTATGTTCTCAGGGTTACTAATATCTTTCTTTACTTCTTCTTTTGAAACGTCTGCAAACATGTCTGTAGTAAGCTGATTCTCTCCTTTATGTGCATAGACGTAATCTATAAAATCGCTTATTAAGTCTTTAGGATTAGTAAGCATGTAATTAGTCATGTCTGCATTAAAGGTGATTAGTAGCCCATGTTCCTTTAGGAACTCCTCAGCGAACTGAGCAAAGACTACATCCGACTTGTCATGATCTTTATCTCTATAAGGACTTTGCTGAACCAGCAACCTCATGGTATAAGTCTGAGGAGTTACATTCCTTACTATTAATGTGAACCTTGATTCGTAGGAATCTTTTATTTCATTTAGGAGGTAGTAGGACCATACAGAACTACAAGCTAGATTTTCATAGATGTCATCAGGAAAGTCTATGGGCTTCCCTGTAGTTGGATTTGTCGTTTTTACTGAAAGCTTATAGACATATTGAATAGAATCTCCACGTTTGAAATGAGTAGAGATATACTCTCCTTTGGTTTGTGCAGAGAGTATTGTACAAATGAGCGAAGCCATCAATAAGACTATTTTTCGTCGGTCAATCTTCATGTTGGTAAGGTTGTAAGAAGTTATTAAATTGTTATGTAATAGAGATCATATCAAAAAGAAGATGTTTTAGAATAGTGATCCTTCGGTGATTGGAGAGGATTCTAAGGCGAGTTTATTCTCGTCCATCTGCACGAATCGAGCAATGAAATCTTCCTCAGAGATAATTGGAATAGAGAGTTCCTTTGCCTTTTTATTTTTGCCAGAAGAACTTTCTACATCGTTGTTAATAAGGAAACTGGTTGATTTAGAGACAGAACCTGTTACTTTGCCCCCTTGACTCTCAATGTAAGCCTTCAGCTCATTACGATTCTTATAATGATGCACATCGCCAGTGATAACAAACGTTAGTCCTTCGCAACTATTACCAGTTGGCGCAGATGAAGACTGACTAATATTGAGTTCTACTAATAGCTGTTGCAGCATAGAATAGTTATCTTTATCCTTCATCCATCTAACAAAGCTGGCACTCTTTTCTGGTCCAATGCCTGCAATAGTAGCAAAGACATCTTCGGTGGTAGCTTCAGTAGCTGTATGGAATAGGTCTGCGATTTGATAAGCCGATAACAAACGATTGCAAACATCACGCCCGATAAGTGGTATATTTAATGCAAAGAGTAAGCGATGCGCTTCTACGTCGCGAGCTTTCTCAATGGCTGTAAGTAACTTGCTAACGCTTTTGTCTCCAAATCCCTCCATTGTTCGTAGTTCTGAAGCATGGTTGTCGAGATGGAATAAGTCTGCATATTCCCGTACCCAACCCAGATTGATAAACTTCTGTATCGTCTGTTCGGATAGTCCATCAATATTGATTCCTTCCTTTGAAACAAAGCGTCCGAACTTCTTGAGTTGCTTTGCAGGACAATGCGTGTTGGTACAATGCAACGTCTTTGTTCCACTACTCTCACTCTCAGTTACCTCTGTTGCTGATTGGCATACAGGGCATACCTCAGGTATATGAAATACGCCCAATCGCTCAACAACATTGATTACTTTCGGGATGATCTTATTCGCTTTTATAACGGAGATTCTTGTTCCTATATCGCCAATACCCAGTCGCTCACATTCAGAGATATTACAGAGCGAGGCACGCTTTACAGTTGTTCCTTCTAGTTCAACGGGCTTGAATACGGCAACGGGAGATATGGTTGAGGCAGCACAAGACCATTCTATATATTCTAATTCTGTTTCCGCACTCTCATCCTGCCATTTGAAAGCATAACCAGCACGTGTCGCATGATGACCTGTTACCGAGCCTGTTGCGGCGTAGGCAGTATCATCGTATGTGATGACTAAGCCGTCAACGGGATAGGGGAAAGGTGAGGAACTCTTGCCTGTTACCCGTTCTGTCCAGCGATCGATGACAGCTTGGATATTTACCTCTGTGGGCTGCTCAATGAGTTCTCTGTCTACTGGCTTAAAGCCTTGTTGTTCTAGCCATGCCATACGATTGCCCCATGAGATAATCTCTTCTTCTTCATAGACAAGGGTAAACGGAATCCAACGGATATGACGTTCTTTCACTTCATTGATGTTCTTCAACGTCAATGAACCTGATGCAAGGTTACGAGGATTAGCATATTCCTCTTCTGATTCCATATTGAATTGCTCGAAGTCAGGATAACTGATAACAGCTTCACCACGAATCACAAGATGTCCTTTATAAGGTATTGCCTGTAGGATTCCGTCAATAGCCTTAGATAGATGGGTGATATTTGTCCCAATGTGACCATTACCACGCGTGACAACCTTTGTCAGTTTCCCATTATCGTATGTAACAACTAATGTCAAACCATCTAACTTCCATGAGAGCCAAATAGGTCTATTCTCTGCCCATTTTGCAAGTTCTGCCACCTTCTTTGTCTTTGCGAGGGAGAGAGCAGGGAACTCATGTTCCTCTTTCTGACCAGTAAGATTATCAGCAGATACATTTTGTGTAGGAGAATCAGGTAAGATAATTCCCGTTTCCTCTTCTAACTTCTTTAATCGGTCAAAGGCTGCATCCCACTCATAGTTGGTCATGATTTCTTCTCGACCATTATAATAAGCATCAGATGCAGCGTTGAGTTGTTCAACAAGGGATTGTATTTCGTCGTTCATTCGTGTTGAGTGTTTGAATATTGGCAAAGATACTACAATTTGATGAATCTGACATTCATTCGCTGAATTAATTTGAATAGTTTATGTTGCCAACTCACTTCTTTTGCTTACCTTTGCGCCAAAGAATAATCGAATCAATTTTATTTATGTCTACACTAACGATTTCTATTATCGTCGCCTTCGTCTTGGGTTATGCGCTCATAGCAATGGAGAGTTTGACGAAAATCAACAAAGCTGCAATTGCTCTGTTGATGTTTGTAGTATGTTGGGTTCTTTACATGGTCGACCCTTCACCATTTGTGCAACTGATGCATCCAGAGTTTAGGGGTATTGGAGATCAGCTCGTCACATTTGCCAACAAGTTGATAACCGAGCATCTTGGAGACACTGCAACCACGCTCTTCTTCCTCATGGGAGCTATGACAATCGTTGAAATTGTCGATCAGAATGGCGGCTTTAATTGGGTTAAAGACGTGATGCGTTCTAAGTCAAAGCGTAGTTTATTATGGAAGATAGCCTTCATGACGTTCTTCCTTTCAGCTATCTTGGACAACTTGACGACAAGTATTGTGATGATTATGATTCTCCGCAAGCTCGTTCAAGACCATAAGGATCGTATGATTTATGCGTCATTGGTTATCATTGCCGCCAACTCTGGTGGTGCTTTCTCACCAATCGGTGATGTGACAACTATCATGTTGTGGAACGCAGGAATGATAACAGCTGGTGGCGTGATAAGCGAGATTTTCATACCGTCTCTTATATCAATGATTATCCCAGCCTTTGTTCTTCAATTCTTATTAAAGGGCAAGTTAGGTGGTGATATGTTAGAGACCGACCACACTGGTGATACTGAACTATTAGAGTTCAATGGCTCACAACGCAAGATAATCTTTGCTATTGGTGTGGGTGGTCTCTGCTTCGTACCAGTATTCCATTACTTCACAGACCTTCCTCCATTCGTTGGTATCCTCCTTGTATTAGGTATTCTTTGGACGATAACAGAGATATTCTATCGTAGTTTGCATCGTTCAAAGGGTGACAGTGAGGATTTCTCAAAGCGAGTCTCTAACTTGTTGAGTCGTATTGATATGTCAACAATCCTCTTCTTCCTTGGTATTTTGATGGCTGTTGCCTGTCTTGAAGAGGTGGGAGTATTACACGAACTCGGTGGAGGATTAAACAGCTTCTTCCAAGGTAATCATTATGCAGTGACGGGTGTCATTGGTGTTCTCTCGTCTATAGTCGATAATGTACCTCTTGTTGCAGGTAGTATGGGTATGTATCCAATTCAGGCAACAGGCGACATGGCTGTTGATGGTATCTTCTGGCAGCTATTGGCTTATTGTGCTGGAGTGGGTGGTTCCATCCTTATTATTGGTTCTGCAGCAGGTGTTGTCGTAATGGGATTGGAGAAGATAACCTTTGGTTGGTACATGAAGAAGATTTCGTGGATAGCTTTCTTAGGTTACCTCTGCGGTATTCTCTCTTATTGGGTTATCCGCACGTTTATCTTCACAACTCCGTTGTAAGAGTTGTAAATTAGGAATCGGGAAAGAC